>ERZ1022724.215-NODE-215-length-12972-cov-13.657506_pt1 | contig 12972 bp, 7 predicted proteins | sample MGYA00521091_ERZ1022724 | MGnify/ENA primary metagenome ERZ1022724 (study PRJEB33162, sample SAMN09537610) | freshwater metagenome | isolation source: freshwater | place: Canada:Alberta | collected 2017-07 | study: EMG produced TPA metagenomics assembly of the... | reverse complement strand
GAGTAGATCGTCGGCAGCGTCAGATGTGTATAAGAGACAGGACATGGCGAGATTGAATGAATTGATGAAGAAGCGAGGTGTCGATGAATGTGATGAGAGATTGCTCCCAGGCGCTTGATCGAGGGAGCGTGGTGGTTCGTCTGGGTGGGCCATGGTATCGTGCGGCGGCTGCGGTCGTCCAGAGTTCTGATGGGGGATGTGAAGCTCACCCGGATGGGGGGTGGGACTTCAGTCCATACGTAGCAATCCGCGTTGGAGGGCGATGCTGACGGCTTCGGCGCGGTCGTGGGCGCCCAGTTTTTGAAAAAGACCTTTCATGTGGGATTTGACGGTTTCCTCTGAGACGAACATGGCGACGGCCATTTCCTTGTTCGATCGGCCGCGCGAGACAAGGCGCAGAACGTCGAGTTCGCGTGGGGTGAGTGAGGGGCGGATCATCCGGTCTGCGAGGCGGGCGGCGATGGCGGTGGGTAGGAAGCGGTTGCCGGCGTGGACTTGGCGGACGGCCTCGATGATTTCCTCGCGGGTGGTGTCCTTGAGGATGTATCCGCGGGCGCCGGCTTCGAGAGCGGTGAAGATGTCTTCCTCATTGTCGTAGGTAGTTAGGACGAGCACCTTGACCGAGGGGGCCATGGCTACGAGTTGTTTGATGGTTTGGATGCCATCGCCATCCGGCATGCGGAGGTCCACGATGAGGAGGTCCGGGGAGGTGATTTTGAATTTCTCCACCGCTTCGCGGCCTGTTGCGGCCTCCGCAACCACGCTGAGGTCGGGTTGGGAGTTGAGGATGCTGGCGAGGCCGTCGCGAAGGGACGGGTGGTCGTCGGCAAGGAGGATGCGGATGCTAGGGTTCATGGGATGAGGTGGGTAGGGTTACGGATACTTCGGTTCCGTGATTGGGGCGGCTGTCGATGGATAGGCTGCCCCCGAGTGGAGCGACGCGTTCGTGCATGCCGGTGAGTCCGAAGCCCTTGCCGACGCAGGCGCCGACGTCGAAGCCCTTGCCGTTGTCGCGGATGATGAGAGTGACCCAATCTTGGCCGAAGCGTAGGGTCTGGGAGATCTGGCTTGCCGCGGCATGGCGTGCGGCGTTGGTGATCGCCTCTTGGCCGATGCGCAGCAGGGTGTCCTCATGTTCCGGGGGCAGGGGGCGGGGAGTGCCATCAATTTGCTGGCTGAAGGCGATTTTTCCGGAGTTTGTTAGGTTTGCGGCGAAGCGTTGGAGGGCCGTGATGAGGTCGGTTTCCCCGAGGGCGAGTGGGCGCAGGTTCCAGACGGTGCGGCGTGCTTCCTTGAGGCTGTCGCGGACGAGGCCGCGTGCATTTTCCACGTGATTGGCCGCGGTGGCGGGATCGGCCGTGAGTTGATCACGCACGCATTCGAGTTGGAAGGAGATGGAGGTGAGGCCTTGGGCGAGTGAGTCATGGATTTCACGGGCGAATCGTCCGCGTTCTGCGAGGACGGCTTCGAAGGCGCGGCGTTGGGTTTTTTGTTCGCGGCGGCGGCGGGTGCGGGTCAGGGCGAAGATGGCGAAGAGTCCTGCGATGATGGTGGTGGCGAGGATGGAGACATTTCTTGCTGTCCAGAAGGGGGGAGGGGCGAGCAGGGTGACGTCGGCGGGAGTTCGAGCGAGGATTTTGAGCTTATCTTCCTTTCTGAGAATCATGCTGCCTTCTGAAGAGACGCGAGAAATGCCGCAGACGCGGATCCGTGAGCCGGGCGCGAGGACGGGCAGTGCGACACCCGGTAGATCGGGAATCAGACTGCGGAAGATGATGTCAGAATCCCGGAGCTCCAGGGTGGTGCCTTCGGGGCCGCGTGAAAGGTCTAACAGTTCCGCGTCAACGCTGACCCACTCGGCATCATGGATGGCGTTGAGTGCGTCGCTGGCAGTGAGCGGTGTGGGTAAGGGAGGGGTGGTGGTTCCCATGATGGAAACCCGGTGCGCGCGGATGAAGGGTTTCAGGTCGCCGGGGCGCGGCCAACCGCTGACTTCGATGACGGTGCCGGGTGCGGTGGCAACGGGTTGAGCGGTCTGGACCCAGAGGCCACCGCCCTCGACCTGGAGGAATAATCCGTTTCCGGGTAGGGCGAGCGTGGCCACGCCGCGGACGCGGACGAGGTCACCGGGGCCTGGTCCGTCAACTCGCATGAGCTGGTCAGGGTTGAACAAGGGGGCTTCCGAGTTGGGGATCTTTTTGGTATGAAGGGGAGTGATGTCCGAACTTGCGATGACTCTCAAGAAGCGTGCCGTCATTTGGCGGCCGCGGTTGAAGGTGGTGGCGACCACACCACGAGCCCGGATTTTGGATTCAGCAAGGTCCCAGGGGACTGATTTTGTGGACTGCGGATCGTCTAACAAGATATGAAAGTCGCAGTTTTCCGAATGGCAGACGAGGATAACGTCCTGGTCCACAATCATGACCTCGCTGACCCATGTTTCGATGGAGATCCAATCGGAATCCAATGTGGGAAGCGACATTTCCGCGCCGTCGATGAGCCGGGGTTCGGGCAGGGTTCCGGAGTGGATGACGGTCACGAGCGGGCTGAGATTTCCCTCTCCTTTGATGACCGGGGCGAACATGCCTTCACCAGTGATGCCGGTGACTTCGACGTGGTCCCCGGCTTTCGGGTTGGAAGGGTGGTCCTGTGCTGCGGGGATTTCGACAAAGATACCACCGGTGCCGTCGTGGATGAAAAGGGTGGCGAATGCGGGCTTGGAGAAGGTGGTGGTGGCGCGGATTTTTACGGGAAGGCCGAGGCGTGCTTGTTCGGGTGAGAGTTTACGGATTTGCCCGATGGAGGTGAGCGGCGAGGTTGGGAGTTCCGCAGCGTTGGCGCGGAGGCCATGGGTGAGGAAGAGCGCGGTGAGTGCCGCCAGCCAGATGGAAACGGGTATTAAAACGACAGGTTTTACATTCACCCGGCGAGGTTGGTGGACGGGGTGGGTTTTGGCGATGGCCAATTCGGTCGTGCCTGGGCGTTCAAGGCGGATGGTGGCCTCGCATGAGGTCATGGAACGTCGTATTTACCCCCTGGGGGTAGCGTGAGGGTTTGAATTTTGCCGGAGGCGCGGAGGTAGGCTTTGCCACCATTTTCGGAGGTGATGGTGGCTTTGGTGAGTCTTCCGCTGCTCCATGCCAGATCCACGCCGAAGCCGCCGCGGGCGCGGAGTCCGGTGATGGAGCCGTTTTTCCAAGCGTCAGGAAGGGCGGGGAGGAGGTCGATCATGTAGATGCCGTTTTTGCGAACGTGGCTTTGGAGGAGCATCTCGGTGATGCCTGCGGTGGAGCCGAAGTTCCCGTCGATCTGGAAGGGTGGGTGGGAGTTGAAGAGGTTGTTGTGGGTGCTGCCGCCTTGAGGTGCGGGAGCGAGCAGACCTTTGAGGATTTTGTGGGAGTGGTTGCCATCGGCGAGGCGGGCCCAGAAGTTGATCTTCCAAGCTTTGCTCCAGCCGGTGCCGCCGTCGCCGCGGGCGTTGAGGGAGACCTTGGCGGCGGCGGCGAGGTCCGGGGTACTGACGGGATTGATTTGGCGGCCAGGGTGCACGGCGAAGAGGTGGGAGACGTGGCGGTGTTTGTTTTTCGGGTCATCCACGTCCTGCATCCATTCCTGGATTTGGCCCCACTTGCCGATCCGAGGGCCTAGCAGTTTTTCCCGCATGGCGGTGATTTTGGCGCGGTATTCGGGATCCACAGCGAGTTCCTCCGAGGCGTCGATGTAGTTGGTGAAGAGGTCCCAGACGATTTGTTGATCATAGGACGCGCCGGGCTGGGGGTCGCGGTTGCCTTCTGCGAGGACGATTTTATCGCCTTTTTTGACAGGGCCGTGCTCGGGTGACCAGCCGGCGGGCGAGATGAGATTTCCATCAGGGCCGGCCACGAGGAAATCCTCCCAGTATTCGACCAGTTCCTTGAGTGCAGGATAGGTGCGGGATTTGAGAAACTGCTTGTCGCCGGTGAACTCGTAGTGGGTCCAGAGGTGTTGGGTCATCCATGCGGGTCCGGGGCGGTGGATGCCCCAAGTGGAGTTCCCGCCCATGGGATTGTTGGTGCTGTAGGCGGTCCAGCCGCGTTTGGCGGCGATCGCCGGTTGGGTGTTCTTTTTTCTAACTGTGGCGAGGTTTTTAAGCCAGTCGAAAAATGGCTGGTGGCATTCTGATAGATTCGTGGGTTCGGCGAGCCAGTAGTTCATCTCCACGTTGATGTTGGTCGTGTAGCCGGAATACCAAGCGGGTTTGAGGTCCTTGTTCCAGATGCCTTGGAGGTTGGCGGGGAGTCCGCCCGGACGTGAGCTGGCGATCATGAGGTAGCGGCCGTATTGGAAAAACAGGGCGTCGAGTCCAGGGTCGTGGGATTTCTGATAGGCGGTGAGGCGCTGGTCGGTGGGCAAGTCTGTGCGAGAAGGGCCGAAGTCGGCGGTGACGCGCTTGAAGAGCGCTTGGTGATCGGCAAGGTGGGTGGATCTGAGTAGCTCGATGGATTTTTTGGAAGCGGCAGTGAGGAAGCGGTCGAGCTTGGATGCGGGTTTTTCGCCGCGCCAGTTTTGAGCCGGGCTGTTAGCGAAGTCGGTAGCGGCGCCGAGGAGGATGGTGGCTGTGTCTGCGTTGGTGAGGGTGAGATTGATTCCGTTGACCGAGAGATTTCCTTTTTCGGGAAGAAGGAGGATGCGTGATTGGTAGGTGAGGCCGTTGTCGAGCGCCCCGCTGGCGGTGATGGTGTTCGCGGAGGCGGTGATCTGCGCTTTGTGGACGTCGGTGAGCCTGAAGGTGCCGGAAATGGATCCGGGTTTGTCCGCGCTGAGGCGGATGACCATGACATGGTCCGGATGGCTGGAGAAGACCTCGCGGGTGTAATTCACGCCGTTGGCGGTGAAGGTGGTGCGATGGATGGCTGCTGATAGATCGAGCTCCCGCCGGTAGTGGGTGACGTTGGAAAGCCCTGGAAAGTCGATGAATAGATCGCCGAAGGGTTGATAGGCCCCCATCTTGATTTCATCCCCGGTCCATAGGGTTTGTTCATTGAACTGGATGCGCTCCTTGTCCGTGCCACCAAAGATCATGCCGCCGAGGGCTCCATTGCCGACGGGTAGGGCGTCTGTCCAATCCGAGGCGGGCTTGTCAAACCAGAGGGAGGCGCCGCCGTTGGGTGAGGCGGTGGCCAGCGTGGTCGTGAGGGCGAGTAATATGAAGGAGCGTGGCACGGGCGAAGGGACTAAGGATTGATGGTAGCGTGTCGTCCCAGATAGCCGAAGCCATGAGAGACCTTGATGGTTGTGCCTGGTTTGAACTGCAGGGCCTGATCCCCTGCGCGGGCGGTGGTGGCGGGTTGCAGTTTGATCCGGCCGGTAAGGGTGGATGAGCTGGCTGAATCTTCAGTGACGGTGATTTTTTCTTCATCGCCGAGTCCGCTCATCACGGTGACGCTGCCGGTTTCGACCTTTTTGTAGTCAAAGTTGAGAGGGGCTGTTAGGCGGATGACGAGTTCGTCGCCTTGCTTGGCAAGTTCCACTTTGGACTCACTCCATGCGAGGTAGGAGAGGGAGATGTTATAGCAAACGTTGAACTGGATCCAGCCCTCGGTCCAGCCGACATCACCGACTTCCGGGTGATAGGGGTAGTGGGCGTTTTTAGGGCTGCCATCAATGACGAAGCGGGCATCTGCCAGACGGCCGATGCCTCCATTGTAGAATCTGAACCAGCCGTGCTCGACTCCTTCTACTTCTCTTGGGGCGTCGAAAGAGAAATGGCGTCCTACGGGATTGCGGCCATACATGCCGTCGAGGTGTGACCAGATGAGTTCGTCGAGGCGCTGCTGGGTCTTGGAGTCGGTGATGAACTGGCGGGCGGCAAGGATGGGGGCGGGCAGTCCGATGACGTTACCGGGTTCGTTCCATTTTTGGGGCGAGTCCCCCATGGGGGTCCAGCTGTTAGGTTCATCGCCGAGTTTGCGGAAGTCCCACATATTGTCCGAGCGGCGGAGGAGGACTTTGGCCCAGTCGTTCAGCTTGTTGGCGAGTCCACGTGGAGCGCGGTCGGGGTATTCCCGGAGGAAGTGGGCAAGGCCGGTGATGGTGAGAAACTCGCTCATGCGTTGGCCTTTGGTGACGAGCGGGTTGTTCCAATCGAGCTCCTTGATGATCCACTCAGCTTGTTTGTAGGCGGCGTCGAAGTAGAGATCCGCGTCGGGGCGCTTCTCGCGTTTCGCGACCTCGTGCATCATCAGGTTGGGTTCGATGGAGAAGCCGGGTGGTAGTGAGCCTTTGGTTGAGCCGATGCGGGTTTTGAGTGCGAGCAGGTTGTGTTCCGGGCTCTCGTCGTAGGGGTATTTGTGATCGGACTTTGAATCTGCCCATTTTTTAAAGGTGTATTCGCGGACGATTTGATAGTTTTGTTCGGGGAGGTAGGACTTGAGTGCGGGCCATGCATAGAGGAAGTAGGCGAGTTGTGCTTTGAGGTGTTCGTGGCAAAGTTCCTGGGTGACGATGACATCTGCGCCCCAGTGGATGAGTTTTACGAGGTCCGGAGCGTCGTTTGGAAAGGGTTCGAGAGCTCCCCAGAGTTTTTTGTCCTTGGGTTTTTCGTATTTCACCTGTTTCGGCATGCGTTCGTAGGCGGATGGATTTGATAAGAACTGAGGGACGAGGGTGTGGAGTTCCCAGCCAAAGTGGTGGTCGTCGCGCCAGCCGAACGAGCCGCGGCAGAGGTTGCGGTCGTTGCCGATGTGGTGGCGGCTGTCGATCATGAAGTCCACGGCGTCCTGATAGGAGATTCTTTCCAGCCAGAATGGTCCGATGCGGAATGGAACGGAGGTGAGGCCGCCAGCTTCGACCACGTATTCGGCTTCGCCCTCGGGATTGAAGGTTGAGAAATCGCCGATGTGGTTCCGGATGGTGCCTTTGGCGAGTGCTGTGCCGCCAGTTGCCGGGCGGACGATGAAAGGTGTGCCCTCGGCGAGGGTGGGGGCGGTGAAACGTTTTGGCTTTCCGGTGTTGAATCCGCTTTGATTGAGGTAGATCTCGACGATCTGGCTTTGAGGCGTGGCGCCATTCATGGCGGCCGGTCCCGAGGCCTTTGGCAACGGTGGGAGATCGCCAGCTCCGGCTGGCCAGACGATCATTTCTTTGACGCGTGCGGAATTTTCGTGAGTGGCGGTGACCCAAAGCCGGAGTTTATCGGTCTCGACATTGACGGTCTGGTCGAAGGCGATTGCGAGGGCGCTGAGTTTGTTTTTCGAAATTTCGGCGGATGGGATGTCCACCCATTTGCCGGCGCTCCAGAATTGGACTTGAAAGGCCTCGATGACGTCCTTGGCTCCGAATCCGGTGAAGAGGTGGATGCCTGCGAGTTTGCGTGTGGCGCCCAGATCCAGGGCGAGCCAGGATGGGGCGGAGGATTTCTCGCTGACCCAGCGTGAGTCGTCCGAGATGGTGCCGTCGATGGCTTTGGCGGCGGGGTAATTCGACAGGCTCGAGCTTGCTGTGGCAGCCCTGGGCTTCAGCGGCTCAGGGGCGGCGTGGGAGGCAAGAGTGAAGAGCAGGCTGGCAGCGGCGATGGATTTCATAAATGGATGTTGGCGCGGGTCATCTTGGACGATGTTGTGCAGTTTACCCATCAATAATGCGCATTCTTGCTGTGAAAATGCGCAAATCGACGAGACGTGGGACGAGTGGTTGGCTTCCTTCGCGAGCTGGATTCACCCGTGCGCTTTGAAATCCGTGGGGTTGAATTTCCTGGCGACTTCCTTGTGATAGATGCTTTCACTTACGAGTGCGCAGCCCGTAGAAATTCGAGCGTGCGGGATCGGCGGCGACTGGGGCGATGGTCATCTCTGGGAGGGTGGTGCCTGAATAGAGGATTGCTTCGGCTCCTTTGGCAAGTTTGAGGTCGTAGGAACCATCGCCTGCGGGTATGATGGGGACGTTCGCGCGGATGGTTCCCGAGATGCCGGGGCGGATGCGGCAGGGTTCGCCGGCCAGGCTCTTCACACGGACCCATTGGGTGACACCGTTCTTGCGTGAGGCGCTGACGAGGAATGCGCCCTGGGTGCGGAGGTTGTGAAATGAGATGTCTTTCCACGCATCGGGTACGCCGGGAAGAACGCGAATGCGGTCGCCCCAACTGCTGAGTAGCATGTCGTTGAGGGAGGCTGCGGCGGACAGTGGTGTCTCGATGCAGGGGCCAGCCTCGACGTAGAGGGTGTTGGGTGGTGTTTTTGAATCGAGGAGCTTGTTGAGATATCTCTCGGCTTCATCACCCTCGCCTAACAGCGCGGAAATGGATGCGGCTCCGGTGTAGGAGTAGCCTTCGAGTTTGTTTGGCATGCTCATCCAGTGTTTGAGTGATTTGACGACCAGCGCGCGGTTTTCCGGTTGTTCGAGCGTCATGGTATAGAGTGGATAGATCATGAGTAAGTGCGAGTAGTGTCGGTGCGAACTGGCAAAGGGAATTGATGCGGAAATCATGAGGCCATTCCCGTCGTGTGGATAGGGCGTGAGTCTGGCCAGAGTGTCTTTCCATTTTGGGATGAGAGGGTCATCAATCTTAAGGAGTCTGCAGGATTCGAGCAGGGTTTCGCAGCCCCAGCGCAGGAGCGCGAGGTCGATGTTGCAATCCGGATTTGGCTTTGGCTGGTTTTCGTATTCGGGACTGAGGCCGCGGGTGATGTGGAGTTTGCCATCGGGCCCTTCTTCCACGAGATGAAGATAGTAGTTGGTGCTGCGCTTGAGCATTGGGAACAAGCGGCGCAGCAAGTCCGGGTCCATGGAATACCGGTATTGCAGCCAGTAGTTGTGCATGGTCCACGGCAGGTTGCAGAGTTCGTCTCCTACCGGGCTCTCGCAATCGTATCCGGAGGTGCGTCCGACAGCAGCGGAGTCTGCTTGGAGTTTTCCTGCGTTTTTGGCAAGGGCATCGGTGTTGTTGTCGATCAATTCGCAGAGGGATTTCCCAAGTTCGAGGCGATTTCCAGTCAGTTGTGGCCAGTAGGCGAGCTGAATGTTGAGGTTCCACCAGATTCGCGGCCAGGGTGTGCTGCGGAACCATGGGCCCATCAGATCGAGGGCCGGTCTGCCGGGGCGCGTGGCGCTGGCCATCTTATACATTTGGATATAATAGAAACTCTCGATGCGGGTGTCAGGAATGGAAACAAATCCTTCTGGCCAAAAACCGTGCCACCCGGCGCGATGGGTGGTGGCAAGTAACGGCATTCCTGTTAGGTTGGCTTTTTTTACGGCATCCAGCGCCTCGGACTTTGAGGCGGATTCCTGCTTGGAGAATCCGACGCTGCTATAGACGACGGAGCTTCCATTGCCAGAGTGGACAATCTTCCAAGCGGTGGTGTGACCGCCACCGGATTTGAGCGGTTGGAAGCTATAGGTGATGTCGCCGTCCGTGCCTTGTTGAGGCGGAGCGTTGGTATCTTTCTCGGTGAGGGTCTCCTTACGATGGATCTTGCGGACATCGCTCGCGAGGCCGGGTGACCAGGTCCATGTGGCTTTTTCGCCTCCCTTTGCAATGGTTTCGAACACATTCACCATTTGGTCGGTGTGGGTGAAAGTGCGGAACTCGATCTCGCCCTTGTCGGTCTTGAGGTAGCCGCGGACCTCGGCATTCCAAAGGTCCATGCGCATCTCGCCGCTGAGGATCGCTCCCTCGGGCTTTAGTATGAGATCGCCCACGGGAATGCGGGAGTTCCAAAAGTTTACATCCGAGCGGCCCATCTGCCACTTGAGTGAGCGGCCCTTGTCGGTGGTGAAGACCATGGCTCCGAGTTGGCCATTGCCGGTGAAGGCTGCGTTTTCGAACCGGTCCGGCAGTCGGTCCCAAACCATGTCGTGACGGGAGAGGAAGGATTTCCAATCGGTCTTGTCATTCACCTGCCCGTGGATCGTGCTGGTGAGTCCAAGCGCGAGCGAAATGATGAGAGATAGGATTCTGGCGATAGGTGTCATGTTTTGTGGAGATCAGAGGTTCATGGGATGACTGGTCAAATTGCTGCTCAGACTCTTTTGGGGGTGGGTCGTTGCTAACGGGAATGAGGCGTTGCGATCAGTCTCTGAATACTCCAGAATTTGGGGAAATCTTTCGTGCCGGGGTGAGCCGGGGGGGCGCGAGCTCTTGCTTGCGTTATTCCAAGCCTTTCCTATTCCTGGATCGTGACGGGTGCGTTCTTGGGGACGGGCATTTCATTTTCGCCGCCGAGCTTGGCGGTGGGATCGATGCCGGGGATGCCGATGGCGGGCTTGCCGGGCCAGCCGCCTTTTGGATCCACCTCGGCCTTGATTTTCGCAAAAAGCGTGTCGAAAGGTGCGCGGTCTTCGTGATCGAGCCACCAAGAGCCGAGTCCGTGTTTCACGCGGGCGGCGTGTTCGGGGCGGAACATGACGCGGTGGTTGTCCTGGATGACATTGCCGCGCTCGGTCTTGCGGTTGCCGACGCCGTTGAGGATGATGCCGTGGACCCAGAAGACGTTTTTATCAACGGCGGATTCAAACTGCTAGCGAATATTTAGAGGGGGATTCGTTCCGTCTAGGCCCGAGATTGAATTGAGCAACAGCAACTCCCTGCTAGGCCTTCGCGCGGATTTCCTCAATTATGCCTTCAGCCCGTAAGGACAAGGGCGGCGACCACAAGGAAGCGATTGCCAGCAAGCAGAACCACGTCCGCGTTAGGAAATTCATTCAAAAAGGATACATAGCGCAAATTGATCCGTGAGGGAAAAACCCCAAAAATTGTTTCAATTACGAGTGGCAAGTAGGAGGGTGCTCGCGAATTTCACGCCCGCCGACTGCATGCGCCAACCGCCAGTCCCGACCCGCCAAAATGAGAATTTTTTTCCGACCGGCAATCCATTCCAAGAATCTTTAGCGATCCACTAAACTTGCTAACGATGAGTGACTTACGATATTTTTTGGGAGATTGCTGGCAGGCAAGCGTAACCAGAAACCACGCTTTAGCCGCTGATCTTCCGCTTTCCCAGAGCACTTCCAGTTCTCCGATTTGAATGGTAGACAAACAAAGCAGGCCCCCGTTACAGGATTTTCGGGTGGCAGGAAATGGCTTCCACTTCACCATGACTGTGAGAAGGGCAACCGCCTCCCCCCGACGGCGTCGAATGAGCGGTCGTCTTGTGACAAATCACCCTCCTGGCTGCCAATCCCACCGCTTGCCCCGCAGGCTCCCGGCCATGCTTCGCTTCCTCCTCGCTGTCCTGTTCTCCGTGCTGCCGCTCCATGCGGACCCAACGAGGCTAGCGAGGCAGTCACGGCGCAAGCGATCCGTGGCTGAGATCCGGCCGCTCGTCACCGCTCAGAATTGAGGAGCTCGACAAACACCCGGCACCGAGGCGGCAGAGAATCAATTAACGCAAATTTATTGCGATATTTGAAAGCGTCCCCGAAGAGACTTCCTCACCTGCCGAAAGACCCTAGAAATAAACTAGGTCACACTTTAGGACACATCAGACTCGCTGGATTTCCGTAACTCTTTGAAAACAAGAGTGGTGGAGCGTAGCGGATTCGAACCGCTGACCCCTTGCATGCCATGCAAGTGCTCTACCAACTGAGCTAACGCCCCTTTCGGGTGGGGCGGAGGTTTAATGGCGGGATCGAGGCGGGGCAAGAGGATTTTTCGAAAAATGCGACGAAGGGCCCTAAATGGGGCCATTCTGCTGAATTCAGCGCTTGCGGCGGGACAGGATCACCATGCCGAGTGCTCCTAGCAGTGCGGATGATGGCTCGGGGATCGGAGCGGTGGGGGTCATGGTGATGAAGCGCCCTTGCAATTCAGCCTTTCCGAGGCTGCCCTCGAAGACTCGGAATTCGTCCGCAGTGGACAAGGAGTGATCGATGGTCGTCTGGTCCACCTTGAAACTCAGTTCAAGGAAGTACTGGTTTCCAGAAACATCCATGAAGTTCAGCGGGGCTGTTGAATTTCTGAGTGAGACGATGTCGGCACTCGTGATGGGATCGTCTGAGTTGACCGTATTGATCAGGTCACTGGTAAAGCGCGTGGTGATGGGTGATAAGGACGACGAATTGGAGAAACTCAGTTGGAGCGCAAGATCGACGGAGCTGGCCCCGGTCTGGGATTGGATCGTCCCATTGCGGTAGTGGAGAAAGCCAAGGTTGAAGGTCTGATTGGCGGAGACGTTGGCGACGTCGAGAGGTTGGAACCACAGCGAGCTGCTGTAGGGGTAGCTTGTCCAATCTGCTGCGAGGCCCCATTGGAAAGCTGCGGAACCGGCTGGACCATTGGGGGTCAGGGCCGCAGGGGAGTCCTGGAGCGTCATTTCGGGGCGATGACCATCAGTCAGGTCGTTGTCGATGATGAGAAGGCTCTGGGTTCCTTGGCCGACTGCGTTTTCAAACGCACCAGATACCGAGAAGCTCAGGTTGCCGGGAAGCGCTTGAGCATTGCTCTCGGGGGAAAGCGTGGGTAGGAGAATTCCAAGAATCGACCAGAATGCGATCGGAGTTTTCATGAGGGGGGTGGGGGAGGTTGGGGGATGTCGCGGAGCGGGTAGATCGGCTGACGGTGTGATCATGGCACAAAAGCGGACTTTTGAAATCACGCGATGGCGTAATCTCAACAATTCCTGAATATTCAGCATCCGATCCTCCAGATGAATGCTTGGCGAAGATCGCGGGATATCTATTCTCCGCGCATGTCGAAGTATGCAGGAGAGCAGGTGTTGGTCGTGCCACGGCCGTTATTGGAGGAAATCGGGATGTTCGAGGGCATCCGGACCCATGAAATGGATTCAGCGGTGGGTCGATTGTTAGATCCGGCGAATCATTTTTTCATGGACCGTGCGGAGGCGGAGGAGGATCCCGGGCACAAGCAGTTGATTCCGTATTGTATTTTCCGCTGTGGTGACCGGATTCTGCACTACACCCGCGGGAAATCCGGCGGTGAAAGCCGTCTGCATGCGAAGATTTCGGTTGGAGTGGGCGGGCACATCAATCCTGTGG
>ERZ1022724.214-NODE-214-length-13007-cov-6.993206_pt1 | contig 13007 bp, 13 predicted proteins | sample MGYA00521091_ERZ1022724 | MGnify/ENA primary metagenome ERZ1022724 (study PRJEB33162, sample SAMN09537610) | freshwater metagenome | isolation source: freshwater | place: Canada:Alberta | collected 2017-07 | study: EMG produced TPA metagenomics assembly of the... | reverse complement strand
TTTCAAAGTTCAAATAGGTGAAGGCGTGCGCCTCTAATGTATTGGGCTTGATGCTATGAGCCTTCAATAGATGCTCGCCCACCAAGTGAGGTGTTTTACCAAATTGATCGCCGAAACCCAAGTTCACATCTGGTTCACGGAAATAGATTGGTTTTAACTGTGCGTGACAGTCAGTGAAATGTAGAAAGTGCACATTACCAAAACGAGGTAAATCATAAAACTTGCTGGCCGCTGATTGAGCTTGCGCGTAATCAGTATTGAGGGCCATACCACCCGCTGAAGCAACTGCTAATACTTGTAAAAACTCTCTACGATTCATTGACATAAAAAACCTTTTTTAAAAATAAAAAAGGCCGCTAGACTCGATGGCATAGCGGCCCAATTTGAAACAAATTACTGGTTAACTGGTGATTCTGGATCCAATAAAAGAGCCATCACGTGACGCATTTGATCTTCTGTTAACACCTTTAAGTGACCCATGCGCGGCATATTGCTGCATGCGTTATAGGCCTTAGCGTTATAAATCTTACCCCATGTGTATTGAACCACTGCCTCAGAGTTACCACGTAACTTACCGTAGTTCCAAAGTGAAGGGCCAATGTTACCGTGAGAAATTTCTTTCTTGTTGATCTGGTGACAGTTATAGCAACCACCGCCGTTTGGTGTGCCTGCTTTATCTGTCCAAGTAGCACCACGACCACTTTGAGCAATTCTCTCGCCCTCTTGCCAGTTGCCTAGATACTTGCCATCAGAAGGTTGCTTGATCGTGGCCATATTGGCTTTTTCAATCGCTGCACGCTTTTTAGGATCTCCCTTGCCTGCAAGAGCAGCAGGGTCTGAGCAAAACTTTTGAGCATCATCACGCTCTAAACGATCCATACCAGCTTGACCGTTTGCTTTAAAACTAGCCGCATGATCTTTCTCAAATTTGCTTTGAGCCATCACGGTTGTTGAGGTTGCCACCACTAAAGCAGCAGAAAGTATTAAATGTAATTTTTTCATTATTTATCTCCTGCGACTTAGCGCTTCAATCCTGGTGTATGAATCACGCCATCTTTGGCTTTTACACCCATGTAAACAGATAAGGCGATGGTCACATCTGATGTGTAAATTGGCTCAGGGAAACGCTGTTGACGGTAGCAGTCATTCAAACGACGCTGCATGGTCCAGAAGTTACCACTTGAAACACGGTACGCAGGCCAGTAACCGTAACCTAAAGCAGCACCTTTTTGCTCAGTGATATTTGGCAAGTCTTGCAAACGAATGCGCTTACCATCTTCAGCATGGCAAGATGCGCAAGCGAAGTCCATTGGGCCACCTTGGAAGAAGAAAGCTTTTTCACCCATGGCGTACATTTCTTTTTCTTTTGGATGCTTCATAGGCACATTGATTTTCATGCCCTTAGATGCAGTCACCACATAAGCCACAACTGCTTCAACATCCTTGCGCTTACCTTTTTCAAAGCCAGCGTTGATGATTTCTTTGGCATCATAGCCTTGTAGTCTTTCCATACAAGTGATGATGCGTGACTCTAAGTCTTGCACTTTATTAGTATCTTTAAAGTAACGTGGCAATTGAGCTGAGGCACCTTTTACAACACCTGGACCCAATCCAAGATCACATTTTTGCAAACTGACATTCTTAGGACCCATGGGTTTTGCCCAAATGTCTTCACCCGCTGCTTCGTACAACTCAGCCGGATTGCCATCAGCGATCATTTCACGGTATTTTGCAATATCATCAGTCGCACTTTGAGCCATGGCAAAACCTGCTGCCATGCTGAAAGAGACTAATAAAGCACTACTTATAGCTTTTTTCATTACTCACTCCTCATGTAAACAAAAACCCGTCAACTTTGCAATTGACGGGTTTCTTTTTTTTCTTATTAGCTGATCTTCGCCTTGTCAGTGCGGTTATCGTTCTTGTTATCTACCCAAGTAATCGTAACCTCTTCACCCTTAGCACCACCTTTGAACTTGAAGTTCAAGAATGGATCTTTGGATACTGCTGGGCCAAACTCACCCAAGAACACTTGCTTACCTTTGTAGGTAGCAGTGATAGTTGTGATGTAGTGAGCTGGAATAGTTTTGCCAGCTGAATCTTTACGTTGACCTGTTTCCATGTCGTGCTTCATCAACACTTTAACGTCAACAATACCGCCAGTCTCTTGGGCGCGTACGCGCATTGGATCTGCCATTTTTATTTCCTTTCAGTACAAATATGATTAGTTAAATGAATTGTGTGAGGGGGAATTAACCGCCGCAACCACCCAAAGTCACCTTAACTTCTTTTGTCGATACAAACCACTTGCCATCAGCCTTCACCAAAGCGTGAACGTTGGATGTTTGACCCATCTTCACACGTGAAGCCACAAATGGCTCAGTGTCAGGAGTCATCATGAATTGAGCAGCCAATACACTTGGATTCTTCTCAACCAAAATAGCGATTTGTTGTGTTTTTGGCAATGTTGTTGTCACGCCCACAGGCACAACCGCACCGTTTTCAGCAATATCAGGAGCATTGATCGTGATCGCACCAGACTTACCAGGGGCAGAACCGCCTAGAGCCTTCAATACGTCATCCAATGTTTTTCCTTCAAAAGCAGCTTTGTTCCAAGTAGAAGCTTCCGCTTGAGAAATAAGGCCTGTTGCAGCCATCAAACCGATTACCGCTGTTAATCGCAGTGCTTCACGACGTTTTTGGTTCATACGAACTCCTCCTAAAAAAACTAAATATCAAAAATTACAATTTCTACCTAGGCAATATTACCTGTTTATTTGCCAGTAAGCATCCATTTTACGAGTACATCAATGTCACTATCTGATACATGCGCATGCGGAGGCATTGGGACTGAGCCCCAAACACCGGCTCCCCCAACCTTCACTTTTGTATGCATTTTTTGAATGGCATCAGCTTGGCCCTTGTACTTGGCGGCCACGTCAGCAACTGAAGGGCCAATGCCTTTGTTCACTGCAGCATGGCATGCCGCACAGTTTTGCTTCTTAAACAATGCCTCTGGAGAGATCACTTCTGCCGCCGCCATGCTCACAGACATCATGCCTTTGCCAGGCAACTGCGGTAATGGTGGTTTGGTGGTGTCTACCCCACGGAATGGGCCATATGCTCTATTTTGCAGTGCAAGATTTTCATGGGCATTGCGGGCATAGTCCGGCAATGTTGATCCGATCGAGATATGTTTGGTGCAGTTCGTCATGCAAGCCGTCGCCTTCACGTCTGGCTTACCATTCACCGTCCACATGCCGTGATTCAAAGTCATACCGTTGCGGTTAGGCATTAACTTTTGCACTTCAGCGATGTTCTTATCACTCAATGTGAACTCTTCGGGAACAATCTCACCCAGCGCCAACATATAGGCTAAAACAGCATAAGTCTCATCTGGTGTCAGGCTTCTTGGCGCATTCCATGGCATGGCACGGTAGACGTAATCCCAAAGTGTTGAGATGGTCGCCACCTTCATCAAGGTGGTGCGCTGAGGTTGCTTGTCGCTCAATAATGAAGCCACACGCCCTGTTTTCATGTCTTGCTTGGTGGTTCCACCAACGATCGGTGTGAATACTTCATTGGATTCACCAAAAGTGCCGTGACAAGATGCGCAACGACCTTCCCAAACTTCCTGACCACGCAAGGTGTCGCCTGAGCCTTTTGGCAAACCCTTGAAGTCCGGACGAACGTCGATATCCCAGGCAATCACCTCAGCCTTGGTCGCTGGACGACCAATACCAGAGTACTTAGACTGAGCAATGCTCTCAGCAGTTAAGCCTAATGCCAAACCTGCCAATACCAAAGTTTTCGTTAAATTAGCCAACTTGAACATTGCTCAACTCCCCGTTCGTATCAAGCTTCCAGGCTTGGATTGCATTGTTGTGATAGATGGAACGTGTACCACGAACTTCTCTTAATTGTTTGATCATTGGCTGAACATAGCCAGTGTCATCGATGGCACGTGACATCAAGATGCCTGGTGAACCATCCCAAACCCAGTCAAGGTTAAAGCGAGTCACTGCTTTAGAAAGAACCGGTGTTTCAAGACGAGCTCTGCGCCAGTTATTGCCGCCATCAACAGATACGTCCACATGTTTGATCTTGCCGCGACCTGACCATGCCATGCCGCTGATGTTGTAGAAACCTTTGTCTAGCAATTGCTGACCGCCCGATGGTGTCGTGATCACAGACTTACATTCTTGAACAGAAGTGTATTGACGGTGCAAGCCATTTGGCATCAAGTCGATGTAGTGAACCGCTTCGTCTTTTGCAGCGTATGGCATGTCACCCACTTCAATACGGCGCAACCATTTGACTGAGCTCACGCCTTGAACACCAGGAACCAATAAGCGCAATGGGTAACCGTTTTCAGGGCGCAACATTTCGCCGTTCATGCCCCACACAACCAAAACATCCTTGAGAGCCATTTCTAAAGGAATGGTTCTGGTCATACCTGAACCGTCACCGCCTTCAGCCAAAATGTATTTACCCTTCTTCAGATCAGCACCACACATATCGAGCAATACTGAAAGAGGCACACCTGTGAACTCGCAGCAAGACAACATACCGTGGGTGTACTGAACGCTTGGTACAGCCACGTTACCCCACTCTAAACCTGTGTTAGCGCCACACTCAATGAAATGAATGCGTGACACGCTTGGTAAGCGCATCAAGTCATCCATGGTGAAAACTTTTTCTTGCTTGACCAAGCCATTCACCATCAAACGATGTTGTGCAGGATCAACGTCATACCAACCTTGGTGATGACGCTCGAAGTGCAAACCGTTAGGCGTGATGATGCCGAAGAAACCTTGTAAAGGTGCAAACGCCACAGACGCTGCAGATACTCTTGTCAAACCTGGAGACTCACGACGTTGAAGTGGCTCTTCCCATTTGGAAGGTAAACCATAAGGACGAGCAGCTACTGGCTGACCCAAAGTTGTTTGCCAGGTTTGCTTTTCTAAAATGGCTTTATCGCCCTCAGCAGCAATTGCTGAACCTGCAGCAGTGGCACCCAATGCTGTTACAAAACTTTTACGCAAGAAGCCGCGGCGAGTTTCATTTAAACCATGCTCATAAACTTCATCAGCAAATTGCTGAGTCACAAAGTTTTCTGGCGCACGACGAAGCCGACCGATAGGCGTAGTTTTATTCTTCAATGTCACGAGGACCCCCCAAAATTCATACTAAAAAAATACTTACTAATTGCTGTTGAATATCTTTTCAACTGAGTTGTGTCATTATTCACTTTTATAGATTGTTTTGGAATATGTGAATAATGAAAGTGTTGTAATTTTTTTCATAATCAAGGGTATTCACCAGTAAAAAATCACAGACACTTATTACATCTATCTAACTGTTTTTTTATTTTCACAAACACTTATTTTTTATCACTAACTATGACCATTGATACGCAAGCATTGATACTGACTTTGAAGCTTGCATTTTTTACGCTGCTTTTTTTAATTCCATTTGGTATATGGGTCGCCTATCATTTGGCGAGCATGCAAAAAGGTAAGTCATTTTTAGAAGCCACCCTTGCCTTGCCTTTGGTATTACCACCCACTGTTTTGGGTTACTACTTGTTGGTGAGCTTTAGCAATGTCACACTTTTTAATGAGCCTTTGACCTTCACATTCACAGGCTTGGTGATTGCCTCGATTATTTTTAATTTGCCTTTTGCAATCCAGCCAATTCAACGAGCCTTCGAGGCAATCCCTCAAGACGTTCGAGAAGCTGCGCAATGCAGTGGCTTAAGTCCATGGCAAGCGTTTAAGTTGATTGATCTACCACTCGCATGGCGTGGCATCGTGAGTGCTGCAGTGATTACTTTTGCACACACCTTGGGCGAGTTCGGCGTGATCTTGATGATTGGTGGCTCAATCCCTGGAGAAACCAAAACAATCGCCATTTCAATTTATGACAGCGTGCAAAACATGGATCATGCCAGCGCTAGCGGCATGTCATTGCTTCTGTTAATCATTTCATTGTTAGCGATTACTTGGAGCTATCAATTGACCTCAAAGAAGCGAGCTGCGTGATGCTAAAAGTTCAGTTACAACGCAGCACGGGCTTTCCAATGCACATTGATTTTGAATGTGCCCCGGGAGAACTGCATGTTTTGGTGGGGCCATCGGGCAGTGGCAAAACCACCACACTGCGTGGCATTGCTGGACTGTCTGATGTATCAGGCGTGATTCAGTGCAAAGATCAAGTATGGCTTGATAGTGCCGAGAAAGTATTTGTACCAACCCATCGCCGCTCCATTGGTTTTTTGTTTCAGAACTATGCCCTCTTTCCGCATCTCACGGTTTTAGAAAATGTTTCGATTCCCCTGATGGCTCGCAAACAATCTTCTCGCGATGAAGCATTACGTTGGTTAGAGCGTTTACGCATTGCTGATTTAGCGAATCGTTTACCCAGTGAAATTTCTGGTGGTCAGCAGCAACGCGTTGCCTTGGCCAGGGCATTGGCCAGAGATCCTCACGCCCTGCTTTTGGATGAGCCATTTTCTGCCGTCGATGCGCCAACCAGACAAAATCTGTATGAAGCACTTTCAGAGTTGCGTGAAGCAGTGTCACTACCGATTGTTCTAGTCACCCATGACTTGAATGAAGCGATTCGTTTGGGCGATCGAATCACGGTGATCGATCACGGCAAGAGCTTGCAAACTTCTGATCCACATCACTTGCTTGATAAGCCGCGCAATGCCCGTGTTGCTGAATTGGTCGGCAGCCCCAATCTGTTCGAAGGCCTTTATGAAGAAGGTCGTTTATCTTGGGGCAAGCGTGGCTTGAGTTTATCGGTCAAAGATAAAGGGAAGATCAAAAAGCCCACTGAGGTGGCTTGGGTGATTCCGAGCCACAGCATTGAAATCCTTGATTCTGAGGAAGAAGTCAATAGTTACAAAAATAATCTAATTGACTGCCAAGTCTCAAGAGTCCGACAATTGGGTCAGATAGCGGTGGTGTATTGGCAAGTCAAAGATTGTGACGATCAAATTGTTTGGCAGGCATCATCGAGCGAGCTAAGAAGATTGGGCATTGAAGTGGGTGCGCAGAAAAAGATTTATCTGAATCCTGAGCAAATTCACATCATGCCGATCAAGTTTCACCTAAAAAATACATGAGCGAGGTTGTATGACCAGTCCTGATCGCAGAAGTGTTCTAAGACTTTCATTAGGCGCTGTGGGTCTATTGGCTTTGCCACAAATCACTGAATTTGCCAGAGCTGCTGAAGATTTTATTCGCGGGCCTCGCATCAAAGATCACCCCATCAAACAGCTCAGCAAACATGTTTGGATGATTCATTCTCCAGATGGTTTTCCAACCCCTGAAAACCAAGGCATGATGGCCAACGTCACATTTGTTGATACGCCCAAAGGCATCGTGGTGATCGATACAGGCGCTTCTGTACAAATCGGTGAAATGGCCATCAGGATGATGAAGACCTTCACCAAGAAACCTGTGATTGCCCTTTTCAACTCTCACTATCACGGTGATCACTTTTTAGGGAATCAAGCCTTCGTTGAGGCTTATGGCCCAATCCCGATTTATGCACACCCCTACAGCATGAAAGAGATCAAAGGTGTTGAGGGCAATGCTTGGAAGAATTTGATGGAGCGCTGGACCAACCAAGCCACCGCAGGAACCAAGGTGATTCCACCGACCCATGTGGCGAATCATGGGGATGTATTCAAATACGGCAACGTCACCATCAAAATTCATCACTACGGTATTGCGCACACCCCCGGTGATATTTGCATGGAGATTGTTGAAGACAAAGTCACTTATGTTGGCGATGTTGCCATGGATGAGCGCATTGCAAACATGGACGATGGCTCATATGTTGGCACCTTTAAAACCTACAAGGCTTTGATCCAAGCGGCTGGTGCGCAACTCTGGATCCCAGGGCATGGCAATGCTAAAAAAGAATTGCTCGCTGAGTACGGTGAGTTCATGTCAGGCATTTATGAAACTTGCGTCAAAGCAGTTGAAGCTGGTCTTGATCCAAGCTCTGCAAAAAATCTGGTCCTCAAAGATCCTCGCGTGATGAAGTACGCTAAACGCACCAAAGGCTTTGACGGAAATATTGGTAAGTACACCAGTCTTGCCTACCTAGAAGCAGAAAAGGAAGCTTTTTAAGCTTCCTTTTTTTGTTTTTCTTATTTTTTTGTTTTTTGTTTTTGTTCTAGTTTTTTATTTGATGGCTTATTTGCCTAGACCGGGCAATAAGTCATTTTTAATGTCTTCAATATTTTCAAGACCGACCGCAATCCTCACCAAACTGTCAGTGATGCCTGCTGCGGCACGTGCTTCTGGCGTGACACGCACATGAGTGGTTGTGGCTGGATGGGTGATGGTGGTTCTTGTATCACCCAAGTTCGCGGTGATCGATAAGAGCTTGGTGCCATCGATGACTTTCCAAGCAGCCTCTTTACCGCCCTTGAGTACAAAGGACAAAATAGGTCCGCCCATTCTTTGTTGCTTCTTGGCTAATTCGTACTGTGGGTGTGAAGCCAAGCCTGGGTGATACACGCGCTCAACGGCTGGATGCTTCTCTAACCAAGTGGCCAACTCAAGGGCTGACTGACTTTGCTTTTCTAATCTCAAGTTGAGTGTTTCTAAACCTTTGAGTAAAACCCAGGCGTTGAAAGCAGACAATGTTGGGCCGGCAGTTCTCACATAAGGGAAGACCTTGCCAAGCACAAATTCTTCTGTGCCCACAATCGCGCCACCCAAGACTCGACCCTGACCATCCAAGTACTTCGTGGCCGAATGAATGATCACATCAGCACCCAGCTCCAATGGCTTTTGCAGAGCCGGTGTACAGAAACAGTTATCCACCACATAGAGCGCATTGGCAGCCTTGGCAATTTTTGCAATGGCGGCAATATCACCCACTTCCGTTAATGGATTAGACGGTGTTTCTAAATAGAAGAGCTTGGTGTTTGGCTTGACCGCGGCTTTCCAAGAATCCAGGTTGGCCATGTCCACGTAAGTTGTTTCAATACCAAACTTACTCAAAATACTATTGAACAATTGAATGGTGGCACCAAACACTGAGCGTGAACAGATCACATGATCGCCCGCCTGCAAATGTGACATCGCGACCGTCATGATGGCTGACATGCCAGAGGATGTGGCAATGCATGATTCACCACCCTCGAGTGCCGCCAAGCGATCTTGGAACATCGCAACCGTGGGGTTGGTGAAACGAGAATAAATAAAACCTTTTTCTGCATTGGCAAAACCATGGGCAGCATCTGCTGCACTGTCAAAGCAAAAACTAGAGGTTAAAAACATCGCCTCAGAGTGTTCATTGAACTCAGTACGACGCACGCCTGCACGCACACCCAAAGTGTCGGTGTGCAGGTTTTTAATGTCCAAAGGTGGTCGTTTTTTATCGCTCATGACTCAATACTACTCTTGAGAGGCCAAATGTAAATGTAATTGTGAACCGGTCAAGTCTGCAACCTCACCCTGCTGACGATCCGCCAATGCCTTGGGTGTGTTTCTAGAAGCCTCTAGGGCATCCAAATAAGACTCGGTGATATCACCCGTGATGTACTTGCCGTCAAAGCAAGAAGCATCAAAATTGGTGATCGCAGGGTTGATGTCTCGAACAGCCTTTTTAAGATCTTCAACATCTTGGTAAATGAGTTGATCTGCACCAATCAGCTTGGTGATTTCTTCATGGGTTCGACCATAGGCCACCAACTCACTGCGGGTTGGCATATCGATGCCATAAACGTTTGGAAAGCGCACCGGAGGCGCAGCTGAAGCAAAGATCACTTTCTTGGCACCTGCATCGCGAGCCATTTGCACAATCTCATACGAGGTTGTACCGCGCACGATCGAGTCATCCACAATCAGCACGTTTTTGTCTTTGAACTCTAAGCGCATCGCATTGAGTTTTTGACGCACTGATTTTTTACGCATCGCTTGACCAGGCATGATGAAGGTGCGACCGACATAGCGGTTCTTAAAGAAACCTTCACGGTATGGCACGCCCAATAACTTAGCTACCTGCATCGCTGCCGGACGGCTTGAATCAGGAATAGGCATCACCACATCAATTTGGGACACATCGGTTTCTCGGGCAATTTTTTCTGCCAAGTAATTGCCCATCAATAAACGCACGTCATAAACCGTCACACCATCGATGCATGAATCAGGTCTAGCCAAGTAAACGTATTCAAAAATACATGGGTTGAGTGTGGCGTTTTCTGAACAAAGCTTGCTTTGGAATTGACCGTCTTGACCAATAAAAATCGCTTCGCCAGGAGCCACATCTCTGACGAACTTAAAACCCAAACCTTCTAAAGTCACAGACTCAGAGGCGATCAACCATTCAGGGCCATTCGGTGTGTCCATACGACCAATGCACAAAGGACGAATACCGAATGGATCGCGGAAGGCCAGCAAACCATAACCAGCGATCAAGGCAACCACTGCGTAAGAACCCTTTAAACGCTTTTGTACTTTTGTCACAGCTGTGAATGCTGATGCAGCATCCAAAGCAATGCTGTCTGTGGCGCGCTGCAACTCATCGGCTAGAACGTTCAATAAAACTTCTGTGTCTGAATTGGTGTTGATGTGGCGGCGATCACGATAGAACATCTCATCGCGCAAAGCAGGTGCGTTCGTGAGGTTACCGTTGTGCGCCAAAATCAAACCGAATGGAGCGTTCACATAAAACGGCTGAGCTTCTTCTTCACTGCTTGCTGAACCTGCTGTGGGATAACGAACCTGACCGATGCCCGCATTGCCTGGCAAGCTGCGCATATTGCGTGTTCTAAATACATCACGCACCATGCCGTTGGCTTTATGCATGCTAAATGAACTGCCGTTCATGGTAGCTATACCAGCGGCATCCTGACCGCGATGTTGCAAAAGCAACAATGCGTCATAGAGCAACTGATTCACTGGACTATTGCCAACCGCCCCGACAATTCCACACATAAAGACCTCTATCTTTTAAAACTACTTCTTCAACTGCCCAGACACCTGAGCAGCCCATTCATCTGGTAACCAAGCTTGAGTCAAGCCAGTGAGCAATTCAATTGCTGGCAAAGTCCAAGCTTTACGCCATTCGGTTGTTTGCGTGGCCCCCGTCAATGACACAAGGCTGCTCAACACCACGATGACCAACAAACCTCTTAGGAGACCAAAAGCAAAACCTAAAAAACGATCCATGGGACTTAATCCAGCTTGCTGCATGATCTTCGCCAAAAAACGTCCAATCAATGCGCAAATGATCATCGTCACAATGAACAAAATCACAAAACCAAGGGCCAACTGAGTCATCTCGCCACCTGGCACACCGCTCAACCACTCTTTGGCCAACCAAGTGGCATAGTGATAAGAAATCCAAGCAGCAGCGACCCAGGCAATCAAAGCAAAAACTTCTCTGATCAAGCCACGCCATATACCTAACAGTGCTGAAATCGCGAGTACTGCAAAAAATGCTATATCAACAACGGTGAAGTGAAGGTTCATGGCTGCTCAGATCCCTTGATCACTGTGGCTTTTGCTCAATAATTTTAGGACTCAAACCAACGTATTTGATTTTTTTCTCAGCAGCTTCAGCAGTGGCTTTATCTTCGTAAGGGCCAGATCTTAAAAGATGTAGTTTGACGCCCTCTTTATTGGTTCTGATTTCAATGTAGCTGCTGACTTTTTGTTCTGTTAGTTTTTTCTGCCAATTCTTAACGCGCTCTTCTGAAGAGAAAGCGCCGATTTGAACAATGAACCTGCCATTTGGATTGACTGCTAGATTTGCAGCTGCAGGAGTTGCTGGGCTGCGATTCTCAAGAATCGATAGAACTTCTTCGCCTTTATCCAATGACTTGGCAACCGATGTCGGCTTATCAGTTTTGGCTTCTTCTTTTTTTACTTCTTTAGATTCTTTAGCGTCTTTATTCTCTGTGGCTGTCACAGGCGCTGCTGGTGCCGTTGAATCAGCAGCTTTAGCTTCTTCAACTTTTTTCTCGTCTTTTGCCCCAGGCTGAATAATTTGGATGGCAATGTCGTTGTTGTATTGTTTTGGCTTAGAGTCAAAAATGATGGGTAAACCGGCGACCGCAACAGTCACTAAAAATACTGCGCCAATCAATCGATGTCTGGCTTTTTGACGCTCTGGGTCTTCTGTTAGACCATCCTCAACGGGCGTGTTGTTTTTGCTACTTGGGCGGTTAAGGAAGGGTAGGCGCATCAGCTAAGTTATAGGTTCAAAGTTGTGTCATGGTTAATGAGCTTTTGCATTTCGGTAGGCCAGAACTCCAGCAACGGTGTAAAAGGATCCGAATACCGATATTCTATCACCCTCACCCGCCTTTTTTAAGGCTGATTCATAGGCCAAAGCAGGACTTGAGAAAACCTCTATCCCAGAGTCTGCGCCTTCTTTGAAACCCAGGGATCTCAAGCGCGCCGCCAGAGATTCGGCCGAAGCCGCGCGAGGGGTCGGTAAATCGCACAAATACCAAAAATCGATCTTATCCATCATGGGTTTTAAGACCCCATCAATGTCTTTGTCGGCCATGGCGCCAAAGACCGCGATCGTGTAGGGATGGTAGGCCATGTTTTCGAGGTTTTGCGCAAGGGCGGCGCTGGCATGAGGATTGTGAGCCACATCTAAAATGATGGTGGGCTGCCCAGGCAGAACCTGAAAACGCCCTGGCAGCTCAACCCAAGCCATGCCGTTCCTGATTTCTTGTGCGCCCACGGGCAAACGCCCTCTGACAGCGATCAATGCTGCAATCACAGCGCTGGCATTAAGTAATTGATTGGCGCCACGCAAGGCTGGATAACCCAAGCCTGAAAAGCGCTTACCGCGCCCTGCCCAACCCCACTGCTGTTTATCACCCTGAAAGTTATAGTCTTTACCCATTAACCACAAATCAGCACCAATCGATCCAGCATGATCAATCAATGATTGCGGTGGCACAGGGTCTGCGCAGATCGCAGGTGTGTCAGTGCGAAAAATACCGGCTTTTTCAAAGG
>ERZ1022724.212-NODE-212-length-13062-cov-3.724764_pt1 | contig 13062 bp, 13 predicted proteins | sample MGYA00521091_ERZ1022724 | MGnify/ENA primary metagenome ERZ1022724 (study PRJEB33162, sample SAMN09537610) | freshwater metagenome | isolation source: freshwater | place: Canada:Alberta | collected 2017-07 | study: EMG produced TPA metagenomics assembly of the... | reverse complement strand
TACACAGAGTAGATCGTCGGCAGCGTCAGATGTGTATAAGAGACAGCATCAAAGGAGGCTCGCCATTCAGCTGACTCGGTAGGGTCGGTATCTACAAGCTGTTCAATATTGACTTCTGACGCATCAAAGATTTCGCTCATGGGCGTATTCTCGCCCTTATAGCCCCCTAAGTGGAAATTGAAGGGGTGTGAAATTGAGCCAGTCTTCCTCTTGCGCTCAGGGCTTCCAAAGTGTGGACTTAGCCTGTGCCTACACGTATGGGATTGGCCAAGGATGACCTCATTTTGGAGGTCGGCCGCGATGGAGACTGTGATTCCACACTTCGAGATCAAATCATGGCGATCACAGGGACAAAGTTCTTAGAAGGATCAACCACAGAAGTTGTCGATGCCGTCATTATCTGGTGGCGAGATGGCGATGGAGATCTAGTCGATGAGTTAATGGATGCTCTCACTTACCTTGTCGATAACGGAGCTATTTGGGTTATGACACCAAAGGTCGGACGAGATGGACATGTTGAGCCAAGTGATATCCAGGATGCAGCACCAATAGCTGGACTTAGCGTCACATCCACAATTGCGCTCGCAAAGGATTGGACCGCAACTCGATTAGTGGCACGCAAGGCGGGCAAGAGGTAAGTTTGCGGCATGACTTTAACTATTGGACAAGCCGCACCAGATTTTGAAATCGCAAATCAGCATGGAGAAAAGGTTTCACTCTCTTCATTCAAGGGCCAGAAGAATGTCTTGTTGATGTTCTATCCCTTCTCATTTACAGGAACATGCACCGGGGAGCTATGCGCTCTGCGTGATGACCTTTCATCATTTCAAAATGATGATCTCCAACTACTTGCCATCTCATGTGACTCACCATTTACTCAACGAGTATTTGCAGAACAAGAGAAGTACGAGTTTCCAGTTCTTTCAGATTTCTGGCCACATGGAGCGGTAGCAAAGGCTTATGGGGTTTTTGAAGAGTCAAAGGGCTGCGCACTTCGTGGCAGCTTCCTGATCGATAAAGAAGGAATTCTTCGTTGGGAAGTAAAGAATGGCTGGGCTGCGCGTGAAAACGCAGATTACAAGGCGGCTATCGCTGCTCTGTAAGCGTGATTTAGGAGATTGTGGGCTCGTAAGTTAAGATTTGGGTCTGCAATACCGGGTGGTTAGCTCAGTGGTAGAGCGTCTCGTTTACACCGAGAATGTCGGGGGTTCGAAACCCTCACCGCCCACAGTTGAAATGTTTCCTCGTAATTTAGAGTGAACAAGGAGTTTCTTGAGTGAAAGATCTTTCCTTGGATTGGGCAACTGATCTTGAGATTTTAAGACTCACTGGTTCCGATATTCAGGAGTTTGTAGATCACATTATTGTAAAAACTCCCTCTAATCCCACTTATCACTGGGGTAACTGTCTATTGGTTCTAGACCACTCATTGGTAGATCAAGCCCAAACTTGGGTTTCCAAGTTCCATCAAAATTTTCCACAAGCTAATTGGATTTCTATTGCGCTGCCTACGTTGCCCAAAAATACAGATGATTGGGAGTCACAAGGGATCAAGTTAGAGCCACTTGAAGTACTTCAGACCAATCAATTGCCTAAATCATTTCCTTTGCCCAGCGGTTATCAAGTTAGAGCTTTGGCGGGAGAGGATTGGGATTTACTTGCACAAAAAGAGATTGCAGAAAACTTAATCTCAAAAATGTATGAGCCTAATCAGTATGAAGATTTCATCAATCAGACCAATCAAATGCGTAAGGAGCTTTGCCAAAAAGGAAAAGCAGCATGGTTTGGCGCATTCGCTAATGATGAATTAGTAGCAAATTTGGGAATTGTTGTGTGTGGAACAACAGGGCGATATCAATCAGTTGAAACTCAAAGCTTGCATAGAAGAAAGGGATTGGCTTCTCACCTATTAGGGATAGCGGCAAAATGGTCTGCCGACAACGGATGTGTTAACTGGGTGATTGTTACTGAGGCGACTAATGAGGCTGGGCGTATTTACAGAAGAGCTGGATTTGAGAGTGTTATTGGGAGCGTAAATGCATATAAGTCATCCAACCTCTAAGTTATCTAATTAGAGCTAACGAAACCCTCACCGCCCACAATAGGTTTTTTGGAACTTTCCAATCTCATCTCTTGATAGCGCATCAATGTAAAAGCTGCATGTAAACGAACCTCTTCTTTGTCCGATTCAGCAGCCTGCTTTAGTGGTTCAATGATTGAATCCCCAAGTGCACAGATAAATCTGGTCAGATCAAACTGCAAATCTGAATCACCTCTGCCAAGTTGGCTCACTAATACTTTAGTCAAAGCGGGTTTTTCGCTCTCGGGAACCAAGACTGATGCGGCACGCCAAGCTGTTACCGCAACCTTGTCTAATGAATCAAAGTGATGATCATTGGTGATCAATGGGTAGAACTTTTTATCGCCGATTTTGGACAATGTATGTAGCGCCTGACTTTTCGCTTGGGGATTTTCAGAGATTAGTTCTGCCTTAAGTCGATCAACTACTTTGCTAATTTCATGACGCATAAGCGCCCAGGAAAGTGTGTCTCTAACGAAAAAATCTGATTCGTGGGCACATTGATTAACCAGCACATCAATGTATGCATCTTCTGGGTAGGTGCCAGCAGCTAATGCAGCTTGTAGGCGCACAGATTTATCCGCAGATTCCAGAAGTGATTTCAGTGTCGCCATGAGAAAACGCTATCAGGCTGCGATTCATCGATGTACTCAGTAAGAGCGACTTAATTCTCTCGACTAGAATTACCGGCATGAGTCAGAAACATCATCCACTGCAAGCCTTGATGACATCCCATGCAGGGATGCGTCGGATGCTCAATTTCTGGCCGCCTTTTCTCTTCTCTGGAATAACCGTCCTAGAGGTTTCGAAAGACTTTCGTCATGCAAAGGTGCGACTGAAGAAGAAGATGCTGACCTCAAATTATGTGGGCACGCTTTTTGGTGGATCCCTCTTTGCCATGACCGATCCCTTTTTTATGATGATGGTCTTGAAGAACCTTGGAAAGGATTACATCGTTTGGGATAAACGCAGTGAGATCGAGTATGTCTCACCTGGAAAAACAACGGTGTATGCAGAGTTCAGCCTGGCAGATGCAGATCTGGCTGAGATTAAGCAAGAGGTCGCCTTGTCTGGAAAGTACTTGCGATGGTTTGAAGTCGAGATTAAGTCAGCCGATGGCACCGTTGTAGCGATAGTAAAGAAGCAGATTTACGTGAGAGCAAAAGCTCCCGCAATCCAGAAAGACGGTAAACTCTGAGCATGTCAGAGACTGGAACAATCGAGCGTTTGCGCGCTTATCGCAAGACTTATATTGCGATGCTGGTCTCATCAATTCTTAGCCTCTTCGCATCCCTTGTTCTATCTATTGATGCGGTGAAGTTAGCCGCTCAACCAGCAGGACAACTGGCTTGCAATATCAACTCAGTTCTCTCATGCGGCACCGTTGCTAAAGCTTGGCAATCACAACTTCTAGGTTTCCCAAATTCATTCATTGGATTAATGACAGAGCCGGTTGTGATTACCGTAGCCATCGCAGGTCTTGGACTTGTCACCTTTCCACGTTGGTTTATGCGGGTGGCTCATGTTGTCTATGGATTCGGTTTAATCTTTGCTCTCTGGCTACTTTCTCAATCTTATTTTGTTATTAATGCGCTCTGCCCTTGGTGTCTCTTAGTTACCTTCTCTACCATCACAGTCTTTTCGACAATTACTCGGGTCTCCTTACTTGAAAATATCTGGAGTTTCGCTCCCGAGCGTCAAGAGAAGATTGTTGCCTTTCTTGAAAGAGGTTGGGGTCGAGTTATCTACACGGGTGCCTATGCCTCAATCATCATCGCCATCTTCTTAAAGTACGGAAACACACTGTTCTCATAAATTCATCAGTGAGGATCCTGCGCTGAGGCCTAATCGCTTATTTGTATTTGGTTTTCACTACCCCCTGACCTAAACTTAAGCCACACTTACATAAGCGGTCAGGGGAAAAATCAATGAAGGCATCTCCAAGCGACCAGCGTTCGATTTTAGATATTGCACGATTTGATCAACAGACAAACTCTTTGCGCCACAAGGCTGCCAATCTTCCTGAAATCGCAGAGCTAGCAAGCATCACCGTTAAATCAAACAACGCACGTGATCTTCGCATCGCAGCTGAAACAGAATTAAATGATGTTAAGCGAGAACTCTTGCGTGCCGAAGGCGATGTTGAGCAAATTGTTTCTCGCATAAATCGCGACGAGGCACGCCTTAATGGTGGATCAGCAACTCCTAAAGAGCTTGAACAGCTGCAACATGAGGTTGGAACCCTTGGCGCGCGTCGTGCCGAGCTTGAAGAGGTTGAGCTTGAAATCATGATGCGAGTGGATGCGATTAATGAACGCATCTCAACCCTTAAGGCAGAAGAGGCAGAGCACGCTGCAGTCATTGCAGATCTTGAAATCCGCAAAGAAAATGCGTTAACAATTCTTCACAATGATCTTGATGCAGTAGCCAAGGACCGTGCCGAAACAGTTAATGGTGTTGCAAAAGAGTTATTTGATCTCTATGAAAAAATTAGAGAAACAACAGGCGGCGCAGGTGCTGCGGCACTTTCAGCTGGATCTTGTACGGGTTGCAACCTATCTGTAAATGCTGTTGAACTAAAGAGAATCTCAGAACTAGCAGAGGATGAGGTTGTTCGCTGTGAAGAGTGTCGCTGCATCTTGGTGCGCGGAGTTTAAGTGGCACGACATTTTCATTTAACCGCCGATGGTGGATCTCGAGGCAATCCGGGTCCTGCAGGTTACGGCTCTGTTATCACTGAAAATGGAAAGATAATTGCCGAGCTGTATGACTTTATTGGCGTTGCAACAAACAATGTCGCTGAGTACAGCGGATTAATCGCCGGTTTAACCGCCATCAATGAGATTGATTCAAGCGCCACAGTAGATGTGAAGATGGATAGCAAGCTTGTTGTTGAACAGATGTCTGGCCGCTGGCAGATCAAGCATGCCGACATGCGAGTTCTAGCCCAATCAGCTCGCTCTGCTCACAATCCTTCATTAGTTACTTACACCTGGATTCCGCGCGATGAGAACTCTCACGCAGATCGCCTTGCCAATAAGGCCTTAGATCAACAATCTGGTGGGGGAGAAGTAGTTCAAACCCAACAGAACTACTTAACAGAGCGTCTACTTTCAGCTGAAAAAGCTACGACCATCTTTTTAATTCGCCATGGTGAAACAGTTTTGACGCCATTTAAAAAGTTTTCCGGCGATGGTCCATTAAATCCAGAGTTAACCCATATTGGTCTAGAGCAAGCAGAAAAGGTGGCAGCTGCTGTAGCAAAGCTCAACCCTGAAGTCATTATCGCTTCGCCCCTTAAGCGCACGACTCAAACCGCTGAAGCTTTATCTAAAGCAACAGGCTTGCCAATTACCTTTGAAGAGGCATGGATTGAATGCTCATTTGGAATCTGGGATGGACTTTCAATTGCTGAGGTTAAAGAGAGATACCCAGCTGATTACCAAGCTTGGATCTCATCAACAGCTTTTGCTCCACCTGAAGGGGAGTCATATGACAGCGTTGCCTTGCGCATCGATGCGGCTTTAAGCCAGATCGCTGCTGAGTATCCAGGCCAACGTGTTGCGGTTGTTACCCACAACGGAACAATTAAATCTGCTGCCAAAGTTGTTGTAGGTGCACCAGCTGAATCAATCTTTCATATTGATGTATCGCCATGTTCAATTACAACGATCAGTATTTGGCCTAGCGATGGTTTGCGCGCTTTACGTACTCTTAATGAGCAGTCACACCTTCACTGATTTACTTAATAACGCGATAGGTGGCAAGAGTTGGGTCACTTGCGTAAGCGATACGAACTCCGGCCTTTTGAGTAGTTGCTAAACCATTGATGATCGCCTCTGTCAGTACTTCTCCAGGTGCAACAACGGCAACACCTGGGGGATAAGGTGCAATGAGATCAGCACTTACTCGTCCGATCGCTTTTTGCGCTGTTATGTACTCTGTCTCTGCAAAGTAAGCATCTCGCATTGATACCGCAACAGTTGGAACAATTGACCAGCTAAGTGATGTCTGGGTGGCTCTCGGAGCACCTTGCAGAGTTTTCAAAATCGGAATTAAGGCCGCGGCCAAAGCGTTGAAGTCATCAGCGTTATCTGCAAGTGTTGCAAGAAATACGATCGTGTCGCGATCTGCCATTTCAACTCGGATATTTACTTCCTGAAGCGCCTTTTCTACATCTACTCCAGATAACCCCAGGAGATTTGCGCGCAAAACAAGCTTGACTGGATCAAATCGCCCGGGTGCAAACTGCTCTGGGTTCAAAAAGATTGGTACTTCAAAATGTGATTGAACCTGGCTCTTAAAATCAACTACATACTTGAGCAGATCACCGGTTAATTGCTCACCACGAGTTTGCAGCAGAGCCCTGCAGCCATCAATAGAGGCAAGTGGAGCACCTGCAGGTGAAGTGGTGTGAGTTGTTTCAAAACTTTGTTCAATGCGTGCAAGGTTTAAGAATTTACCTTGGGCCAACAACAACGCTGATGCGCTATATCCAGGTAGGGCTTTGTGAACACTGGTAATCAATGCATCTGCACCCAACTGCATCACATGTTGCGGTATGTCTGCATTAAAGCCAAAGTGTCCGCCCCACGCGGCATCAATGATTACCGGTATTGAATTCTCATGAGCCTTTGAAATTAGGGCGGGTAGTTCAGAGATCGTTCCCAGATATCCGGGTTCTGTTAGCAACAACGCAATCGGTTTTTGATCCAAAACTCTTTCAAGCTCTGAAACCGGAATCCCTGTTGGAACGCCAGTGGCTTCATCGATCTCTGGCGTTAACCAGATTGGTTCTAAACCTGTAAGCACTAGCGCACTTAAAACTGATCGGTGAGCGGTGCGGGTGATTGCTACCTTGTCACCTGGTTTACCTAGCGCCAAAATAATTGCTTGATTGGCATGTGTTGAACCACCAGTTGAAAAACGCGCGTAATCGGCGCCCCATAGTGATGCCGCTAACTCTTCAGCTTTCTTAAGGGTTCCCTCAGTAAGTTTTATCTCATCAAGCCCACCGTAAAGCGGAGTATCTGAATCAACTACCGCACCTAGCCCCTGATCTAGGCGATGTGCTTTCTGTTTGTGACCGGGAATTGTGAAAGCTGTGCGCTGGGTTTCGAAATATGACAGATATGCATCAAGCAGAGGTGCGCTATCTCTTAACCGTGTGTTCATCTCCTAAGCCTAACTTCTCGGCTCGCCAGTACGAAATGATGGCTTAGACTTTACCCATGACAACACTTACCGCATTGACTCAAGAGCGTCGGTTGGTTACCGCTATTCCGGGACCAAAATCTCTCGAGGCGCTACAGCGCCGCAGTGAGGCGACATCTGGGGGACTAGGAATGGCAATTCCGGTAGTCATCGAGCGGGCAAGTGATGCGATTCTTTTGGATATCGATGGCAACCAGATTATTGATCTTGGTTCAGGTATCGGAGTTACCAACGTTGGTAACGCTGCACAACGAGTTGTCGATCGCGTCATTGATCAGGTTCAAGCATTTACACATACCTGCTTCACTGTAGCTCCATACATGGGCTACATCGAAGTTTGCGAAAAGCTCAACGCATTGACACCTGGAACATTTAAGAAGAAGTCTTTACTTGTTAACTCAGGTGCAGAGGCTGTAGAAAATGCGGTCAAGATTGCTCGTCACTACACAAAGCGTCAGGCAATTGTTGTTTTTGAACATGGTTACCACGGTCGTACAAACCTCACTATGGCGTTAACCGCAAAGAACATGCCATACAAAGAAGGCTTTGGTCCATTTGCTCCCGAGGTTTATCGCATGCCGATGCCTTATGCATTCCACTGGGTGGGCGATCAAGCAACGATCACTGAAGATGCAATTGAAATGATTACACACAAGATTGAAAAGGAGATTGGCGCGCATAACGTTGCAGCGATCTTGATCGAACCAATTCAAGGCGAAGGTGGATTTGTTGTTCCACCAAAGGGATTCTTGCCAGCCCTTTCTAAGTACTCAACCGATAATGGAATCATCTTTATCGCAGATGAGGTGCAGACCGGATTTGCTCGTACCGGAAACTTGTTTGCCGTTGAGCATGAAAATGTTGTACCAGACATGATTGTGACAGCCAAGGGAATTGCCGGCGGCTTGCCACTTGCAGGTGTCACAGCTCGCGCAGAGATCATGGATTCTGTTCATGTTTCAGGCTTAGGTGGAACTTACGGCGGTAATCCAATCGCTTGTGCCGCAGCATTAGGTGCGATGGAAACCATTGAAGAAGAAAACCTTGTTGCACGCGCAAACCACGTTGGCCAAATTCTCGGCGATGCCCTTCGCGCAATGCAAGCCAAGTACCCTGTAATTGGTGAGGTTCGTGGCCGTGGTGCGATGCAAGCGATTGAGCTTGTTGAGCCAGGTACAAAGACTCCAAACACAGCGGCGATGAACGCAGTTGTTAAGTACTGTCAGAGCAAGGGTGTTCTAATTTTGACAGCAGGAACATACTCAAATGTTGTTCGCTTCCTGCCACCAATTGTTATTACAGATGAACTTCTCAAGGATGCGTTAAGCGTTCTTGATGAAGCGCTAGCTTCTCTCTAAAAACTAGCCTTCGCTCTAAATTCCTGCAGCGTGGCCTTCGCACCGTGGGTCTGACCCAAATGCGAAGGTTCCATTAGAGAGAACCTCCATCATTTGAACCGATGAGCCATGTCCCCAAGCAGTTAGCGGACGAACATCATGACCCTTTGCACGTAGCTGTTCTAGAACTTCAGCAGAGACTCGGTTCTCTATTTCAAGAACTCCCGCACCCTTTTCATCCTCTGAGCTCTGTCCTGGAGCGTTGAGATGTTGCCAACGTGGAGCCTCTGTTGCCTCTTGCACATTCATCTTCAAGTCAATCATGTTAACTATTAACTGCAAATTACTCTGCACCTGAATATTTGCACCCGGAGTTCCTCCGACAAGATACAAAGAACCATCTGGATGCACCGCAGTAAAGGCGTTCAAGGTATGTGCTGGGCGCTTACCAGGAGCGATGATGTTTGGTGATTGAGGGTCTAAAGAAAATCCAGTGAGTCGATTATTCAAAATGATTCCGGTTTCTGGAATTACCCATGAGCTACCAAAGCCGTGGAACACCGATTGAATCCATGAGACCGCATTGCCCTCAGAATCTGCCACCAAAAAGTAGGTTGTATCGCTACCTTCACTAACAGGTGCAATATCGCTACCTGCAGCATCCATTGCGAGCTGCGCTACTCGTTGATCAATATGCGTCTTCGAGAGAATCTTTTCCGTATTAACGGCGATGAACTCTGGATCTCCAAGAATCGCATTGCGATCAGCAAACCCAATCTTCTTTGACTCAACCCCCACGTGGATTCGATCCGCCTCTGAAAGGGAGGCAATATCAAATCTTTCGTTGATCAAGAGCTCTTCCATCAGGATCATTCCCTGCGTTGGAGGCGGCTGTCCGTAAACAGTTAAGTCACGGTATTTCACGGAAAGTGGGGCCAGTACTCGCGTTGTGTGATTCTTAAGATCTTCGGCGCTGAACCAACCATCAGATCCTGCAATTAATTGCTGAGCTATGCGACCTTCATAAAATGCTGTTCGTCCACCAGCTGCAATTTCACGCAATGATCGTGCTAACTCTTTTTGAACAACTAAATCGCCAACCTTGAGGTTGACATCAATTCCCATATCCTTAAAAAGCTGTGTCTGCGGTGCCAACTTAAGGTGCCCAGCAATTCTGCGAACAAAACCGGTGTTTGCTGGAAAACCATTTTCAGCATAATCAATCGCTTGCTCCAGCAAAGTTGCCATAGGCAGCTTTCCATAACGCTCATGCGCCTCAAACCAGGTTGAAACTAAACCAGGAACAGTTCCTGATTTATAACCATGCATCGGAATTCCATCTTTATAGTTTGCTGGTGTTGCCGCATGAGAACCTTCACCGCTGCCATTGAAGGCCAAGTTGGTTTTGCTTGACGCATGGTGTGTAACTAAAAACGCATCACCGCCTAAGTGAGATGCACCGGGTTCAACGACGCAGATAACAGCGCTCAGTGAGATTGCAGCATCAATAAATGAGCCACCCTTATTGAGGATGTTGATCGCTGCCGTTACCGCCAAGGGCTGGCTTGCCGCAGCTCCACCATTTCGGGCGTAAACAACACTTCTACCTGTTTGCATTCATGAACTGTGGCCTATTCACAGGATAATCACAAGATGGAAACGGGGGTGAAAGCCGTGTTCAATTTGCACTCAGTTTTCTCTCAACCTAGTATTTGCCCACGTTAAGGGGAGTACCTCGTTCGGCATCTTCGTCAATACGGATAGAAATATCCCGGAGCTGCGACCACATAGCTTTTAATTAGCTAGCGGTTGAGGGAGACCTTGGCACCAGGCCCCTTCAACGAAAATAGGTGTATTCATGGATGTATCGCTCTTAACTTGGGCGCTCGTAGTCGGCGCGATTTTGGCGCTGATCGTCGTCGATCTGCTGACGGTAAGCCGCAAGCCGCACGATGTCTTGTTTAAAGAGGCCGCTATTTGGTCGATTTTTTACATCGGCATTGCTATCGCATTTGGTGTGTGGGTCTGGCAAACCGCAGGTTCACAATTTGGAACCGAGTACTTTGCCGCTTACTTAGTCGAGAAATCTCTATCTGTAGATAATCTCTTTGTATTTATTATCATCTTGGCACAGTTTGCTGTTCCAACGATTTACCACCAGCGCGTACTGATGTTCGGTGTGATCCTTGCACTTGTTCTTCGTGCAATCTTCATCGCAGTTGGCGCAGCAGCCCTTGCAGCATTTAGCTTCACATTTGTGATCTTCGGAGCGATCTTGATCTGGACCGGTGTTGGTCTGTTTAAGCACTGGGATGAGAGTCCTTCACCTGAAGACAACAAGCTTGTGAAGTTGGTTAGAAAGCGCATTGCAATGACTGACGAGTACGACGGGTCAAAGATCTTCACTCGCGTGAACGGAAAGCGCATTGCAACGCCAATGTTCTTGGTGATGATCGCAATTGCATCCACAGACCTTCTGTTTGCGTTGGACTCGATTCCTGCAACATTTGGTGTGACTCAAGAGCCATTCTTAGTGTTTGCTGCTAACGCATTCGCACTTCTTGGACTTCGAGCGCTGTACTTCTTGCTCGCTGGACTTCTAGATAAGTTGGTTTACCTCTCACTTGGTCTATCAATCATCTTGATGTTTATCGGAGTTAAGTTGGTAATGACTTACGTGCACGAGGTTTGGGCAGAGGTTCCAAAGATTCCAACCTTGGTAAGCCTTGCAGTAATTGCCATAATCTTGACTGTTTCAACAGTGGCAAGCTTGATTAAGACCAAGAAGGATCCTTCTGCACATGCTCACGCAGGACGCATTACAGGTGAGGACAAGCCTCACGAGCACGTCAAAGAAGAAGATAAGTAATCTCTGATTGTTGAACTGTGAGTCCGGGTTTAGTTACCCGGGCTCACAGTCGACATATTGAAATCTTTAATTACCATCGGCGGCACCGACATGCTGGTCATATCTCCAGCCCATTCGCGTGGTTGAGTCCATTCGGTAGCACCTGCATGTGCGATGCGAGATAGCGCGCTTACCGGTGAATCATTCCAACGGAAGTTGTTAGTAGCTCCCTGAACCTCACCATTTTTCACGTAATAAACACCATCACGTGTGAGACCTGTAAGTAGCAACGAGTTTGGATCAACCATTCTGATGTACCAAAGTGTTGTAAGAAGTAATCCGTTATCAACTTTTTTAACGAGATCTTCTAGATTTCCACTTCCACCATCAACACTCATAATCAAATTGTCACCAAATGGTGTGTACGGAAGTGATGTCAACTTCGCACTTGCTCGAGTCTGAACTAGAGATTGCAGAACACCATCCTTAATCCAATCAACTTGAGATTGCTTTTGACCGTTATCAAAGACAGAGGTAAATGAGCTGCTAGTTGATGCCGCAACAAATGGAGAGCCGGCAAGTACAGGATGCGTTGGTGTGCTGAAAAGCTGTAGCCCTACATTTGAAAGCTTCTCACCAACTCGTGTACCGCCACCCTTCTTTGAAAACACACTTTGACCTTCAAACGCATCGCGGCCACCAGCAACCCACATCATGTAGACGTAGATATCAGCGATTGATCCTGAAGGAAAAATTGTGTCGTAGCGTCCAGCGGGGATATCGATCTTCTTTTCCTGCCAAGTTAAACGTTGGCGGATATTGGCATCGATTGCCGATACAGAAACATCCTTGAAATCATGGGTTTCAACCCCATCCCAAGTTGAGCGAGATCGCTGATGAGACTTACCCGTCATTTCAACACGTCCGACAGGTGAGTCGTGACGCAATCTCATTCCACCCTTTGAGCCAACCCAAATTGTTTGGTGGGTGTGCTCGGCGTAACCAAAGAGTTCAATCGCATCAGCCTTTGAACGGCGCATCATGTCGCCAAGTTCAGGCGCAAATCCTGAAAAGACTTCAGGGCCCGTTGGAGTATGAGGAGCGCTCCAATTTCCAAATGCAACATCTCGAGCTAGTGGGGCGAAATCCTCTGCCGCACCTGCCGCCTTTGCAGCAGCTGTTGCCTCAGCAAGAATCGCATCGATATCGCCTTCATCAACATTGGTGCGAGTAACTGCACCAGATGCCATGGACCCACCAACTGCAACAAATGCAATAACTGTGACATTGCGTTGTGTAATCACGCCATTGGTTGTCAGCGTGCTGCTGGCCCAACGTAGATTTGCTTGGGTGCTGTCTTGGACGACAACTATGCAGTCATCTGTTGTAGAACGGGAAACAATCTTTTCAACGAGATCTTGGGCTGAAATCATTTGCTCGCCTCCGCAACTGTATTGAGAACATTAACTTTGTCGAACACCGCAGCTGGGCAGCCATGGCTGACTGCAGCAACCTGGCCTGGTTGTGCCTTACCGCAGTTGAATGCGCCACCTAGTACATAAGTAGATGGACCACCAACGGTT
>ERZ1022724.211-NODE-211-length-13089-cov-15.251956_pt1 | contig 13089 bp, 14 predicted proteins | sample MGYA00521091_ERZ1022724 | MGnify/ENA primary metagenome ERZ1022724 (study PRJEB33162, sample SAMN09537610) | freshwater metagenome | isolation source: freshwater | place: Canada:Alberta | collected 2017-07 | study: EMG produced TPA metagenomics assembly of the... | reverse complement strand
AGCACGACCAGCTTGGCGGCGCTTTGGGAATCAGAGCCCGCCTTGGGTGCCGCGGCTACGTTTTCGGCCATGCTGCTGAAATGATAGATCCGCATAGCTGCCAGTGCTCTTCCCTCCGAGCCCATGTGCGTGACATTTTTTCCGTAAATTTTGAAGGTCCCGCGATTCTTGCGCATGAATTCGCAGTGTGTCGTTGCCAGTTGGTTGAGGACGGGATGCATGGTCAGGGAACCGGATCCCTGGCTTTTCCGGTATTGGTTGACGTGATCAAACACAGCGGATGCCAGGATCTTGTCTGGCGAAGTCGCTGAAACATTGAGCTTGGTGGGTGCGACGCAGCAGGGGCTAGCCAAAAAGGGAAACAATGCGGCGACGAGGAATGGGCGATAGGAGTTTTTCATAGGTATTTTTTTTGCGGCATCAGGACAACCACTGGGGATCGTCAGGAGCCTGGGTGGAATGGATTCGGGCTGAATCCGAAGCGGGGTTTGCACGAATGGGAACGGGACTTCCGATTTCCCATTTCTGATGGATGATCGGGAAAAGGGATCAGGCTCCCTTGCCGATGATGAATGCCTCGACTCCATGAGCCTTGAGAGCTGTAACCGGAAGCACGGCGCGACCGTCGAAGACAAATGCAGGCTTGAGCATGAGGTGATGGAGGAGCGGCAGGTCGAGGGGGAGGAACTCGTCCCACTCCGTGAGGGTTGGCAGGCCATGCGAGCCGGTGGCAGCCTGATAGGGGTCCTCGCAGATGATCACATTAGAGGCGATGAGCTCAGGAGAGACGCCCGTGTGAAGCACATCCTGGCGGATGGCTTCCGCGTCCACCTGCGGATCGTAGATCGCAAGGTGGGCGCGTTCATTGAGGAGCTCGCGGCAGATATGGATGGCGGCGGATTCGCGGGTATCGTTGGTGTCCTTCTTGAAGGCGAAGCCGAAGATGGCGATGCGTTTGCTATTCACGGCATGGTAAAACGTCCGGACGAATTTTTCAACGAAGCGTGATTTCTGCCAGTCGTTCAGGTGCACGACTTGTCTCCAGTATTCCGCGACAAGGGGAAGATTGAGGGACTCGCAAAGGTAAACGAGGTTCAGGATGTCTTTCTGAAAGCAGGAGCCGCCGAAGCCGACGGAGGTTTTCAGAAACTTGGGCCCGATACGCGAGTCCATGCCGATGGCGCGGGCCCCTTCATCGACATCCGCGCCGGTCTCCTCACAAAGAGCGGAGACGGAGTTGATCGAGGTTCCGAAAACTGCTATTATACAAAGTGGGCAGCGGGTCCAGCCCGAGACGGCCCAGACGATGATTTTAAAGATCACCGATCCGCAGCTTAGCCCCCTTGCCAAGAGGAATTGCCGAAATGCAAAAGCTTCAAGGAGCGGCGGTCGCCGAACCGCTGAAGCGCATGAGGTGCAGATGAAGCAGCGCTTACGCCCTTCCTTGGGGTCGCGCCGCTCCTGATGGGCTCATGACGACACGACGCATTCTGAATCGCGGAAATGATTTTTGGCAAAGGGTATAGACAAAATCCGGTGAGGACCTGCTCCCGATTCTCAACAAGGATACCCCGGGCAGCACACAGACGGAAACCGGGATCAAAAGGAACGACATCACGATTACGGCTGCCAAAATCCGGAATCGAACCAAGGACAACCGGAAGTGCAATTGGTGCATCCTTCGATAAACTTCGATCCATCAGAAGCTACCACCGAGTTCAGTCCCTTGCAATGAGCCGGTTTGCTTGTGAATTGAAACGCTGCCGCCCTTGGTTGCAGGCGGAGACGCAAACTGCTTTTTGAAGATGTATGGAGTAACGAAGCACCACGAGAGATCAGCTCATCCGATGATGTGAGTGAAATCCGTTTGTATACTTCCCGTTGGAAAACATAATGGCATATAACCTGTCTGACACTCCTGCCATAACTGCGATCGAGCGAATCAATTCACATGAAAAAGCAAGCGCTGGAATGCAGTTTTTGCATCATATGGGGATCTCGACCCTCAACCATGATGGGAACATGACAAAAAAAAACCGGGAGCACAAAGCTCCCGGAGATAACAGTTGATATACCGCCCCTAGTGCCGGCGCACTCGCCGGTAAACAGGTGTGCGAGACGGAGGTCCGACTCAAGATTGAACCGAGGCCCCGAGGCTCTCCGCGAAGTGCTTCCCTTCGGGAGTGAGTGAAATGACGACGCTCCGTCGATCCGTGGTGTCCCGTTGGCGGACTGCGAAACCGTGGCTCTCCATGGAATCGACAACGCTGGTGATTGCTGCGTTGGTGATTCCGATCTTGCCGGCAAGAGTGCTCAGTAGGAGCCTTTCCCGGTTGCTGCCACTTGCCATGTAGAGTTTCACAATCGCATGGCATGCACTCATGGAGATTTTACGAGTCCTCAGGGTGGTGAACAGTGAGTCGACCTGCTCGACTTGCGATGCCTCGCGACCGCGGCTCTTTTCAGGCGATTTTGGCGTTGCTTGAATCGGGGTGCTGCGGGTGGCGGACTGACGTGGTAGGGTATCGGTAGTTTTCATTTGGCTGCTTAATTCACGTGGTGGTTTCTTGCTATCTTCGGTCGGGTATTCCTTCACCTGCGTGAAAGGTTAATCCGAGATGATGAATTTTGGTAAGAGAAGATGGCATGAGGTGAGTGTAAATTTTGCATGTTTGAGAATTGACGATTGTCGGTAATTTTTGGCATAAAGCGCGACAATTGCATTTGCGAATTTTTTGCATGGGCGGCTTCAAGCGGCCAGCGCGGTGAGGTTATAGCGGCTCACCCGCTCGACCATCGTGACAAACACCGGCCCGTCCCGACGTCCGATGCCGGTGTTCATTTTCCGGTCTCCCGGGCGTGACCGCTCGCCCGCTACGCTGTGGCGTTGGTCGATCTTCATCTGAGCCTTGAGTCTGCCGCGTCGTTCGTTCCCGGAGCCGCGTTTGAGGTAGGATTTGCGACGATGTCGGAAATGGCTGTGGAGCGTGCCTCCTGCTCGTTTGTCGCGGTAGACGTGCTGGTAGATCGCCTCGTGCCTCACCGGTTTCAACGGCTCATTGGCGAGCCAGTCGCCGATCTGCTCGGGGCTCTACGGGTCATCGAGGATCTTGGGCTCGACGATGCTTCAGGGCTCTTGATCGATGCGGCGTCCATTTCGCTCCCTGGATTGGGCTCGCTCCTGGCTCGCCACGAGACATGCGGTCCCGGAAGTCATTGCTGTACGCCGGCATTCGCGGCTCACAGTCCATGGGGGCTTGCCGCTGACGGCGGCGCTTTCCTGTTGTGCCACGCCATCAGGTCTTCATGACGAAGAACTATTTTTCAAGAGTCAGGATTAATGGGTAAATCACCCCATAGCATGAGATTATCATCTAAGAGATATTCTCAAAGTAACGATTGGCACTCGATCAGTCTTACCAACAAAATCAAAAATATGAAAACACTAACACAAATCATGATTATAGGTTCATTGTTCGCCGTCCATGAGACCGCTTTAGCGCAAGCATCCGCAGCACCGAACACTCAAGAACAGAAGAAGATGGTCATCGAGCCAGGATCCCTTACGGCGATGATCAAAGACAGCACCACCTTCTCGATTCTTACCAAAGCGCTCACAGCCGCAGAGCTGGATGTGACACTTGGAAACAAAGGTGAGTTTACAATTTTCGCCCCTACCGATGAAGCGTTTGGAAAGTTGCCGGCAGGCGTTCTATCGAAGCTTTTGTTACCCGAAAACAAAGAAAAGCTTCGGTCATTACTTCTTTATCACGTAGTTGCCGGAAAAGTGCTCTCTACGGATCTGAAGGATGGTGATGTTAAAACGATGAACGGCGAGAAAGTGAAAATCGACGTCTCTCCTGAGAAGGTCGAAGTCGATGGCGCAAAAGTGTTTAGCGCGGATGTCATGGCAAACAACGGCGTCATGCATACGATTGGGATGGTGATCATTCCGAAGTCTCTTGATGACTTTGCCGGTCTGAAAAAGTAGTTTCAGATTCCGAAAATATGATACGCCCGCAAAATTCATGCGGGCGTATTTATTTTGATAATATGGCTCGTTGATCATGCCGCAAGTCGAGTTGATCCCATAAGCATCAATTGGGTGCACAAACAAATTTCATAGAATTTTAAGGAAAATCAAGCAAGGTAACACAACAAACAATAATCCAAACTCAACCAACAATTATATGTTACAACACGTCAAGAACCTATACGGATATAAGCTCAGCGCCTCGGATGGAGAAATCGGAAGGCTTGAAGATTTTTTCTTTGATGACCAATCATGGAACATCCGCTACCTAGAAGTCGAAACAGGAACATGGCTAATCGGAAGGAAAGTCCTGATCTCTCCACACAGCATTCATCGCTTGGATCAAGAGAATCAAGTCCTGATTATCAACTTAACCCGAAAGCAAATTGAAGATAGTCCTTCGATTGAGCGGGACCATCCCGTGTCCCGTCAGTTCGAGACGGAACATTCCACCTACTACGGATGGCCCAATTACTGGGAAGGAGATCCTATTCTGGGATTGGGCGGAAATCCAGCACAAGCCGTTTATACATCAACCTTACAAAGGGGCAACGAGGAAGAATCCCTGCGATATGATACTCATCTCCGCAGTGCGCTGGACGTAGATGGATACGAAATTGAGGCTACTGACGGAACCGTTGGTCATGTTAGCGAACTTGTTGTGGATGACAAGGACTGGGCAGTTAAAGAGCTAGTCGTAGAAACGGGTCACTGGTATGCGGGTAAGGAAATCCGAATCCCTGTGGACCAAGTCACAAGCGTTAGTTGCTTTGACTCCAAAATTCATGTTGCGCTGATGATGGAGGATATTGAGCAAACAGGTGAGCACGACGTCCCCCATGCTCATCATCATTGATCAAGTCCCTTGGATCATCCAACTTCTCAAATCGGAGAAGTTGGATGATCTTCTTTTACGGACAGGCAAAACCGATCATCTCGCGCTTGGCATTCACCCAATCGGATTCATCCGTTTCATTCGGTTTTGCCCTCGCCGACTGCAAGATCGGGATCTCGCCGAATAACGCTACGGCATAAAATTGACGCTTCCATTGGGATTCTCCGCGAGGTGCGCCGCATTCAGGCTATGTGTCACGACGATCCTGAAGGTGCTCACAAAAGGATTATAGTTTGTATTCCTTAGGTAGTTGCTTGGGAATGGGCTTCCACGAGCCATAGCCATTTGTCGATTCCGCGTGCGACCTCAGTGAACAAATCCGCTGTAATCGCGTCATTGAGTTCGGTTGCTTCACCAATGGTTGAGAGTGCTTCACGGCCAAAAGTCGAGAGTGCCCTGGCAACAGCATCGACGTGGGCCAGTCCATCCGAAAGTGTGAGCGGATACTCACCGAGTCGTGATCGACTGGCTGCAATACGAATTGTTCCTTCCGCGATGCCCCCAAGCTGAACGATGCGCTCGGCAATCATGTCTACATAGCCTCCAACAGCATCGTCGATCTTGTCGAAAAGCTCGTGCAGGCAAATAAAGCTTGGTCCCTTTACATTCCAATGTGCCTGCTTCATCTGAAGTTGAAGATCGATGGCGGATGCCAGACGAAGATTCATGAGCGTGTTAAGTTCGGTCCGTTCGTAAAGCGGAAGTCCGTTGTCCGTTTTATACATTGTTGGTGTATCTACTAGTATATTCTTGCTTTTTTTCATGGTTTGTATGCTGGTTGGGATTCTTTCAATCAAAACTACTTAAATGACTGAATCAGCGCTTCAAGTTTGGTGACGTTGGATTTGTCATCCGGGATTACAGGCGGGATATCGAGGTCGATTCCGAGTAGTTCATAGACAGCTGTTTGCGCAACCCTTACGGAGTATTCGACGGTGAAGGCCACATCCTCGGGTATCTCAACGAATTGGCTGATGAAGGCAAAATTTTTCGAACCCGCTGGCACGGGTGCTGGACGGTCACCTGGCAGCCTTGGCAGGAACATGCTCGTGACGTATGGCATCATGCACGGGATACAAATGGCTGATTCCGTGGTTTCCGGATCGATCCGGAGGTGACCACTGAGTTCTCTTATGATTTCTTCACCGCTGCATTCGGACATGGGCTTTGGTATGAAGTTTCCTACTCGATCTGGAAATGGCGAGTAGCCCCAAAACACCTGGACTCCGTCAGGTTGGTTTGGAAAATGCGGCTGGTGGGCAAGCACGATGGACATCATCCAGTTTGAGTCCATAAAGGTGACTAAGCCGCCTTTTCCCCGAGGGTTGCCAGTGAAGGTGCTCATCATGTCGAAGAATCCGTGGTTCTTCAAGGTGACTGTGAACGATTCCCATGAAGATTGTGCGATGCAGCTGTTGAAAGCTCCAGGGTTGCCAAAGTTCTTGCGTCCAGCCGCCAGTTTTTCCCAGAGCATCCAGCCGACACTGGAATCCATCGTTTGTTTTGGTGGAGCATTCGTCATCGAACCGAACGCGGACGCAGCGCTCGTCGAGCCGTTTTGCATGAACACATGGTCACCATCATTCACGAGCGTTTTGGCAGCTTTTCCTTGATTCTTATAGTGGATAGCTGTAACTCGGAAATCCTCGCTTTGAGTGGTATGGTCTAGATCTATCACCACGCAGTTTGTTAAAAGATGCACACCTTGCTCTTTAAGCCATGCTTGTAAGGGAAGAACCAAGGAATCATATTGATTAAAGATTGTCCGCTTGACACCTGCCAAAGTTTGAAAACGCGCAAAATCCATGATGAAACGATGAAGGTATCTCCTGAATTCGATAGCGCTGTGCCGGGCTTGGAAGGCGAAAGTGTTGGACCAAATGTGCCAGAACGGTGTTTTGAAGAAACAGGGCGAAAGCCAGTCGTCGATGCGGCTGTCAGCGAGGGTTGATTCGTGGGCCTGGCTGATTCTTAATAATTCAATTCGATCCTGCATCGTGAAGCCCATGGATGTCACGTGAACCGCTGCACGCTGGGAATCGACCAGGCGCGCGATCGAATGAGAGGGAAATTTCTCATTGAATTCCATGGTCTCCTCGAAAACCGACTTTCCCGCGTTATGAAGCGAGGGAATGGTTTTGTAGAGTCCCCACATGCATTCGTAGTTGTCAGTGGTCAGCATCCGCCCACCTCGGAGTGAGTAGCCGGTTTCCGGATTCCCTCCTCCATCCATGCTGCCCCCAAGGATTGATGTTTCTTCGAAGATGGTGATGTTTTTTCCCGGCAAATTGCCATCGCGGATCATGAATGCGGCAGCGGCCAGCGAACCAATGCCGCCACCGATGAGATAGGCTTGGTGATGGATCGTGGATTCTTCGGAGGCTGATCCTCGGGGTTGTTGGACATTCTGCCTTTGCACCCGGTCATGATAGTACGTCGAAAATCTGATTCACCATGGGGTGATGACCTACTTGATGTTATCGCTTGGGAGGTATCACACAGGCCAGAAAGAGACAATCGAAGGTTTTTCGATTGTGCTCATCAAATGCAACATGGGTGAACCTGTCGCACGTGGGCACTGAATCGGTATCCATTCTGGCCGATGACGAGCGTGTTGTATTCGTGGCTTATCGGAGAGCGGAAATCGCAGCCAACTTCCAGGGCGAAAGGTTCCAAAACAACTTGTGATCTAGTTGGTCGGGTTGCTGTGAGGTTTTGTGGCGTTCGCGCCCATTCCTACGTCAAGTTAGTAACATCACCCAAATTCTTCTTCTGCGTATCATCGTATGAAACACGATATTGCGGATCCTCCATGAACGCGGGGTAGGGATACACCCCATGGAGACTACGTGAATCCCACGTATATTTTAAAACATATGGCTCTGCCAGTATACGGCCGCCGAGGTTAATCGGTGGTATTGGCAAATCGATATTAAATATAGGTTCCTAAACAATCAACAAATCGAATTATGGACACACCAGCACAGAAAATTGAAAATGACATCAGTCAAATTGTAAGTCACGCACGTGAGCTTCTCGAAGTTACTGCCGACGCCACCGAACAGCACGTGAAAGAAGTCAGGGACCGTCTCTCAGGGGCTTTGGATGGGGGGAGAAGCCTGATTAGGCGCTTTAAGGATCGCGCGTCGTCAGGGACTCATGCTTGTGACCTGGCCATGCATGAGAATCCCTATCTAGCAACAGGCGTTGCGGTTGGGGTTGGTGCCTTGATCGGGTATCTTGCCGTCCGTGGAAGTAGACACTGTGAGCGTTAGTTTGGTCAATGAAAGCGGTGTTCTTAAGGAAGAAGTGAGGATCTAAGAATGCAGCATCTTTGAGAGAATCATACTGATGGGGAAAGGGCGAAGCATGCTCACGGATTTGTCGAGTTCAATCGCCTTTTTCCTATTCGGTGGCTGCCCCCACTTGTCAAGTGGGTGGCTTTTTCAATGCGTAGACGCATAGGGTTCGATATCAATAATCGGTTTTCCGATTGTGACAGAGAACGGATGTTCCAAAATGGGGGCATGGCGCCTTCGTAAAACTATAACGAGCGTGGTCTATTTTGAGTTGTGAATCACGCATCAGGGTATCCATATTCCAACGAGAAACGTATTTATTCAGAAAAGTGTATGAATCGAATTGATAAATCGCCAGTCAGTGAATGGAACCACTATGACCCGGAAGATCGAACCCAGATCATGGAATCTATGAGCCCTTCATCGTCCGATACGCTGTCTTCCATGTACGGATTTTCAATAGCTCCAAACTTGAGGATTGCAAACATTAAGCGTGCGATCGATGGCGCGCCGATGAACCATAGTGCGCGGTTCATCTATCATGAAAAGTAGAGGATTGAGCCATCGACCCGGTTGATTGATTTTTACTTTCCGGTTCGTTCGTATGGTTGTATCCCATGGCGATTGCCGAATCGATCACTCACACGAGGGGGCAAGTTCGATGACCGCCAAACGCACATCCCGTCGACCTATTGAAAAGTTCTCATGAAAGTGTATCACATCCATGCAAGTTCTAGCATCGTCATCTGCTTATGGTTGTGCTTCGCTACCGCGCAAGATCTGGTGGAACAGAAAGCAGAGCAGTTGGAGCTGAATCGTAAACGGAGGGCGAGCCAGCTCAACGGCGCGGCAAAGGCGACTGAAATAATTGGAATGAAAGTGAAGAATGATCAGGGCGAGGAGATCGGGAAAGTCGAGGATCTTGCCGTGGACGTTGAATTCGGGCGAATTGTCCAAGTAATCGTCTGCACCGGGGGAGTTCCCGGTGGAGACGATGTGCTGTCGGCGATTCCTCCTTCGGCCTTCCATCACGACATCCCCGCGAAGATCCTTTATGTGAATGTGGACAAGGAAATGCTGAAAAATGCTGCTGTCTTTGATCTTTCAAAATGGGCGGATTTCAATGATGTTGACCACGTGGCGAGAGTCGATAAGCGCTATGAAGAGGAAGGAATATTCGGTTTCATTAGCGATGGTGATGCTGTCTTGCATGGCGTTCTACCGATGGCACGTCTCAGGCATGTGCAGAATGCTTCCCGACTCATCGGTAAGTCGATATACAACCCGAGAAAAGAATTCCTAGGTAAGGTGAAGGATATATTGCTTGATATGGATTCAGCTCGTGTTGTGGCGGTGATTGTCTCGTCCGGGGGATTCCTCGGTGTAAATGATGAATTGAGCGCGTTTCCTCACAGAGCTTTCAAGTTCACCGAGGATCGGGGAAACCTTCTGCTCGATGCAACCAAGGAGATCATGCACGCAGCTCCGCATTTCAAGTCCAACGAATGGCTAGATTTTGCCGAGCCTCTTTATACCAGCGGAATCCATCGTTCCTACGAGGCAGATACCCATGTTCTACCGACTATTGATCATATTGCAGGTAATGCCCGTGATCCGGATGGACATTCGCTTACACCTCATGATCAGGGAAATGATCAAGCGGATATCGATACGACCACCCAAATCCGCTCGGAAATCATCGGCAGCAAGAGAATTTCGGATAAGGGGAGAGACGTGATAGTCACCACAATCAAGGGTAAGGTAACCCTTCGGGGGCTTGTGGAAGAAGCCGAGGAGCGGCTTCTCATTGAGGATATTGCCACCAGTTTCGTTCACGTCGGCAATGTCGATAATCAACTCGAAGTAGAGTGCGAGAATGATGGCAACTGATTCCCTTTGAGATTCGCAACAGTGGCGCGAGTGAATCTTACAATCCGAAACCCTGGAGAATCGATTGAGTTGTGGAATTGTTTGGGGGCTGCTGTAGGCTCTGAGTGTTCCTCGCGTGTTTGAATCATTCTAGATAATGGTGACTTGCACGCTGCTTTCGATTACCCCTGTGGAAATGGCGTGGCGGGTGAGTCCTGCCGTATCGTGAATGTTGAGTTTTTCCATTAGGCTCTGGCGATGTTTTTCCACGGTCTTGATGCTGATATTGAGTATGTCCGCAGTCATTTTGTTGGGATTTCCTTCAGCGATGAGTTGCAAGACTTCGGATTCCCGTGAGGTGAGTTGGGGGATTTTCGGTAAGTAGGGTGAGCCAGTTGCTCGTGCTCGCCGTTCTTGATCAGCGAGCCGCTTGGCGATGAGTGGGCTGAAGAATGTTTTGCCGCTGGCAACCTGGCGGATTGCATCCGCTAGGGCATGAGCTGCAGTTTGCTTGATGAGATAGCCGCTTACCCCCAGTGAGATCGCCTTTTGGACGTAGGCATCATCGCTGTGGGCGGAGAGCAGGATGATCTTGGTGGTTGAGCTGTCTTTGAGAATCTGCCTGGTGGCCTCAAGTCCGTTGAGGAGAGGCATCGCGATGTCCATCACGACGATGTCCGGGCGTAGGGTGAGGGCCTTCGCAATTGCCTGATGCCCATTTTCCGCTTGGCAGACAATCTTGATGTCGCCCTGTAGGTTCAACAGAACCGCCAAGCCTTCGCGGACGACTTCGTGGTCGTCAACTAACAAGATATTGATTGTTTTCATGGTGTTCAAGGGTTTCTAGGGGAGTGATTTCGGGAGTAAATGGGATTTCAATCCGGATGGTAGTGCCCTTACCGGGTGCGGATTTGATGCAGAAGCTGCCGCCGGTCATCTCGATGCGTTCTTTCATGCCAAGCAGGCCGAGGCGGATTGTTTTGACGGCGCACGATTGCCCCTCCACCTCAAATCCAATTCCGTCATCGGTGATTTCCATGCGGACGGTGCCGCCGAAATCGAGTATGGTGACTTGCGCGTGACTTGCATGGGCGTGGCGTGCGACGTTGGCGAGGGCCTCCTGTGCGATCCGGTAAAGGATGGTCAGCGTCGTGTTGTCGGATTTTTCAATCTCTCTAAATGCGGTTAGTTTCGCCCTCACGCCGGTCTGCTGCATGAAGGTACTGAGGTGGTCTTTCAGGGCTGGGATTAGTCCAAGGTCATCGAGAACCGAGGGGCGAAGTTCGCGGGCGAAACGGTGGACAATTTCTACGGTTTTTTCAACGAGGGTTTGGGTGGTATCAATTTTCTGGCAGAGGATTTCCCGACTGGTGTAGGAAACTGTTTTGAGTTCGGCTAGACGCAGGTTGATGCTGCTCAGGGATTGGGCGATCACATCGTGGAGTTCGCGGCTGATTTTCCGGCGTTCTTCTTCTTGGATTGATAGGAGTTGGCGCGAGAGGTGGCGGAGTTTGTCTTGCATCTCCAGGGCGTTCGCCAGAAGAGTACTGGTAGTGAGTTCGCTTGTCTGGAGTGCTTTTTCCGCTGCCGTTCGATAGAGGATTTCCTGTTTGATTTCTGTGGCGGATTCCGCGAGCTGGTGGGTTCGCTGACTGAGGCTGCTGATGGTATGGTTCAGGCGGATGTTCGCCTCGGCGGCTCCACGGTGGGTATTCTCGATCGGTATAAGTGCTTCCGCAAAGAACGCTGATGCCCGTCCAACGAGGAACCTGCGGGTTTTGGATGAATACGTAGGAAGGATGAGGGTTGCGATGGCGGTCTCGTGGATCCGTGCGATGTCTAAAATTTCAAAGCCGTCTAGGACAGCGAGGTGGCCGAGCTCGGCAGCTTGGCCCATCGTTGCGCCGGGGTCCTCGTTGAGGTGCTGCTGTAAGCTCACGAGATAGAGCCGCGAGAGGTAGATGCGTTTGCGATTCATGGTGGCTATTTGACTCGCTGATGGAAGAAGGTAAGACTTGGGGTGGGTTTTCTAACACCCATAGGCCGTGGTGAAGTTATTGCCAATATTCTAGCTGCCTGATATACGGGGCCGGGGTGAATACTTCGCTGTGTTTTACCCCGAAATCGACGGTGTGATTGAGTGTGCCTGAATTCGGCGACGTTGATCGGCTTGGTAATGTATTTGAAGAATCCAGTGGAAGTGATCTTCTTGTCATGAATGTGTTCGATCCGGAAAAGGATGCGAGGTCGTGCGGTGCTGGACGCGTCTGTTTTTCCCTGCATCAGTTCTATCAAAAACTTACTTACCAACAAGGCAGTTCCAGTGCCTTTCTCTGCGGTAGCTTCCTTGCCGAGGCGTTTAAATGCTTGGAGTAAGTGTGCAAGTATTTCCGCAGACAAGCCTGTGCCGCTGTCTTTCTTGCTGATCCGGATGTAGCTAGCGGAAGTCTCCCTCCAATCCTCGGTGACGGGGCCACCATTCCGGTTGTATTTGATAGCCTGCGACAGAAGGTTGATGAGCCCATGCTTTAGCCGGGTGCTATCCGTTTTGAGAGAGCATGGTTCAGTGAATGTTGGAAAAATCCTTAGGATGCCGCGCTTTTGAGCCTGCGGATTGATCAAGTTTAGCCGGAACCAGCCTGTGTGCGGAATTTGATCAATGCGTGCAATCCCGGGAGATGCTTTGAAATCCCAGGGGGCAAAGAGAGGCTTGATTCGTGTTTCTAGCTCGGGGTTCAAAGCCACGGCCTTTCTGATGACTTCATTCGCAGCAGAACCATCCGTTGGGGGGATGTGGTTAATCATTTCAGGTGCGACGTAACCTAGCATTCGCTCCGCGTTAACGTTGGTGGGTCGGGTCACCCCCTTGGCATCCGTGGCGTTGCTGGAGAAGTTCTTGCTCTCGAGAAATGCGTTTTGTAGGCCACGTGTGATCAGGTGCGCCTCGTTGCGGACGGGGGCTGGAGTGATTGCAGAAACGGGAATGGTGGGGG
>ERZ1022724.210-NODE-210-length-13090-cov-14.223245_pt1 | contig 13090 bp, 13 predicted proteins | sample MGYA00521091_ERZ1022724 | MGnify/ENA primary metagenome ERZ1022724 (study PRJEB33162, sample SAMN09537610) | freshwater metagenome | isolation source: freshwater | place: Canada:Alberta | collected 2017-07 | study: EMG produced TPA metagenomics assembly of the... | reverse complement strand
CTCCCCACCCAACGCAAGATCGCGGGCATCCTCTCGGCCTACGACGACCTGATCGAGAACAACCTGCGCCGCATCAAGATCCTGGAGCAGATGGCGCAATCCCTCTACCGCGAGTGGTTCGTCTACTTCCGCTTCCCCGGCCACGAATCCGCACGCTTTGTTGACTCCGAACTCGGACAGATTCCGAAGGGGTGGGAAGTGAAGAAGCTGGGACAAGTCACCAAGATCGTCATGGGCCTCTCACCCAAGGGCGATACCTACAACGACCAGGGCGACGGCATGCCGCTGGTCAATGGCCCTGTTGAATTTTCAGAGCGATTCACCAAGCGCATCAAGTGGACGACCTCGCCCACTAAAACCTGCAAAGCAGGCGATCTTGTTGTTTGCGTCCGTGGATCAACGACCGGCAAGAACGTCAAAAGCGACGGCGAGTATTGCCTTGGACGCGGTGTCTGTTCCATCAGTTCTGAGCATCAAAGCTTCGTGGATCAGATGTTCGCCAATGAACTACCGACTCTGCTCGGCATGACCAGCGGTTCGACTTTTCCGAGTTGGACCGGTCCCGTTCTTCAATCGCATCCCGTCATTTCGCCGTCGAAGACACTGGTTGCTGAATTCGATCGAATGGCGCTGCCAATGTCAGACGCGATCCAAAGTCTCGCCTTCAAGAATGATAATCTCCGCCGCACCCGCGATATCCTCCTTCCTAAGCTCCTCACAGCATCATGAATTCCTCGCCAGTCTTTCGCCCGGTCGTTGGGAAGAACTATCATCAACCAGAATCGCCATTTCGTGGGCGGACATTGATCCTGGGTGGTTCCCATTACCACTCGGACCCAAAGGTTGTCCGGATGTCCCGGGCAGATTTGAGGAGGGAATACGGTGATTTTACCGAGTTCATAGTTGGCGAATATCTCGATCCCGAACGTTTTGAGAACTGGATTCCCACCTTCTCGAAGTTAATCAATAGCGTTTACAACCGGGGAACAGATCAAAGCGAACGCGACGGTTTCTTCGATTCGGTGATTTTCTATAACTACGCCCAGGAATTCGCCGGTGGCGATCCGACTCAAGCGCACTCGATTGACTACGCGGCACCGGAAAATCACGAGAGCTTTCTGGAGGTGCTCCGAACCCACCAACCGGAATTTGTCATCGCTTGGGGTTTGCTACTCTGGAACGCCCTACGCAACAATTGGGGATATGGAGAGGCAGACAGAACGCCCTTGAAAGTTTGGGACTCAGCTTTTGATCGCCACTACGTCTATCCATGGGAAGGCCGGAAAATCACGCTGATCGGAACCACCCACCCCTCCGGCGGCTACGCCAGCAAAAGGCACCATGAGATTTTCCAGCGTGCGGGATGGATTGATCCCTTGATCCACGCAGATCAATAGCAACCGTTAGCATAGTTTTCTTCTTTCTGTATTTTCCTTAATAAACCGACTTCATGTATCAAATCGACAAGACCACCAATTCTATCACGGCGCTTTCCGCAAAAGGATTCGGTGCGCTGGGATTCAACGAGCGGGCGCACTTGCAAGAGTGGATCGCCAAGTGTCCGGAATGCCTAGGCGAAGAGTTGCTGATCCTCGCCAAGGAGTTCGATGGCTTTGACGAGACCAAGGAGCGCCTGGACCTGCTGGCACTTGATAAGCAAGGCGGCTTGGTGGTGATCGAAAACAAACTCGATGATTCCGGCCGCGACGTCGTTTGGCAGGCGCTGAAGTACGCATCCTATTGTTCCTCCCTTTCGAAGTCCCAGATTGTCGGGATTCATCAGAGCTATCTGGCGAAGAACGGCGGTGGTGACGCTCAGGAGAGGATCGAGGATTTCCTAGACAAGGAGGATTTTGAGAATGTCATCCTGAACTCCGGCAACGACCAGCGGATCATCCTCGTAGCGGCGAATTTCCGTAAGGAAGTGACCTCCACGGTCCTCTGGTTGCTCCAACATGGCATCCGCCTCCAATGCATCCGGGCGACTGCTTTTGACAATGGCGGCCAACTATTTCTCAACATGGAACAGATCATTCCGACTCCAGAGGCGGAGGACTTCATGATCGGCGTGGCGGAGAAGGAGAAAGAGCAGCAAAGCACCGAGCGGTCCTTGGTGAAACGTGAGAAACTGCGGCTGGCCTTCTGGGAGCAAACGCTGGCGGCTCTCGAAAAGGCGGGCGTGACGCTCTACAGCAACGTGAGTCCAAGCAAAGACCATTGGCTCCACGCCGGATCGGGGCTGAACGGTGCGCCCTTCACGATGATTTTCTCTCACAAGGAAGCACGGGTGGAGCACTCACTAGGCCGTGGCAACAAGGAGGAGAACAAGTGGTTGTTCGACCGGTTACACGAGCAGAAGGATGCGATCGAAGCGGACTTCGGAGCGCCGCTGGAGTGGCGGCGGCTGGATGACAAGAAGACCTCACGCATTCGCTACTGGAAAGAGTTCGATGGTTACGATCAGGAAAAATGGCCGGAAATGATCGAGTGGCTCACGAAACACGTGAAGCAGCTGGAGAAGGCGTTCGGCGGCCGCTTGAAGCCCTTGGGCCAGAAGCTGAAGGCGGAGTTCAACAGCACCGGGGCGTTTCAGGAGGAGGTGGAGGGGTGAGCTTGATTTTCAATGATCGCTGGAGCTTGCGAGGGTCGCGGGCTGTTCAAAAGAAACCTTGCAGAGCCGCATGTAAATCCCTAACTTTCCCTGTGTCCTATGGTAACTTCGATTCCTGACTTTGATCACAATCTGGTGCTGCCGCCTCACACGGGAGACCCGCGAAGTGCGAGTGAGGTGTCGCCCTATCCATGCACGACTTTGGATCTGTGCCGGAAGTTTTCCACGAGTCCCGAGCGCAAAGCGATTCTGGGGCGGTTCCTGGATTTTCGCGACCGGCTTCGCTCGGAGGGGCTAACTCAAGGGTTCCAATGGTTGGATGGCAGCTTCATGGAGGACATCGAAGCTCAGGAAAGCCGGGCACCGAGGGATCTGGACGTAGTGACCTTTTTCTGGGGCTATGATTTCGACTTTCAAAAGGCGCTGGGATTGGCCTTCCCTGAGTTTTCCAACTCGAAGCTCTCGAAGGCGAGTTTCTCGCTCGATCATTATCCGGTGGATGCGGGCTTTTCTCCCGCGTTCACGATCGAATCCACCCGTTACTGGTCGCAGCTGTTCTCACACAACCGAAAGGGTGTCTGGAAGGGAATGCTCAAAATTGACTTGAACACCACTGCGGACGACCTTGCCGCCCGCAGCGAACTCAACACCAGTCCATTGTCATGACCATACGCTCACAAAGAGACGCCCTGAAGGTCCAACTGATTGACACGCGCAGGATGAAGGAAATGGCTGCAGGTCATCCGCTGATGGCTCCTGCTTTCGAGGAACGCGAGAAAGAATTGCAGGCGCAGATCGATGCACTGCCATTGGGCGAAAAAGAAGCGCGGGCTATTTTGTTTTTCTCGGGCGAGCCTGTTCAAGGCTCAATGGGAATCGACGTCACTTTTGCGAGTGGTGTATTGGATCCGTTTCAGAGTATGGTCATGGCAGACTACGCCGACCGTTGGCATGGAGTGGTGGGCACCCGTGGACCTCGAGTGGGAGAAGCGAATTCCCGGTTACTTCTAACTGCTCTGCCTCGCGGATCGTTCGGACTGGAACTCACAAGAGCCGAGAGTGATGAGCTTTTCGAAGAAGATCAGTTGGCGGATACTTTGGCTCACATCACGAAGCTAGTCGAGTCGGCAGCGACCAGTGACGAAGAATTTGCGACGGAGCTAAACGATACAGCTCCACGCGTGATTCAAAAATTACGCTCATTCCTTGAAGTCGTATCTAAAGGAAAGGCGGGGCTTCGCATGGAAACAGGTGACTATCGATGCACGATGGATCCAATTCGGGCGACCGAAGCATATAACCGCGTTGCGGGCACGGTTGAGACCACGGTTGAGATCAAGATCAAAGGTGTTTTCAAGGGAGTGCTTCTCGAATCTTGGAGATTTGATTTCTTGAACGAGGATGGGCATAAGATCAGTGGTAAGATTGATGAGAATCTCACCCCGGAGCAAATTGCCAAGTTGAGTGCCGAGTTTTTCAACCAGCGTTGTCTTGCTATTTTGGATAAAACCACCGTCGTGTTCAAAAATGGACGCGAGAGGACAACTCACGTTTTAAAAGATCTCCAGTCGATCGATTAGGTGATGTCCTACACAGAAGACCACCTCGTCGAGCAGCCGGCGGTCCAATTCATTCGTAATGAATTGGGCTGGGAATTGGTGAATTGCTACGACGAGTGGAGCGGTGGTGTCAGTAACCAAGGCCGGGATGGAAAGCGGGAGGGAGTGGAGATTTTGAATTTTGAATGTTCAATTTTGAATGGAAGAGGAAGACGTCCGGGCTCCAACGGCTGAATCCGGATCTGCCGGAGGAGGCGATTGAGGGAGCGGTGGAGGAGATTTGCCGGGATTTTTTCCTTAAGGCACTGAGTCTGGCGGAGGCGAACCGGGAGATCGACAAGCTGCGATGGCCGTCCGGGTTGGTTTTGTTTGCGCCGGAACCGGAGAGACGGTGCAATCGACTGAGAATGAACGAATTCTTATTTGAGTGGAAAACGTCCGTGGCGGTTTCACCAGTTGGTGAAACTGGGCGTTTTAGTGAAATCCCCGTCCACAAGCTCATAATCATCACGAACCGCAGAACCGGAAAGGCCGCCCGGTGACAGCTGAGAAAGAATCATCACCATGTCAAAGAAGAACAATTTTAACCCGAGAGCTCTGATGGAGAAATCCATTGAGGTGATGAAGCAATCGGTCGCCGAGCCACGGGAGGATGGAAAGGCCAGTCCGCGAGTGGGTGCCGTGCTCTACAAACCGGATGGAACCGTGGAGTGTGCGGCTCGGGGAGAGCTTCGCTACGGAGATCATGCGGAGTTCACCCTGCTGGAGCGGAAGAACCGGGGAACGTTGCTCGATGGTTCGATTCTCTTTGCGACCTTGGAACCTTGCGCGCCTGGAGCACGTCGTCATCCCAAGCTCGGTTGTGCGGAGCGGATCGTGAATGCACGGATCGCGGAGGTGTATATCGGGATTCCCGATCCCGATCCGATGGTGGACCGGAAAGGGATCGCCTATCTGGAGAAGCATGGGATCAAGATTCACATGTTTCCGCGAGAGCTTCAGGATCAGATCCGCGAGGCCAATGCGGAATTTTTAGAACAGGCACTGCAACGTGCCGAAGAGCAGGAGGTGCAAGAAACTGTCATTCTGTCCCGGCTTGAGCAAGAGAAGACCGGAACCGATCCGGATGATTTCTCGCCTGATGCGCTCGACCATTACCGCGGAAAGCTGGGGCTATCTGAGTCTTCCGATTCGGTGGAGTTTCGTCGCCGTCTGATCCGTCAGGGCTTGTTGAAAATGGAGAATGGTCACGGAGTGCCGTCTGGATTCGGGCTCCTGCTTTTTGGCAGGAATCCACGGGATAGTTTCCAGCAGGCCGGGCTGCTCGCCACCGTGCGTTATCCGAACGGCAAGGATGAGATCCGGAACTTCGACGAGCCCTACGTTCTGATTCCGAAACTCCTCAAAGAGTGGCTGGGAAAGGTCCTTCCACTATCGATCGACCGGAACCGGATGGAGCGTGAGGAGCGGTTGGATGTGCCTTTCGAGATGATTCGCGAGGCGGTGGTCAACGCGCTGGTTCATCGGGACTACGACATCAAAGGAGCGAAGTGTCAGCTCACGATTGATTCGGAAGTCATCGAGATCAAAAGCCCCGGTGGCCCAGTGCCGCCCGTGACGATGGAGCAGATGAAGGCTTTCAACGCTCCCATGCTCAGCCGCAATCCGAAACTTCACTACGTCTTCGCCCAGATCGAAGTGGCGGAGGAACGCGGGCTGGGGCTGGCAAGCCTGAAGAGTCGCGCCGCAGAGCTTGGCCTACCCACGCCACTCTACACTTTCGAGCAACCCTACTTGACCTTGAAAATCTTCCGGTCATCGAAGGGTGTCGAGAGGGTCACGAACAGAAAGGCACTTCAACAGCTCAAAAAGAGTGAGCGTGCTGGGTGGGACTGGCTCGTTTCGGTAGATGGGGCGACCTCAACCGACTATGCCGAAGCCCAGGGAGTGTCATCCCGGACCGCGCTGAATCATTTGAATCAATTTGTAGACTTGGGACTCGCGGTCAAGTCAGGCGCCGGCCCTTCAACCCGCTATCAAACCATTACAGAATGAAGTTATTGGAGTCAGATTTTCCCGCAATGATCCCGCAGAAATTGCGAGATTGTCGTCTTGGTGATGTGCTTTCACGAGGGATCTCGCAAAAATCCCGCAACAAATGCGAGATCGAAGGCACCGCCAGCGGGGGTACGCTTCGCCGGTCTGAACGGTTTCTATTTACTGCCTATGCCTTACACAGACCGGCGAAGCGTGCCCCCGCTGGCGGTTTCGGTCAACTGTGGCCCTTTATCCCGACGAAAACTGTCTTCAAAGAAAACGGCTTCGGTCTATTCAATCGCAAACCTCCCTAGACGAGCGTGGATTCATAACGCTTTGGAAACTAAGAGTTTTCTTCTTTAGAAGCAAATCGCCGCGACATGCTCACCTCTCCTGAAAATGCTGAAGCCGCCCCGAAGGACGGCCTCGTAACTCCTTCCACAACATGGTGGACGAGACGGGGAATTCATAACTCGGCAGTCCACGGAGTCAATTCCTGAAATTCCATCTCATGTCCACCTACACCGAAGATCACCTCGTCGAGCAACCGGCGATCCAACTCATGCAGCATGAGCTGGGCTGGGACGTGGTGAATTGCTACGACGAACCTTCTTCGCTCACCATTCTTCGCCGAGGCTTCGAACGGCAGGAGCTACGAAGGTCATGGTGGAGCGGCGGTGTGAGCAATCAGGGGCGGGATGGGAAGCGGGAGGGGGGAGAAATTTTGAATTTTGGATTTTGGATTTTGAATGGAAGAGGAAGGCGGCCGACGGCTCCCCGGTTGAATCCGTTCCATCTGGCGCTGAGACGGGTGGAGTCGAACCGGGAGATCGACAAGCTGCGCTGGCCGTCCGGGTTGGTTTTGTTTGCGCCAGAACCGGATCGGCAGCGTAATCGATTGGGAATCAACGAATTCTTGTTTGAGTTGAAAACGTCCGAGGCGGATTCACCGCTTGGTGAAACCCAGCGTTTGAGTGAAATTCCCGTCCGCAAGCTCATGAAATCATTGTTTTCACGTAACCGTGAAAATGGCAAAAGCGTGAAAATTGGATTGTCTTTCACGGAAAATAGCTTATTCACGACGACGTGAAACCATCGCTTTCCATGAAAACCGAAGAGTCGCTTGAGCGAGAGCTTGAGAAGCGGCTGCGCGATATTCTTGAGTCGATTCCCGGTTTCGGGAGTAGCGTCAAGGTTTGGAGAAACCCGGCGGCATCGGACCGGCCCTTCGACATCATGGGGGAGCTGGAACTGCCACGAACCAAGAATCGGGTGGAACTGTGGGTGAAATGCAAGGAGCTGCCGCGTCCGTCTCAGTTTCCCTATGTTAGCCTGACGAATCGTTTCGGCCAGGACGGTGGGCGCGACACGATCGTCCCGGTATTGGCGGCACCGCACATCTCGCCCAGGATTGCGGAGCTATGCGAGAAGCACGGCTGGAGCTGGTTTGATCTGGCAGGAAACTGCCGCTTGGTAGTTCCCGGCTCGCTTTACATTGAGCGGACCGGACTTGCCGCAGTGCACGAGCGGCCAAAGCCGAAGGCGAATCTGGGGACTGCCGCTTCAGCCCGGGTGCTGCTTGCGCTGTTGGCTCCTCAAAAGGCCGGAGCCAAGTGGACTCAAACGGCCTTGCAGAAGTATTGTGAACCGGGTGTGAGCATCGGGTTGGTCAACAAGGTGGTCACCCACCTGCGCGAGGAAGCGTGGCTGGAACCACTCGATGACCGAACATTTCGAGTGAAGGATGCTGTCGGATTATTGGAAGCTTGGGGGAAGGCTTACCGGTTTGAGCGGCACCGGAGGGTGGGCTATTTCACGCTGCTGAAGCCGCAGGAATTGCAGAAGAGGTTGGAACGCTTGAACGATGCGGAAGGTGAGGTCGCCTATGCGGCATTCAGCGCGGCGGATTTCCAGGCTCCGAGTGTCCGTCAGAACAAGACCTGGCTTTATGTGAGCGATGCGGCGTTAGATGAATTTGTCGAGGTGACCGAGGCGAAGCGGGTGGCAAGCGGGGAAAATCTGGTGGTCCTGATTCCTGATGATGCCGGTATTTTTTATATGGGAGACCACAGTGACGGAAGGCTTGGTTGCACCAATGCCGTCATTACTTGGCTGGACCTGCGCCACGTGGGCGGTCGTGGCGAAGAAGCAGCGGAAGCGGTTCTGAATCAATATCTGAAACCAAAATGGGAAGGGAAAAACCAGCATGTCTGACGAACCCCGCCATGAGGAGGATTACGAACCGCGCCAGGTGGCGGCAGCGAAACGGGTGATCGTGGATGTGATGCAGGTGCTGGCGTCTTATGAGGATTGTCTGGTGCTGGTGGGCGGCTGGGTGCCGGATCTGGTGATCGGCGAGACGGACGAGGCTCACGTTGGAAGCATTGATGTGGATCTGGCACTGGATGCCACAAAGCTGAATCAAGGGCGCTATGCGGAGATGCTCAAGTTGTTGCTGGGAACAGGACGCTATCGCCAGGGTGAGCTGGATTTTCAATTCATTACGCAAGTGGATCTGGGAGATGGAGAACCAGCGGTGCAGGTGGAACTGGATTTCCTGGCTCCCAAGGATGTGAAGACCGGAAAGAACAAACCCAAACTGATCAAAAATTTCAGGGTGCTGAAGGCGGACGGATGCGCGGCGGCGTTTCATTCCCCTTTAACCATGAAGCTTTCTGGTCAAATGGCCGGCGGGGCGAAGAACACGGTAAGCCTTCGCGTGGCATCCGTTCCGGATTTTCTGGTAATGAAGTCCATCGCTCTGGCAAATCGGGAGAAACCCAAGGATGCATACGATATCTGCTATTGTCTCGATCACTATCAGGGAGGAATTCGAGGATTGGCAAGGTCGTGGAGAGCTCAGATGCTTGATGGTTCTGATGTGGCGAAGTCTGTCGAGATTCTGAAGGAAAAATTCCAAGGGGTGGATTTCTACGGACCAATGATGGTCGTGGAGTTTCACAATGATACGGATGATTCAGTTAGGGAGGAGCAGGCACGACGGGCATTTGAGCTGGTGCAGCAGTTTGTCTTTGAGATAGAACAATCGAAGAACGATGAGTGAAGGAAGCTATACCGAAGACCACCTCGTCGAGCAACCGGCGATCCAACTCATGCAGCATGAGCTGGGCTGGGAGGTGGTGAATTGCTACGACGAGTGGACCCTACTTCGCCAAGGCTACGAAGGGCAGGATGGCGCTGTGAGTGCTCTCGGCCGTGAAGGGAAGCGGGAGGTGGTTCTCACGGGCCGGCTGAAGCCAGCGCTCCGTCGCTTGAATCCGGATCTGCCGGTGGAGGCGATTGAGGGAGCGTTGGAGGAGATTTGCCGGGATCGCACGGCGCTGAGTCTGGCGGAGGCGAACCGTGAGATCGACAAGCTGCTCAAGCAGGGCGTGAAAGTTTCGTTTCCCGATCAAGAGCACGGCGGGCAGCGGGTGGAAGTGGTGTCCGTGGTCGATTGGGAGGTGCCGGAGAACAATGATTTCCTCCTGGGCTCGCAGTTCTGGGTGGCAGGGCAGGATTTTGTTCGCAGGCCGGATTTGGTGGGCTTCGTGAACGGCCTGCCGCTGGTGCTGATCGAGCTGAAGAAGCCGGGCGTGAACGTGCGCGAGGGATTCGACAAGAACCTCCGCGACTACAAGCAGACGATCCCGCAGCTTTTCCACTACAACGCGCTGCTGCTGGTCTCGAACGGGGTGCAGAGCAAGATCGGCAGCCTGACGGCGGCGTGGGAGCATTTCGGCGATTGGAAGAAGGCGACGAGCGAGGAGGATGTGGCGGGGATCTCGCTGGAGACGCTACTGCGCGGGACTTGTGAGAAAGGGCGGCTGCTGGATCTGATCGAAAACTTCACTAGGTTCGTGGACAGCAAAGGCGGGGTGAACAAGCTTCTAGCCCGCAATCACCAGTTCCATGGTGTGAACAGGGCGATCTCGGTGTTGGTCGGCCTTTGCTCTCCAGAACCTACCCTCACCCCGGCCCTCTCCCAGGGGGAGAGGGAGATCAAACACTATCGCGGTGGCTTTCAAGTGGCGGGGATGGTGGCACGGGCTCGCGAATTGCGGGACCGGCAGACACCGGCGGAGGAGGTGCTTTGGGATTTGTTGAGAGATCGTCAGCTCGCTGGAGCGAAGTTTCGGCGGCAACACCAATTCGGCGAATACATCTGCGACTTCTACTGCCACGAATCAGGGCTCGTCGTGGAATGCGATGGCGAGGTCCACGATTCCGCTCAAGCGAAGGCTCACGACAAAAAGCGCGATGCCTATCTGCGCTCGCAAAAGCTGAAGGTTATCCGCTTCAAGAACGCGGCAGTTCTTCATGAAACCGAGAATGTGCTGATGGAGATCGCCAAGGAACTCCCCTCTACCTCTGGGAGAGGGGCTGGGGGTGAGGGTTCGTGTTCAAAGAACCGAATAGGCGTTTTCTGGCACACGCAGGGAAGCGGGAAGAGTTACTCGATGGTGTTCTTCGCGGAGAAGGTGTTCCGGAAGCTCAAGGGAAACTGGACCTTCGTGGTGATCACGGACCGGACGGAACTGGACACGCAGATTTACCGGACCTTCTCGACCTGCGGCGCGGCGTCCGAGCTGTGCCAGGCGACGAGCGCGAGCCACCTGCGGAAACTGCTGGGTGAGGATCACCGCTATGTGTTCACGCTGATCCACAAGTTCCGCACGGAGCCGGGGACGCTGCATCCGGTGCTGTCGGAGCGGGATGACATCATCGTGCTGACGGACGAGGCGCACCGCAGCCAATACGACACGCTGGCGATGAACATGCGCACGGCGCTGCCGAACGCGAAGTTCGTGGCCTTCACCGGCACGCCGCTGATCGCCGGAGAGGAACGGACGCGCGAGGTGTTCGGCGATTACGTGAGTGTCTATCATTTCAGACAGTCCGTGGAGGACGGGGCGACGGTGCCGTTGTTCTACGAGAACCGGACGCCGGAATTGCAAATCACCAACCCGGAGCTGAACGAGGAGATCTATCAAACGATCGAGGACGCCGGGCTGGACGACGATCAGGAGGATAAGCTGCGCAAAGTGCTGGGCCAGCGCTATCACCTGATCACCCGCGAGGACCGGCTGGACGCGGTGGCGAAGGACATCGTCCATCATTTCCTGAACCGAGGCTATCAGGGCAAGGCGATGGTCGTTTCCATCGACAAGCTGACGACGCTGCGGATGTATGAAAAAGTCCGCGCCGAGTGGGAGACGGAGAAGGCCCGCGTGCTGAAAGCGCTGGAAGGGATGGCAGGCAGTCATCCGGATTTCGCCACGCTGCATGCGCGCTTGGTCAATCTTCAGGAGACGGACATGGCGGTGGTCGTGTCGCCGGGGCAGAATGATGGACCGGAGATCCTGCCGCACCGCGAGCGGATGGTGAAGGAGGACCTGGAGGAGAAGTTCAAGAATCCGGCCGATCCCTTCCGCCTGGTCTTCGTCTGCGCGATGTGGCTAACGGGCTTCGATGCGCCGAGCTGCTCCACGCTCTATCTGGACAAGCCGATGCGCGGCCACACGCTGATGCAAACCATCGCCCGCGCCAACCGGGTGTATGGCGACAAGGTGAACGGCTTGATCGTGGATTACGCGAATGTATTCCAGGAGCTGGAAAAAGCATTGGCCATCTACGGTTCCGGCACCGGCGGCGGCGAGATGCCGGTGAAGGACAAGACGGAGCTGGTGGATGCCCTGCGGATCGCGCTGGATCAAGTGGCCGAGTTTTGCCGGAAACAGAACGTGGATCTGGAGTCGATTCCGGATTCATCCAACAAGCTGTTCATCCCGGCGGTGAACCAACTGCTGCGGACGGACGAGGTGACGGATTCCTTCCTCGGCCAGGCGAACGACGTGGCGCGGCTATACAAGGCGGTGATGCCGGACCCGGTGATCCCGTTGCTGGCACCGAGAGCGCAGGTGATCGCCGAACTCGCGAAAGCGGTGCGCGCTCAAAAAGATCCGGTGAACATCACAGAAGTGATGGGAAAAATCTCGGAGGTGTTGGACAAGTCCATCGTCACGGAAGCGCAGAAGGAGCCTGGAGCGGAAGCGAAGACGATTGATCTGAGCAAGATCGATTTTGAGGTGTTGGAGAGGAAGTTCGCCAAGACGCCCAACAAGAACATCGAAGCACAACAACTGCGGGCCTTGATCGAGCGCAAGCTGGACAACCTGATCCGCCTGAACGCGAGCCGTTATGATTTCCTGGATCGGTTTCAGAAGATGATCGAGGCATATAACAACGGCGCCTTGAGCATCGAGCAGTTGTTTGCGGAGTTGGTGACCTTCACCAAGGATCTCAGTGAAGAAGAGCAGCGCCACCTGCGCGAAAACATCAGCGAGGAGGAGTTGGCGGTATTTGATATTCTAACAAGACCCGGCCCGGATCTCACGCCGCAGGAGACCGAAGCGATCAAGAAGGTGTGCAAGGATCTACTGGCGAAACTGAAGACGGAGAAGCTGGTGCTCGCGTGGCGGACCAAGCGCACGACGCGGGCGGCGGTGCGGGTGGAGATCGAGAAAATGCTGGATAACGGATTGCCGGAGAAATACACCACGGAGCTTTTCGAACAGAAGTGCGGTGTGCTATTCCAGCATGTGCTGGAGAAGTATCCGGAGAGCGGGGAGAGCGTTTACCAAACGGAGGTTGCTTAAACTTGATAACACCGAAAGACCATGACGACGCCATCACCCGTCGTGCCTCCGATGAACCATGTGTTCGTGGATTTTGAAAACGTCCATCAGGTGGACCTCAGCTTGATCGGTGCCAAGTCGGTGAGCTTCTCTGCTAGGAGTTTGCTTTCCGTGGGAGGCTGTCGGAAGAGCCATTGAGCTGTCTCTTATACACATCTGACGCTGCCGACGATCTACTCTGTGTA
>ERZ1022724.208-NODE-208-length-13239-cov-6.492643_pt1 | contig 13239 bp, 15 predicted proteins | sample MGYA00521091_ERZ1022724 | MGnify/ENA primary metagenome ERZ1022724 (study PRJEB33162, sample SAMN09537610) | freshwater metagenome | isolation source: freshwater | place: Canada:Alberta | collected 2017-07 | study: EMG produced TPA metagenomics assembly of the... | reverse complement strand
TTCTGATGGCAACCAGTGCAATCACAGTTACCGGCAACATCGATCCAGCAACGGTTTCCAACCAGGACCTACTGCCCGCATTGATCCCACTTGCGCTTCCGGTGTTGATCCTGATTTTGCCGCTGCTGGATCTTTTCTTTGCGGTCGTTAGAAGGCTCAGTCGCGGTCAGTCACCATTTGCCGCAGACCGGGAGCACATTCACCACCAGCTGCAAGACATCGGGCATTCTCACGCAGGTGCGGTCTGGGTGTTTTATCACTGGACTGCGTTAGTATCCACCAGCCTGCTGCTGTTCTTTTGGCTGGAGGCAGGTCCAGTCCTTGTTATCTTCGGCAGCTGGTTGATAGTTGCCCTGTTGCACACCTACTGGCCCGTTTTCCGTCGTATTCGCAACTTCCGAAAGGCATTGAAAAATGGTAGATAGCACCGCATCGCTCTACAAGAGAGCTCTTGGGCTTAGCGCAATCCTCGTTCTGGCAATCGCTGGAATCGGATCTGGGCTTGGGTTCTTGGTTGCGGGAACGCCAGGGGTCATGTCCGCATTGATTGGCTCAGTCGTAGCCCTAGCCTTCTCTGCCCTAACGATTCTGAGTATTTGGTTTGGCGCGAAGCTCCCACTGGCTGGGTTCTACGGTCTGGTCCTTGGGGGTTGGTTAGTCAAGGTTTTGTTGTTTGCCGTGGTGTTGGCAGCCCTGCAAGACGCCGATTACATCTCCGGTCCGGTCTTTTTCTTTGCTGTTGTTACCTCGGTTTTGGGAGGCCTAGCGATTGACAGCTGGGTGGTCTTGAAGGGCCGCCTACCGATTGATGGGAAATAGCTGTTAGTTTTTGGGAATTCCGGACTAAACCAATCGCTTCATCTTTTATACTTTGAGAAGTTTCAGAGGTAGCCCCGCGGATTTTCACCGCCCGAGCCAGGAGAACCAAACTGTTTAGTGTGCTGAACCTGTTTGCGGCCGTGTCGGAAGATGGCACCTTCAAGCCTCCGAGCATTTACGAGTTCTACCCTGAAATCGTCGCCTTCGAGGGCACTCCATTTGCGATCAACCGAATCATGATGATTCGTCTAATCGTTATGACTTTGCTCATCGTTATCTTCTGGCTATGGACTCGCAAGTTCAACCAGGCTGTGAAGACCGGGAACGTGGTTCCAGGTCGCTTCCAGCTTTTGGGTGAGATGGCGCTGAACTTCGTTCGAAAGTCAATCGCTCACGAGCAGCTGGGTGAAAAAGATGGCGAGCGCTTCCTGCCGCTACTAACCACAATCTTCTTCATGGTTTTGGGCATGAACCTCACAGGCATCATCCCGTTTGCCAACATTGCTGGAACCTCGGTTATTGGTATCCCGCTGGTACTGGCTGCTGCTGCTTACTTCACCTTTATCTACGCAGGTATGAAGAAGCACGGAATGGGCTTTTTCAAGAATGCCCTGTTCCCTCAGGGTGTTCCTCCAGCGTTTTACATCATGGTGACTCCGATCGAGTTCCTGTCTACCTTCATCCTCCGTCCAGTGACCCTGGCACTGCGTCTTTTGATGAACATGGTTGCCGGCCACCTCTTGCTGGTGCTTTGTTTCTCCGCGACCCACTTCTTCTTCTTCACGGCAGACGGTGTCTTCAAGCTCTTTGGAGCGGGAACACTGTTGTTCGGTTTCGCGTTTACTCTCTTTGAGCTTTTGGTGTCAGTTCTGCAGGCATACGTATTCACACTTCTGACCACTGTCTACATTCAGTTGGCATTGGCAGACGAACACTAAGTCGACAACCGTCGATCTAAACCCCACGGAAGGAAATCAAGTGGACGCAGTAAACATCGCCGAGCTATCCGGCAACATCGCAGTGGTCGGTTACGGCCTTGCAGCAATCGGTCCTGGAATCGGTGTAGGTCTTGTTGTTTCAAAGACCATCGAGTCCATCGCTCGCCAGCCAGAACTAGCAGGCAAGCTTCAGGTCACCATGTGGCTAGGTATCGCATTCACCGAGGCGCTAGCGCTTATCGGTCTTGCAACCCCATTCATCTTCAACTAGTAGAACCGAATAAACACCATGATTACGAAGATTCTTGCGGCTACCGCACCAGAGGACGGGCCACTGCCTAACCCTCTGCTGCCTGCCGATTACGACATCATCTGGTCATCGGTTGTCTTTGTTGTTCTGCTGACCTTCTTCTGGTTCAAGGTTCTTCCTGGATTCAAGAAGATGCTCGACGAGCGAGCCAAGGCAATCGAGGGACGTTTGGCTGATGCCGAAGCTGCCCAGAAGGCTGCCGAGGAGCGCACTGCTGCGGTTGAGGCCGAGCAGGAGAAGTTGCGTGCAGAGTCATCCTCGATCCGCGAGGAAGCGCGCGCCGAAGGCGCAGCGATCCTTGCTGAGATGAAGACTCAGGCATCCTCAGATGCGGAGCGTATGGCACAGGTTGCCAAGGCCGCACTTGAGGCTGAGCGCGACTCTGCTGTCAATGCATTGCGTGCAGAGATCGGTGGTCTTGCCATCGAACTAGCATCACGCATCGTTGGAGCCAAGCTGCAGGATGATGCAGTCGCCAACAAGGTTGTCGACGACTTCATCGCTGAGCTAGAGGCAAAGAAGGCTTAGGACGAACATGGCATCCAGTACCAGAGCATCGAGAATTGCGGCCGGCGAAGCGCTGAACGCCCTCTCTAATGTTTCACTTTCCACCGCTTCAGAGCTTTTCGCCGCCAGCAACGCGCTGCAGCAGAGCTCGCAGTTGCGTTCTGCTCTCTCGGATCCTTCCGCCGAGGCAGCTAGCAAGGAGCAGGTGGTTCGTGCGGTATTTGGTGCCAAGTTCGCCAGCGAGGTGCAATCCCTTCTGTTGACTGTTTCAAAGTTGCGCTGGTCTGCATCTCGCGACCTGCCTGCAACTTTGGAGCAGCTTGGCGTGAGGATTGTCGCTCGCTTGAGCCCAAACATTGATGACCTGCAGGCGGAGCTATTCAACATCGAGCAGCTTGCTGCCTCCGATGGTGAACTAGAGCTGGCACTGTCTTCCACAAAGGGCACAGCCGAGCAGAAGCAGGCTCTGATCTCCAAGCTTGTCAACGGCAAGGTCTCCGAGCAGGCAATGCTTTTGGCCAACCAGGCCCACGAGTCCAGAAGCTACAAGCGCTACGCGCAGGTTCTGGGTCAGTATGGAGTCTGGGTTGCTGAGTTTGCAGGTGAATCAGTTGCTCGCATTCGAGTTGCCAAGCCACTAAGCACCGAGCAGTTGAACCGTCTTGAGAATGCGCTCAATGGCGTTTACGGCAAGAAGCTTCAGATCAACGTCGAGATCGACCCAAGCGTCATCGGTGGAGTTCACATCGCAGTTGCCGGCGAAGTGATCGACGCCACCCTCCTAACCAAACTTTCAAACGCAAGATTGCAACTTAGCTAGTTGCCAAACAGAAGAAGCAGAGGAACCTAATGTCAGAGCTCAAGATCAGCCCGAATGAGATTCGGGATGCGCTGAAGGACTTCGTTTCGTCCTACGAGCCAAATGCTGCTGCCAAGCAGGAGGTCGGCTACGTCATCGACGCGGCGGACGGTATTGCTCACGTAGAGGGTCTTCCTGGCGCAATGGCGAATGAGCTATTGAAGTTCCAGGATGGCACCTTGGGTCTTGCATTGAACCTGGATGAGCGCGAGATCGGTGTTGTAGTCCTCGGTGAGTTCACTGGAATCGTTGAGGGCATGGAGGTCTACCGCACTGGTGAGGTTCTCTCCGTTCCAATCGGTGATGCATTCCTCGGTCGCGTTGTAAACCCACTTGGTGAGCCAATCGACGGCCTTGGCGAGATTTCAAACGAGGGTCGCCGCGCACTTGAGCTACAGGCTCCAGGCGTTATGGACCGTAAGTCGGTTCACGAGCCACTTCAGACCGGTATCAAGGCAATCGACGCCATGATTCCAGTTGGTCGCGGACAGCGTCAGCTGATCATTGGTGACCGTCAGACTGGTAAGACTGCAATTGCAGTTGACACCATCATCAACCAGCGTGACAACTGGCTTTCAGGAGACCCAACCAAGCAGGTTCGCTGCATCTATGTAGCAATCGGCCAGAAGGGTTCGACCATTGCTGGCGTAAAGGGCGCTCTAGAAGAGGCCGGCGCAATGGAGTACACCACCATCGTGGCCTCCCCTGCATCAGACCCAGCTGGATTCAAGTACCTAGCCCCTTACACCGGTAGCGCAATTGGTCAGCACTGGATGTATGGCGGCAAGCACGTCCTAATCATTTTTGATGACCTCTCAAAGCAGGCCGAGGCCTACCGTGCGGTATCGCTACTGCTCCGTCGCCCTCCAGGCCGCGAGGCTTACCCAGGAGACGTCTTCTACCTACACTCCCGCCTTCTAGAGCGTTGTGCAAAGCTCTCCGATGGCCTGGGTGCCGGTTCGATGACTGGTCTACCAATCATCGAGACCAAGGCAAACGACGTCTCTGCATACATCCCGACCAACGTGATTTCGATCACCGACGGTCAGATCTTCTTGCAGTCAGACCTGTTCAACGCCAACCAGCGTCCTGCTATCGACGTAGGTATCTCGGTTTCCCGTGTTGGTGGTGCAGCGCAGCTGAAGAGCATCAAGGGAGTTTCTGGAACCTTGAAGCTAGAGCTCGCTCAGTACCGCGCACTAGAGGCATTCGCAATGTTCGCATCTGACCTTGATGCTGCTTCCCGCAAGCAGCTAGAGCGTGGTGCACGCTTGACTGAGCTTCTAAAGCAGCCTCAGTACTCGCCATACCCAGTTGAGGACCAGACCGTTTCGATCTGGGCGGGTACCACTGGCAAGCTCGACGAGGTTCCAGTTCAGGACATCCTGCGCTTTGAGCGCGAGCTGTTGGACTTCCTAAAGCGCAACTCTTCGGCACTGAATGTAATCCGCGAGACCTCAAAGCTCGAGGCGGACACCATCGCTGAGCTTGAGAAGCAGGTTGAGCACTTCAAGAAGATGTTCCAGACCCACGCAGGTGAGCCACTTGTAAAGCCTGGTTCAGAGAAGGTCGCGCCAGCTGATGAGTCAGAGATCGGCCAAGAGCAGATCGTAAAGCAGAAGCGCTAAGAAGGGTCAGGCAAGCAAATGGGAGCGCAACTTCGGGTCTATAGGCAGAAAATCAAGTCTGCCAAGACGACCAAGAAGATTACCCGTGCCATGGAGCTGATCTCGGCATCGAGAATTCAGAAGGCACAGCAGAGAGTGGCTGCGTCTACTCCGTATACCCGCGCAATTACCCGTGCTGTTTCTGCCGTTGCAACCTACTCTGACGTTGATCACCCGCTGATCAAGGACACCGGTGACCACCGCAGAACTGCAGTGGTTATCTTCACCTCAGACCGTGGTTTGGCCGGAGCATTCTCCTCATCTGTTTTGAAGGAAGCTGAGGCACTGACCGCTCTGCTAGTTAGCCAGGGCAAAGAGGTTCAGTACTACCTGGTTGGACGCAAGGCAGTTGCAAACTTCAACTTCCGCAAGCGTGCTTATGTTCGCTCCTGGATTGGTGGAACTGACCTTCCTCAGGTTGATACCGCTCGCGAAATCGGTGAAGAACTGACCGCAGCCTTCCTTCGTGGCTTCGAAGACGGTGGACTAGACGAGATTTACTTGGTGGGCAACCGCTTTGTCTCGATGATGATCCAGCAGCCAGAGAAGATCCGCCTGCTTCCACTTGAGGTTGTCGAGCAAGAGGCAGTTTCAAGCAGCGAGGTTTTCCCGCTGTTCGAATTCGAGCCAGAGGTCGGCGATGTTTTGGATGCACTGCTACCTGTTTACATCGAGAACCGCATCTATAACGTGATGCTGCAGTCCGCAGCCTCGGAGCACGCAGCTCGCCAGAAGGCGATGAAGAGCGCAACCGACAACGCAGACAAGTTGATTCAGAACTACACCCGACTAGCCAACGCGGCTCGTCAGGCAGAAATTACCCAGCAGATTTCGGAGATCGTTGGTGGCGCAGACGCGCTGGCAACGGTGACCGAGGACTAAGAGAAAGAAAGCAAAATGGCCGAGAGCACCAAGACAGCAACGGGTCGTATCGCGCGAGTCACCGGTCCGGTGGTGGACATTGAGTTCCCGCACGGCGCGATTCCTGGAATCTACAACGCCCTGACCACTGAGATCTCCTTTGGTGACCAGAAGTCGACTCTTACCCTTGAGGTCGCTCAGCACCTTGGTGACGACTTGGTTCGTGCCATTGCGCTGAAGCCAACCGATGGTTTGGTTCGTGGCGGAGTGGTTCACGACACCGGCGCTCCAATCTCTGTTCCTGTTGGTGATGTCACCAAGGGCAAGGTTTTCAATGTCACCGGTGAGATCCTGAACGGAAACCCAGGCGACAAGGTTGAGATCACCGAGCGCTGGCCTATCCACCGCACCCCACCAGCATTCGACCAGCTTGAGTCCAAGACTCAGATGTTCGAGACCGGTATCAAGGTCATCGACCTACTAACCCCTTATGTTCAGGGTGGAAAGATCGGTCTATTCGGTGGTGCCGGTGTTGGTAAGACCGTTTTGATCCAGGAGATGATCTACCGTGTGGCAGAAAACCACGACGGTGTGTCAGTGTTCGCCGGTGTTGGTGAGCGTACTCGTGAGGGTAACGACCTAATCGACGAAATGACCGAGTCAGGCGTTATCGACAAGACCGCACTGGTCTTCGGCCAGATGGATGAGCCACCAGGCACCCGTCTTCGCGTTGCACTATCGGCTTTGACCATGGCGGAGTACTTCCGCGATGTTCAGCAGCAGGACGTGCTTTTGTTCATCGACAACATCTTCCGCTTTACTCAGGCAGGTTCTGAGGTTTCCACACTGCTAGGCCGCATGCCTTCTGCCGTGGGTTACCAGCCAAACCTTGCTGACGAAATGGGTCTGTTGCAGGAGCGCATCACCTCCACCCGTGGACACTCGATTACCTCACTTCAGGCAATCTATGTTCCTGCGGATGACTACACCGACCCAGCTCCAGCAACCACCTTCGCCCACTTGGACGCAACTACCGAGCTAAGCCGTGAGATCGCAGCTAAGGGTCTATACCCAGCTGTGGACCCGCTGGCCTCAACCTCTCGCATCTTGGACCCTCGCTACATCAGCAAGGACCACTACGAGACCGCAACTCGCGTAAAGGCGATTCTGCAGAAGAACAAGGAACTCCAGGAGATCATCGCGATCTTGGGTGTTGAGGAGCTATCCGAAGAGGACAAGATCACCGTATCGCGCGCTCGTCGTATCCAGCAGTTCTTGAGCCAGAACACCTACATGGCGACCAAGTTCACCGGTGTCGCAGGTTCAACCGTGCCGCTGAAGGACAACATCGAGGGCTTCTCGATGATTGCCCGCGGTGACCTTGACCACATCCCAGAGCAGGCGTTCTTCAACTGTGGTGGCATCGACGACGTTATGAAGGCATACGACCGCATCCAGAAGGATCTGGCCTAATGGCTTCTCGCGAACTCAACGTAGATTTGGTGGCAGCTGACCGCCAGATCTGGACTGGCAGCGCCGTTCAGGTGATTGCCAAGACCACCGTTGGTGAGATTGGTTTGCTTTCCGGTCACGAGCCGATGCTTGCCATCTTGGTTCCAGGTCAGATTCGCATCAAGACCGGCGAGGGCTCTTTGGTCACCGCCGAGACTACAGAGGGAGGCTTCCTCTCGCTCGAGAATGACAACCTCACCCTCGTGGTTAGAGATGCAAGTCTGATTAGCTAAATTGCTTATTCTGCTGCCGCCGTCGGAAACTAAACGTTCCGGCGGCGTTGGCATTTCCATGGACAAGTTGGCGATCATCTGGGCTGCATTGGACCCAGCCAGAGATCAGGTTATTCAGGCTCTGCAGGAGCTTTGTCAAGATGAAGCGGTAGCCACGAAGCGACTTGGTTTGGGCAAGCAGGCAGCAGTTGATATCGCAGCAAACCTTGGCCTGATGACAGCACCGACCATGCCAGCTGTTATGCGCTATCACGGCGTGATTTTCGATGCCCTGGACTACCCATCTCTGTCTGATATCGGCAAGCAGCGAGTCTCGGAAAAGCTCTTCATTCAATCTGCCCTCTTTGGCTTACTTCCGGCTACCGAGCAGATTCCTTACTACCGGTTTTCTGCAGGCTCAACTCTTCCTGGCCTGAATCTCAAGTCACTGTGGTCAGAGGCGCACCAAGCGGTTTGGCCTCGCATGATCGGGCAAATCCTCGATATGCGCTCTGTCGCTTACGCAGAGCTCAACCCCATCCCCGCAAATCACGAGAGTTATTTCGTTGAGGTTTTTGACTCTTCTGGCAAGGCCATGAATCATTTCAACAAAAAGGCCAAGGGGGTTCTCACCAGAGCTGCTCTTGAACAACAGCTTGAGAGCATCGAGCAGTTGCCTGGAATTGCAAAGACCGTCAATCTCAAGGTTGAGATCGACGGTCAAAGCGTGAGGGTGATTACCCCTAAAGGCTTTTAGCCCTGCTTGGTGTTGGGGTTTTCTTCTATCGGCATGATGCCGACATTCATGGGCTCGGGAAGTTCAATAACGCCTTCCTCAAGCGAGATGATTGCATCAAACCAACCCTGATCATTCTTTAGAAGATAGCCAGGGACCAGCCAGGCACCGCCCGACTTGTCGTAGATCATTAGAAGCTGTGGTTCGGAGGAAGTGAGCTTCAAGGTGACAATCTCAACCTTTGGCTCCACATTCTCACCCGTGGTTTCGTCGCCTGCCTCGTCGGTAGTTCCAGGCTCAGGCGCTACTGGCATCGGGTCTACAGCTGGCTCAACCGCACCAGTTCGTGCTCCAAGTGCTGCGGGCTGCTGGTTCCAGACTGAGCTTGGGGGAGAGCCGAACCAACGGCCATCCTTGATCCTGTTGGCAGCTTCTTTTGCAGAGACGGTTTTGAAGTCGCCTCTGGCTACCGGCTTGGCTAGGTGTCCATAAACGTTCGAGAGCTTTCCAGCTCCGTCGTAGTTCAGCCACCACTCAAGAGCTGTGTCCTGCCCATTGAGCTGAACAGCGCCAACAGCGCTGGCACCCCATTCGCTTCGGTCGACACGGATTTTGGAGCTGGCAATGTTGAGCCCGAATTCCTTGAACACCTTTGCAGCCTCTGCGCGGATGGCGGACTCGCTTGGAATTAGCTCAGGAGTGGAGATGGGCTCACAGGTTTCGTATGAGTCGCCGTTTTCTTGCTCGACTGTCTTCTTTTCACAACGGTATGAGTTGGGATCGTAAGAGTTGAAGTAGAAAGTTCCGGTTCCTGCCCACGTGACGCTGACCTGCTTCTCAGGAGTTCCAATTGCGTAGGTTGGGTATTCCTTGGTGGACCACTCCTCTTCGCGCAATTGACCCTCAACGCCGAAGTAGTCCGCCAAGGACTGGAGGAAGCTCTTGTAGTCACCATCTAGAACAAGCTGATAGACCTGACCGTTGCCGGTTTCATTCGACAGCGCACTTGAGTCGTACTCGTACTGAATCCAGGTGGGCATGATCATTTTCATGCCTTGGTCAGCTGCACCAGCGACCGAGCTCTCGGCAGACATTGCTCCAGCAGCTGGGCTGCTAGCCATCTGAATCAAGGGCTGCTGGGGGAGTGCCAGGGAAACTGCCAAAGCAAAAGCGCCAGCAGTTCCTAGTAGCGAGCCAGAGAGAGTGAGCTGCCGCAAGCGCTTGCTCCATGGCGCCTTTGCTCCTGTGCTAAGGGCTGCTGCAGCCACTGTTGATTCACTGATGAGAGCCGCATCTTTAGCAGGGTCTGCCGAAGCGATGCGGTTCTTGAGTTGATCAAATTCTTCATTCATATCTAGCTAAGTGTCTTTTCTGTCTCAGAATTTTCATTGGCCAGCAAAACCCGAAGTTTTTCTTTTGCTCTGGTCAATCGAATCGCAGCAGCGTTTGGGCTGATCTCCATCACAACTGAAATTTCCTTGGCATCAAGTCCTTCAAGTGACCAGAGCGAAATCAGTTCGCGGTCAGCGCTAGACAGCTTCTCCCAAGCCGAGCCAAGACCAACATCGGCAAGAGCTATTGACTCTGCGCTTGGCGCAGCTTCCGGAGCGGAGAGCATGCTGAAAATGCGAGCTCGGTTCTGAGTCTTACGTCTGTGATTGGCAATCAGGTAGCGAGCGGTCTTGTAGAGCCAGGGGAGTTCAAGGTCTTGGGGGATTGAGTCACGCTTAGTCCAAGCGATTTCGAATAGATCCGCTGCAAGATCCTCCACCTCGTGCGGTGCAACTCGTCGAGCCAAGAATCTCGAAATCTCCGCAAGCTGAGACCTGTAAACATTGTTGAACTGCTCCGGCGTCATTAGTCCTCCTGAGCTAGTTGTGTCCTAAGCCTAGGCAGATTTTCACTCTCGCCAGTGGCAATTTGGTGCGTGGTCGTGAATCATGCCTGTGGATTGCATGAGCGCATACATAGTTGTTGGTCCTACAAACTTGAATCCATGCTTCCGAAGCGCTTTGCTTAGGGCGATCGAGTCTTTGCTAACGCTCAGCCATTCAAAACTTTCCGTCGAAGTCTTAGTTTGAGAAGGTGCAAATGCCCAAAGCTCTCGCTTCAAATCAAGACCCAGTTCAAGAATCAGCTTGGCGTTGTGGATAGTCGCGAGAATCTTGGCTCGGTTTCGGATGATGCCTGGATCATTCATTAGGCGTTCAACATCCGCATCGGTCATTCTGGCAACCTTGTCGATTTCAAAGTTGAAAAATGCCTTCCGGAAACCTTCCCGCCGCTTAAGTATTGTCAGCCAGCTCAAGCCCGCCTGAAAGCCCTCTAGGGCGATAGCTTCGAACAGATCGCGCTGGCCAGTGGCTCTCTTACCCCACTCGTTGTCGTGGTAATCAATGTAGATGGGGTCATCGTTTAGCCAGGAGCAGCGCTCGAGACCATCGGCGTGAACTCTCGAGCTGCTCATGACTTGAAAGCGATACCCTCAAAATCCAACAGCCATTGCTTGGTCTTGAGACCTCCACCACCTGAGTAACCGGTGAGTTTTCCGCCAGAACCTAGGATGCGGTGGCACCCGATGATTAGCGGCACAGGGTTCGAGCCGACAGCACCTCCGACCGCCCGAGCGGCCAGTGGTTTTTGTATCGCGCTGGCGAGTTGTGCATAGCTAAGGATTTCGCCTTTGCCCAGGTCTGTAATTGCTCCCCAGACCGCCTTTTGAAATTCGGTTCCCTTGATATCTAGAGTCAGGTCAAATTGTTTCCTAGCGCCAGCAAAGAACTCACGTAGCTGCTCAGCTGCCGCAGTCGCATGATTTGCTGAGGCAGTGTCATTGCTGAACTCAGCCCTGCGTTGACCAGGTTCAAGAATTGTCACGCTAGCCAGGCCGAGTTCAGTGGCGCCTAATGCGATTTGACCGATGGGCGACTCGATCACCTTTACTGTTCCAAGTTCCATGCGAAAAGTATTGCGCCTTTGCTTGCCAGCTTTGTCGACTTTAGAAAAACTGTGGATAACTAAATCGTTGAGTTATTCACAGTCGAATGACCTCTAGTCAAACACCACAAGCAGTTCCCGCAAACTGCTTCCGTGAACATGCTTTTTCTGCTGCCAAGCATTGGCTATGGCCTTTATCTTTTTCTCACCTCAGGCTCAGTAGTTCTGCTCGTCTTATCTGGCCTGACACTGCTGGTGTGGCTGGTTATTGGCGCACAACGCAAGCTGGATACCACCCAGCCCGTGAGGGTGGAAGGGGGCAGAGTTTGGCTTGGAGATATCAGGCTCAATCTCTATCCCTGGACTTGGTCAACCAAGGTCCGGGACGTCGTCTACCCTGCACTATTTCCCCCGGCTGCAATCGAGCCGAACCTGGCGGAAGTTCCACCCTGGGCACTGGGCATCTCCCTAGATGCCCAGTTGGTTCCATCTCCCATTTCAAAGCAGGCGCCCCATGCCCTAGTGGTGGGACAAACCGGATCTGGCAAGACCGAGCTGCTAAAGCGCATCATCGCCTCTTTTCAAGGCGAGGTAATCGTGATCGACTTCAAGGGAGGTTTTGACTACGAAGCTCTCACCACACCAATCCGCCTGTTTGTTTCGAATCAGGCGGAGGCGGCGACCGAAGTCCTGAGGGCGAGATTGGTTAAACCGGGAGCTCCCACGCTGGTGGCCGTCGATGAGCTTGCCGAAGCGTTGCGAAATCATTTGTTGGCGCAGCAACTTGAGTCGATTGCTGCAAAGGGCAGATCGCTAGGCATTCACTTTGTTGGGGCTTCTCAAACTATGACTGGAATCTCGCGAACCATTTGGAGTAACTGTCACAGTCGTTTTTCACTTCGGGCTGACTCGATCGATCGGGCCCAACTTGGGCTGCCGATTAGGCCATTGCAGCCGGAAACTCTCGGTTACGCAGAGTTATTTGACGGCACGCTGCGGGGATTTCGGTTCCCCGTACATGTCACTGAACAAGCGCCACCAGATGCAGGTAATCCACTGCTGTTTAGAGTAGCGACCAAGCCTTTGTCAGCACCTGACGAAGAATCCGCTCCATCTCGTCAAACTCCTTGGGGCCAACTGTAAGTGGCGGTGCCACCTGCACGACCGCGTCACCGCGATCGTCAGCTCGGCAGTAAAGTCCTGCTTCAAACATCGCTGCATTGAGGAATCCGCGAACTAACTTCTCCGATTGCTCGGGAGTAAGTGCTCGCTTGGTTGCCTTGTCGGTGGTTAGTTCGATAGCGAAGAAGTAACCGTCGCCTCGAACATCGCCAACGATTGGCAGATCGTGCAGTTTCTCCAGCGTCTTTCTGAAGATAGGGGAGTTAGTCCTTACGTTGTCTACCAGCTTCTCGGAATCGTAGATGTCCAGGTTTGCCAATGCCACAGCGCAGGCAACCGGGTGGGCCGCAAAGGTGTAGCCGTGAGGGAAAGTCGTAACTCCCTTGGTGTAAGGCTCGAAGAACTTTTCCTTTAGGAATAGCGCTCCGAGAGGCTGCGCTCCAGAAGTGATTGCCTTCGCGGTAATCATCATGTCTGGCTCGATGCCATAGCGCTGAGCACCAAACATCTCACCGGAGCGTCCAAACCCAGTGATGGTCTCGTCGGCCACCAAGATCACGTCGTACTTATCGCAAATCTCGCGAATCCGCTTCCAGTAGCTAGGTAGAGCTGTGAAGCAGCCACCAGAGTTCTGAATCGGCTCTGCAAAGAATGCTGCGACGGTGTCTGGGCCCTCGAACTTGATCGCTTCCTCAAGTCTGTTTGCTGCCCACAGCCCGAACTCTTCCTCGGTAGCGAACTGGTCCTTTGCACGGTGCC
>ERZ1022724.207-NODE-207-length-13247-cov-15.349606_pt1 | contig 13247 bp, 10 predicted proteins | sample MGYA00521091_ERZ1022724 | MGnify/ENA primary metagenome ERZ1022724 (study PRJEB33162, sample SAMN09537610) | freshwater metagenome | isolation source: freshwater | place: Canada:Alberta | collected 2017-07 | study: EMG produced TPA metagenomics assembly of the... | reverse complement strand
AATGTCGCCCGGGTGAAGATCAAGGCGATGCAGTCCGAGATGCCCAAGAAGTATTGGAAAAACCTCCCGGAAGCCGAGTTGATCGAGTCATTGATATCTAACAGCATTCAAAAAGTCCATCAAATGCTCAGCAACGAGCCATCGCCCGAGAAGCCCGCACCGAAGAACGAATACCTTGAGCGCCTCAAGGAGCTCCCCGAGGAATGATGCGGGCGAGAGGGGGCTGGAGTTGTGGCGGGAAATCAAATGACGAGAGTTGAAATCCGCGGTTCTAACTGCGAATTTGTAAATCACGTTGCAGTCTGATCCTTGCTCCAAGCGGATCACCTGTGACGAGCGCTGTGTAGAAATCAGGCATCTGACACGTAAACTGATTCTTCTTGTTCACCAGCCAGTCTCCCATCCAAGCGCCGAATTGAGCGGTTTAGAATGAGGACCTTCCAGCGCCTGAAGCGACTCAAGTGACGGGCACTTGCCTAGGCGGGGATTTTGCGTTCAGAAGCTTCAGAACCCGCTTGGCATCGAGCTTGTGACGGAGATCCACCCCCTTTTTTTCCACCGCCTGTGGTCCGGTGATCGGTTCATCAAACGAGCTTCACCGGGAAAGCAATTTCCTCGCATTCCTGCGCTTGCCGGCAAGGAGTCGCGGAGTGGCGCAAAATTAGGATTGGCCACGGGGCTCATTCCTGGCCATTCTGAAGGGGCGCTTCTTGCTTCAGAGTCTTTGGCTGGGTTTTCCGCTCTTGGACTGGCGAGGATGCCTAGCACGCCATGAAGAAATCCACTGAAACCAAGGGCTCTCCCAGCCCGCGCAAAGCGGCGGCCGAAAGGCCCGGCCCGGTGGTCGTCGGCATCGGTTGCTCGGCTGGCGGCCTCTCAGCGTTGAGGAATTTTTTTGGCCATCTTCCCGCCCAGGGCCAGGTGGCTTACGTGGTGGTCCAGCATTTGGATCCGGATTACCGCAGCGCCCTGGTCGAGCTGCTGCAAAGCACCTGCCGACTCCCGGTCGAGGGGGTCCGCGATGGCTTGCGGATCGAGCCGGGCAAGGTTTACGTGGCGCCGGAGGGGATGGATCTCACGGTGGACGGCGCGATTTTCCGGCTGGCTGCCCTGGTCCGCTCGCCCGGCGCGCGGTTGCCCATCGATCCGTTTTTCCGTTCACTTGCTGACGCGTTGAAAGAGCGGGCGGTCGGGGTCCTGCTTTCGGGCATGGGGTCGGACGGCATCGCCGGCCTGCGAGCGATCAAGAAGCGCGGCGGCTTCACGCTCGCCCAGGATCCCGCCACGGCGGAAGCTGCCGACATGCCGCGCGGCGCCATCAATGCTGGCGTGGTCGATGTCGTCGCGGTGCCCGAGGCCTTGGCCGCTGCCATCGCCCACCGTCCGCCGCTCGCCAGCCAATCTGCCGACGTGGTGCCCGGCACGGATGAGAATCAGGCTCGCGGAGAGATCCTGCGGCTTCTCAAGGAGCGGAGTGGTAACGACTTTTCGCTCTACAAGGCCAGTTCCCTGAATCGTCGCTTCGAGCGGCGGATGGCGGTCCACCGGGTCAAGCGGCTCGAGGAATACGCCGTTTATCTGAAGTTGAATCCGGACGAGCTGGATCTCCTTTTCCGCGAGGTGTTGATCGGTGTCACCCAGTTTTTCAGGGATCCCGAGGTCTGGGACGATCTCCGCGACAAGGTGCTTCCCGAATTTTTCGAGCGGCATCCGGGTGGTGCCATCCTGCGGGCTTGGGTTCCGGCCTGTTCGACCGGGGAGGAGGCCTATTCCTTGGCCATCGTCTTCCGGGAAGCTCTCGCGCTGGCCAAGCCGGCAGGCTGGTTTTCGCTGCAGATTTTCGCCACGGATATCAGCAGGGATGCGATCGAACAGGCGCGGAAGGGGATTTTCTCGGAGGATATCACCCGCAGTGTCGGAGCCACCCTCCTCGACCGTTACTTCGTCCGCGAGGAAGGTGGGACCTACCGCGTGCTGGCATCGATCCGGGAAAAGGTGACCTTTGCGACCCATAACATCCTCTCCGATCCGATCTTCTCGAAGATCGACATCCTGTGCTGCCGGAATCTCCTGATCTACTTCGGCGAGGCCCTCAAGGAGCGGACTTTGCGGCTGCTTTGCCACTCGCTCAATCCCGATGGATTCCTCGTGCTTGGCAGCGCGGAATCGATCGGTAAATCCGGCGACTTGCTCGTGCCGGTGAATCGCAAGCACCGCATTTTCCGGCGCGTCGAGGCCGATCTGAAATGGGTGGATTCGCCCGCGATGGAACATTTCGCCGGGGCGCGGAAGCCGCTGGTTCAGCCCAAGGCGGCCGGGGATGCCGAGGTGATCGAACAGGTCGCCAACGAGATGATTTGGGGGGGGCTCGGTCTGGCCGCCATGGTGGTGAACGGGGATGGGGACATCCTTCATGTCCGCGGGCATGTCGAGAAATACCTCGAGTCCACCGCCAGTAAGACGAACTTCAACATCCATGCCCTCGCGCGGGGCGACCTCGGCAAGATCCTGATCAAAGCGATCCCCGAGGCGTCCAAGGCTTCCCGCCCGGTACTTTTCAAGCGGGTGGCGCTCGCGGGCAAGCACCAGGGAGACCGAGTGAATGTGCTGATCCGCGCGGTCGAGGGCTCGATCGCGTGGCGCGACTGGGTCATCGTATGCTTCGTGGACGCGCTCGAAGAGCCCCTGTCCCCGAGCGGTCCGCCCGAGTCTCCCTCGGATACCCGCAATCTGTATGCCGACCTCCAGCTTGCCCGCGATGCCCTGAGCCTTGCCCGGCAGGAAAGGCACTCCGCGGAAGAGGAGCTCAGGTCCAGCAACGAGGAGCTCCGCGCGGTCAACGAAGAGCTCGCGACCTCCCGGGAAGAGCTGCAATCGCTCAACGAGGAGCAGCTCACGATCAACGTGGAGCTGCAAGCCAAGGTGGAGGAGCTGACCGGCGCGCGGGACGACCTCGCGAACTTGCTCAACTCGATCGGAATCGCGACGGTCTTCCTCGATGCCGAGATGAAGCTCCGCCGCTTCAACAACGCGGCGACCTCGATTTTCAAGCTGCTGCCGAACGATGTGGGCCGGCCACTCTCGCATATTGTCTCCACTCTGGATTATCTGGAGTTCGCGGACGATGCGGAGAATGTGATGCGATCCAACAGCTGCATCGAAAAAGTGGTGATGGCGCGAGGCAACCTGTGGTATCGGGTCCGGATCACGCCGTATCATCACCACGATCGGGTGGATGGTGGCGGCGTGGTGGTCAGTTTCATCGATATGACCGACCTGAAGAAGTTGGAGGAGGAGCTCCGGGCGCGTTCCGGCACCTGACTCCGCTTGCCAAGCTTGTCTTGATTCGGTTCCGGGCGGCCGGGTTTCCGCCGGGCACGCGGGCCTGTCGAGCCAGCGGGCTTGGCGGCGCCGGACTGGTCCCTGATGGGGTCCTCAAGTGAGTCATGGCTTCCGGTCCTTGCTTACATCTTGTTGATTTCTATGGGCTTGGAGTTCCGGGAATGACTTTTGGCAAACGATCTAACTGTGGCCTGCAGGTTTAAGTCTAATCGAGATAGAGCTTGATCTGGTGGGATGATCGTAATTGACTAAAGACCATGTTGGAGGCCAAGGAATCTCGGGGGGCGATCGAGGAGTTGCATTCTGCGGCGGAGGCGAGACTTACTGAGCTGGAAGCGGATGGTGGTGAGAGGCCCTGTGCGCTGTTTCATGAACTGGAGCTGCATCGGATCGAGCTCGAGATGCAAAATCAGTCGCTTCAGGAAATGCGGATCGAGGCGGAGAACGCCATGGCGCGGCTGTCTGAAATCAACGGGCATCTGGAGGAATTGGTGGCAAGCAGGACCCTCCAGCTTGAGACCGCCCGCCAGAAAGCCGAGTTGGCCAGCCGGGTCAAAAGCCGCTTTCTGTCGAACATGAGTCATGAATTGCGAACCCCGCTGAACGCCATTACGGGCATGACGAATCTCGCCCTGAGCCGGGCTGTCGATCCGGAGCAAATACATCAGTTGGAGATCGTCAGTCGGTCTTTGTTCGTGCTCCATGGGGTCATCAACAGCGTGCTGGATATCTCGAAGATCGAGGCGGGAAAAATGGCGCTGGCGGAAGATGTCATCCATCTGAACAGGATTTTTGAAGATCTGAGGGAGATCATTGCTTTCAGCGCGAATCAGAAATCGATCCAACTGGTATTCGAGCTGTCGCCGGAATGCGCGGAAATCCCTTTGGTGGGCGATAGTTTGAGATTGAGCCAGATTCTCCTGAACCTGGCTGGGAACGCCACGAAGTTCACGGATCAGGGGGGCATTCAGGTCAGAGGCATGCCCGTGGGGCGGGATGCCAGCCGGATGTGGGTGCGCTTCGAGGTCGAGGACAGCGGAGAGGGGATCGCGGAGGAGGATCAGCAGCGCCTGTTCCTTCCCTTCGAGCAGCTCGATGGCTCGGTCGGGCGAGCCCACGGCGGGTCAGGATTGGGCCTGGCGATCAGCATGCAGCTGGTGACGGCCATGGGCGGTCGGATTGGCGTGGTGAGCGAAGTCGGGAAAGGCAGCCAATTTTGGTTCGAGGTCCCGCTGCGGATCGTCACGGCCGCCAGCCCGCGTGCTGCCGAGCCGCAGGATTCAGCCCCGGAGTTCGTCCTCAAAGCCTCTTGCCCGGGTGCCCGGGTGTTGGTGGCGGAAGATGATCTGATCAATCAAGAGATTCTCCGCGCGATGCTGCGGAACTCCGGCTTGCAGGTCGATTTCTCCGCCGATGGCCGGCAGGCGGTGCAAGCTGCGGCGGCAGCGCGCTATGATGCCGTGATCATGGATATCAGGATGCCGGAAATGGACGGCTTGAGCGCGGCGCGGGAGATTCGGGCAATGCCGGGGTATCAGACGACGCCGATCATCGCCCTGAGTGCCGACGCCTTCGAGGAAGACCGCATTAAAAGCTTTGAAGCGGGGATGTGTGCGCATCTGGTCAAGCCGGTGGGCCGGCAATTGCTTTTCTCAACGCTGCTGAAGTGGATGGTTCCGGGGCAGGCCTGAGGGGGCTGCGGACGGTGGAAGGCTCCCCAAAAATTGGTCCATCCGTGATGGAGTCCCAGCGTGTGAGCGCCACCGACTCCCATGAAAAAAACGACACACCCCCGAGGAGATCATCAAGAAGCTGTGGACCGCCGAAGAGGCCTTGGCCGGCGGCAAGACCGTAGAGGAAGCCTGTCGGCTCATTGCGGTGAGCATGGCGACCTACCAGCGATGGAAGCTTCAGTATTCCGGCGTCAAGAAGGACGCCCAGGAATACGTCACCAAACAGCATCGCAAAGGCAAGGTTGCCTCCGACATCAAAGACATTTTCAACGCCGACGACCGAGCCCACGCCGAGGAGCGCCTCAAGGATTTCGTGAAAATCTACGGTGAAAGCCAGCCCAGGCTCGCAGCCTGGCCAGAGGAGAACTTGCCCGAAGGCTTTGCCGTCTTCGCCTTTCCGGAAGCCCAGCTCATAGAAATGAAACCGAAATCACAAAACCAAACATCTTCAGAAAAAGTCATCAGCCACTTTTACAGAAAAAATTTGCGAGGGCCGATGCTTTCGGGTCCTCGGGCCATGGTGTCGTGGTATTAAAATGTTGAAGCTAGTTTCTCAATCAAGCCGCCACTCCCCGGATAAACGTCGCCACGAAGTCCACCACCTTTTCGAGGACCCGCTTCCGTGTCGGGCCGCGTTCGAGGATGCCTAGGGGCTTTTTGATCAGCTCCACGATGTCCGGATCCGGCAACGGCTCCTGGCCGGTGTAAACATAACGGTCGATGACCTGCTTCAGCTTGTCGGCGTCGAGCTGCTCTTCCTTCACCAGTTGGTCGAAGGCGGCGACGCGTTCTTTCTCCCAGAAATCCTCGAAACTGTCGGGGATCTCGGCGGATGAATCCAGTTTCGGCAAATTACTGTCGATAAACTTCTGGATCAGCTCGCGCTTGCTGCGGAGTTCAATATCGCCGGCCACGCTGTCGAGGATGAGCTTTCGAATACCGGCCTGTTCCGCCTCGTCCGCATCATAAAGTCTGGCGAGCAGGGTGAGGATGTATTGAACGTTGATCACGTCGCGGTGGATCAGCTCCAGCTCGAAGTCCACGTCTGCCAGAATGGAGGCTTTCTCTTTGGTGTTGTCGGTCTTGACCTTGTCATAGAGGTCCAGGTAGGCGCTGCGGTAGTCGGCGAAGCGTTGAGCGGGTAGTGTCAAATCCTCGTCATCGAACTCCGAGAACGATTCGAGGATGTTCCGCAGGCGCATCAGCTCGCGGAAGATCTTCACGAACTTCAGCTCAGCCTCCTCGTCCGGCAGGTCCTTCACGCTTTTCACCGTGGGCGTGAGTGTTAGCAACTCCAGCACCACCGCGTTGAAGGCTTTGACGTATTCATCATACGGCGGCACGAAGATCTCCTCCTTCGCATGGACATTGGAGAAAAGCGCGATCGCCTCGTCCGTGCGCGTCTTGAGGTTGCGGAAGACGACGATGTTTCCCTGACTCTTCACCTCGTTGAGGATGCGGTTCGTGCGGGAGTATGCCTGCACCAAGCCGTGGTAGCGCAGGTTCTTGTCCACGTAGAGCGTGTTCAGCGTCTTGCTGTCGAAGCCAGTGAGGAACATGTTCACCACCAGCAGGATGTCCACCTTCCGCTCCTTCACCTTCTTGGCGATGTCCTGATAGTAGTTGTAGAAACTTTGCGTGTCCTTGGTGGAAAAGTTCGTGGCGAACATCCCGTTGTAGTCGGAAATGAAGCCATCCAGCTTCTCACGCGTGTGCGGATTACCTCCCTCGCCGCCGATGATCTCGCCGCCCTCATCCAGGATGCCGTCGGCGTCCTTGTCCTCCTCGTTGCTGGTGTAGCTGAAAATGGTGGCGATCTTCAGCTTGTGCTTCCCCTCCGCCTTCCGTTTGGCGAATAGCTCGTAATACTTGATCAGCACGTCCACCGAGCTGACGCACATCATCGCGGTGAACTCCTTGTTCCGGGTCTTCACCGGGTGATGCTGGATGATGTAATCCGTGATCTTTTCCAACCGCGCCGGGGACTCCATCAGCTCCTTGGTGTCGATCCCCTCGACCTCGATGTCCACCTCCGTAGCGGTGCCCGGCTTGCGCTTATAGCGACCCACGTATTCCACGGCGAATTTCAGTACGTTCTCGTCCTTGATCGCATCGGTGATGACGTAGCTGTGCAGCTTCTTGTGGAAGAGATCCTTGGTGGTGCGATTCATGCCGCTGCCTGCCTTTTCAACCACCCGATAGGGCACGGGATCCTCCGCAACTTTGCTCAATTCGTAGGTCTCCGGCTTGACCGCTCGCGCGGCCTTCATCGGCGCGGCTTTCATCGGCGCTGCGTTTTCGGCGAAAATCGGCGTGCCGGTGAAACCGAACATCTGGTGATTGCGGAAAAACTCCGTGATACGCCGGTGCGTGTCGCCGAACTGGCTGCGATGGCACTCGTCGAAGATGAAAATGATCCGCTCGTCCCGCAGCTTCTCCATCTGCGCCAGATACTGCGGTTTGCTGATGGCGGTGTTGAGCTTTTGCAGGGTGGTGACGATCAGCTTGGTGTCGTCGGTGAACTGCTGGACGAGCTTCTTCGTGTCGTTGGTGCTGTCCACGCTGCCTTTGCTGAAGCCATTGAACTCCTTGATCGTCTGGTAATCCAGATCCTTCCGATCCACGCAGAAAACCACCTTATAGACGCTAGCCAGGCCGGTGATGATCTGCGCCGCTTTGAAGGAAGTCAGCGTCTTGCCGCTGCCCGTGGTGTGCCAGACGTAGCCGTTCGGATCGGTCTCCGGCGGATGGATCACACGTTCCACGATCTCCACGGCGGCGTAGAACTGATACGGCCGCAGCACCATCAGGATCTTGTCCGTCTCGTTGAGCACCGTGTATTTGCCGATCATCCCTCCCAGATGCTCCCGGTTCAGGAAAGCGGTGGTGAACGCGGGCAGCTCGCGGATCGTCTTGTTGTCCTCGCTGGCCCAGTAAAAGGTCTGCTTGAAGGATTGTTTCCGGGCGTTGGCGTAATACTTCGTGTTCACCCCGTTGGAGATCACGAAGAGCTGCACGAAATGGAACAGCCCCTGTGCGCTCCAGTAACTGTGCTTCTGGTAACGCTGGATCTGGTTGAACGCCTCCTTCATCTCCAGCCCGCGCCGCTTCAGCTCGATCTGCACCAGCGGCAGGCCGTTGACGAGGATCGTCACGTCATAGCGGTTTTTGTAACTGCCCTCGATGGCCACCTGCTGCGTCACCTGATAGAGGTTCCGCAGCGGATTCACCGAGTCTAAGAATTCAAGATAAACCGTCTGCCCGTCCTCCCGGTCCAGCTTCATCCGGTCGCGCAGGGTCTTCGCCTTCTCGAAGACGCCCGCCTTGCGGTTCAGGTGGTTCAGCACCTTCGAGAACTCGCCCGCTGTCAGCGTCAAGCCGTTGAAAGCCTCCAGTTGCGCCTTCAGGTTCGCCAGCATGGATGCCTCATCCGTCACCGCCACTTGCGCGTAGCCTTGCCTGACGAGCTGGGCCACCAGCGCATCCTCCAGCGCTTGCTCGGACTGGGTGGCATGTAAGACATTGGGTGGGGTATCGGCCATGCTTCTCTGAAATGAAGACTCCACAACCATCAGGCTTGAATCAATCACCTTCTGGCGAATCCAGCAGAATCACACGATCAAGCCCCGGCCACCGATACGCTGCTGATCTCCTCCACCAGCGGCTCAGGTGCGGTGATCTCAAAGCAATCACCTGGCCCATCGAGATGGAAATGGCAGTGTTTCAAGACATCCATGCCGAGAATCGCCCGAAATCTCCCGTTCCCCACTGGATGCCCAACGAGCTGGCCGGTCTTGACAGTCAGAATGGGCGCGACCCCGGAGGCATCCAATAAAACCAAGCCAGCCTCGTAGTTCGGATACTGCTTTGCCTTTCCTTCATCGCCTCCCTGACTGTCGAAACCGGAGATCGGACAATAGCCATAGGAACGGAGTGGCATTTCCTCCACAATGCTCGAATCAATGATCGAGACGGAGGCTCCCGTATCGATCAGGGCGTCGACCTCCAATTCCTTGGGGATGCTCCTGGGCCATGGCTCGCACCGATTGTCGTAGCCTTTCTCAAGATGCCTGAGAGTCACCGGGCCAACCCGGATCTTGACCCGGATGATGGGCATCCGAAATGTCAGGGCACGGGACATCGGGCAGGCGGTAGGATCACGGCTTACGCCCGGAGACCGTAAACGTATTGCACATCCTCACCCGCTTTGCTCACCTGTTTGACGAGGAAGGGCTTCGTTCCCGCCTTTTCATATCCGGCTTCGAGAGCGGCGGAATACGTCGCGAAACCACCAACGAGGCAAGTTCCCATGAAAAGAACATACGTCCCGATCGGAAACTTCGTCCGGAGGGTCGGGAGTTGTTCCTCAAAGGTCTTGATCTCAGTTTGGAGCGGTATCAGGGCTTCGTGCATGGTTGGGAAGGGGCGCTAACGGGCGGCAGATGAGTAATTTGCACGCCACAAGGCAAGGGGAAAGTGCCAGAATACGGGGAAGAAGTCAAAAAATATGCTGACACTGGGACATTTTGGCCCACTCGTCTGTCTTTGAATGCATTCTCGGGCTGAGGGTTCAATTATTGAAAATCCGTTTCAAAGCTCAAACTGCCGTTTGACTTCCCCCTGCCCGATAAGGGTGCGGTGTCTCCCGTAATCCTGTGCTTCCCTGCGTAATCTCCCAGCCAATATCGCAGGGTGAATCGCAAGCTTCTTCGCTGCCTTGCGGATTTCCTTCGCAGTGCTCAGGTGTCTCACCTCTTCCCAATTCTCAGGGGAGATGAATTGGTTTAACGCAAAGCGATTGGCCTCTTGCTCAATTGCCTCTTCGGACAGGGAATCGATGTCCGTATCGATAAATCCTTTTGGATTTGATTCCAAGTGGTAGGCCACGTGTCCGATTTCGTGGAAAAGCGTGAACCAGAAGTTGTCCAGCCTGTCGTAGCGGAGGGTCAGGCCGATGACCGGGAATCCATCGGGATGCCAGAGTGCCGCGCCATCCAACCGGGTCTTCTCCAGGTGCGGTTCGATGACAACGGCCACCCCCACTGCGGCCAGGCGATCACGGACAAGCAACGGACCGGAATCCAAGGCGCTGAGCGCCGTAAGCTGGGAGTAAAGTGCTGGGTTCAGGTTTTCACGGGCGTAATCGCCGCGCTTCACCTTCTTCGCCCTGTCGAGCACCCGGCACCGCCATGCGTGAACCGCGCATTCGTTGATATTGGACTTGCCCGTGCCCTGCCGGTTGAAGGCCATCATCGGATCATTCTCACGCCCACGGAAAAATGCATGAAGCAGCTCCTCAGCCCGGTCTTTGATCGCGGACAGCTTCTCGTTCAGGACTTCCGGGAAGTAGCCCATCTTGTGCATCTCGTTGAACGGGAAATCCTCCACGGAAATCTCATCGGGCACATCGAACCCCTGCTCCTGCACCAGCGCCTTGAAAGGGATATCCAGCCCGCCGTGAAGCGCACGTATCATTTTCAGCGTCAGTTCACGCTTGCCGGAAAGGATCTCCGACACGCGTCCCTTCGATCCGATGTATTGGATTAGATCCTGCTGTTTCAGTCCGCGCTGCTCGAGCACGAACCGGATCACCTCAGCAGGGGATGCTTGCGGGAGCTTCACGGTGCGCTTCTCGTAGTCCGCGATCAGGAAAGCGAGAAGCTGGAGCTTCTCGTCCTCATCCGTGCCCGGTGCGGGATCTGCGATCATCAGCTCCTCCAGATCGCGGAGGGCATCCTTGTGGTCTTTGCTGTTTTTCAGGATTTTCATGGTGGTCGGTTGGGTCAGTCGAGTTTCCAGCGGTCGTATTCCGCGTGGGTGCCTATCTTTTGGATCAGGAGGATTCCGTTCCGGTAGCGGGCGAGAACCACCAGCCGGTAGTTGTTCCCCCCTATCTTGAAAACCAGCCGGTCGCCCGATAGGACTTTGGTGAACGGTAGGCTGTTTTTGACATCTTGCGGGCAAGCCCACTCAGCACCCTCGGCGATCAGCAGCCAGGAAGCGAGCGACGCACGGGCATTCGCATGCTTGCGGACGAACTCCTCGATCTTGCCTGCCGCGAGAATCTCCATGTGGTGGACGCACCCTATTCACGGTTATTCACAGGAGAAAAGGAAAAGTTTCCTGTATGGGAACTTTTTTCTGCGGAAAACATCAAGGCTGGAATTTTCAGCTTGGCTCCGGGTAAAAAATAGGATACTCCTCTTCGCATCCAAGAAAAAGGGCAGGTGCTGATACACCTACCCTTTTCTTCCAAACTAACTTCCAGCTTCAATGGAAGCGTAAGGAATCTTGTCGCGGACGACGGGGTTCTTATCCGGTATCAATCCGGGCGCGTCAAGGATGAAGCTGGCTACCAAATTAGCTAAATGCCTAATCCAAAAAACGTCCATGTCGTCAAACATGGGGAAAACTGGGCCTGGAGGCGTGAGGGTTCCTCACGTGTCTCAGGCATCGCCCCGACTCAAGCCGTAGCGATCAATCACGGTCGCGAGGCATCCCGAGCCGGAAAGGGTGAGCTCTTCATCCACCGCCCCAACGGCCAGATCCGTGACCGTGACAGTTACGGAAACGACCCAACCTCAACCAAGGGATAATCCAGATGGGCAAGAACTATAATATCCTATCCAGTTCCGACATGAGGCGGTTCCGGCAGGATCTCGAAAAACAGGTGGTGAAAGCCGCTGAAGACGGGATCCGAAAAAAGCTGGGGCCGTCCCTCGGGCAGAATCTGAAGATCAAGTATGATGGCCGGTCAAAAGTCTCCGTGACCGGCCCTGATCATCTCGTCGAGGAAGCCAAGAAGCGGCTTTCCTGACGCATCTTGAATAACCAGCCAAGCGTCATCGGGGTGACCCGATGGCGCTCATTTTTTGGCTGCCGATTCATACAAACATCTGCTGAAGCAGCCCTTTCTTGAAGGCTTGGGTGTGGGTGATTTGCTGGGAAACGCTTTCGATCTTGCGGTCGAGCGCGGTGAGGAAGTTGGCGATCTTGGTTTGTTCGGGGAGAGAGGGAATGGAAATCGCAATCTGCGTCAGATCCTTGCTGTTAATCGCTGGGTAGCTAGTTCCTGTGCATCTGTCCATCACATCACCAACAAAGCGCGGCAGATGAAGCGAATGGTAAATGAAGCGGGCATCAGTCTTCGATGCTCGCAACTGGGCGTAACCCGTTGAGGCAACGTGGACACCTTCAAGATCGAACAAGTAGTTGTTCATTTGGTAGGGTCGCACGGTCTGGTAGAGAATATCGCCCCGTTTTAGTAGTCTTTGCGCTCGGCTCGGCGCATCAACCTTCGAGATTCGCCTTGGAGAATGCAGCACTCCAGCATTCACGCTTTCAAGGTCAATGTAGATGAATGAGTCAGGTAGATCGGAAGTTTTTGGGTTCACTATCACCGCGTCCCCCAGCGTCTTCTCCTCCCACTTGGGAAAGTCGTTGCCGTGGTCGTCTTTGAAGCGGAGGGCTTGGGTGAAGAGCTGTTGCATCACGCCCTTCTTGTAGTCCTCCAGCAGGGCTTTCTTTTGGCTCAGTTGCCCAATCCGCCCATCCACCGCCGTCAAGAACTCCGCGATCTTGCGTTGCTCGGGGAGGGAAATCATCGGGATCTGAAGCAGGGAAAATGTCTCCCGCGTGAGATGTTTGATGCCCCCGCCAGTGAAGAGCATTTCAAACTTCGTCGTGCCCGCAATTTTTTCGAGGTAAAGAACGAGCAATCGTTGTTCGAATGGCACGTTGAAGCGAACTCTGTGAATTGCTTTCTGGAACTTTAGATCTGGCAGACGCCCATCCCAGAGTGCCGAACGGCCAGGTTCGCCTCCCTCGCAAACAACTACGTCACCCGCTCTCAGTCCGAATCGATCAAGTTCATTGTCGCGAAAATACATCCGTGGGAGATTTGAAGTATTAACCTCGTTCCAGCGGAGAGAAATGTTGTTCAGGTATGGCAGAAGGTGTCCGGACGTTTGTTTCTCCTTGTCGAGCATCTTACCGAGCTTGATGTCGGCGATTTCACCCAACGGAGCCTTCTTCCACTCCCCCTCAAACTCCGGAAACCTCAGTTCCGGCACTGTTTTCGGCTTCGTCGTCATGAGGTCACCTCCATGCGTTTGGAATTAGGCCGCCCTTTCAGGGCTTGGGGTTTCGGGGTGGTGCGATACCTAGGGCGTT
>ERZ1022724.206-NODE-206-length-13271-cov-30.894597_pt1 | contig 13271 bp, 14 predicted proteins | sample MGYA00521091_ERZ1022724 | MGnify/ENA primary metagenome ERZ1022724 (study PRJEB33162, sample SAMN09537610) | freshwater metagenome | isolation source: freshwater | place: Canada:Alberta | collected 2017-07 | study: EMG produced TPA metagenomics assembly of the... | reverse complement strand
ACCGACGACCCACGGATTAAAAGTCCGTTGCTCTAACCAACTGAGCTAGAGGCCCTAGCGCTTACTAGTCTAGCGACTTAGCTAAGCCTCAGGTCGTGACTTGCGACCTGCTGCCCTTAGGTGAAGTGGGTTTGTGAAAGTGGACTGGACTTGGATTTTCTATCCGGCCACTCCACAATCAGCATCGCAATAACCATCAGGCCACCACCGAAAACTGTGCGAAGTGCAAGAGTTTCTTGACCTACGGCCACAGAAATTGCTGCAGCAAAAATCACTTCAGTGGTCAAGATGATTGCCACCCTTGAAGGATCCATGATTGATTGCGCCCAAGTCTGAACCAGGAATGCCATAGCGGTTGCAAACACTGCTGTGAAAACTACGACACCCCAGACCGATGCGTTAGGTGGCGGTTGGTAGCCATCGGCAACTGCTCCGAGCCAGCAAACTACGGCTCCTGCTCCAAGTTGGATAACTGTCAATGCATACACATCTTGCGAGGTGCTCCAAAAGCTTAGACCGATGATGTGTAGGGCAAACAAAAGTGCGCAGGCAATCAGCCATAGCTGCCCCACGTCAACCGAGAAGCCGTTGAAGGAAATAAGTAGCAGCGCAACAAAGGCAGTAATTGTTCCAACAATTACCTTCTTCTCCACCTTCTTCCTAGAGATCAACCAAAACAGAATCGGAGTAAACACCACATACAGCCCGGTTAGAAAGCCAGTGATGGCAGCTGTTGTTAGATCAAGTCCAATGGTCTGGGTGATGTAGGCAAGTCCAAGAGTTGCTCCCAAAACTGAACCTCTGAAAAGCAATTGCTTGTTGATTGCAGTTAGCACCTGTGGCCTAACTGCAATCATCACCAGGGTTGCAAGGGTGAATCTGGTGGCAAGAAAGTCAAAGACCGGTTGCTGGTTAATAGCGTCTTTCATCAGCACAAACCCAGCACCCCAAGAGATGGTGACTCCGAAAAGGGCAATAACAGCCCAGGTGGTTTTATTCATAGGGCTACTTAACTTTTCTTTCGAGCTGATGGGCCAGCCATGTTTTTAACCATGGATGGAAAAACTAGGCCATGCATTGGCCAAACTGACCACCAGTAAGCGTGGCCGAACAAACCTTTTGGTGCAAACAACGCTCGCTGGGTGATGATTGTCCCGGACCCAGCATCGTCTTTCTCTAGGGCAAACTCGAGCCAGGCAAGACCAGGCATTCTCATTTCTGCGCGCAAGCGCAGCAGTAATGGTCTGTTGATAGCCTCAACTCGCCAAAAATCTAAAGCCTCGCCCTCGATGAGATGCTCGTCGTCTCGACGGCCTCGTCGAAGACCAACGCCGCCGACAAACTTATCCATTAGCCCGCGAAGCTCCCAAGCCCAGGTGGCTGTTGAATAACCATTTTTTCCACCGATTGCCTCTACTCGTTTCCAAACGGTCTCGATCGAATCATCAGAATGCAAAGTGCGAACGTCGGTGTACAAAGTTCCACCAGCCCAGTCCGGGTCCGTTGGAAGAGGATCAGAGGGGGTTCCTGGAACCGAGGCGTTGGTCCAGCGCGTTTCAACATTGGCTTCCTTGATTCGGGTGAGCGCAAGCTCCACAGCTTTTTTAAAAGGAGTGAGGCCATCTTTGGAATCAGGGATCAGTTTTCTAATTGAATCGTCGCGGGCAACAACCTCATTTTTTAAACTCTCCACCAATCTTCTTGCCAAGGTAATTGGAACGGGTGTTACAAGCCCTACCCAACCGCTGGAAAGCTTGGGGGTAAGTACAGGAACCGGGATGATGATTCGCTTGCGGAGTCCTGCGGCCTCGGCATACTTCATCATCATGTCTCGGTAGCTAAAAACCTCTGGCCCACCGATGTCGTAGTCACCGGTGATTGATGCATCAAGAGCGGCTGCACCAACTAAGTAGCGCAGCACATCCCTGACTGCAATCGGTTGAATCTTTGTTTCAACCCACCTCGGTGTTGTCATGATTGGAAGGCGCTCGGTGAGGTAGCGAAGCATTTCAAAGGAAGCTGATCCACTTCCAATCACTACTCCGGCACGCAGCTCAATTGTTGGAATGCCACAGCTTCTAAGAATCGTCCCGGTGTCGGAACGTGATTGAAGGTGGGGCGATAGCAGCTCGTTCTGAGCGATGATTCCACCCAGGTAAACAATTCTTTGAATGTTTGCCTTCTTGGCTGCCTCGCCAAATTTCTGGGCGATGTCTTTTTCTTCCTGTTCGAAGTCATCCTTACTCATCAGCGCGTGCAGTAAGTAGTAGGCAACATCGATGCCCTCGAGAGCCTTATCTAACGCCTCAACGTCGTGAGCGTCACCAGAGACGACCTCAACTCGGTCAATCCAAGGGTGGTCCTTTAGTCTTTCTGGCTTGCGAGCCAAAACCCGCACTCGATAACCGTGGGCCAGAAGCTCTCTGATAAGCCTGCCTCCGATATAGCCGGTGGCACCAGTGACTAAGCATTTGGCAGGCTTGCCATCTCGCCCAGTAAGGGTTGGAAGGTCGTGGCTTACGGTTTCGATCATGTACTAACCCTACATTTACCAGTGGGGTAAAAAAATTGCCCTACTAGAGACGCTCTTCCAAGCTCTGCTGCTCTACAGCAACTAGTCGTGGTTTCTTTCCCACGGTGGTTAGGTGCAGCACGATAAAGTCTCCGGGTTTTAAAGCTTTAGCTTCAAGGATGAGTTTTGCTAGCTTTGGCTCCGCGTAGCTGGCAAGTACTTGGGTGATTGTTGGCAGCGTTGGTCGATGTGTGCAAAGCACTGAGGATCGGGCATCCGCAAAAAGCTTTTTGGCAACCTTGGCTGTTCGAGCTGGGCCTTTGGCATTGCCCATTTCAGAAAGCTCTCCACGATCAATTACCTTGTAGCGGTGTGCCTTCGCATAGGGCGTGATGGTGTCTTTACAGCGCTTCCAGGGGCTTGTGAACACTCGCTTTGGACCATATGCACTGAGCAATCGAACCAGTTCTTTGGCTTGTTTCTTGCCTTCTGGAAGAAGCGGCCGCTTGCCATCTTCTCCGACGTAGTCAGCACGTGGTGTGGCATGAGCGTGACGAATGATGATTAGCGGTTTAGTTTTGAGCATGCCGTTGGCTCGAAGATCTAGAACTTCTTGGAGCAAATCTCGATCGTGCTGATAGCTGAGCTTGGCAAAAGCTTGTTCTGCTTTAACCCAGACAACTTCGGAAACTTCTTCGTCGGGCTTGAACTTTGACTTAGCGAGTGCTTTATCAGAAACCTTGGTTGCCCAGTAGTGGACAGTTTTTGTCTTTGACTTATCAATTGGGTAAGAAACTGTAGATAGAGGAACGCCAAGTTTTACCTTCAGTCCAGTTTCTTCTTTAACTTCCCGAACGGCGGCCTCGGCAAGAGTCTCGCCTGGATCGACTTTGCCTTTAGGGAATGTCCAATCTTGATAACGCCCGCGATGGATTATTGCCACCAACAGATCTTTGCCGACTTCTCGCCAGCAGACCGCTCCAGCGGCAAATATCTCCATAACTACTATTTACTTCTTGGCTCTGAAATAGAAAGCATCATGGTGTCTTGGAAATCTCTCAGGGCATTGCCTTCTGAATCGAATTGACTTCTGCGCCAGTTGCCAGTTGGCTCTAGAGCCCAAGAGGCAACTTGCTCGCTCATTGCAAGCTCAAACATTTCGGTAATGCTGTTGACATGATCTGGCTCACTGAGTCGCACTAGAACTTCCACGCGGCGGTCTAGGTTTCTATGCATCATGTCAGCTGATCCCAGGTACACCTTCGGGTCCCCACCGCCAAGGAAGCTAAAGATTCTGCTGTGTTCTAGGTAGCGGCCAAGGATAGATCGAACTCGAATAGTTTCTGATAGTCCTGGCACTCCTGGCTTTAGAGCACACATTCCGCGAACCACAATATCTACTGGCACCCCAGCGTTGGAGGCGCGGTAAAGAGAATCAATGATTTCTTCATCAACCAGCGCATTTACCTTCAGGCTAATTCGTGCCTTCTTGCCTGCTTTGTGCAGTTGAATTTCCTGCTCAATAAGATCGGTCAAACCCTCTCTAACGCCAACAGGTGAAACCAGCAAAGACTTGAAAGTAGCCTCGGGAGCGTAACCGGAAAGATGGTTGAAAAGCTTGGTTAGGTCCTCACCGACGGATTCTCTAGAGGTAAGTAGTCCGTAGTCTTCGTAGTACCTTGCGGTCTTAGGGTTGTAGTTTCCAGTTCCGATGTGGCAGTAGCGAACCAGGGCTCCTGCTTCTTGACGAATAACAAGTGCAAGTTTGCAGTGGGTTTTTAGACCCACAATTCCGTAGACCACATGCACACCAGCTTGCTCAAGCTTTCTTGCCCAGGTGATGTTGTTCTGTTCGTCGAATCGAGCCTTGATTTCCACCAGTGCCAAAACTTGCTTTCCCGCTTGGGCTGCTTGAATCAGGGCGTCAACAATTGGCGAATCTCCAGAGGTTCGATAGAGAGTTTGCTTGATTGCCAATACCTGGGGATCTTCCGCAGCCTGTTCGAGAAATTCTTGAACGCTAGTCGAGAAAGATTCGTATGGGTGATGAACCAGTACCTCACGTTTTTTGAGCACGCTGAAGATATCAATTGGTTCTTCATCGCGTGGAAGAAGGTATTTGTTTGTAACAACCGGGTGCGGAGGGAAGCGAAGCTCAGGCCTTGGCAACCCACCGATGTCACTTAATCCAGTCAGATCAAGCGGTGATGGCAGGGTGTAAACATCCTGAGAAGAGATATCAAGTTCTCGAATAAGCAGTTCAAGAACCTGAGGGTTCATGTCATCTGCAACCTCAAGTCGAACCGGAGGACCAAACCTTCTTCGCAGCAATTCTTTTTCAAGTGCAAGAAGCAGGTTCTCGCCCTCGTCTTCATCAACTTCCAAGTCCTCATTTCTAGTGACTCGGAAGTTGTGATACTGCAAAACTGTCATTCCAGGGAAAAGTAGCCCCAGAAACTCTCCGATGATATCTTCCAGTGGAACGTATCGAACACCTTCGTTTTTGTCCGGGTTGGGAATCAAGACAAATCGAGGAAGAAGCGGTGGCACCTTCACGCGCGCAAAGTGCTCCTTCTCGGTGCCTGGATTTTGCAGCACAACCGCCAAGTTCAAAGACAAGCCAGAAATATATGGGAATGGGTGCGCAGGGTCAACTGCAAGTGGGGTCAGTACTGGGAAGATGTGTGACTGGAAATAGTCCTGCAAAGAAAGCTTTTCGTCATCGCGCAATTCATTCCATCGCACTAAGTTGATGCCGTGTTTTTCGAGCTCTGGTTCGATTACTTCCAGAAACAATTGGGCGTGAGCCAATTGAAGCTCATGCGCTTCCTCAGAAATCTTGGTTAGCACTTCCTTGGGAGATAGTCCCGACGGGCTCTTTACGGCAAGGCCGGTTGCAAGACGTCTTTTTAGTCCTGCAACTCGAACCATGAAGAATTCATCCAAGTTGGAAGAGAAAATACTTAGGAAGTTAACTCTTTCAAGCAGGTGCATCTTTGGATCTTGCGCCAGCTCCAAAACTCTCCGGTTAAATGCGAGCCAGCTAAGTTCCCTATCCAAGAAACGGTCAGCAGACAACCCATCCCGTGATACGGGAAGGGTGATTGCCATGGTTTCTTCGGACATAGGCTCAATATTGACACGCAAAGGCGTCCGGGCGGTTAACTTTTATTGAACTAGAGGCTTGCTAGCTCAGAATCGCTTGGATTGAAGCGGTATCCGACGTTTCTGACTGTGCCAATCAGAGCCTCTAGGTCACCGAGTTTGGCTCGTAGCCTACGAATGTGAACATCCACAGTTCTAGTTCCACCGAAGTAGTCGTAGCCCCAAACTTCACTCAGCAGCTGATCTCTTGAGAAAACTCGTCCTGGGTGCTGAGCTAAAAACTTCAAGAGTTCGAACTCTTTATAAGTTAGATCGAGCGGCCTACCGTGAATCTTTGCGGAGTAACTTGCTTCGTCAATAACTACACCAGAAGCGTTGATGGTGTCGTTCTGTCCGACTTCTTTAGATCTACTAATTGCAAGTTTTACCCGAGTTTCGATTTCGGCAGGTCCAGCCGAATCAAGAATGATGTCATCGGCCCCCCACTCCGAATTCAATGCCGCTAGTCCACCTTCGGAAACAATCACAATAAGAGGTGCGGATAAACCAGTTGCGTTCAATAGTTTTGCCATGGCCTTGGATGAGGCCAGGTCTTTTCTTGCGTCGAGAAAAACTAGGTCGTGACCTGGGGCATTAACCAAACTTGCCGGCTCAGCGGCGATGTAGCGGACTCTGTGGCTAAGTAGTCCTAGGGCAGGAAGAACTTCTGATTCGGCCGAAGCCGTAAGAACCAGAAGCTGTGCCATAGGAACTCCAAATCTTTGTGCCAAGTTTAGCCATAGCTAGCAGGGGCTAAGGCATGATTGAGATATGACTAAGCACTGGGGCCAGATAATCAGCATCTGGGTGATTGTTGCCGTTTTGGCGATTTGGGCAATCTTGAGCCAGAGCCAATCAACCGCCCCAGCATGGTTTGGAACAATTCTTGCTGGGTCCGTAGCTCTTGTCTCCCTGTACCACTTGTTTAGGGCTCAACCTGAAGGAATCGTCCGAAAGCTTGTTTACGTTGGGGGCGGCAGCTATCTGATCTTGGCCGTTGCCACCGCCTATGTGTTTTTAGCCAGTTAGACTTTATTCATGCTTGCACTAGAGATTTTCTTCACTGGACTATTGGTTCTGGCCTCGCTTGCCATCGGATCTATTTCTGCACTAGTTCTTTACCGACTTTTCAAGGGTCAGAAATAGTTGTTCGTTTTACCAGAGGGTCTGCCGCTGGAACTAACTCCATTCGCATTCCTAGTAGGTAAGTGGTCCGGTTCGGGACTGATCTCTTACCAAACCAAGACTTCGAAGATTGAGCAGCAGTTCAACCAAACAATTGAATTCAGTCATGACGACCAGCCTTTTCTAAGCTACGTAGCCAAATCGCAGCTTGCTGATGGAACTTCATTACCAACCGAGATCGGTTTTTGGCGCTTAGCCAAAAGCCCCGAGGGTGCAGATAGCGGCCCAGGTCTACTGCCAGGAACTGGCGAGAAGCATCTTGCAAGCCATGAGCAACTAGAAACCTTGAGAAACAAAGACGGTGGCTTCGATATCGAAGCATCGATTCTTCACCCAAGTGGAGTCAGCGAGCTTTATATCGGTCAGATAAAAGGTGCCCGAGTTGACTTATCAACGGATGCAGTAATGCGCTCTTCATCCGCAAAGGAATATGTCGCAGCAACCAGAATGTTTGGTCAAGTTGACGGGAGTCTGCTTTGGGCTTGGGATATGGCAGCCCTGGGCAATCCACTTGCCTCTCATGCATCGGCGAAGCTCGAAAGAGTTCAGTAGTTGCTAGTCAAGCAGCATTACGGCGACCCAATGATTGAGCAGCGAAAGCTCTCTGAGGGTCAAGCCTTTTGCCTTTTGGATACCCAAGGTGTCATAGCGGTTAGCGGTGTTGATCGCTTAACTTGGCTTCATTCGCTACTTAGTCAAAATCTAAAGAACTTGAGTGCTGGTGAATCTGCTGAAGCACTTTTGTTGGACCCGCAGGGTCGAATCGAACAAGTTATAAAGATCATCGATGACGGTGAAACCTCCTGGCTCATGGTTGATCACTCCCACACCCAATCACTTCTTGCTTGGCTGCAAAAAATGGTGTTTCGAATGAAGGTTGAAATCACTGACCGGTCAGCCGAGTTTGCAACCGTAGGCGCTACCACCTCGGATTCTGAAATAAGTTTTGTCTCAAATGGACACGCGTTGATTTGGAAGGACCAGTGGCCAGGACTTGTTGCAGGAGGCTATCGCTATTCAACAAGGGCTGTGGATTACACCTGGTTTGAACACCTAGTGCTGGTTGCAGATTTGGAAAAAGTTCTCGCTGGCAAAGCTATGGCTGGAACCATGGCAGCCGATGGCCTTCGGGTGGCAGCTGGTAGACCTAAGGCAATCAATGAAGTTGATGAAAAGTCGCTCCCACACGAGCTTGATTTACTCTCAACAGCAGTTCATCTTTCAAAGGGCTGCTACCGCGGTCAAGAATCGGTTGCAAAGGTGCATAACCTTGGACATCCACCAAGAAGGCTTACCTTCTTGCATTTAGATGGCTCCGAGCACGCGCTTCCCGATGTGGGGGATCAGGTGCGGGTGGTTGGCGAAGACACATCACGCGGCAAGATCACTTCGGTCGCTCAACACTTTGACATGGGACCAATTGCATTGGCGGTTATTTCCAGGTCAGTTCCAGAAGATGCAGCCCTTGAGGTAGTTGGGAAGCACGGACTAATTGCCGCAACTCAGGAAGTAATCGTTCCTCAGTCAGCCGGGTCGGTAGCGAACATCCCCAAGCTTCCAAGGCTTAATTTGGGCGCGAAGGCGAAATAGCTTCGTAGCTAATCGTTAGCTCTCCCAGCCTCCAACGCTTGGGGGAGTTATCGATAGGCCAGCCAGCTTGGAGCAAAGTCTTAGCGGTTTGAACAAATCGCTGAGCAGAACCAAATGCGCCAAAACCCGCAGCTTTATCCCAGGCCTTATCTAAATCTTGAAGATACTGGTGAATTTTGTTTCCATGGGTGTTTTTGTGAATCAGGATCTTTGGTAATCGCTCTGCGACTTTAGATGGTCTATCAAGGCCTTGGAGACGTAGCGAAATTGTGAAAGAAATTGGATGAGATTTATCGAGCGTTATCCAACTAGCTACTCTTCCGATTTCATCCGAAGTGCCCTCGATAATCAATCCGCTCTCGCTTAGGCGCGATTGCATAAGAGCCCAAGCAGACTCAACTTCAGATTCTGAGTACTGGCGCAACACATTCAGCGCGCGAATTAGATCGACATCAGTTCGATCTGAAAACACCTTTGGAATTGGAACCTCGAATCCGCCGTGCTCAAATGCCAGGCGGGAGTGCTCAAGTGCTTTGGCTTCACTTACCCGAGCTGGATCAATCTCAATTCCAAGCACTCGTATTCCTGGTGCAACTTTTTCAAGCCTTGCCAAAAGCTCAACTGCCGTGACAGGCGTCTTGCCGTAACCTAAATCAACAGCAAGGGGATCTGGAAGATTTCGAAGGAAGGATAGCTGAGTTAGGTATCTATCGATACGCCGAAGGCGGTTGGGGTTAGTGGTGCCGCGAGTTATTGCGCCTACTGGTTTTTTCAATGCCACCACTAAAAACTACCCTGCTGACTAAACTTGGGAGTATGACTAGCCAATACACCTTGATTCTTCTTCGACACGGCAACAGCCTGTGGAACCAACAGAACCTATTCACTGGCTGGGTAGATGTTGACCTAAGTGATCAGGGCCGCCAGGAAGCTAAGCGAGCAGGGGAGCTGTTGGCCGAATCTGGCCTCAAACCAGATCTTCTCTACACCTCTTTACTTAGGCGAGCAATCTCCACGGCAAACATCGCCCTTGATACTGCAGAGCGCAGCTGGATTGAAGTTAAGAGATCTTGGCGTCTGAATGAGCGTCACTACGGAGCCCTCCAGGGCAAGGACAAGGCTCAGACTTTGGCCGAGTATGGACCAGAGCAGTTCCAGATCTGGCGCCGAAGCTTCGATGTTCCACCTCCGCCAATTGATGACTCAGACAAGTACTCCCAGGTTGGTGATGAACGCTATGCAGATCTCGGTTCAGCAATTCCTAAGACCGAATGCCTAAAAGATGTGCTGGTGCGCATGATGCCACTTTGGGATGAAATCAAGGCAGATCTAAAGTCAGGCCGCACAGTTCTAGTGACCGCTCACGGCAACTCACTTCGTGCACTGGTTAAACACCTGGATGGAATTTCTGATGAAGATATTGCTGAGCTAAATATCCCAACCGGCATGCCACTGGTTTATAAGCTCAATGAAAATTTTGAACCAACCGTCAAGGGTGGAACCTACCTAGATCCAGAAGCTGCTGCAGCTGGAGCTGCTGCGGTTGCAAGCCAGGGAAAGAAGTAAGTCTTACTCGGTCTCGTGCCACTCACCGGTGGTGAGGTAGCTTACCTTCGAAGAAATATCCACAACGTGGTCAGCAAAGCGCTCGAAGTAACGGCTAGCAAGAGTCACGTCAACTGTGAACATTGCGTTTTCTTTCCAAGTGTCTGAAAGAACAACATCGAACACATTCCTGTGCAGCTCGTCTACTCTTTCATCCTCGGCCTGGATTGCTCTTGCCTGATCGACGTCTGTGTTTCTAAGCACACCGGCAACTTTCTTAGCAAGTTGAGCATCCAGTGCGCCCATCTCTTCAAAAGTGCTCCTCAGGGAATCAGGCACTGCCGAGCCTGGGAAGCGGTAGCGGGCGATGGCTGCGATGTGTCCAGCAAGAGCACCCATGCGCTCTAGCGATGCACTGATTCGAAGTGCTGAAACCAAAACTCTTAGATCTCTTGCAACCGGGGATTGCTGGGCAAGAATTTTGATTACAAGCTCGTCTAGCGAAAGGGCTTTTTCTTCGTTTGCCTCAGAAAGGGCGATTGCTTCATCAGCTTTGGCGATGTCGTTGCCCAAGAAAGCCCCAGATGCCTTTTCCATGATGACCGAAACTGAGTCGGCCATTTCAATCAGGCGCTGCTGAACCTCTTGAAGCTCGCTTCTAAATACTTCCCTCACGGCCGTGCCTTTCTAGGTTGTGGGCCCACTATCCCAGCCTTTGGTTAACGCAGGTCAAATAAACACCAAACCCTGGCCAAAATCGAGCTCTATTTGCCCAGTTTGGCTTCAAGGCCTAGCTTTTGAGCCATATTGTTAACCTTGTGAACAACTTCAGCCTAGCGGTTATCTTTCTCACCATCGCGGTGGCAGTTGTTGGCGCGGCCATTGCCGGCTTTGCTATTGGGCGGCGGGGCTTTCAAGTTGATGCCAATAGCGACCCGATTCCTTTCCCGACTTTGGCAGCCGAGATCCTCGAACTATTCGGTTCAGTAGGAATTCTGCTCGGAGCATCAAACCAAGTTGTGCGAATGAACAACCGAGCGGAGTCTTTTGGACTTGTCACGCGCGGCATGCTGGTGCAGCAAGATCTGATCGAGTTGGCCCAGCGGGCAAGATCTTCAAAGCAGGTTGAATCCTTCGAAGGGGTTTTGCGTTTTGGTCTCGCCCAGGAAAAAATCTCAGTTTCGGCTAAGGCTTCTTTGGTTGCCAACGATTATGTGGTCTTGGTACTTGAAGATCGAACAAGAGATATTCGATTAGACAAAACCCGCAGGGACTTCATCGAAAACATCTCACACGAACTTAAGACCCCAATTGGAGCAATTGCACTTTTGTCAGAAGCAATTTCGCAGGCCGGAGATGACCGAGCCACAATAGAAAAATTTGCCGGCAACCTTAACAAGGAAGCAAGCCGCCTATCACTTCTAGTCCAAGACATCATTGAGCTTTCAAGGCTTCAGTCCGAAGAAGTGCTCGCCGAAGCCGAGGTTGTTGACCTCAGCAGCGTTGTCTCCGAAGCAGTTGATAGAAACGAGCAGCTGGCTGCCAAGCGAAACATCAGAATTCTTTCCGAAGATGGAAAAGGTCCTGAAGTTTTTGGCAATAAGGAAATGTTGACCGCTGCAGTCAAGAACTTAATTGAAAACGCCGTGAGCTATTCAGACCCTGGATCCCAAGTTGGAATCGGCTGCACAGTAAAGGGAGCACTGGCCGAGATCGCTGTGACCGATTCCGGCGCGGGGATCTCTGCCGAGAATCAAGAGCGAGTGTTTGAGCGTTTCTATCGCATTGACCCATCCAGATCTAGAGAAACTGGCGGTACTGGATTAGGCCTAAGCATCGTCAAGCACGTAGCCAAGATTCATCGAGGCGATGTAAAGCTGTTTTCTCAACTGGGTGTTGGTTCTACCTTCACAATCCGAATTCCTCTGGCAACCGCAGCGGATCCAGTCACAGGCACCATCAAAGTAGTTCCGGAGGCAAGCTAATGACAAAGGTATTGGTAGTTGAAGACGAGCAGTCCCTTAGAGAGCCACTGGTTTTCATGCTCGAAAAAGAAGGCTACGAAGTAGTTGAAGCCGAAAACGGTGAAGTCGCTATTCAAAAGTTTCAAGCAGAGGGCGCCGATGTGATCCTGCTGGATTTGATGATGCCAAAGCTAGATGGCAACCAGGTTTGCAAACAGATTCGATTGAACTCGAATGTTCCAATCATCATGCTTACCGCCAAGGACTCTGAAGTTGACAAGGTAGTTGGCCTAGAAATTGGTGCGGATGATTACGTCACAAAGCCTTACTCAACAAGAGAACTACTTGCTCGGATGAAGGCGGTGCTTCGAAGAAAGATTGAGCCTGCCGTTGAGGCAGAGTCAGTCTTGGTTGCAGGCGAGCTAAAGCTCGACTCTGATCGCCACCAGGTGACTTTGGCTGGTAAGCCAATCGCATTTCCGCTAAAGGAGTTTGAGCTCCTGGAGCTTCTGATGGAAAACGTCAACCGTGTTCTTACTCGCGGTCAAATCATCGATCGAGTATGGGGAGCCAACTATTACGGAGACACCAAGACCCTGGATGTTCACATCAAAAGGCTAAGGTCAAAAATCGAAGAGGATCCCGCAAGGCCTAAGTACATCCAGACCGTTAGAGGTCTTGGATACAAGTTTGAAATCTAGTTAGCCGGCTCTACTTCTGTATCTTCAGAAGGCTCGGTGGTCGGTGCAACCTGCTGCTCTAGAAGCTGAATCAAAGACCTGTACTCAGACAAGGTTCCATCCAACACAGGAACTTTCATCTGGGCATTGATGGTGTCTGATTCAAGGAAGTAAAACAGCGCGGTCTGCCCAGGAACCTCAACCACCGGCATGGTTATAGGTGGGTTGCCGTTGTAGCCGAAGTCAAGTTTTGCACCGGGAGCAACTTCAACAAAGTAATCTGTCTTGGCTTGTGAGTTCGGATCAACATACTGAATCTTCACCACTTTTGATTCGGCAGCTGAGTTCACAAGTGATCCGATTAGAAAACCTTGACCTGACTCGGACACTAGGTAGATAAAGTTGCGCGCCTTTACGTTTTCAAGATTTACTTGCTGACCGTCGCTTGGAGAGTATGGCTGCAGGGAGGCAACGTTGCCTGAGAGGCTACATGCGCTGGTAGATAGAGCGAGGGTAGCGATCAGAGCTGTGGCAGCTAAACGGCGTACAAACAAGGGTTCCTCCTGTGGTTTCTACCAGTTTATCGCACTATTAAATGGCATTAGCTGTGGTAAAATAGTGGTTTCTGAAGGGAATCCAACACATGAAGTT
>ERZ1022724.205-NODE-205-length-13308-cov-36.759753_pt1 | contig 13308 bp, 9 predicted proteins | sample MGYA00521091_ERZ1022724 | MGnify/ENA primary metagenome ERZ1022724 (study PRJEB33162, sample SAMN09537610) | freshwater metagenome | isolation source: freshwater | place: Canada:Alberta | collected 2017-07 | study: EMG produced TPA metagenomics assembly of the... | reverse complement strand
GTGATTTACAACTTCGGCAAAGACCCAATTGATCTTGGAAGTGCTGAGATTTTGATTTCTAGTGGTCCGATAGTTGGGGGCCAGCTTGAATCAAATCAATGTGTATGGGTCAAGCTTTCTTCAGACTAACCTTTGACTGCTCCAGCGGTCATTCCCGCTACTATCCTCTTGTTGAAAATGGCGAACATAATGACCATTGGAATGGTCACGATGAGGATGCCCATGAACAGAAGATTGTAACTTGTCTCATATTGAGTATCGAAGTTGAAGAGAGTTAGTTGAACGGTTTCAGTTCCTTCACCCGTTAGGAAATACAGCGGATTCACAAAATCATTGAACACGAATACAGAGTTCAGAATGATTGCGGTGACAATAACTGAACGAAGCAACGGCAAGGCGATTCTAAAAAATAGCTGGCTGGGGCTTACGCCATCGATTAGAGCAGCCTCATCAAGCTCTCTAGGGATTGATGAGATGAACGATTTGAAAATCATAATTGTAAAGCTGGTATTGAACGCCACTTGTATAAGAATCATGCTTGGAAATGTTCCGTAGATTCCAAAGAATTGCAAAAGGAAAATTGTTGGAACGATGGCCGGAGGGATGATCAAACCCGACAGAATGAACCAATTTGCTATTTTTGCAAAGCGCCCGCCTCGCCTCTCAATTACCCAGGCTGCTAATGCAGCTAGTAGAACCAGAATAGATACCGAGAAAACCGTGAGCCAGATTGAGTTGTTGAATGCTCTCAGGATTACAAAGTCATTGGTTTGAAAGACCTCAACGACGTTTTCCCAAATCTTCCACTCTGTAGGAGGGGCAAAGGTCAGTTGTGAGGCTTCCTCTTTGGACTTAGAGGCCGTTAGGAAGATAAAAATGAAAGGAACGACGAAGACAAGAGTGGCGACCGCAAGGGCTACTCCACCCCAAATCCAGCTCCTAATCTTTTGGCTTCTCATTTTCAAACTTCGACTTCGCGCTTTGAAAGGTACCTGTTTAGCGGTAGAACCAGAATCAGAATCATCACAAACATAACGACGTTGCCGGCGGTGGATAGTCCGTAGAAACCCGAGGTGTACTGCTTGTAAATCAGAGATGCCATGACATCTGATGCGAAACCGGGACCTCCGCCGGTCATCGCCCAGATCAAGTCAAATGACTTCAACCCCCCGATTAGTGAAAGAATAATCACCGTATTGGTCGCAGGCCTAAGTAGAGGCAGGACTATGTGCCTAAAGTTCTGAATTGCACTTACGCCATCTAGCTTTGCCGCCTCGTAGTACTCGGCGGGAATTGTTGCCATTCCGGCTATGAAAATCACAGTGGCAAGGCCAACGCCTTTCCAAACATCTACCGCTATAACGGCATAAAGAGCTGTCGCGGGATCTCCTAGAAGCCCCATTTCGGTAATCCCAAAAACCGATAGGGCCTCGTGTAACAAGCCTGTCTGTGGCTTCATGAGTTCTTGGAATGTTATTCCGACTCCGATTGTGCTTACTAGCACCGGAAAGAAGACAAGGTTTCTTAGGAGCGCCCTGAATCTAATGCTGCTCATGAGCACAACGCCAAGCAGCATACCGACAACAACTTTTAGTCCTGATGTTAGGAAAGCGTAAATGAAGGTGTTTATCATTCCCCCGAGAAGGAATGGATCTTGAAAGAACGTGGCAAAGTTCTCAAGACCTACAAACTGAGTGTCGAAAAGCGACCAGCGTTGTGTGGAGTAGTAGAAAGACGTGACGGTGGGAAACAGATATAAGGTGCCAAAAATTACCCCAATAGGGAGAACAAACAAAAGTGGGTAAGTTCTCAAATGAGTTTTGGCTAGCTTATTTTTCACAATAGTCCCGAATTTAGTATGAATTGGAGAAGAGTTGGGGGCCTGAATCAGTTGCGACCCAGGCCCCCAACTAGTTACTTATTGCTTACCAGCCCCGGAGACCCAGCTGACGAGCTTGAGCAACTACGTCCTTGTCGTACAGTTTCGCGCCTTCAACAGCACTTACCTGGCCAGATGCGATCTGTACCAAGATGCTTGGAAGGTTTGGTCCCTTTACTGCGGACAGGAACTCGAGTGCTGGTGTGGTCTTACCAGACACAAGAGCAGCCAAGTCCTTAGTAGCGCGAGGCACGCTCGCTGGAGCCTTTGACTGGTTTGTGACTAGGAAAGGACCTTCATAGCCATTCGCCTTTGCGTAAGCGTCAGTTCCAGCCTTGCTGGCGATGAAAGCAAGCAGCTTCTTTGAAGCGGTTAGCTTTGCACCAGTGGTGGTTGCTGAGATGTAAGCCGCTGCAGGCATCCAAGTGGTTAGACCATATGAAGTTGCGCTGTCGCCAGGCTGAGCCATGAAACCAACGTCCTTCTGGTTTGCAACTGGAATTGCTGAAGTTGCAAAAGTCAACATTGGGTACATTCCACACTTGCCGCTTGCAATGCGGGCGATGCCGTCATTGTAGGTAGCTGTGTTGGCGTCGGAGTTGTATAGACCAAGACGCTTCACTTGCTCAAGACGCTGGAATCCCTTTAGAGCAGCAGGGTTCTTAGCTAGCTTGATTTTGTTCGCTGTGAAATCAGCTGCGAAGCGAGGGTTGACTGTCTGCACGTTGTGGTAGTCAGCAAGTACAAACAGCTGAGCGGTCCAGCTGTCAGCAAATGTTCCACAAATTGCATCTACGCCGTTAGCTTTTAGTTTTCTTGCAGCGGAGATTAGTTGGTTCCAAGTTTTTGGAGTTCCCTTGATTCCTGCAGCCTTGAAAGCTGGGATGTTGTAGTAGATTCCTCCACCCATAGCAGTTCCAAATGGAACTCCAACAACACTGCCCTTTGAGGTCACTGCTGACTGGAATGAAGGTAGAACAGAAGACATAAATGCTTCGTTCTTTAGATCTACAAGGGTACGGGAAGGGTTAAGTGCAGCTAGCAAAGCACCAGAGTTGTATGTGAATACATTCTCCATAGTCTTTGTTGCCAGCTTTGTCTTAACAACATTGTCACCCTCAGCACCATCGGGACGTGTGGTTAGAGTCACCTTGATGTTTGGGTTAGCTTTCTGAAAAGCTGCAACGATTCCCTGAGCTGCCTTTGTGGCGGATGGGGTGTTGTCAGTTAGCCAGGTGATGGTTGTGGTGGCTGCCTGAGCCGGGGCTACAGAAGTAGCTACCAAACCCAAAGCTGCGACGCTGGCTAGAGTGAGCCCTAGCGTGCGCTTGAATTTTCCAAAATTCATTCTTTCTCCTTTGAAATTCAGGTAGTTTCCCACCCTCTGCATTGAATCGTTTCAATGTTGAAAATAGCGTACCCCCTGTCAGGGTCCTTGAATACCAACTTTTATAACAATCAGATAACCAGCCCTCTATTCAGCCTGAAATCAGGCCTTCCAGGGGCTTCTGGCTTTGGGTTTCCCAGGTATTGCTTGGTAACGGGGGTCTAAGCGCCTTTGGGCACTAGTCGATCAAGGATCTTTACGTGCCCTGGCTCTAGCTCTTCTAGGGACTTAACGCCCAGCAATTTCATGGTGCGAACCATGTCAGATTCCATGATCTTGAGCATCTTGTCGACACCCTCTCGCCCTCCAGCCATGAGGCCGTAGAGATAAGCGCGGCCAACAAGAGTGAACTTTGCACCCTTTGCTATCGAGGCGATTATGTCTGCCCCATGCATAATTCCGGTGTCCACATGAACTTCTGCGTCCTTGCCGATTTGCTTCACTGCCTCTGGAACAAGGTGAAAAGGAATCGGAGCACGGTCTAGCTGACGGCCTCCATGGTTTGAAAGCGTTATGGCATCCGCACCGACTTGCACAGCGAGTTTGGCATCTTCAATGTTTTGAATACCTTTAACAATCAGCTTGCCCTTCCACTGCGCACGGATCCACTTCAAGTCTTCGAAGGTCACCGTGGGGTCGAACATCTTGTCGAGAAGCTCTCCCACTGTTCCATTCCAGCTATCCAACGAGGCAAACTTCAATGACTCGGTAGTCAAGAAATTGATCCACCAAGCTGGGCGAGGAAGGGCGTCAATTACTGTACCTAATGTCAACTGCGGTGGAATAGTCATTCCATTTCTCTTATCCCGAAGTCTTGCACCTGCAACTGGGACATCTACCGTAAGCATCAAAGTGTCGAAGCCAGCCGCTGCTGCTCGGTCAACCAGCGCCATGCTGCGATCGCGATCTTTCCACATGTATAACTGAAACCAATTCCGACCGTTTGGCGCCGCTTCTGCTACTTCTTCGATGCTACGAGTACCCATGGTTGATAGCGAGAACGGAATGCCAGCCGCTTCGGCTGCTTGGCATCCTGCTATTTCCCCTTCCGTGTGCATCATTCGCGTAAAGCCGGTGGGTGCTATCCCAAGTGGCATTGAAACCCTTTTTCCAAGCACCATTGAACTTAGGTCTACGTCAGAGACATCGCGCAGAATACGTGGCTGAAATTCGATGTCCTCAAATGCTTGACGGGCCCTAGCCAGAGAGATTTCCTGATCGGCTGAGCCGTCTGTGTAGTCATAGGGGGCGGTTGGGGTCCTGCGTTTTGCAATCTTTTGCAGGTCGTAAATTGTGTGTGCCGCCGCTAGTCGACGTTCCACGGGATTCCAAATGGGAGCCTTGAATCTCATTATTTGAGCCAAATCCTTTGGGTTTGGAATGCGGCGTTTGATTTTTCCCATTTTCTTTCTCCTATTTACTGACCATTGGATTGGTCAACGCGACGTGATGGGTTCCATGCCCCAAAACAAATCCCAGTTGCTGCTTTGAGCCATTTACAAAAAGCTCACTCTCCGCGGATGCAGGCAAATCCAAGGAGGCATTGACGCCAAACGGGATAGAGATTTCACAGGTAAGTTCTTCCTGACCCACGCGCCAATCCACTTTTACCGCTCCGTAACCCGTCTTGATACTTGCGGACGATTTAGTGAGGCTTGCGTGCGGCTTTGGGCAAATAGAGATTGTCTTGTATCCCGGTACCACCGAAGTTATTCCGGCTACGTTTCTATAGATCCAATCCAAGACAGCACCGTAGGCATAGTGATTGAAGCTGATCATGCTACCTTCGCTACCTTCGGCGGCGTCATCCATTTCGCCACCATCAATAGAACCATCTTCGCGAATTGCCTCCCAGCGTTCCCACATCGAAGTTGCCCCAACAGAAAGTGGGTAAAGCCAGGAGCGAATCTTGGTGCGAAGCAACATTGCGTAGGCTGCATCAGTATTTCCGAATTGGCTCAGGGCATCAAGAATTACTGGCGTTCCCAAGAAGCCGGTTTTGATCATCCCAGCTGTTTCGATGACACTCTGGGCTAGCGTGTCTGAAATCTGTTTGCGGATTTGTTCGGGGGCCAATTCAAACTGCAACAAAATGGCAGCGCCAGTTGGAGTCTTCATTGCTTCTGCGCCTAACTTTTCCCAGGTCGCGTTTTTGGTTTCAACGTATAGTTCGAAGTATTTCTCAGCGCTTTGCTTTGAGCCGACTAGCTCCTCCGCTTTACTGAGAAGCAATGAGCTATAAGCGAGATAGGCGTTGGCCATAAAATTACCGCTTACCTTTGCGTCAGCAGGTCGGGATGGGGGGGCATCCGGATCTAACCAGTCACCTAGTTGCGGGGCGGACTCGGGAATGAGAGAGCCTTCACGCAAGTCACTAAGGCACCTCACCCATTCCCGCATTGAATGTATTTGATGGGTCAGAATCTCAAGATCGCCAAATCTTTCATACATCGACCACGGGATCACAGTTGCTGCATCCCCCCAGCCAACTGTTGGCACCGAGAAGAACATGCCCTTTGGGAATTGAATGGCCAGAATATCTGGAACAACTACTGGAACCTCACCACTGGCTTTTTGGTCAAGAGCTACGTCTCGCATCCAGCTCTTGAAAAACTGGTAGCCATCCACCATCGTGTGTGCGGCGTACGAAATGACCTGAGCATCTCCGGTCCACCCCATTCTTTCGTCACGCTGGGGGCAATCAGTCGGCAAAGAAACCATGTTGTCTCTAAGCGACCAATAAATATTGCTGGCCAGCTTGTTGATTCCTGGGTGTGAGGTTTCAATCTCTGACCTGACTGCAACATCAGAGCTAATGGCAATCGCCTTGACTTCAAGGATTTCCACTTGACCTTCTTTGTGGATGTCTGCGAATTGAAAACCGTGGAATGTGAAAATCGGCTCTAGCTCAACTTCAGATGAGCTGTCGAGTATGTAAGTGTCGGTTGCCTTAGCGTGGCGCAGAGCTTTTATGTGGAGGTCCCCTGTGGGCTCCAGGACCTCAGCGTGCCGAAGAGTCAGTTTGGATCCAGGACTGCCTTTCACTCTGAGGCGAAGCCATCCGCTGATGTTCTGGTTTGTGTTTACCCTTACGGCATTGTTGTGCGAACTCAGCTCCACATCAAATTCTTTTATCACTCGAACTGGTTCCGCAGTTCTTGGCTCGAAGACGCTCTTATCCATTATTCGGACAGTTACAGGATTCCAAGCCGAATCATCAAAGTTTGGCAGCTTCCATCCAACTTGGCTCTGTGTCAGGTCGATTGTTGAGCCATCGTAAATACTTCCAAGACGGGCTTCGCCCTGCGATGACAGCCACTTGTTATTCGTGGTGATGATCTGGCTAGTCCCGTCTTCGAACTCAAGTTCTAGTTGACCCAGAAAAGAAGTGTGATTGCCATACAGGTTGTATGTGTTTACGAAACCAAATTTGCTTCGAAACCATCCGTCTCCCAGCTCGACTCCCCAGACGTTATCGCCGGCGTTAAGGAAGCTCGTGACATCATGAGTGAGAACTAACTGCCGTTTCCAGTAATTCGTCCACCCCGGAGAAAACAACTCCTCTGACACCGTCTTGCCATTTAGGAACAAGTTGAATACTCCGTGAGCCGTTGCGTAAAGGCGTGCCTTCTTTAGCGTTTTGCCAACATTAAAACCCATTCGCAGCAAGGTGATTGGGTCGTCGGCTAGAGAGCTATCTCCAATTGCCATTCCCGCGAAATCACTTGGCGAAAGTAGTCCTGCCTCGTAAGTCAAGGTTTCTGACCACTCAGTGTGCCCGAGTTCGGTTTCAATTCGAACCCTGTAATGCCTGATTTCACGGCTACTCAGTTGGCCACCGGGTGCGACTATGAACTGAGATTCGTCCCCCTGCACGGACAGTCTGGCTAACGAGTCGGAAAAGTTTGGTGTAGTCGAGCATTCGATTTCGTACGAAACCTGCTTGCTGCCACTCCTCGAGCTTTCCACGGCCCAACTGAGAAGCGGGGGTTTGCCAGGCAGGCCAATCAGGTCAGCCGCGTATTCGGTTCTAAAGGAAGCAATTCTGGTTTCGTTGTCGATTGAGCTCATGAGGCTACTTCAACTTGGCTTGGCCTTGGAAGAAAAGACCTTGATTTGTAACTTCGCTCGATTATCACTCGTTGCTCCTCGAGGCTAGTCCCAACTACTCCAAATGCACTGGCTTGGCTCATCAGGTTTCCTATTGCAGTTGCCTCGGCTGGACCTGCCATCACAGGCAGTCCAGTTCTATCGGAGGTTAGCTGGGACAAAAGATCGTTTTGACTTCCGCCACCAACAACCTGAAGTTGCTTTATCGATACACCTGACACCTTCTCCAACGCACTCAAGGCGACCGCATAGGAGTCAGCAAGGGAATCAAGAATGCAGCGCACTAGCTCAGCAGGTGAAGTTGGGACATCTAGGCCCGCGAGCGTGCAGGCTGTTTGGATCTTTATTGTCATGTCACCGGGCTTAGCAAACTGTTCGTCTTCAACCTGAATTCTTGCGTTGCTAATGATGCTTGAGGCTTGATCCAAGACAGTAGCCAACTCCAAAGTTGGGTCATGCTGCTTGAAGTCGGCCATTAGTTGCTGCAGTAACCACAAGCCACTTAAGTTTTTCAGGAATCGAACACGATTTTGTGCTCCGAGCTCATTGGTAAAGTTCTCAATTCTCGCAGCGTCTGAGGTGTTTCGCTCATCAAGTTCTAGGCCCAGCAAGCTCCATGTACCACTAGAGAGATAAGCAGTGCTTGACCTATCCATTAGGGGTGTGCCAGCAACGGCAGAAGCTGTGTCATGGGATGGGACAGAAGTCACTTTGGTGTTTGCAAGTGCGGGGCTGGTTCTAAACCTAGAGCGCAACTTTCCAATTGTTTCGCCCGGATCAATTAGCTTCGCAAACAAATGTCTCGGTAGATGCAACTTGTCAATTAAGTGCCAGTTCCATTCGCGGGTTTCGATGGACAGTAGCCCTGTGGTACTGGCGTTCGTTCTCTCTGTTACAATCTCACCGGTCAACCAGTGGGCAAGTAGGTCGGGTATGAGAAGAAGGCTCGCAGCGCTTTGAAGGTCAGCCGGATCTTGAATAGCGACTGTCGCAAGTTGATAGACAGTGTTGAAGGGTAAGAACTGCAAGCCGCTTTGAGCAAAGAGCTCCGCTGGCTCGACAATCTGATGAACAGCTGCCACACCAATTTTGTTGCGTTCATCGCGATAGTGACGTACCCCACCTATCACATCTCCAGATTTGTCTATAAGGCCAAAGTCGACAGCCCAAGTATCAATTCCAATGCTGACAATCTCGCTCCCTTGAGTTTCAGCGAAGCTTCCTAGTTTGCTTAGTCCACGTTGCACTTCGGCAAGCAAATTTTCCAGATCCCAGTAGAGGCGATCGCCTTGGGTTATCGGGGTGTTGCGGAACCTATGAATTTCTTTGAACTGAAGAGTCCCGTCCAGAAACGCACCAGCGATGACTCTCCCGGAGGAGGCGCCAAGATCGATAGCTCCAAATAATTGTGACATCGCACTATCTCAACAAAGCTGCCGCGACTCCGCCATCAACCGGGATGTGAAGTCCAGTGGTATGGCTAAGTTCCCCTGCGGTTAGAGCTATAACCGCATTCGCTACGTTCTCGGGAACAACTTCGAGTTTCAGAAGTGTTCGCTGAGCATAGAACTTACCCAGGTCTTCTTCCTTGACGCCATAAACTTTCGCGCGAGATGCTCCCCAGCCCTTGGCGAAAATTCCAGAGCCTCGGACCACGCCGTCTGGGTTTATGCCGTTTACGCGTATTCCGTGCTCCCCCAATTCCGTGGCAAGAAGCCTGACCTGGTGAGCTTGGTCAGCTTTTGCGGCTGAATAGGCAATGTTGTTAGGACCGGCAAACACGGAGTTCTTGGAAGAGATGTAAACAATATCCCCACCAAGTTTCTGATCAATGAGAATTTTTGTAGCTTCACGAGAAACTAGGAATGAACCACGCGCCATGACATCATGCTGCAAGTCCCAGTCCTTTTGAGTGGTGTCTAAAAGTGGTTTAGAAATAGATAGACCCGCGTTGTTGACAACCAGGTCCACACCTCCGAAGGCCAGAACGGCTTCGCTAAGAGCCGACTTGATTTGCTCTTCGCTTGTGACGTCAATAGAAACTGCAACCGCGTTATCCTTCCCTAAGCTTTCAGCAACTTCCTGAGCAGCCTTTAGGTTCATATCCGCAATCACAACGCAGCCGCCCTCGGCAACAATTCGCTCAGCGATAGCCTTACCGATTCCGGATCCGGCACCGGTTACAAAAGCGACTCTGGTAGCTAGGGGCTTGGCCTTAGGCATTCTTTGAAGCTTTGCTTCCTCAAGTGACCAGTATTCGATATTGAACTTCTCTGCGTCGCTAATCGGTGAGTAGCTGGAGATCGCTTCTGCTCCCCTCATCACATTTATCGCGTTGATATAAAACTCACCGGCGACTCGAGCAGTTTGCTTATTGGCCCCAAACGAGAACATTCCAATTCCTGGAATAAGAACAATTGCTGGGTCAGCGCCACGCATCGCTGGAGATGTCTTTTTGGAGTGCTTTTTGTAGTACGCGGCATAATCTTTCCGGTACTGCTCATGCAAGACAAGCAGTCTTGCCTTGACTTTATCGAGGTCAGCATCTCCGGGAAGATCAAGAATCATGGGCTTTACTTTTGTTCGAAGGAAGTGATCCGGGCAACTAGTACCAAGCGAGCCCAGTTTCCTTAACTTGGCGCTACCCATGAATTCCAATACAGCCGCAGAGTCGTCGAAATGACCAACCTGTGGTCTGTCCGTTGAAGCCAGACCCCTTATAAAAGGTCCGATTTCGGCTGCTCTGGCTTTCCTTGCTGCAGGCTTTAGGGCTTGCAGTTTTTCAACTTTTTCGCCGAAAGGCTTTTTGGCCCCGTGCTTGGCGATGTAGTTTTCCGCCGTCGTGATGATTTCTATTGAGTTTTCCTCGGACTGCTTGCTGGTATCACCCCAAGCTGTGATTCCATGGCCCCCGAGTATGCAGCCAATTGCCTGAGGGTTTTCGGCCTGCAACTTTGCAATATCTAGTCCAAGCTGAAAGCCAGGTCTGCGCCAAGGAACCCAAAGTACTCGGTCTCCAAAAATCTTCTTCGTTAGAGCCTTTCCATCTTTGGAAGTGGCGATAGCTATTCCACTATCTGGATGCAGATGGTCCACATGATTTACATCAACCAGCGCGTGCATGGCGGTGTCAATTGAAGGCGCTGCTCCGCCTTTTCCATGTAGGCAGTAATCGAAGGCTGCCACCATTTCATCTTCACGATCTAAACCAGGATAAATATCCTTTAGTGCTCGAACCCGCTCCAGCTGAAGAACAGCGAGTCCTTGCTCTTGAAGTGTGCCGAGGTCTCCTCCGGAGCCTTTCACCCAAATTAGTTCAATGTCTTTTCCGGTGGCGGGATCTGTTCCTAGTCCTTTAGCTGAGGTGTTTCCTCCTGCGTAGTTTGTGTATTTGGGATTTGCACCTAGACGATTGCTTCTAGAAACAAGTTCCTTCACGTGCTTGTTAGTCATAGATCTAGGCACCCCAACCAGCTTGCTGGCCACCCTCGCGGTTTGCAGCAATTAGCTTTAGGTATCCGGAGTCATCAAAAGCCTTAATTGGGTCGGGATGTAATCCCTTTGACTGTCTCCACTGTGCCAACAAAGGTCGAACGTCATGGTAGAACGCGTCCATAAAAATGTCATTTGCTGCAAGCACATCGCCGGCTTGCTGAGCGGTGTCTAGGGCTTCGGTGTCCACCAGAAGTGCCCTTGCTGTCATTGCTTGTACGTTTATTACGCTGCGAATTTGTCCCGAAATCTTGTCTTCGATGTTGTGGCACTGATCGAGCATGAATGCAACCTCAGATTCAGCTCCGTACCCGCCTCCACGAATAACCTCATACATAATTCTGAAGAGCTGAAATGGATCCGCTGCACCGACGATGAGGTCATCGTCTGCGTAAAAACGGGAGTTGAAGTCAAATGATCCAAGTTTGCCAAGTCTGAGAAGTTGCATCACAATAAATTCGATGTTCGTTCCAGGTGCGTGATGGCCAGTATCGAGGCAAACAACTGCTCGCTCACCCAGAGCGGCAACCTGCGCATAAGAAGTTCCCCAGTCTGGAACGTCAGTGTGGTAAAAAGCTGGTTCAAAAAACTTGTATTCCAGAACTAGGCGTTGACCCTTACCTATTCGTGCATAAATCTTTTCCAGAGAATCAGTCAAGTTGTCCTGACGGGACCTCATGTCATCTTGGCCAGGGTAATTAGTGCCATCGGCTAGCCAGATTTTTAAATCCTTGGAACCGGTCTCGTTCATGACGTCGATGCACTCGAAGTGATGATCTATTGCACGCTGGCGGACTTTGGGGTCTCTGTGGGCGAGGCTTCCTAGTTTGTATTCCTCATCTTGGAAGGTATTGGAATTTATGGTCCCAAGTTCGACGCCTAGGTCGTTAGCGTGTTTTCTCAATGCCTGGAATGAATCAACCTTGTCCCACGGATAGTGCAATGCAACTGTCGGGGCAATGCCTGAATACTTGTGGACTTGGGCAGCGTCTTCAATTTTTTCGAAGGGGGTCCTTGGAACACCAGCTGAGGCGAAGACCCGAAACCTGGTGCCTGAGTTACCAAAAGCCCAAGAAGGCAACTCGATGGCTTGGTCATCCAATTGCTTCAAAACCTTGGCGGTTTTATCCAGCAGTGACATCGCTGTCCCCTTACTATTTGAATCGTTTCAATATCCTAGGTGAAAATAGGCAAATGCTACAACTCCACATAATAACGACTTGGTAAAGCCGACGTGGTCCGGTGCTTTATTGCCAAGTGCAGGGGTTTTGAACGATTTCAATATAGGTAGGCTATCCGAATGAAGGTCAGAACTAGCATCCAGGATGTCGCGAGACTGGCTGGTGTCGCTGTTGGCACGGTCTCGAACGTACTGAATCAGCCAGAGAAGGTTAGACCCCAAACAATCGAAAAAGTGAATAAAGCCATCATTCAGCTTGGTTTTATTAGAAACGATGCCGCACGACTACTAAAAGCAGGTACAAGTAGATCAATCGGACTGGTGGTACTTGATTCCTCCAACCCATTCTTTGGGCAATTGACTCGTGGGGCAGAAGACGCTGCGGATGAGAATGGATACGCCTTGATTTCCAGTAGCTCTTCTAACGATGAAGTTCGAGAGAAGCGCTACATAAACCTTTTTGAAGAACAGCGCATGGCGGGGGTCCTGGTCTCTCCAGCTGGGAATGCCACGGGCTTAGTTTCTGAACTCAAGACCAAGGGTTTCAAAACAGTACTTGTGGACCGCATGGAAGATCCCGAGTTGTGCTGTTCGGTAGGCCTTGACGATGTTGCAGGCGGAAGAATCGCGGTCGAACACCTTCTGGGCTTAGGCCGGAAAAGGATTGCTTTTGTATCCGGACCCTCCAAGATTCGACAGGTGTCCGACCGCCTCAGCGGGGCTCGAGAGGCAGTGGCACAATCCCCTTCTTCGGTACTTGAGGTATTTGAGGGTGAAGCACAAACGGTACTGACAGGTCGGAACCTAGGCGAGCAAATACTGTCGCTTCCTAAAAAAGATCGTCCAGATGCAATTTTTGCTGCTAACGATCTTCTCGCGGTAGGAGTTCTGCAGGCTTTTGTCTTTGGAAATCAGGTAAGTGTCCCAGAAGAAATCGCCATTATTGGATATGACGACATTGATTTTGCTAGCGCTGCAGTGGTTCCTCTCTCATCTGTGAGACAGAATGCGAATTTGATTGGGTCAAGTGCTGTTGAATTACTGCTGGATGAGATTAAGGAAGGTGAACAGCACATCCACCGTCAGATTTCATTCAAGCCAGAGTTAGTAATTCGCGCCAGCACTACAGGAAATCAAATCAGGACTTAGCCTTCTTGTGATTCGGCCACCAGAAGTATTTTCCGGTGATGAATGCAAGGGATGGCACAATCACAGTTCGAACCAGCAAAGTATCTAGAAGTACACCGATACCTACGATGA
>ERZ1022724.204-NODE-204-length-13421-cov-13.635418_pt1 | contig 13421 bp, 12 predicted proteins | sample MGYA00521091_ERZ1022724 | MGnify/ENA primary metagenome ERZ1022724 (study PRJEB33162, sample SAMN09537610) | freshwater metagenome | isolation source: freshwater | place: Canada:Alberta | collected 2017-07 | study: EMG produced TPA metagenomics assembly of the... | reverse complement strand
ATTTTTGAATTCTCGTTTAGAAAAATTGCCATCTAAATTCTTACTTTCCCTTACTTGCTAGCTAGCTCGGCTGCTTTATCGGCGGCCTCGTCCATGGTTTCAACTACTGTCACAAGCGGGTGATTCGCATCCGCCAGAATTTTTCTACCCTCGTTTACGTTGTTGCCGTCGAGGCGAACAACCAGGGGCTTTGAAGCCTTGGAGCCAAGTTTTTCTAGTGCTCCAACGATTCCATTAGCAACTGCATCACAGGCTGTGATGCCACCAAAGACGTTTACAAAAACACTCTTTACCTGTGGGTCGTTCAAGATGACATCCAGTCCAGCAGCCATAACTTCAGCCGAGGCGCCACCACCGATATCCAAGAAGTTAGCTGGCTTTACCCCACCGTGGCGGGCTCCCGCATAAGCAACAACATCCAGGGTCGACATAACAAGGCCGGCACCGTTTCCAATGATTCCAACCTCACCGTCTAATTTGACGTAGTTCAAATCCATCTGCTTTGCCTTGGCCTCTAGCGGGTCTAGCTCGTCGCGCTCCATTTGCTCGCGCTCGTGCCTGAACTCCGCGTTGTCATCGAAAGTGACTTTTCCGTCTAGGGCAATAATCTCGCCATCTTCAGACAGAACCAGTGGGTTGACTTCAACCAAAGTTGTGTCTTCTTTTTTGAAAACTTCATATAGCTTTACAAAAACCGGAGCGACCTTGGCAGCAAGCTCATCATCGAAGCCGCCTAGTTTGGCAATTTCTAGAGCCTTGGCTAGATCGATGCCCTTGACCGCGTCAACTGGAACCTTGGCGAGCGCCTCTGGTCTTTCTTCAGCAAGCTGTTCGATATCCATTCCACCTTCGACTGAGCAAAGTGCAAGGAAGGTTCGGTTGGATCGATCCAGTAGGACTGAGAAGTAGAACTCCTTGGCGATTTTTGCACCTTCGGCAATCATTACCCTCTTTACAACGTGGCCTTTGATATCCAGTCCAAGAATCTTTTCGGCAGCTTGTTTGGCTTCTTCGGGCGAGTGCGCGACCTTGACGCCGCCGGCCTTGCCGCGGCCTCCAATTTTTACCTGAGCTTTGACAACCACGGTTCCACCAATTTGCTCGGCGGCTTTCTGGGCTTGCTCTGGGGTGTCTGCGATAAGTCCCTTTAGAACGGGGACCTGGTATTTCTCGAAAATATCGCGCGCTTGATACTCAAATAAATCCAACTTAGAACTCTTTTCAGATTGATCAAATGGCTAATAGCCCAAACCCCAAGTTTAGAGCTTTTCGATGGGGGCTATCTTTACCACGAGTGATTTAGTGGCGCCGGAATCAAAATTCACCTGTGCCACCTGCCTAGCTCCCTCACCTCTAAGTTCAGTAACCACACCTTGGCCATAATCAAGATGCTGGATTCGATCCCCAAGCGCCAGCTGAAGCGAGCCGTTATCGCGAACCTGCGTTATCGCTCCCGCAATCTCAGTTCTAGCCTTAGGTGGTGTCGCACTTGGAGCCATACCTCTATAACCGCCAGTTATCGTGCCAGCGGAGGCCCTTGTGGCACCTTCGGATTGAATGAGCTCAATTGGAATATCCCCTAGGAAGCTGCTTGGCAAGAATGCGGTAGTTGAACCAAAAAGGGTCCTTTGCAAGGCAGAGCTTAGGTAAAGCTTCTGCTTGGCACGGGTCATACCAACATATAAAAGTCTTCTTTCCTCGGCTACTCCCCCCGGCTCATCAAATGAGCGGACATGGGGCAAAGTTCCCTGCTCAAGACCTACCAAAAAGATCACGTCATACTCCAGACCCTTGGCAGTATGGAGCGTCATCAATGAAATGCTTCCTGAGTCATCGTCGATCTCATCAGCGGCAGCGGCCAGAGCAATGTCCGCTAGATACTCAGCGATTGTTGCTTCTGGATACTGTCTTTGATATTCAAAAACCTGTCCGATAAGCGCGTCTAAGTTATCAACCCTGGCTTCGTCCTGCGGGTCACGACTGTCTTCCAGATTCGCACGGTAGCCAGAAAGATTCAGCGCTGCAGATAAGACATCTGCGATCTTTGCCTCAACACTCATCGCATCCAGATCATTCAATAACTTAGAGAAGCTATTGAGGGCAGCGGTTAGTTTTGGGCCAAGACCGAGTGAGTCTGTCTTGAGTAACGCCTGCCGGAAAGAGCTTTCATCTCTTCTAGCAAGTTCAGCAATCTTGAGTTCAGTTTTCTCACCAATTCCACGAGATGGTTCGTTTAGGATTCTTCGAACCGCTTCATCGTTCCGAGGGTTTGCAATTGCCGTTAGGTAAGCAAGGGCGTCTTTGATTTCCTTACGCTCGTAGAACTTGAGACCACCGATAACCATATATGGAACTCGCTGGCTTTTGAGCTCCGCTTCCAAAGATGGTGAAAGAGCGTTGGTTCGATACAGAACCGCCATGTCTCGATAGGCAGTTCCTGCTTTCCGTAAATCTTGGATCTGATCGACGATGTAAGCGGCTTCGCCTCTTTCATCTAAACCAGTAAAGGAAACAATCTTTTCGCCATCGCCCGCATCGCTCCAGAGATTTTTCTCTGGTCGGTCAAAGTTTTTAGAGATTACGGCGTTAGCCGCTGAAAGGATGTTCTGGGTGGAACGATAATTTTGCTCCAGCAAAATAGTTCTAGACCCAGGAAAGTCCTTGGCAAACTCAGCAATGTTTCGCATGTCTGCACCTCGGAAGGCATAGATGGACTGATCCGAGTCTCCCACCACGGTGATAGCCGATGGGCCAGCAAGCTCGCCGGTATTAGGGTCGGGCTCGTTGTGTAGGTCGGCTATTGGCTTAGTGAGCTCACGAATTAGCGAGTACTGAGCATGGTTGGTGTCTTGATACTCGTCGACCAGAACGTGCCTAAACCGCCTCTGATACTGAGCTGCGATATCGGGGAAAGAGCGAAACAAATAAACGGTTTCGGCAATCAGGTCATCAAAGTCAAAGGCGTTGTTCTTGCGCAGGGCGGCCTGGTACTGGGTGAAGATCTCGGCGATTGCTCGATCTTTGGGATTCGAGGAGTCAATCAATGAATAGAAGTCATCTGCGTCCTTGAGTTCGTTTTTGGCATTCGAGATTCTCGCGGCAACTGTTTGCGGCTTGAGTCCTTCGATGTCACTTCCTGATTCGCGAATCAGGCGCTTGATAAGGGCTTTGGTGTCTCCGGTGTCGTAAACCGAGAAGTTGGCATCATGTCCCAGACGCGATGCTTCTCTTCGGAGAATCTGCAGACAGGCAGAGTGAAAAGTCTTGATCCACATTCCATCCGCCACATTGCCAAGCAGCGAGTGAACTCGCTCCTTCATTTCATTAGCGGCTTTGTTGGTAAATGTAATTGCAAGTATTTGAGACGGCCAAGCTTCTTTGTTCGCAAGAAGATGCGCAATTCGATGAGTTAGTACCTTGGTTTTTCCAGAGCCTGCTCCGGCGACGATTAGTAGTGCTGGTCCTCGGTCTGTGACAGCCGCCACCTGCTGAGCATTGAGACCCTCGAGCAGATTTAGATTCATAACCGCCTAAGCCTAAGCCAGACCATCGACAATTTGACGAAGCAGGTCTGGCTGGTCAACGAATATGGCCTGCAGACCAGATTCAGCTACCTTGCCAAAATACTCATCGACACTAGCGGTTGCATCTTCGGCCCTTAGTGTCCAGCCATAAACCATCAACCCGGCAGCTTTGGCCTGATCAATTAGCCCATTGTCGATTGTGTGATTGCCAGCCGAATCAAGATCTAGAGCCAGAGCCAGATCAACGCTGATGCCATCAAATTTCTGCGCGAGCCTATCCAAATACTCAAGAGGGACTTGGCTCAAACCGGAAGGCAACCGATCGAGCTCAGTTAGAAAAATATACTTCTTATCCGGCCCACAAGCATCCTTCAGGTGGTCAAGTACCTGCTCATCGAAAGTTTCAATAACTATGTCGATGTTTCGTTCTCGCCAGTCTGAGTTATCTAGTTTGCTAGCAAGAATGCTCGGGACATTGATCCCATTTTCCATGAAATGCAGGCCGTGCTTGATTTCAATGACTAAAGTTTTCCCGTTCATGAAGTCAGCAGCCAGAAGATCATCAATTTTTGGAATCAAGAATTGACCGTCAAATTTGGCGCTACCTGGCCGAGTATCTGGCATGCGCTCAATGGCCCGAAGCTCCGAGAGCTCAGCCAAGTTGTAATCCTCGCTGAACCAGCCAGTCTCGGTCAGTCCATCCGAGTAGCCAGTGGACTCCGAGCCTTGGAACTTTGCCACCGATGCAACGTTGGTTGTTCCGTTGAGCCAGTTCTCGTGACGAATGATTAGTTCACCGTCTTTGGTTGGAACTAGATCGCACTCAACTCCGTCGGCGCCCTGTTTTATGGCAAGCTCGAAAGCTTCCATTGTGTTTTCAGGTCTATAACCGCTGGCACCACGATGACCAAAAACTAGCGGCTTCAAGAAACTACTCCCACTCGATGGTGCCAGGTGGCTTTGAAGTCACATCGAGCACAACGCGGTTGACACCTTCAACCTCATTGGTAATTCGGTTTGAGATTCTTGCCAACAAGTCGTAAGGAACGCGGGTCCAGTCGGCGGTCATCGCGTCCTCGCTTGAGACCGGTCGCAAAACAATCGGGTGACCGTAGCTTCTGCCATCACCTTGCACTCCAACGGATCTAACATCCGCCAACAAGACAACTGGGCACTGCCAAATCTCAACGTCTAATCCGGCTTCAGTTAGCTCAGCTCTAACAATCGCATCGGCTTTACGAAGAAGGTCCAGTCTTTCTTTTGTGACCTCACCAACAATTCGAATTCCAAGACCTGGGCCTGGGAAAGGCTGCCTTTGAACAATAGGTTCTGGAAGGCCTAGCTGTCTGCCGATTTCACGAACTTCGTCTTTGAACAAGGTTCGAAGTGGTTCAACAAGTTCAAACTTTAAATCTTCTGGCAAACCACCAACGTTGTGGTGGGATTTGATGCCGGCGGTTGCGCCGCCACCGGATTCAACTACATCCGGGTACAAAGTTCCCTGGACCAAAAACTTGATCTCTTGATTGGCGCTACTTGCCTCTTTCATCAAATCTGCTTGAGCCTCTTCAAAGGCACGAATAAATTCACGACCAATAATCTTTCTCTTGGTCTCCGGGTCAGTGACTCCGCTAAGAGCGCTAAGGAATCTCTCCTGCGCATTGACGGTCACAAGTCTGATTCCAGTGGCGGCCACGTAGTCCCGCTCAACCTGTTCGGCCTCGCCATCGCGCAGCAGTCCGTGATCGACAAAAACCGCCACCAATTGATCGCCCACTGCTTTGTGCACCAGGGCTGCCGCAACAGCTGAGTCCACTCCACCAGAGAGACCGCAAATAACCCGACCAGTTCCGACCTGCTTCTTGATCTTCTCTACTTGCTCAGTGATTACGTTGCTTGAATTCCAGTCAGGCGTGATGCCTGCTGCGTTATGCAAAAAGTTTTCTAGAACGTTCTGTCCAAAATCAGAGTGTTTCACTTCTGGATGCCACTGCACTCCGTAAATCTTTTTGGCAGATGATGCAAAGGCTGCTACCGGGGTGGTTTCGGTTGAAGCCAAGACTTCGAATCCTGCAGGAGCCTTGACAACCTGATCACCGTGGCTCATCCAACAAATTTGCGCATCGGGTTGACCGGCGAGAATTTCTCCTGCTGAGGACACGTTCAAGTTTGTGGCGCCATATTCGCGCTTACCAGTTTTATCGACCTGGCCACCAAGTAGTTGCGCCAATTTTTGAAAACCGTAGCAAATGCCCAAAATGGGAATTCCAAGTTCAAGTATTTTTGCCTCTAGGTCTGGTGATCCTGACTCATAAACGCTTGAGGGTCCGCCGGAAAGGATTATGGCTAGCGGATTTTTAGTTTCAATTTCTGAAGCAGTTATGTTGTGTGGGACTATTTCGGAGTACACGCCAGCTTCACGAACACGCCTGGCAATTAGTTGGGCATACTGTGCACCAAAGTCAACAACTAGAACCGGACGGCTAATTTTTTGCTCCTGAAAGTGATTCTGCAATTTCCTTTTCAGCTAGCTCGGCGTAGTACTTCTCGGTGTAGAAAGAAAGAAATGGCACCACGCCACCTGCCGCAATAATCAAAAAGCGTGTGAAGCTCCAACGCATTAGAGTCCACACTCGGAAATCGGCAAACAGATACAAAACATAGAGCCAGCCATGAACCACCAAAATTGCAACCGTGAGGCTAAGGCCGGTTTCAGGCATTCCTTCGCCCTCGTTTAGATAAGGCTCCGCGGTAAGAAAACCATTGGGTCCAGCTATCCACAAGTCATAACCGATTAGGGCCCCAAAGGTCACGTTCTCAAGGCGCCTAAGTGCCCAGGTTGCCATAAGAAGAAGTAAGAAAATTCCGGTGATAAATGAGGAGACCTTATAAAGCTTCAAAGCAGAGCGAATTGCCGGGACTTGTTGCTGGGGAATAGGTCTAGACATACCCCAAGTTTACTTGCTCGGGAGCACCACTACTTTGATGGCTTCTCCGCTTAGGACCGCCTCAATACCCTTGGCAACATCATCCAATCCCACTCGAGTGGTGATCAGATCGGCCACCTTCACTTTGCCAGAAGCAATTAGCTCTAGAGCCTGTCTGTTGTGTGAGGGGCTAGAACCGTTTGCACCCATGAGCATGAGCTCTTTGTAGTGCACCAGGTTCGAGTCCGCTTGAATCATTGGCTTGTCTTTTGGTAGCCCACCAAAAAAGCTAACTCTTCCGCCAGGCCTAGCCATCTCGATTGCCTGCTCTTGAGCCTGTCCCGAAGGTGCAGCGGTAATAATCACACTCGGGCCCTTGCCTTCGGTTTCAGCCTTGATGATTTCTGCTAAGTCTTCGGTGGACATGTCAATTGCACGATCTGGCTTTACTACATCAGCCGAGAGCTTGAGTCTCGATCCATTAATGTCAGCCAAGAAAACCTTCTTGGCGCCAAGAGCACGAGCAAGTCGAACGTGAAGGCAACCGATTGGACCAGCGCCCATAACCAAAACTTCATCGCCTGGGCCTACTCGAACAAGTTCCTGTGCATTTAGCACGCAAGCAAGAGGTTCAACTACAGATGCTTCCTCGTACGTGACGCTGTCGGGAATGTGGTTTAGGCCATCAACCCGAATTACCTCATCGGGCACAATCATAAATTCTGCAAATCCTCCCGGGAATTGATATCCCATGGAAAGTTGATTGGGGCAGATTGTCATCTTGCCTTCAAGGCAAGCCCAGCACTTGCCACATGGAATAGCCGCGATTACCTGCACGCGGTCACCGACTTTTACGCCAGAGACCTCACTACCGACTTCAACAACCTCGCCGGCAATTTCGTGACCGATGATTTGAGGTGGCTCTAGGCGCGGATGACCGTGATTAAAAATTTTGGCGTCAGTGCCACAGGTCGCACAGGCGTGAATGCGAAGCTTTACTTCCTTGGATCCTGCGGTTGGCTCTTCTACTTGCTCAACTTTAAGATCCTGAGGTCCCCGGTAAATTGCTGCCTTCACTTCTGTTGCCTTTCTAAGCGTTTAGTAAATCTAGTATTTCTTGTTCTGAAGCTGAGTTCATCAGAGTGCTGTATGAGCTCTCATCGAGCAGTTTGTCCGCAAGATTTCCAAGTAGCTCGCCGTGCTCATCCCCCTTGGCGGCTATACCGATGCATAGCTTTACCTTTTCACCTTCCCAGTCAACGGGGTTTGCAAATCTCACAAACACCAGCTGGGTGAATTTCACATACTTTCTTGAGTCGTCCGTGCCATGCGGCAAAGCAACTCCTTCTCCCATGTAGGAAGAGACGATCTTTTCTCTTGCAACCATCGCATCCAGGTACTCAGGGCCAACTGCCCCGAGTTCTTGTAAGACCGATCCGCAAAGGCGCACGGCCTCCTCTTGCGAGGAGGCCGTGGCGTCTAAACGAATTCCGGCCAAAACAAGAAGGTTACTCATCTGAAATGAGGGCGCCCTCCAGTATTGCGTTGACTACACCCTGGATCTTTGGGTCACCCAGGAACATATCAAATACCACAACAGTGGTATTTGGCATGGCCTGTTTGGCCCGCTGACCCAATCCTCGATGACACAAAACCAAATCTGGGTTTTCGTCTTCGAGTTGATTTACGGGTGAGTGAGTCACGACTACGTCATGGTCTTTGAGAGTCTTTGCCAATTGCTTGGCAATCATGACACTCGAGCCCATGCCGGCTTCGCAAGCGATCACTAGTCGCTTGACTTTTGATCCGGAAATTGAAGTCATGGCTTATTAGCCGTTCTTCATCTTCTTGGACTTAGCCTGTGCTCCAGCTAGGTCTGCGTAGTCATCCTGCCTGCCAGTTTTTAGCAATACCCAACCAACAGCGAATGAAACTGCTGTTGCAAGGGTGATTCCCAAAATTACTCCCAGGTGGTTTCCCGGAGGGGTAACTGCTAGCCAAGCAAAGATTGAACCTGGTGATGGCGTTGCAGCCAGTCCAGCTCCAGTAACCATAAATGTTCCAACACCAGTAGCACCACCAGCAATAGCTGCCAAGATCATCTTTGGCTTTAGTAGTACGTAAGGGAAGTAGATCTCGTGGATTCCACCAAGGAAGTGAATAACCATAGATCCAGGAACTGATCCACGAAGAACCTTAGGACCTGCAAGCCAGAAAGCTAGCAAGATTCCAAGTCCAGGACCAGGGTTGGTTTCAATCATGAATGCAATTGACTTGCCGGTTTCGGCAGCCTCAGCAACACCCAAAGGAGCCAAAACTCCAAAGTTGATTGCGTTGTTTAGGAACAGTACCTTCGCTGGCTCCACAAGAAGTGAAACCAATGGAAGTAGTGAAGTGTCAACTAGGAACTTAACTCCTGCACCCAAGACATCTGAGAGTGCGTTTACAGCTGGGCCGATTCCTAGGAATCCAGCGATAGCTGCTAGTAGACCTGTGATTCCGAGGCTGAAGTTACCAATCAGCATCTCAAAACCAGCAGGGGTTACTGGGTCAAGTACAGCGTCGATCTTCTTTAGAACCCAAGCTGCCAAAGGTCCCATAATCATGGCACCAAGGAACATTGGGATTGATGTTCCAACGATTACACCAACGGTTGCCACAGCACCGATAACGGCACCACGCTGACCGTGCACCATTCGACCACCGGTGTAGGCAATCAGAATTGGTAGCAAGTTGATGATCATTGGACCAACCATCTTGGATAGCTCCTCGTTAGGGATCCATCCGGTTGGGATAAATAGGGCTGTTAGCAGACCCCATGCAATGAAGGCTCCAATGTTTGGAATAACCATTCCTGCAAGGTTTCCACCCAGCTTCTGGACTGTCGCACGCCATCCGGTTTGCGATCCAGCTCCATCTGTAATGAAACTAGTCATTGTATTCGACTACCTCTCTGTAGCTGTTGGGTTGGGTTGCACTCTGACTAACTTTTCGTCGAGAAAGAAAATCTCCTTATCGACGATAAATTAGCCCCCTCGAATGAATGATCACTCGAAGCTTTTTTGTCGATGGCTCTAGTCATGCTAGATCCACCTCAATTCCCTCAGCGGTTAATTTCTCAACGTGAGGACGATCGGCTTCCACGTCGGTAACCACACGGTCAATGTTTTTGAAGTTCGCAAATATAGCCGAGTAGCTAGAACCAAACTTTGAATTATCTGCAAGCACGATTGTTTCGTTGGCGTGCTCAATCATGGTCTTCTTCACCGCAGCTTCGTCTGGATCCACAGTTGAAAAGCCATGGTTTATATCAATTCCATTTGCACCTAGAAATGCAATTTGTGCTCGATAGCTTTTTAGATCCTCAACGGTTTTTGAACCGATTGAGCTAAGTGTTGTTGGTCTCACTCGGCCTCCAAGAAGATAAACCTGAGTTGAAGACTCTCCAAGAACAGAAGCGAGTGTAAGGCTGTTGGTGACAACCATCAGTTGCGGTTTGTTGCGCAGTGAGTCTGCCAAAAATTCTGTCGTGGTTCCACCATCCACAAACACGCAACCTTCTTCAGGAAGGTACTGAGCTGCAATTTGTGCAATGCGCGCTTTTTGTTCCGGGTTGCGATTTTTTCTTTCTGGAAAAGTAAATTCGTGTGAAAGTCTTCCAGCAGATATTGCTCCACCATGAACTCGACGGACCAGGCCGCGCCTTTGAAGAATGTCTAGATCTCTTCGGACTGTTTCGACTGCGACGTTGAGCTTGCCAGACGCATCGAGCGCATCAATGCGTCCGTCCTTGTTCGACCATTCAATAAGTCGAAGCCTGCGCTCCTCAGCGAGCATTTGGTTCCTGTCCGAATCTGCCTGATTGTGTAGTTTTCTGACTGATTGAGGAAAAAACTAGCAGATTATTTGGCCCAAAAGACCAGAAACAGGCAAAAAAGGGCTAAAAACTGAGAAAAACTAGCCCTGGAGCTCGCGTATTCGGGCGTCCTCGACCAGCCGCCACCACAAAAACACCGCAAATCCAGCAAACAACGCCCATTCCAAGGCATAAAACAGGGTCAGCCAATTCACCTGAGTGCCCGGTTCTGGCGGGGCAATCACAATCGGCTCTAACCCAAAGCCAGGCTCTGCGTCCAAAACCATGAAGCCCGCGAGGCTGTTTAGATTGTCACCCTTATATAGGTTCACTAACTGGGCGAGCGAAAAGCTTTCCAGTAAATAGGCCTTTGTGGGATCCCTGATTACTTCAGGTCCCTCTGTTTGAAGATATCTTCCCGTTTGATTCAAAAAAGCCTGAGCCTGTATTGACTCCATCAATTCGACTCTCGCAGCCTCTGCGACCGACAAGCTTTCTGTAAAGCCAATTCCAACACTCAAGCTTGCAGTTGAGTCACCATCTTCTAGAAGCAATCTTGAGTTTGCAATTACCCAATATCCAGAAAGCACTTCGTCGTTTGCGCGCTGTAATCGATTGGCAACAATGAAAACGTTTTCGGTATCAAGCATTATTTCTGCCTGAACTCTTTTGTTGGCGGCGGTAACTGTAAGTGGTGCTCCGGGCTTTTCTGTTTCAATAAGAACTAGTGGTGCTTGCGTTAGATCTTCTGGTTCAACCTCAGTGAAAGATCTTTCTAGCTGCCACTGACCCAAGAGAGCAAAAACTGCTGCAACCGCTAGGGCCAGAAATAATCCGGCAATCCACTTGGGTCTTCTGGCTACCTGAGACCAGGTTGGGTTTGTCATTAGCTCTTTACGTAAGGAGCAATTACAACTTCAACGCGCTGGAATTCTTTTAGATCTGAATAACCAGTTGTTGCCATAGATCTGGCAAGAGCACCAACAATGTTGGAAGCACCATCAGCCGAAGAAGAAGGTCCGGTAAGAATCTGACTTAGAGATCCGGTTTGCTCAACGCGCACGCGATTGCCCCTTGGCAACTCCGCGTGGAAAGCTTCTTGACCCCAGTGCCAACCGCGACCTGGTGCATCAGTTGAACGGGCAAGAATGGATCCAATCATGACCGCGTCTGCTCCGCAGGCAATTGCCTTGACGATATCTCCCGAGGTTCCCAGTCCTCCGTCGGCAATTACGTGCACGTAACGTCCCCCGGACTCGTCCATGTAGTCACGCCTTGCCCCGGCTACGTCGGCTACCGCCGTGGCCATTGGGGCGTGAATGCCAAGCACCGCGCGGGTTGTGGAGGCGGCTCCGCCTCCGAAGCCAACCAAGACACCGGCTGCGCCGGTGCGCATCAAATGAAGGGCTGCGGTGTAGTTGGCTACCCCTCCAACAATCACTGGTACGTCTAGCTCGTAGATGAACTTCTTTAGATTCAGAGGCTCGGAGTCTTTGGCAACGTGTTCAGCTGAAACGGTGTTACCGCGAATCACAAATAGGTCAACACCAGCTTTCAAAACAGCTTCGCTGAACTGGGCGGTGCGCTGCGGTGAAAGAGCGGCCGATACAGTGACACCGCCAGCACGGATCTGCGCGATGCGATCGCGAATTAGTTCCGGTTTGATTGGCTCTGCGTAAATCTGCTGCATTCTTGCAGTGGCTTCAGAATCTTTAAGCTTAGAAATTTCTACTAGAAGTTTTTCAGGGTTGTCATACCTGGTCCAAAGACCTTCAAGATCCAAAACTCCGAGGCCACCGAGTTTTCCAATTTCAATTGCTGTCTCAGGTGAAACAACTGAGTCCATCGGTGCTGCAAGAATCGGCATTGAAAACTGGTAGGCGTCAATTGACCAAGTGGTCGAAACGTCTTTGGGGTCACGGGTTCTTCTGGTTGGAACAATCGCGATGTCGTCAAATGCGTAGGCGCTCTTGGCGCGCTTATTTCTTCCGATTTCTATTTCGGTCATGAAGATTTCTCCTAGCGAGTTCCGTAGTTCGGGGCTTCAATGGTCATCTGAACATCGTGCGGGTGTGACTCTTTGAGTCCAGCTGCAGTGATTCGAACGAACTTTCCTTTTTGCTGAAGCTCGGGAATTGTGCCTCCGCCAACATATCCCATGGAAGCTCTGAGGCCTCCGATTAGCTGGTGAGTCACGGAAGCTACCGAGCCGCGGTAAGGAACCTGACCCTCGATGCCCTCGGGCACTAGCTTGTCTTCGCGAAGCACATCGTCCTGGAAATAGCGGTCTTTGGAGTAGCTCTGGGCCTCTCCTCGGGACTGCATAGCTCCAAGAGATCCCATACCTCTATACGTCTTGTATTGCTTGCCGCCAACGAAAGTGATCTCGCCCGGGGCCTCGTCGGTTCCGGCAAGAAGTGACCCAATCATTACGGCGTTTGCTCCCGCAACGATGGCTTTTGGAATGTCCCCTGAGAACTGCAATCCACCGTCTGCGATAACTGGAACGCCGGCTGGCTTGCAGGCAAGACTTGCTTGGTAGACGGCGGTGATTTGTGGAACGCCGACTCCGGCAACAACTCGAGTGGTGCAAATCGATCCAGGCCCGACTCCAACTTTCACGCCGTCGACGCCGGCATCAACGAGTGCTTGCGCACCCTCGCGAGTTGCAACGTTTCCGCCAATGACATCTACGTTTTTTGCAAAAGGTTCTGACTTTAGTTTTGCAACCATTTCCAAAACTGCTTTGTTGTGGCCATGAGCTGTGTCAACAACCAAAATGTCAACACCGGCATCAACTAGTGCCATTGATCTTTCCCAAGCGTCAGTTCCAACACCGACAGCAGCTGCAACAAGTAGTCTTCCGCTGGAATCTTTCGAAGCCAATGGGTATTTTTCACTCTTGTCGAAGTCTTTGACTGTTATAAGTCCGCGAAGTTTTCCTTGCTCGTCAACAAGTGGCAGCTTCTCGATGCGGTGCTGAGCAAAAATTGCAATTGCTTTGTCTGGAACAATTCCAACCGGTGCGGTAACAAGGGGCATAGGGGTCATGACGTCTTTAACCAAGGTTGTGGTTCTTTGCACATCCAGCACAAATCTCATGTCACGGTTGGT
>ERZ1022724.202-NODE-202-length-13514-cov-19.727246_pt1 | contig 13514 bp, 9 predicted proteins | sample MGYA00521091_ERZ1022724 | MGnify/ENA primary metagenome ERZ1022724 (study PRJEB33162, sample SAMN09537610) | freshwater metagenome | isolation source: freshwater | place: Canada:Alberta | collected 2017-07 | study: EMG produced TPA metagenomics assembly of the... | reverse complement strand
GGAGCCAACCAGCGCGCTTTTCTCATGATTTCAAAAGTTCAGTAAAAGTCATCCACGATTCATCAAGAAGTCATCCAAGAGTCATCGGCGGCGCCCATCGCGCCCCCGCCCGCCCAGAAAACCCCACCCCCATCCAAAACGCAAGCAAAAATGCAATTGGGTGTCAGACACTCAATTAAGGTTTCTATTTCGCTAAGTCTCCGCGGGGCACCCAGCGATTCCGGTCTACGGAAAACTCACCTCAGTCTTGCAGCTCACCCGCCAAGCGCCAGCTCGATGGCGTGGACCGCGTGATCGATCTCCGCGCAGCTCGCGGAGAGCGGCAACATCAAGACGATGGTGTCGAGAATCGGTCGCGTGAGCAAGCCGTGCGCCCGCGCGGCGAGGCAGACAGCTTCCCCGAAACGTTCGTCTGGCGGAAATTTCTCACCATCCGGTCGGCGGAGTTCGATGCCGGCGATGAAGCCGCACTGACGAATCTCGTGCACCAGGGGCTGGCGTGCATGGAAAGCGGCGAGACTCTCACGGAGATGGTCGATTTTTCCCTCCAGATGAAGCAAGGTTTCTTCCTTCTCGAAAAGGTCCAGACTTGCAAGCGCCGCCGCACAGCCTAGCGGATTTGCGGTGTAACTATGACCATAGTAGAAAGCCCGCTCCCCGCCACCGAGGAAGGCGTCATACACTTTTCCAGTCGTGAGGGTGGCGGCAAGCGGTAGGTAGCCGCCGGTGAGCCCCTTCGCCAGACAGAGGAAATCCGGGATCACGTTCTCGCGCTGGCAGGCGAACATGCTGCCCGTGCGGCCGAATCCGGTCATCACCTCATCCAAGATCAAATGCACGTCCCATTCATCGCACCAGCGTCGCAACGCGGCGAGCATTCCGGCAGGCCAGGGGCGCATCTCGTTGACACCTTGGATCAGGGGTTCCACGACGATACCGGCGGTCTCATCCATCGGCAGATTTACCAGTTCATCGAGTGATCCGACATGCTGGACGGGAAACCCGAAGTGTTTGAATTTTTCAAAAAACCTTCCCACTCCGCCAAGCGAGGCGGCACCCAAGGTGTCTCCATGGTAGCCGTTGGCGAAGGCGATGAAACGGTTTTTCCGGGTGTCGCCGGTTTGCTGGCGGAACTGGACCGCCAGCTTCAAGGCACATTCCATGGCCGTGGAGCCGTCATCGGAGAAGAAGGCCCGCTCCAAGGTCTGAGCTGGGAAAAACCCACACAAGCGCCGCGCCAGATCCGCCGCCAGGGGATGGGTGAACCCAAGAAACGAGGTGTGGGCGACTTTTTCCAGCTGACGTGAAATGGCGGCATTGATCGCCGGATGGGCATGGCCGTGGATGTTCGTCCAGATCGACGAGTTCCCGTCCAGGTAGCGTCGGCCCTCCGAGTCCCACAACCATGCTCCCTCACCGCGGACCAGCACCAATGGCTCGTTGGCACGCCCGCACCACTCCGCTTGGCGGGTGAATGGATGCCAACAATGGGCTCGATCCTGCTCGATCACTTGGCGGGTCTCCTCGCGCATGTCCGGAGGATAAGGGCTGGGACCCATTTGGGAAATCTGAAAACGCGCCGATTTCCAAGTGGGTGTGCCAGAACTCTTGCCAGCCGATCATGGATGACTAGGCTGGAGGCCGTGACCGATTCATTTCCCGTTTCACCGCCCCGGGCATGGGCGGAGATCGACCTCGGAGCTCTTGGAAAAAATCTAAGGGTCGCCCGCGAGGTGTTTCCAGGCGCATTGATGGCCGTGGTCAAGGCCGGTGCCTACGGTCATGGCCTGGAAGAGGTGGCCAGGGTGCTGGCCGCCGAAGGGCTCGCATTCCTCGGTGTTGCCAATGTCGGCGAGGCAAGGCGCATCCGGGATGCCGGGGTGCAATCACCCATCTACCTGTTAGGCGCGACCTGGTCGGCGGAGCGCGAGGAGATCGTCGCCCGCGGGTGGACGCCTTGCATCTCGTCACTCGCCGAGGCTGAGGATTTCAACCATCACGCGGCGCTTCAGGGGAAACGGCTGAATGTGCATCTCGCGGTGGACACTGGGATGGGCCGTGGCGGCTTCGTGGTGGATCATTTGCCCGAGATTCTTCACCAGCTGGAGCAACTGCCACATTTGACGATCGAGGGAATCGGTTCTCATTTGCCGTCTGCGGATGAAGATGAGGCGTTCACGCGGCGGCAGTTCGAGCGTTTCTGCGGGATCATCGAGAGCCTGGGCGGTGCCGAGCGTTTCAAATGGATGCATCTTTCCAACAGTGCCGGACTGTTAGGCTACGATCAAGGGCTGTGCAATCTCAGCCGCCCGGGCTTGATGCTGTATGGTGTCTCGCCACTTCCCGGATTTCAGGAGAAGCTTGCCACCGTGATGACCTTGAAGTCGCGGGTGACTCTCGTGCGCGAGCTTCCGGCCGGCCACGGAGTGTCTTACGGGCGGCAGTTTGTGACCACCCGTCCCACCCGGGTCGCCACCATCGGTATCGGTTATGGAGATGGGTATCCGCGTCATGTTTCTGGAAAAGGGGCGGACGTCTGGATCCGAGGCCGCCGCTTTCCGATTCTCGGACGGGTGACCATGGATCAGCTCATGGTCGATCTCACCGGCGCGGAGGACGTGGTGGAGGGCGATGAGGTGGAGATCTTCGGACCTAACATATCCGTCGGAGAAATCGCGCTCAAGGCGGAGACCATTGTGTGGGAGATTTTCACCGGAATCACCCCGCGGGTGCTCAGGGTTTATCACAGCTAGCGGACTCCTTTTTCAGAGTCGCGGTCTGGAGATGCAGCATGGGAAGCCCTTTGCTCAACCGTCCGAATTAGGCCCGCATAGGAAAATGTCCCGCTGAAATACAACAAGGCTGTCATGAGGAAGATCTCCCAATACGGCAGATGATTGGCGCGGAGATGCTGCGAACCGGCGTCTTGTCAGGCAATCGAATTACAGCTGTTTTTACTGCGTCCTTTTCCAGAGATATACCCAACGCTCGGAGACGACTTTGCCGCTTGCGTCTTGCAGTTCACAGGTTAGATCCATATCCATGATATCCTGCGGGGGCTCACAAACAAAAAAGGCGCGCAGAACCTGTGGCATGTGCAGCTTGTCACTGCGGCCGAGACCTGCCGGGACGTCATCCACGTTGGGCATGCTGACATCTGATAGCCCCACATGGATGAGCTTGACGGATTTCCGGTTGATCGTCACTACGGGCTTGAGCTTCGAAATGTCATCCCATTTTGGATCGCCGATTTTTTCCTGGGGTTGGAGTGGCTTGGCGAAGTCGATGGCCATGAGCACCTCGTCGGGTTTCTGGACAGGAGTGCCCGCGCGGGTCGCCCGCACGGTGAAGATGCCGGAGGGCTCCGGATCACGCAGCCAGCGGAGACGGTAATGAAAGCGATGCGCCTTGCCGACTTCCAAGGCCGGCATCGGCTCCCAGAGCAGGATCACGTTGTCATCGGTTTCATCCTTGGTGGGCATTTCGATGAGATGGAGCTTCCCTTGATCGAAGCCCTCGACCGGTTCCACCTTGACGCTTGGGCGGTTATGATAGAGCGCTTCCGGGTCTTGGTAGGAGGCAAACGAACGATCACGCTGCACCAGCGCCCACGAGCGCGGCTTCTCCATGGTGAAGACACAGTGGCGGAAGTGATGCCGGGTCGTCTCCAAGGGGCGGTAATGGAGGTTGCCGCTGCCCAGCTCCATCAAGAGTCCGTCGCTGTCATGCACCTCGGGACGGAAGTCGTAGGGTTTCGGGTGGGTGCCCTCTCCAAACCAGAACATGCTTGAAAATGGGGCGATTCCAAGCTGCTGGACCGGGCGGCGCAGGGTCAACTCGGCTTCGATGTCCATCACCGTTTCCACGCCCGGCGTGATGGTGAATTGATAGGCACCCGAAACGCTCTCGCCGCTGAGAAGCGCCCAGACTTTGAGTGATTTCGAGTCCTTTTTGGGGTGTTCCAGGTAGAATTCCGAGAAATCGGGGAATTCCTCCGGCACACCCGGCAGGCCGCTGTTGATCGACAGCCCACGGGCGGAGAGTCCATACGGTGCGTCCTTGGGAATGGCGCGGAAATAACTGGCACCCAGGAAGACGAGGAACTCGTCCATGTAGTCGGCCGTATTCAGGTGGGTGCGGGCGCGCCATCCCGCATAGCCGGGTGGCGGCGTGGTGCCGGCGGGGATGACTTGTTTTCCATAGTCGAAGAGTTGCGGGTCGAACTTGAGCGGCTCGGAGTTTTTGCCGTTCACTTCTTGAAGGCTCACCATTTTCTTTGCCGTCCAGCCGGGGTGGAAGAAATCGATTGAAAACGGACCCTTGTCGGCCGCCCAAAGGCCTTCTTCCATCTTGAAGCGGATGTCGCGATGCTGGTCATAGGTGAGTTTTTTCCAAAACTCGCCAAGGCTTAAGGGGGATTCCACGTGAGGGGTCTTGGCCAATTCCCGAGCCTTCGCGCGTAGAGTCTCGAACGAAAATTCCTCGGCGCGAGCGGTAAGGCAGGTGGCGGCGATCAGCCCCAGTGCGGTCATCAGTGCGTTTGATTGGCGGTTCATGGTGTCTTCAAGTGGCAGCTGTGTGTATGACGGACTGCCGCTGTTGTGGCAATCCCCGGACTCATCAATTTGTGAATGGCCCTCATTTTTGACATTCCCCTGGTTGTCGCCTTGAATGTCGGTCGTGACGCGGCTATCACTTCCGCAGGAAGATTACATGGCCACCACCCACTCACCCCCTCCGGCAGGCAGCGCGCCTTGGGATATCAAACAAAGCCCATCGGGCAAAAAATTCCTTCCGGTCCTCATCGGCCTCGGGCTCGTGGCTCTCATCGCCTGGGGGCTCTGGCCCAAGCCCGTGCTCATCGAGACGGGCAAGGTCTCACGCGGCCCGCTGACGGTGCGCATTTCTGAAGAGGGGAAAACCCGGGTGAAAAACCGCTACATCGTGGCCACTCCGGTCGCCGGGAAAATGCGTCGCGTCTCGCTCAAGCCCGGTGACGCGGTCACCGCAGGAGAAACCTTGGTCACCACTCTTGAGCCCGTTGCCCCGCCATTGTTAGATCCGCGGGCGCGGGTGCAGGCCGAGTCACTCATGGCCATGCAGGAGGCTAACCGCAAACAAGCCATGGCCACCTTGGATGCCCGGAAATCCGCGCTTGTGATGGCGGAGGCAGACCGCAACCGCGTACGCGCCGTCACCCGTGCGGACACCGTTTCCGCAGCGGATCGCGACCGCGCGGAGGGGGATGCCCTCATTCGTGCGGCCGAGGTCCGTGCGGCTGAGTTTTCTCTTCAAGTTCTCGACTACGAAATCGCCCAAGCCCGCGCCTCTCTGGAGCGCCCGGAACAAGGCGGCCCGGACAATCTCGTCGAGGTCAAAGCTCCGGTCACCGGCCGCGTGCTCCGGGTGATGCAGGAAAGTGAAATGGTCGCTACCGCTGGCATGGCGATCTTGGAAATCGGCGATCCCGCAGACTTGGAAATCGAGGCCGAGATCCTCTCCCGGGATGCCGTGGCCATCCGCTTGGGTGACTCGGTGGAAATCGCCCTCTGGGGAGGCGAGACTCCCCTAAACGCTCGGGTGCGCCGCGTCGAGCCGGCCGCTTTTACGAAGATCTCCGCCCTGGGTGTGGAGGAACAACGCGTATTGGTGCTCTGTGATCTGATGGATACGCAGGAGCAGGCCAAGGCGCTTGGCGACCGGTTCCGCGTAGAAGTGCGAGTCGCCATCTGGCACTCGGACTCAGTGCTGCTCGCGCCTGCCGGTGCGCTTTTCCGCGAGGGGAATGCTTGGAAGACTTACGTTTTCCAAAACGGCAAGGCCGTTCTAACCGCCATCACCGCGGGGCGCTCGGACGGGCGCTTCACGGAAATCCTCGGCGGCTTGAATGCCGATGATGAAATCCTCCTCCACCCGCCTGACACCATCAAGGACGGGGCGCGCGTCACCAAGCGCTAATACTGCTTCATCATCCGCCGCACGTCGGACCCTTTGCCGAAGAGCACCAGCACGTCATCCGCCTCGAACAGGCGCGTGGGCTGCGGGATCCCGAGAACCCGGTTGATCGGCTGGCGGGTCGAACTCAGGGCGGAGGCTCCGCGTCCTTTGGCGATGGTGACCAGGTTGAGATCATACCTGCCACGTAGGTCCACCTCTTGCAAAGAAACCCCGATCCATGGCGGCGGCACGGCGACTTGGGCGATCTCATATCCACCCCCGAGTTCCACGCTGTTGATTAAGTCCGGTGTCTTCAAGGTCCTCGCCAACCAGGCGGCGGCCATCGCTTCCGGAATCAACAACTCGTCGATCTTCAACAACTTTAACAAACGTCCGTGCAAGGGATTGATGATCCGGCTGATGATCCGCTTGGCCCCGAGTTGCTGGACATTCGCGGCAATCGAGATGGAAGCCTCGAAATTCTCACCGATCGCCAGAATCACCACATCGCATTCCTGAATGGGAATCTCATGGAATGCATTCATGTTCGTGCAGTCCGCCTGGATCAGGTATTCGATCTCATCCTTCAAGCCGTTGATGTGGGCCGGGTCATTATCCACGGCGACGATTTCATGCCCCTCCTTCACGAGTTGACGTGCGAGGTGCGTGCCGAAACTTCCTAGGCCGATGATGCAGAATTTCATAACAAGTGTGTTTCCAACTAAGTGAGCAGGATATCTTCCTGCGGTTTTCCCGAGCTCGGGCGGGTATCAGGCTTGATCAAGGTGGCCATCACCGTGAGCAAGCCGACCCTGCCCACAAACATGTTGACGATCAACAAAGTCTTCGCTCCGTCACGCAGCGTGGGTGTTAGGTCAATCGACAGGCCCACGGTCGCAAACGCGCTGATGAGCTCGAACAACAAGCTCGTCTCGCTCACTCCGCTGCCGGTTTGTAAGAACTGCAGGATCACGAAATTGATCGCCAGCCAGATTCCCGTAAGGAAAATCAGGCCCAGCGCTTGGGAACCGGTATCCAGCGGGATCGAACGATTGAAAAACACCATTCCGCGCTTACCGCCGCGCAGTTGATGCCAGAGATGCACCACGCCAACCGCCGCGACCGTCGTGCGCAGCCCGCCCGCCGTGCCGCCGGGCGATCCACCGATGATCATCAACACCATCAGCACCTGCGCCGTAAGCACTCCGATCTCCGACATGACCACGGTATTGAAGCCCGCCGTACGCGCCGTGACGGAGTGGAAAACTGCGGTGAGGACGGTCCCCCCGTTTTCGGGTCCGTCCCTCAAAGCGAATTCGGTGACGAGAATGAGCGCGGCCCCTCCGGCGATCAACAAGGTGTTCGTCACCAAGACCAAGCGCGTATGCACTCTCAACCGCCGCCTGGGTCCTTCCCGGCTGAGCCAGCGCCTCATCTTTGCAACGGACCAAATCGAGACATCCTCGTTGACCAAAGCGCCCAGACCGCCGAGCACGATCAATGACATGATGACGACCTGCCAAACCCAGTTGCCATGAATCACACCGGTGGCCAGGCCATCCGGAAGCGAGGAGAACCCGGCATTACAGAATGCGGAAACCGAGTGGAAAACCGCATGAAACCACCGCGTTGATAGCGCCGGAATTCCATCCAGGCTGAAAAACAACACAAGCGCTCCCAAGCCCTCGCAGGCGAAGGTCATGATCACGATGAATTTCAAGGTCTCGCCAATCCGCGCGAGGCGGTTTTCCTGAATCATTTTCCCAAGTAACAGTCGGTCATGCAAAGTGAGCCCTTCGAACAAGACCACTGCCGCGAAAAACGTAAGGGTCATGATCCCAAGCCCGCCGACTTGGATCAAAAGCAAAATCACCGTCTGCCCGGTGGTGGTGAAGTGGAGCGCCGTATTCTGGACCGACAGGCCGGTCACGCAGACCGCACTGGTGCTTGTGAAAAACACATCCAGCCAGGTGGAAGTCTCGCCAGCGACCGTGCAACGCGGCATTTTTAACAATAAGGCACCCACCACCACGATGAACAAAAACGACCCGATCAATAACAAGCCCGGATGAAAGGCCCGGGCGGTGAAGCGCTTCTGATGGGAAATCATCAAGGCCACCCCCGATACCAGCACCGCGATTTGAACGAACAGGTGTCCTGCCAGCGGCCCCTTTCCGGAGCCCCACAGCCCGGGAACAAGCAGCGCCAGCGAAAGGCCTAAGACCAACAACGCCAGGACCCCGCGCAGAACCAGGCGTCTCCGCTCCCGCTCCTGCGGCCATGCCTCCCGCAGACTCCAAGCCCGCTCCACGGCGAAGGCAAATCCAATTCCCACGGTCAGCAAGTGCTGCCATCCCGACACATCCCCCGTCCATCCCACCAACACGAGCAGACAACCCAACGCCACCAGTGCCAACAGTGGATGGATCCATTTCCAACACTCATTCAGTCGGGCGTGAATCTCACGCGGCTCGCCTCCCTCGTCCATCTGGATGATTTGAAGCATGTTTCCCCACGCGCTGGCAAGAGTGCTTATTCTTTTTGTGGATTGTAAAAAATCCGGAATTCTTGCACGCAACGTGCAGGTTGACATGTCCCGTTCATGAAAGCCCCTTCCCGCTTTTTGCATCCCCAGCGCACCATCGACGACCTCAAAGAGCTGCGTGAGTTGACTGGTGATGATGACGGCGCCCAGCGGGTCGCATTCACGCCCACCTGGGCCAAGGCGCGGAAATGGTTGATCGAAAAAACCGCAGAACTTCCCGTGGAGTCCCACACCGACGCCGCCGGTAACCTCTGGTTCACCCTCCCCGGTGCATCCGAAAAATGCCTGCTCATCGGCGGGCACATCGACTCCGTGCCCAATGGCGGCTGGCTCGACGGCTGCCTGAACCTCATGGCCGGGGTGGAAATCATGCGCCGAATCCACACCGAATATGAAGGGAAACCACCCGTCACCATCCGCTTGGTTGACTGGGCGGACGAGGAAGGTGCCCGCTTCGGAAAAAGCCTGTTCGGCTCGTCCGCATTTTCCGGCCACCTGAATCTTGAAGAAGCACGCCTGCTGAAAGACCGCGATGGCATCCCACTTCCCACCGCACTTGCCGAATTCGGAATTGATCTCGAAACGGTCAAACAAGCTGGAAATGAAGCGAAAAACGCCGCGGCCTACCTCGAACTGCACATCGAGCAGGGCCCGGTCCTCCTCGATCTCGGGCTTCCCTTGGGGGCCGTGCTCGGCACTTGCGGCGTCGAGCGCCACGCCATCCATTTCCACGGCCAGGCCGCCCACTCGGGCAGCACGCCCATGAACCGCCGCCGGGATGCCTTCCTTGCTGCCGCGAAAATGGCAACGGAAATCTACCACATCACCGAGCGCTACGGCGGCGTCTGCACCATCGGTTCCTGCGTCACCGAGCCAGGCATCGTCACCAGCGTCGTCGAGGATTGCACAATTTCCCTGGACCAGAGGCATCTCGACGCCAGCTCTCTGGCGGCCATGCTCATGAAGGCCAAGTCGGCGAGCGAGCGCTTTGCCCAGGAGGGCAACGTCTCGGTCTCTTGGGAGCGCATCTGGGAAATCGAACCCGTGATTTTCAACCGCACCCTGGTCGAGTTCTGCGATGCCGCCATCCTCGAAACCTGCGGCGTCTCACACAGCCTTCCCTCCGGCCCGCTTCACGATGCGGCGGAGGTTTCCCGCGCCGGCATCCCCACCGTGATGATGTTCGTGCAGAGTCTCCACGGCATCAGCCACAATAAAATCGAAGACACCCTCGAAGAGCACCTCGGGCTTTGCGTGGAAGCCTTCGACCGCCTCGCCGAGAAGACCATGGAGTGGATCGTCAAGCGGGAGCGAGGTTCAGCGGGCTGCTAGTTTCCGAAATGCGGGTCACGGCTTTCCACACATCCTCCACCTCCAACTCGTTTTGACAACGCCGGTCCAAAGGACACTTGGGTAACAAGCATGGCGCACACTCGACGTGCCGTCGCACCACCGCATGCCGCCTGCCAAGCGGGCGCTTCCAAACCGGATCATTCGGGCCGAACAAGGTCACGCAGGTCGATCCCGCATGAGCCGCCAGATGCGGCAATGACCCGTCTGCGGCAATCACCAACCCATGCACCGCCAACACCGGCAAAACCCCAGCCAAAGGCAGCGCCTGGAAAAACTCCACCCCTTCACCCAACTTCTCGGCCAGCTGCTCGCTCAAGCCCCTTGGCCCGCCCAAGGACGCGAGGGTGACCTTCGAGTGAGATCCCACAAGCCGCTTGGCAATCTCCAGCCAGCGCTCCAAGGGCCACTCGTAACTTGCCCCGAAGTCGGAGTCGGGACACAGCAAGACCGCCCCCGCGACCGGCTCCACTCCGAGAGCCGCAGGAGCGAAAAATCCCGCCGATTCCGCCACGATTCCCAACTCGCCAAGCGCCGCAAGATAGTATCGGACCCGGTGGTCCAGAGGGCTCACCGAAAACGAAAGCGGGTGGGTCAGGCGTTTGAGAAGCTTTCTCCCACTCGGGCCGAGACGCCTCGGAATCGCTGCGGCCTTGAAAACATCCGCAGCCAGCCCAGCCTCCCAAGCTAGGGATGCCTGCCAGTTTCCAGCAACCCTTCCGGCGATACCCCGCACGTTTGACTTCAGCGGGAAATCGACGATGTGCAGGCCCTCAAGGGTTTCCCAAAACTCCCGCTGGGCTTCCGGGCAGAGAATCCCGGTGCCAAGCCCGGATCCAATCATTGCACGCAGCGCGGGCACTACAAAACACGCCTCATCCCAGCGCTCAGGCGCAGCCACCAGCATTCCTCCACCATTCATCGTCACTCCACCACCCTAAGCCGCCAATGCGCCGGCGGGAATCGTAAAATCCTCCTTCTTCCCCAAGCACTTCGCTTGCATCTCACCGCTGGCCTGCTTCAATTCCCTCCCGGCACGTTTAAAATGCCGATTTCCACCCTCACTGCTACCATGGGAAGACACTTTGAATGCCGCCGCCGCGCGAAGGAATCACGATGGGCCACCATGTCCAAGGTGTTCCCCAAGCTCGCCAAATCCATCACCATGGCCGCCAAAAGCGGCGGCCCGGACCCGGAGTCCAACGCCACACTCCGCGTCGCCATCAACAACGCCAAGGCCCAGAACCTCTCTCGCGAAAACATCGAAAACGCTATCAAACGCGCCGCCGGTAAGGACGCCGCTGATATCAGCGAGGTCACCTACGAGGGAAAAGGCCCGCACGGCTCGCTTTTCGTCGTCGAGTGCGCCACGGATAACTCCAACCGCTCCGTGGGAAACCTGAAAATCATCTTCAACAAAAACGGCGGCCAAATGGTCAATGCCGGCCAACTGGATTTCATGTTCTCGCGCAAGGCCGTCATCGAATTCCCCGTGCCGGACGGTCGCGACCTCGACGAGATCGAACTCGAACTCATCGACGCCGGCTTGGAGGAAATCCATGTCGATGAAGGAGTCGTCTCCGTCATCGGCGAGCTCAGCGCGTTTTCCAGCCTCTGCCACGCAGTCGAAGCCCTCGGCATCGTCGCCACCAAGTCCAGCCTGAAGCGCCTGCCCACCCAACCCATCGAACTCACCGAAGCTCAAATGGAAGATGTGGAAAACCTCCTCGACAAGCTTGAGGACGACGACGACGTGCAGGCGGTCTTCACCAACCTGGCTTAGTCGCGGCGAGCTTGCTTTCCATCCGCTTGAGGTCCGTTTTCCACGGGTCAAACAGGAACGGCAGCGGCTTGAGACAATCCACCGCGGCTTGCAAATTGCCCGCAGTTTCCAAGACCAATGCCTTGGAATGGTAAAAATATCCCCACTCCACCATCTTGTTCTCAGGAGTCATCTTCATCTGGGTCATGTGAGCCTCCAATAAGGCAAGCACCCGCAGCCCGGCGGCCGGACTCTCCTGATGAGCCACCGCCTGCGCGTAAACCCCGAAAATCCCCACCATGGCCAGCACGAAGTCTCCGCTTGGTATCTCTCGCGCGGGCGCAAGCCTTTGATTTCGAGTCACAAACTGCCTCTCCACCTCCGGCCAGACTTGGCGCTGACGGTCGATCACCCCTTGCCAATTCTGCTGGTCGGCATCGTGCTTGTGAAGCACCCACACTGCCCGCGCCCGCGCTGGGTAGCGCTTCAAAACGTCGCCCGCCAGCCGATTCAGATCATGCCATACGAACGATCGCTGCGCGGAAAGCACACAAAAAACCCCAAGTAAGATGCACGCCGGAACTCTCGGCGAGACCGTCTCAAACAAATACTTCCACCCCGCATGAAGAACGATCGCCGCACCCAGACAAAACCACGGCAGCCCCGGGTAAATGCGATACTCCGGCATGAACTCCGGAACCAGATAGAGAACCCGAAACAAAATCGTCGATGCATAAAGCAACAAGCACACCCCGACCAGCCGTGTCGCCTTCTTCCGGATCAGCCAAATGCAGAATAGGATCAAAGCGATGAATGAAACCGCCGCCCATTTCGCGCCCACGTCAGGGATCGCCCAGAATGCCGTCCCGGCAGGCATCAGAGTTTCCGTGATTTCATGATCCGAGCATAACGCGACCGGCACCACACTGCGCCACGCGAACTCCCAGAAAACCCGTGCCAGTGTATAGGCATGGCCCGTCCACCGTGGTTCGGAGATGTCCGGGATGCGCCTGAAAAAACCCAACTCCCACAAGCCGAACGCCAGCAACACACCGCCAAGCAACCCGATCCAGGCCCTTCGCCGGAACCAAACCCATTGACCGGGCGACATCGCCGCCACACCCACCCCGGCCACCATCATCACCGCATGAAAAAGCCCCGGCCCCTTGGAAAACATCGCCCCCACCACAAAGATCCCGCAGCCTGCTAGATTCATCCAGCCGCCATGTTTCAAAAAACGGAGAAGCCCCCATGCCGCCAACAGCGAGAACAAGGTCACCCAAGCCAGATCCTGGGTCCTCGCATAGTTCGGAATCTCGCTCGCCAGCGGATGCACCACGAACCACAAAGCCCCGAACAGCGCAACACCCGCCATCGCGCGGTCCTTCCATAAATCCCGCCCCAGCCCATACAAAGCACAACCCACCCCGGTGTGTAAAAGCCAGTTCACCGCATGGAACCCCACCGCCGACATCCCGAATACGCGATACTGGAGATGATAGATCATATAGCTCCAAGTCATCGTTTTCAACAACTTGAGATCGCCACTCCGGACCGCCTCGTTATCACGAATCTGCACCAAATCGTCCAAATAGAACTGTGAACCCAGACACCACAGATGGGCCAAAGCGCTCGCCATCACGATCCAAAGGAAGGGCATCCAGCCGTCAAGCTGACCCATTCCCGCCGCTTTACGCATTTTCTCCCCTACTCCTTGTTTCACGTCCCGATTCTAGCGAACCCACTCCTCCCTCGCGCAATCTCCATTTTTAAAACTTCGAACCCGCAGCGTGTCTATGACCGCCGATGTGGGTGAAGAGGCGGTTTCGGCTTGGGCAACAAGCTGACTCATGCGCGCTAGGCGAATGGAAAGCCTGTAGCGGCGTGTCTATGACCGCCGAAGCGACTGAAGAAGCGGTT
>ERZ1022724.201-NODE-201-length-13520-cov-5.363164_pt1 | contig 13520 bp, 21 predicted proteins | sample MGYA00521091_ERZ1022724 | MGnify/ENA primary metagenome ERZ1022724 (study PRJEB33162, sample SAMN09537610) | freshwater metagenome | isolation source: freshwater | place: Canada:Alberta | collected 2017-07 | study: EMG produced TPA metagenomics assembly of the... | reverse complement strand
TCCGTATCTTGAAGCGTTCATCACACATCTCAGTTGCAGTTAGCGATGTAAAAGCTTCATCGAAAACTCTTAACTTGAAGAAAACAACTCAGAAGGGAGCGACCAAGTAATGGGTCAAAAAGTAAACCCACACGGCTTCCGTCTCGGCATTACAACTGAATTCAAGTCACGTTGGTACGCAGACAAGCTATACAAGGATTACGTCAAGGAAGATGTCGAAATCCGTCGCTTGATGCAGAAGGGTATGGAGCGCGCTGGTGTATCTCGAATTGAAATCGAGCGCACACGTGATCGCGTCCGTATCGATCTACACACTGCACGTCCAGGAATTGTTATTGGCCGTCGTGGTCAAGAAGCAGACATCCTTCGTCAGCGTCTAGAGAAGCTAACAGGCAAGCAGGTACAGCTAAATATTCTTGAGGTTAAGAACCCAGAGATCGATGCACAGCTTGTTGCACAAGGAATCGCGGAGCAGCTTGCTGCACGTGTTTCATTCCGTCGCGCAATGAAGAAGTCGATGCAAACAGCAATGAAGTCTGGCGCACAGGGCATCCGTGTTCAGTGTGGTGGTCGTCTTGGTGGTGCAGAAATGTCACGTTCTGAGTTCTACCGTGAAGGTCGTGTACCTCTACACACACTTCGCGCCGATATTGATTATGGCTTCTACGAGGCACATACAACATTTGGTCGCCTAGGTGTGAAGGTATGGATCTACAAGGGCGAAGTTATTGGTTCACGTACAGAGCGTGCTGAAAAGGCACTTGCAGAAGCTCGTGCACCAAAGCCAGAGCGCCGCGGACCTCGTACACCACGCGCACCAAAGGCAGAGGTAACTGTTTCTCAGGGAACACCTACTGCAACCGCGGAAGGAGAATCTAACTAATGTTGATTCCACGTCGTGTTAAGCACCGTAAGCAGCACCACCCATCCCGTAAGGGCGCAGCAAAGGGCGGATCAACAGTTGCATTTGGTGACTTCGGTATTCAAGCTCTCGCTCCAGCTTATGTAACAAACCGTCAGATTGAAGCGGCTCGTATCGCTATGACTCGTTACATCAAGCGTGGTGGAAAGGTTTGGATCAATATTTATCCAGATCGTCCATTGACTAAGAAGCCTGCTGAAACTCGTATGGGTTCCGGTAAGGGTTCTCCTGAGTGGTGGATTGCAAATGTTAAGCCAGGTCGCGTGATGTTTGAGATCTCTGGTGTTTCAGAAGCAATTGCAACAGAAGCGATGCGTCTTGCGATGCACAAGCTTCCAATGAAGTGTCGTGTAGTAAAGCGTGAGGAGGCATAAGTGGCTACTACAACTAATGAAGTACTACGCCAGTTAACAGCTGATGAGTTGACCAGCAAGGTGCGCGAGTTGAAGGAAGAACTCTTCAATCTACGTTTCCAGGCAGCAACAGGACAGCTAGAAAGCCACGGTCGTCTTAGCGAGGTTCGCAAAGAGATCGCACGTGTCTACACAATTATTCGCGAACGCGAACTAGGAATCGGAGGAGCTGCGTAATGACTACTAACAATGCAGATCGCAGCGACCGTAAGGTCCGTGAAGGAATTGTTGTAAGCGACAAGATGGATAAGACCATCACCGTTGAGGTTTCAAACCGTGTTAAGCACGGCATGTACTCAAAGGTTATGTCTCGCTCAAGCAAGCTAAAAGCACATGACGAGCAGAACTCTGCTGGCATGGGCGATCGTGTACTCATCATGGAAACTCGTCCATTGTCAGCAACAAAGCGCTGGCGTTTGGTCGAGATTCTCGAGAAGGCAAAGTAAGGGTTCGGTGGATAACTAATGATTCAACAAGAATCGCGCCTACGCGTCGCGGATAACACAGGAGCTAAGGAGCTTCTCTGTATTCGTGTGCTCGGTGGATCCAAGCGCCGCTATGCCGGTATCGGAGACATCATCGTTTGCTCTGTTAAGGATGCAATTCCTGGCGGACAGGTAAAGAAGGGTGAGGTCGTAAAGGCTGTCATCGTTCGTACAGTTAAGGAACGTCGTCGTCCAGATGGTTCCTACATCAAGTTTGACGAGAATGCTGCAGTGATTTTGAAGGCTGATGGCGAGCCACGTGGAACCCGTATCTTCGGACCAGTTGCACGTGAACTTCGCGATAAGCGCTTCATGAAGATCATCTCGCTAGCTCCGGAGGTGCTCTAATAATGGCAAAGATTAAGAAGGATGACACCGTTCTTGTTATCGCGGGTAAAGATCGCGGAACAACAGGAAAGGTAATTTCAGTTGATGGCAACCGTGTAACAGTTGAAGGCGTAAACCGCCAGAAGCGTCACACGAAGGAGACAACTGGTGATCGCGGCGTAAAGGTCGGCGGAATCATCACTGTTGAAGCATCACTACACATTTCAAATGTCATGGTCGTTGATGGGGATGGCAAGGCAACTCGTCTTGGTGTTCGCAAAGATGAAGAAGGCAAGAATGTTCGTATCTCACGTCGCACCGGAAAGGACATCTAATGTCAACCAAGGTAGATGTACGTCTAAAGGCTAAGTACAAGAGCGATATCGCTCCTGCACTAAAGAGCGAGTTTGGATTCAAGAATCCAATGATGGTTCCAACACTTGTAAAGGTCATCGTAAACATGGGTGTCGGCGACGCTGCTCGTGATTCAAAGTTGATCGAAGGAGCTATCCGCGACCTAACAACAATCACTGGCCAAAAGCCACAGGTCACAAAGGCGCGCAAATCAATCGCTCAGTTCAAGCTTCGTGAGGGTCAGCCAATTGGCGCACACGTAACTTTGCGCGGAGATCGTATGTGGGAGTTTGCAGATCGTTTGCTTTCAATCTCACTTCCACGTATCCGCGACTTCCGTGGTCTTTCACCAAAGCAGTTTGATGGAAATGGAAACTACACCTTCGGTCTAACCGAGCAGGTTGTATTCCCAGAAATCGAGCAGGACAAGGTTGATCGTCCACGCGGTATGGATATTACTTTCGTAACGACAGCAAAGAATGATGCTGAAGGTCGCGCACTACTCAAGGCGCTCGGCTTTCCATTCAAGGAGGCATAAGCCATGGCAAAGACATCGCTCAAGGTAAAGGCAGCTCGCAAGCCTAAGTTCAAGGTTCGCGGCTATACACGTTGCCAGCGTTGCGGACGTCCACACTCTGTTTATCAGAAGTTTGGTATCTGCCGTGTGTGCTTCCGCGAGATGGCTCACCGTGGTGAGCTTCCTGGTATCACCAAGGCATCCTGGTAATACAGAAGTAAAGAACAAGAAATTCAAGCCCTATCCAAATAACTACAACGAACAAGGTCTATAGAAAGAAACCAGTTCGAGAAAGGCCACGAGGCCACGTATGACAATGACAGATCCGATCGCAGACATGTTGACACGTCTGCGCAACGCGAACTCTGCCTACCATGATTCGGTTTCAATGCCGTCATCATCGGTCAAGGTACGTATCGCTGCGATCCTTCAACAAGAGGGATACATCGCGGGATACCGTGTTGAAGATGCAGAAAATGGAGTAGGTAAGAACCTTGTTCTTGACCTTAAGTTTGGTGCAAACCGTGAGCGTTCAATCGCTGGTTTGCGTCGCGTAAGCAAGCCAGGACTTCGCGTGTACGCAAAGTCAACATCACTACCTAAGGTACTTGGTGGACTAGGCGTTGCAATTATTTCAACCTCATCTGGATTGCTTACTGATAAGCAGGCCAACAAGCAGGGCGTAGGCGGAGAAGTTCTCGCCTACGTATGGTGATCATCTAATGTCACGTATTGGTCGCATGCCTATCGCCGTACCAAGCGGCGTAGAAGTAACAATCGCTGGACAGCATGTTGCAGTGAAGGGCCCAAAGGGTTCTCTCTCACTTAACGTTGCTGAGCCAATTCAAGTTTCCCAAGAAGCTGGTGTTATCACCGTTGCTCGTCCAAACGAGGAGCGCGTAACACGTTCACTTCACGGTCTATCTCGCACACTTGTTGCGAACATGGTCGAGGGCGTAACCAACGGTTACACAATCACAATTGAAATCGTTGGTGTTGGTTACCGTGTTGCTGAAAAGGGTCAGGACCTAGAGTTCCAGCTCGGTTACAGCCACAACATCCAATTCCCAGCACCTGAAGGAATCACCTACAAGGTTGAGTCACCAACAAAGTTCCATATCTCTGGAATTGATAAGCAGTTGGTTGGCGAAGTAGCTGCAAAGGTAAAGAAGCTTCGCAAGGCTGATCCTTACAAGGGCAAGGGCTTGCGTATTTCAGGTGAAGTTGTTCGCCGCAAGCAAGGAAAGACAGGTAAGAAGTAATGGCTATTGGTGTAAAGGTCCGCAAAGGTTCGGCAACAAACGCCCGTGCCCGTCGTGCTTTCCGCGTTCGCAAGAAGGTTTCCGGAACAGCATCTCGTCCACGTTTAGTCGTTTCTCGCTCATCACGTCACTTGTTTGTACAGGTTATTGATGACACACAGGGCAAGACTCTTGCCTATGCATCCACAATGGAATCTGATCTTCGTGCCGATAAGGGCGACAAGACTGCAAAGTCAAAGGCTGTTGGTGCATTGATCGCATCACGCGCTAAGGCTGCTGGAGTTTCAACTGTCGTATTCGATCGCGCAGGAAATAAGTACCACGGTCGTATTGCAGCTGTAGCTGACAGTGCACGAGAGAACGGATTGGAGTTCTAATGTCTACTAATCCAACTACTGCGCCAGCATCAGCAGGCAACGAGCGAGGTAAGGGACGCCCAGAGCGTCGCGAACGTCGTGATGATCGTGAGAAGGAAAAGAATCCATTCATGGAGCGCGTTGTATTTATCAACCGCGTATCTAAGGTTGTTAAGGGTGGACGTCGTTTCTCATTCACCGCACTTGTAGTTGTCGGCGACGGCAATGGTCAGGTCGGTATTGGTTACGGAAAGTCTAAGGAAGTTCCAGCAGCGATTGCTAAGGCAGTGGAAGAAGCGAAGAAGTCATTCTTCACAGTTCCACGTGTTCAGGGAACAGTTCCTCACCCAGTACAAGGTGAAACTGCAGCGGGTGTAGTTCTTCTACGTCCAGCTAGCCCAGGTACCGGAGTTATCGCCGGTGGTCCAGTGCGTGCAGTTCTTGAGTGTGCAGGTATCACAGATGTTTTGACTAAGTCACTCGGATCTAACAATGCAATCAACATGGTTCACGCAACCGTTGCTGCATTGAAGATGCTTGAGAGCCCAGCACAAATTGCTGCGCGACGTGGTCGTCCATTGGAAGATGTTGCACCAGCAGCAATTATCCGCGCTTCACAGATCACGGTAGGTGCCTAATGCCACGTTTGAAAGTAACTCAGATTCGCTCAAAGGTTGGAAACAAGCCTGAGCAGCGTGACACTCTTCGTTCATTGGGCCTAAAGCGCATTAACGATGTTGTTGTTAAAGAAGATCGTCCAGAAATTCGTGGCATGGTTTACGCCGTTCGCCACCTGATTAAGGTTGAGGAGGTCGAATAAAGATGACTTTAAAACTTCATCATCTTCGCCCAGCTCCAGGTGCAAAGAAGGCCAAGACTCGTAAGGGTCGCGGTGAGGCATCAAAGGGTAAGACCGCAGGTCGCGGTGGTAAGGGAACACGCGCTCGTAACACAGTTCGTGCAGGTTTCGAAGGTGGTCAGCTACCTCTCGTAATGCGCTTGCCAAAGCTTCGCGGATTTAAGAACCCAGCACGTATTGAGTACCAAGCGGTGAATGTTTCAACAATTAACGCGCTATTCCCTAAGGGTGGCGATGTAACTGTTGCAGATCTCATTGCAAAGGGTGCCGTTCGCGACAGTTTGCCTGTAAAGGTCCTTGGAAATGGCGAAATCGATGTCAAGGTGAGTGTTACTGCACACGCTTTCTCATCATCTGCTGTAGACAAGATCACTGCAGCCGGCGGCAAGACAAACGTTCTCTAATAAGCGAACTGTTTAAGACGAAAGAGACAGAGGAGAAGATAAATGCTTTCAGCATTTGCTACAGCTTTTAAGACACCAGATCTGCGAAAGAAGATCTTCTTCACTCTCTCAATCATGGCTTTGTTCCGCTTTGGCTCACTTGTTCCAACACCGGGTGTCTCATATACAAATGTGAAGCAGTGTTTGGCAACAGCTGAGACTGGTGGATTGTTTGGTTTGATCAACCTATTCAGCGGTGGAGCGCTCATTCAGCTCTCTGTTTTCGCGCTAGGAATCATGCCTTACATCACCGCATCGATCATCGTGCAGTTGTTAACAGTTGTAATTCCTCGCTTTGAAACCCTTAAGAAAGAGGGACAGTCAGGAACTGCAAAGTTAACTCAGTACACACGTTACTTAACAATTGGTTTAGCGGTATTGCAGTCAACTGGTTTGATCGCAGTAGCACGTACACCAGGACGCTTAATTGCAGGTTGCGATCTTGCAATCATCCCTGACACTTCATGGCAGCGAATCGTCACAATGATCGTGGTTATGACAGCTGGTACATCTGTTGTTATGTGGCTTGGTGAGCTCATCACTGATCGTGGTGTTGGTAACGGTATGTCAATCTTGATCTTCACATCAATTGCAGCAACCTTCCCAAGCCAGCTCTGGTCAATCCGTCTACAAAAGGGTCTATTCGCCTTCATCTTCATCTTGGCGGTAGGTGTTCTGATTGTTGCTGCGGTTGTCTTTGTTGAGCAGGCTCAACGTCGTATCCCAGTTCAATATGCAAAGCGCATGGTTGGACGTCAGGCATATGGCGGAACAAGTACCTACATTCCAATCAAGGTAAACCAGGCTGGTGTTATCCCAGTAATTTTTGCCTCATCATTGCTGTACATCCCATCACTGATCGTGAACTTCACAGCAAGTACAGCGCCTTGGGCTGTATGGGTTAGCCGTAACTTTGTAAATGGCGACAACATTGTTTATGTAGCGACATATGCTGCGCTTATCATCTTCTTCACATACTTCTACGTAGCAATTACCTTCAACCCAGATGAGGTTGCAGATAACATGAAGAAGTACGGTGGATTCGTTCCAGGTATCCGTGCCGGAAAGCCAACATCTGAGTACCTACAGTATGTTCTCTCACGCATCACAGCTCCTGGTTCTATGTACCTTGCATTGGTTGCAATTATTCCAATCGGTGCACTTGTGCTCTTTGGTGCAACGCAGAACTTCCCATTTGGTGGAACCGCGATCTTGATCGTTGTTGGTGTTGGTCTAGATACTGCAAAGCAGATTGAATCTCAGCTACAACAACGTTCATACGAGGGATTCCTTAAGTAATGCGTCTAGTCCTGGTAGGTCCACCAGGTGCTGGCAAGGGAACGCAAGCGCAATTCCTGGCTGAGCACTTTTCTATTCCACACATCTCAACTGGCGATATCTTCCGTGCCAATTTGAAGGCTGGAACAGATCTAGGAAAACAGGCACAAACATTTATGGATCGTGGAGAGTTAGTTCCAGATTCAGTCACAAATGAGATGGTTAAAGATCGCTTAACCCATGATGATGTCGCCAACGGATTTATTCTCGATGGCTTCCCACGCAATGTTGCTCAAGCTGAAGTCCTTCGCGCAATCCTTGCCGAAAAGAAGACTCCACTTCAAGCGGTCTTGGAGTTCTCAGCACCAGATACTGAAATTATCGCCCGACTTTTGCAACGTGCAGAGATCGAAAAACGTGTTGATGACCAGGAAGATGTGATCAAGCGACGTCTCGAAGTTTATGCAGAGCAGACCGCTCCAATTATCTCTTTCTACCGTAATGAAGGTTTACTAATCTCCGTTAGCGCTGTTGGAGATATCAAAGACATCACCGCAAGCGCGATTTCTGCACTAAGCCGCGTAGCCCAGTAAGTTTTCACTCATGGCTATTCAGGTAAAAACCCTTGATCAACTCAAGACGATGCGTCGTGCTGGGTTAGTTGTTGCTGAGATTCACAAGGCAATTCGTGAGGCGATTAAGCCGGGCATGACTACAAGCGCGCTAGACACAATCGCCGAAGCGGTAATTAAGCGCCACGGTGCTACCTCAAATTTCAAGGGCTACCACGGCTTTCCGGCAACTATTTGCGTTTCAGTAAATGATGAGATCGTTCACGGCATTCCCGGAGATCGCGTGATTAATGATGGTGATGTCGTATCAGTTGATTGTGGCGCAATTATCGATGGCTGGCATGGAGATGCAGCCTTTTCTATCGGCATCGGAACCATCGATCCAGAAGATCAAAAGCTAATGGATGTCTGTGAAGAGTCTATGTGGCGTGGAATTGCAGCTGGAAAAAATGGCGCAAAGCTCTCAGATATTGGATATGCAATTGAGCAGTACACAAACTCGCAAGGCAAGTATGGAATTTTGCAGGAGTATGGCGGACATGGCATCGGAACTGAGATGCACCAAGAGCCACATGTTCTTAACTTTGGCAAAGCAGGTAATGGTCCAGAGATCATTCCGGGCTTTGTTTTAGCGATAGAGCCGATGATTACTCGAGGCTCAGCCCGCACTAAGGTTCTAGCCGATGATTGGACAGTTGTTTCTGCGGATAAGTCGCGTGGCTCTCACTTTGAACATACCTACGCGATCCTGCCTGATGGAAAGCCATTTGTTCTGACCTCATTTGACGGGGGAAAGGCTGAGCTTGCTCGCCTCGGTGTTGTCGTTTCAGATCTACTGTAAAAACACCGATTTCGTTACCTTTTTGAGACTAAAAACCCTTACATCTGGCAGATAGAGCCTGTACTTTCTCTCCATCCCTCACCCTCGAGGGCAGGAAAAAATGGAGAACTCATCGATGAGAAAGACCTCTTTAATCCGCTTCGCTGTTGTGGCAACTGCAGTTGCTGCATTAGTAAGCACAACCCTTCCGGCACAAGCTGCTGTGAAGCCGGCAAGCAAAGCAACAGTTGGCGATGACTGCACAGCAGCATCAGCAGCATCAAACAGAGTTGCTAAGGGCCGCGGCGTAGATGGCTCAGATTTAACATGCATGGTCGTACCAACAGGTTCATTCAAGGGCCAAACAAAGTGGTGGTACAAGGATGTTAAGCCGCTAAAGAATATTGACTGGACTGTTCCAGCAAACCCAGGTGGATACTCACTTACAAGTAATGCAATCAGCGACACATTGAAGGCTGAAGGCCTACTTGGTCAGTACTCATCATCATTCAAGCCAGGTGCCGGTGGTGCTGTTGGACTTGGTGCATTCCAAGAGATTAAGGGCAAGCCAGAGGCTGCTCTTGTTACTGGAATTGCAATGACTGGTGGACTTTACTCAAACAAGTCACCTCTAAATCTTCTTGCATCAACACCAATTGCAAAGGTTCTACGTGAGTACAACGCAATTGTTGTTCCTGCTAACTCAAAGTACCGTAACCTAAAGCAGCTAATGGATGATCTAAAGGCTCGTCCAAACAGCGTTGCAATCGCTGGTGGAAGCAAGGGCGGAATTGATCACCAGGTAATGGGACTTCTTGCACAAGGTGCAGGTATTGATCCAACCAAGTTGAACTATGTTGTGTTCTCAGGTGGTCCAGAAGTTCTAACATCAATTCTCTCTGGCTCAACACAGGTAGGTATCTCAGGTTCATCTGAGTTCAACGCATTCGTTGCATCAGGAAGAGTTCGTGTACTTGGAGTTTCATCTGCACGACCACTTGCTGGTTTCAAGGGTCAGACCTTCGTTCGTCAGGGTTACAACCTTGTCTACGGAAACTGGCGTGGAGTAATGGCTCCAGCTGATATCTCTAAGGCTGATTACAACAACTTCATTAAGGTAATGGACATCATGCATGTTTCACCTTCATGGAAGGAACAGCTAAAGAAGAACAACTGGGATAACGAGTTCGAGGCAGGACTTAAGTTCAAGTCATTCCTCGAGAAGCACATTCCAGAAATCAATACTGTTATGAAGGGTCTTGGAATCTAATTTGATTCTCAACAAGCTCTCTAAGCAAGGAAAGGGGGAGCTGGCATTTGCCAGCTCCTTCTTCTTGCTTGGAATTTTCGTGGCCTGGGATACCTCAGGTATGGATATCCCGCAGGACAACTCAATTGTTAGTCCGCAAACTTTCCCATACATGGTTGCTGCATTTGCTTCCTTAGTTGGCCTCGGATTGATTGTGGATGTATTGCGTGGAAAGAACGGCGTACCTGATGGAACTGAACCAGGGGATCCGTACTCACCAATAAATTGGAAGACGATGGGAATTGTTGCCGCAGCAATCGGCATGCATGTTATTTTGCTAGAGACAGCAGGGTATGTACTCGCTGCAACTGTTTGTTTTTGGGGAGTTGCCTACGCCTTTGGTTCTCGCAGAATTTTGAAAGACTTTCTTATTAGCGCAGTTTTCGCAAGTATCGTTTACTTGGCATTTAGCAGGGGATTAAACATCAATTTACCTGCAGGCATCTTTGACGGGATTCTAGATAATGGGTAGCAACTTCACACTCTTACTTGACGGATTCCAAACCGTCTTTACACCTACAAACTTAATGTTTGGCCTCTTGGGAACTTTCTTAGGAACACTTGTAGGAGTGCTCCCTGGAATTGGTCCAGCGTTGGCTATTGGTTTATTGCTCCCAATTACCTTGACGGTAAATCCAACCTCAGCATTGATCATGTTTGCGGCGATTTTTTATGGAGCTATGTATGGCGGATCAACAACCTCGATTCTCTTAAATACGCCGGGTGAAAGTGGATCGGTTATCACCGCCCTTGAGGGCAATAAGATGGCAAAGGCTGGGCGTGCAGGAGCAGCGCTTGCAACTGCAGCGATTGGTTCATTTGTCGCGGGCACAATTGCAACAATATTGCTGGCCTTCGGTGCACCTTTATTAGCTGAATTCGCCTTAACAATTCAACCTGCAGGGTATTTGGCGTTGATTATTTTGGCTTTTGCTACCGTCGGAACCTTGCTAGGAACTTCACGCATCCGCGGATTAATCGCACTATCTATGGGCTTAGTTATCGGTCTAATTGGAGCAGATCTTCAATCAGGCGCACTTCGCCTTACCTTTGGAAATTTGAATGCGATTGATGGAATCGAGACAGTTACTGTAATTGTTGCCATCTTTGCCTTGGGCGAGACCTTGTACCTTGCTAGCCGCCACACATTAGTGAAGGCATCGGTCTTGCAGGTAGATGGAAAAGCTTGGATGACACGTCAAGATTTCAAGCGCTCATGGAAGCCTTGGCTGCGCGGTACCGCCATTGGTTTTCCACTAGGTGTAGTCCCTGCAGGTGGATCAGAAGTTCCTACCTTCTTGTCATATGGTGTTGAAAAAGCACTTTCCAAGAACAAGGATGAGTTTGGCAAGGGCGCTATCGAAGGTGTTGCTGGTCCAGAGGCTGCAAACAATGCAAACGCCGCAGGTGTATTAGTTCCAATGCTTGCACTGGGCTTGCCAACATCTGCAACTGCTGCGGTGGTTCTAGTTGCATTCCAATCATTTAATATTCAGCCAGGCCCAATGCTTTTCCAGACAAATCCGGAAATTGTTTGGAGCTTGATTGCATCCCTCTTTGTAGGAAACTTCTTACTCTTGGTATTAAACCTTCCATTGATTCGTTTTTGGGTAATGTTGCTGAAGATTCCTACACATTATTTGTATGCCGGAATTACAACCTTCGCACTTTTGGGTGCATATGCACTGAACAACTCAACATTTGACTTGCAGGTAGCGTTGGCAGTTGGCGTGATCGGCTTCCTCTTCCGTCGTTTCGGAGTTCCGATTACTCCATTGATCATCGGTGCAATCCTTGGGCCATTGTCAGAGCTTTATTTCAAGCGCTCACTACAAATCAGCCAGGGCGATTGGGGCATCTTGATAGATGGAACCTTCCCTAAGGTTATTTATGGAATCTTGATCCTGGTGATCATCGGACCTCTTGTTTGGAACTTCAAGAAGAGCTTTGCCATTAAGAAGTAAATGGCTGCAGATAAGTTACTTCCGTGGGCGAAACCACTTCTGGTTTCATCCACACTGACACAAGCAACCATCTACGTTCTTCGCCCTATGATCACCTATCGGGCGATTGAATTAGATGCCAACGCCGCTCAAATTGGTTTGATCGCAGCGTTGTACGCGCTTTTCCCGGTTTTGTTAGCTCTGCAATTTGGATCCTGGGTCGGAAAACTTGGTGAGGCTAAGTTCATCATTTATGGCACTTTGGCCATGATGGTTACGTCAGCAGCTTTAATCTTTGCAAACAATCTTGTGACACTTGGAATCGCAACGGCAGCTGCTGGGCTTGCGCACTTGGCCTGCATGGTTGGTGGTCAATCCATGGTTGCACTGCGTGCTCCTCGAGCAAGTTATGACAGATACTTTGGTTTTTACACCTTCAGTGCATCTGTTGGTCACATGCTTGGACCAATCATCGCAACAATTGTTGCAGGCTCCAATGGCACTCTGCCTAAGTCAACATCCAATGCATTCTTGCTTGGAGTTGTGTTAACAATAATTGCCTTGGTTCCAGTTATTAAATGGAGAAATGAAAGACCCACCGTTGAAGCTAAAGAGAATGCAGACGGTACCTTTAAAGCTGCAGCTAAATTAGTTAAGCGCCCAGGAATCATGGCAGCGATCTATATTTCATTAGCGATCTCATCGGTAGCCGATGTATTAGTTGTTTTCTTGCCGCTGTTTGGCACTGAGAACAACTTCTCTTCATATGCAATCGGTGCAATTCTTGCCATTCGAGCAGGAACAACGATGATGTCTAGGTTTTTCTTAGGCCGATTAAGTCAGCGTTTTTCAACTTTCCAATTACTGTGGTGGAGCACCATCATTTCAACCTTGTGTTGTGGTGCGATGGCATTTGCTCAGACCCCACTTTCCTTAGGAGTAATTGTCTTCATCGCAGGTTTCTCATTAGGAGTAGGCCAGCCGCTGACTATGTCTCTGATCTCGCAAAAAACTGAAAGCAATGAGCGGGCACTTGCCGTTTCTGCACGATTGATGGGTAATAGATTTGGCCAATTCCTGGTGCCAGCCACCGCCGGCACCTTGGCGGCGGCATCAGGGGCAGGGGCGGTCTTTATCGGCTTAGCGGTACTGCTAGCCAGCTCGATTTTCAGCGTAAAACGCAACTGATCTGTGGCCTGAATTACAAGGTTGTAGTTCATTGGGCGGATTTCCCTTATTTGAGCCTGAGCCCTAAACTACGAGTTCGCTTGTTTCACGCTTAAACAGAAATGTAGGTACAGCTTGGCTAAAAAAGATGGCGCCATCGAGATGGAAGGCACCGTTGCTGAAGCTTTACCTAACGCAATGTTTCGCGTGGAGCTAACTAACGGACATAAAGTCCTCGCTCACATTAGCGGCAAGATGCGAAAGAACTACATTCGTATTCTTCCTGCCGATCGTGTGATCGTTGAAATGAGTCCGTACGACCTAACAAAGGGTCGAATTATTTATCGTTATAAGTAACAAGGGGAGCAATAGACATGAAGGTTAATCCAAGCGTTAAGAAGATTTGCGATAAGTGCAAAGTCATTCGCCGCAAGGGTCGCGTCATGGCTGTCTCTTATACACATCTCCGAGCCCACGAGACAGGCAGAAATCT
>ERZ1022724.200-NODE-200-length-13543-cov-6.769944_pt1 | contig 13543 bp, 9 predicted proteins | sample MGYA00521091_ERZ1022724 | MGnify/ENA primary metagenome ERZ1022724 (study PRJEB33162, sample SAMN09537610) | freshwater metagenome | isolation source: freshwater | place: Canada:Alberta | collected 2017-07 | study: EMG produced TPA metagenomics assembly of the... | reverse complement strand
ATACTCGGAGTAGGCTTCTCCCAGAATTGCTAGAGAGGCCGTTAGAACGTTGGTCCACGGCTTTGAGGACCAAGACTTCCTCGACAAGAAAATCAACTTACAACAAGCAGTCCAAAGATACGTAGATTCCATGTATTCATCTTTCTTGGACACCGCGAAGCTAACATCTATAGCGTTCGATAAGACCGCAGACTCCATTAAGTTACTCGACACAGTTGTCCCCTCGGCTCTGCGTCAGTCATTCTCGAACGCAAAGGCGTCCGAGCTAGGAGCGGAATTCACCGGTAAGTCTGGCGCGGTGACGGCTGTCTCACTAGGGAATTTCTTTAAGCGAAACCTCGAGATTGTGAAGGGTGAGTCGTCAACCGAGGGGTTGCGTGCAATCTCTGACTGGTCTCATGATGTCCAAAGAGGAATCGAAGACGCGTTTTTGCACGTTGCAGCTCAAAAAGGAATCCGGGTTGCTGTTGGTTGCCTAAAGAAACTAACGAGCGACCTAAATGCGATCCAGTTGGATCTTGATGCAAAGGTGACTCAAGCCCCAAAGACTTTGGAGGCAAGTCTGCAAAAGGGACTTCAGTCCATCGCAAAGCAAAACAACAACCCTATACAACAGGGCGGTGCGATTGCGGTTCAGTTCCAAACAACTTATGCGGAGGAGCTCAAGCGGCTCGTGTTTGTCGAGGCTGCAAAGCTTCTCTCCCCAGTGCTTGCAGACTTAATAACAAGTTTTGTGAATCCTCTAGTCGAATCGGCAGATCAGGCCCTTGAAGGATTGGACTCTGAGCTTCGAAAGAATGTTAACAGTGTCGTGACCGCAGCCTACCGACAAGCACCAGTTGCACTTTGGCCGAAGCAGGATGATGCAGTGCCAGCTCACTTCCAGCCAGCAGTGAACGAGGTTCTAATTGATGGGGTCACGCAATTCCCGGCCTTCTTCAATGCACATGTATCTCAGGCTGTTGCACCGGTAGCTTCTGGCCAGACCGCTGAAGCGGCTAGGCAGATTCTTACCAAGACTCGCCTAGACAAAACCATTCAAGGTGAGTTCGAATCCGTTGTCGGTTGGAGCTGGAGTCGAACAGCCCTGGGTAGCCACCCAAACATTAATAGAGTCAATGAATGGCAACCCAAAGAACTTTCTTCAGTGACAGGCAGACCTCAGTCAAAAGCATCATTTGCTCTCAAGCTAGGTTGGCAAGACATACTTGGCCACGCAAGAGCCTGGGTAGATTTGCCTTCCTGTCCTTTCCGTCAGCACTCAGACCAGGGAATCAAGGCCTGGCTCAATCCCGCCGAGACAATTAGCCAACAGCAATTGGACGAGCGTGTGAACAAAGTGGTTTCTAAATTGCAGGAAGCAATCAAGCTTGCAGCACCTCTAGTAGAAATAAACACCAATACCGTTCAGGCAATTCATGGCACAAGTGCTATTGGCACCCTGTACTCCTTCTCAAACATTCCGCTCGATAAGTCCAATGTCGTCGTTTCGAAAATCACACAGGGCTGGAGTGGCCAGCCGCAGGGTGAGAAGAATAGAGGCAGCATTGAAGATGCCTGTGAACCTGGTCAAGATAGAAATGAAATCTTTATTCTTGGGCAACCGGCAAGCCCTTACATGCCGATGGTTTTTGAGTCCCTCACTAAACCAATTAGAGATGGCTGGCAAGACGCGGTTTCTAAGTCGGACACCAATAGTTTCTGGCAATGGAGAAGGGCGCGGGCGCTACGACACTTTGTGCCAGTTTCCCAAAGGCACATCGCTGCATTCATGCAGGGCTGGGTTGTAGGAAGAATTACAGGAGACATCCAGCTTGACGACGCCAATGACGGAACGGGATCAAAGGTAGTAAAGGTTTTGGATCCTAGGGATGCAAAGTGGGTTCACTTCCCTAAGAATTTGCTCGGAGTAACTTCTCTGGGAGTTCCTAAGCAGGCATTTGGCGCCGATGAGTCTGCATGGAATGTGCCGCCTGCGCTTTTGGAGTCACTTGGTTTGGCGATGAGTCAAATACAGGGGCAAGATCTGAGCCCAATAAAGCCTTACATGGCCGTTATTGGTCTGGGTTTGTCTTTGAAGGTAAAGCCAATAAATGACTTTGAGCCCGTAGGCGGAGCGCAGAACGTCTTAAATCCGCTCGATAAGTGGTTCGTTAGTGGTGGAAGTTCCGGATTTGAGCCTCAGATTAAGTCTGCTCAAGGGTCTGATAGCGAGTCCCGCCGCGCTAATGCTTTAGCTTGGTTGGGTCAAGTGAGCGCACGTATGACTGAACTTCTATCGACTGGTGTGACCGAAGAGAATTTCTGGAAGACAAATCGAGAGTTTGAGTTGGCGCCAGAGACTTTGGCTGCCTGTGCCTCTGTCTCCCGTGAACTTCAGAGAACAGATCTTGGATCAGCGATAGATGGAGATAGCGCGGTTCAAAGCGTCGCGCCTCAGCAGCCAGTTGCTCCGGCAGCACCTCTGACTGAAGTAGAGGGCTAGTCGTGACTCACCACAAGATTGTTCTATCAAATCTTGGGGATCTGGCGAGCAATCAAGTTCACCAGATAATAGTCGACTGGACTATGGCTGGGCTCTGCGGTCCTTCATACTGGCTAGATATCAACAATCCAAGCGAGATGACGGTTGTCACAAATACAGGTCTGCGGACTGTGCCGACTACTCAGTGGATGGCCTCAGGTTTTCAATCTGGTGACGAAAGAAGTGTCTTTTCTCTTCAGATAGCGCGGGATGCAAAGAGCTACTTTTCTTTTGAGAAGGCTCAGCAGGCGATGTCTACTCACCCAGAGCTAACTAGGTCACTTTCTGACTTAGTCAATGTTGTCGTTCCTGCCGATGACGCAACGGGAATTCCTTCGAGTGCAATCTATGACTTCAGATTAAACCTTGTCGTTTCAACGGCAGACGGTATGGCACCGCGATCTGGATACAACTTAGTAACGAAGAAGACACCGGAGTATTTCTCCCATGCAGCAGCGGGACTTGTTTCAATTGCTGGGCTATGGATCGGTCAGGAACAGGTGCCGATTAAGTCAATAACTGGTGGAAGAACCATGGGTTCTGGAGCCAACGTTGTGATGGCGAGGTCATTTGTTAGGTACGTAGACGCCTCTGACTTAGTTCGCGATCTGTCTAACGCAGTGAAGATACTTGACCCGAGTCAACTGCCCATAGCTGCAGATGAGAAGGGCAAGCAGTTCAACGTTATACAGGGCGCTCAAGCCCAAGACGCTGTAAAGGAAGTTGCTGACAGCTTCTTCACAGAGTACGCAAACCAACTGGCGTTCAAAGAACCTCCAGCTTTTCGCAGGGGAGCACTCAAGGCCATAACCTTCGGGGACGCCGTGCGCCTCTATTTCCGGTGGGTTCTGAAGTGGCTATGGGCCGCACCAGGGGAATGGGCTCGTGAGACTGTTGCAAACGCAAAAGAGGCGATTGCTTCTTCCACTCAGAAGTTTCTTGGTTCGGACAGCCAGTACGAAGTTATCGTCCAGGGAGTTTCAGCAAGATCTTCTGAGTCTGTGTCAGACATGGATCTCAGTGCTGAAATTCGTGAAGCTGCCCAGGGGGCACTCGGTGCTTCCAACATGGCAATGCCAGCTTCTCCGTACCAGGTTTGGGAGTCCATGGTCACCGCCACCTGCAACTTAGCAGACGGTGGGCAAGGCTTCGACGCGGTGCCGCTGCCGTCAATTCAAGGGCAGGAGCGTCTAGTTGTCAGCAATCCAGACCTACTGACTCCAAACGCTCACGCCAATTACTTCGATGTACCCGCTGATCTTGCAATATCCATGAGCGGCTCCAGGCTAAAGGCGGACGATCCTTACTCTGCATTCGTAGTTGCTGATCAAATTGAGCAGATGCTTAAGAATTCGAATGCAGTAGATCCAGTGCAGTTCAATAAGCTGAACCAGCTCAAGCTCGCCTTGGAAAGGTGGGTTATGGCAAACCGAAGTTTTGTCTGGACCATTGGGCAAAAGCTAGCCCTGAACCTCCACAAGGCGCGCGTAAGCTCCAGAGAAATGTTTTTAGTTGCGGCAAGCCTCGACTCTGGAATTGACCTAGAAGCTGCTGAAAGAAGTGCCAGAAAGGCTCTTTGGAAAGTAATCATGGGCGGTCTCGGGATTCTTGCAGCAGCTCTGATTGCATGGGGAATCCAAGCTGTTTGGCTTTTCTTAGTGACGCAATCTTGGCCGGTATTCTCAGGCAGTTGGTATGTACCTCTGATGATTGTTTTATTGCTTTTCCTAATCTGGAACGCGCTTGGAGCAACGCTGTTCAATTCCAAGGTGGGAGAATTCTTCGACCTTCAAAGGAAGGTTCAGGAAGAAAAAGCAAGGGCGAAGTGGGCCACAGAGCATATCGTCGGCGTACTTCAAGAGCTACATCGTCTGGCCAGTCTTTACAGCCAATACCGGCTGTGGGTTAAGGTAATCAGCCCTATGTTCCACCGGGACGCCCCAGACCTCAGTACTAATCAGGGAGAGCGCAGCAACATAAAGTCCTTAGCCGACCTGCCCGCCAGCGTTGTAATTGCAGAACTTGCACCTTCCCAAGACGCTAGAGATCAGCTATTCAGCCTGGTTCGCGATTCATACTTTAACCGCGGCTGGCTAAAGAGCAGCCTTGACAGCTATTTGTCGATGAAGAATGTGAATCTCACTGAGATTTGGTTGGACAACGGTCATGGTCAATCCTCGAAATTGAAAGCCCTGGCATCCCAGGCCAGCGACTCGGACAACCAGGTTTTGCTTGGCGAGCTTGCCGGTGCGACAGCGAAGTCGCTTGCCACCCAGGGGGCCAACTATTCTCAATGGCTAGTCAAGACTAAGTCCAGCGGATTCTCTCAAGAGATTGACGGCCAAACTTTCATAAATGACATCAGGTATGGCGATGGGGAAATCCCAGCCGGTTCGATACTGAGCGCTAAAGGTAATGTTCAAGGTGCAGCCAGGGTTTCAATTTCTAACTCAACATTTTGTCAAGACTCTCGACTCGAGGGTTCAACTGATTTAGCAAACCAGGTCAACCTAGAGTCTTCAAACATTGAGATGCGAAGTTTGGACTTCATGGCAATCCGTCTAGAAATCACGGAGCTCACGAGTGCTGATAGCTTCACTTTCCTATCTCAGGCCACCACGGAAACAATTGTTGAGGAACGTCCGAGAGATGAGTTCGAGGTTGAAGGTTAGCCGTGGCGATCTTTGATTTCATAGGGCAACTTGCGTTCTACGTCTGGTTTTGCTCTGCATTATTCTGGGCCATTGTGAACGTTGCGTTTGCAAGTTGGGCTAAAGAAGATATGAGAATTTGGGGCCCAGTCGGTGGAGTGTTTCCGATTCTGGGCTTCATTACTCTCTTGATTTACCACTACGCAAACAAGGCCAATAAGCAAGAGGACTCCCAAGCAACTACGGGAGCTTACGACGAGTTTGCAAGCTCGGGTGCGAAGAGTTTTTCTGACTCATTCTCATTCAGCCCAGACCCATTTGGTGCAGGGAGCGGGGAGTACGCGACCAGCCCCACGTTCCAGGGCTTTGAGGCAGACTACAAAGACGACTCCAATAAGCCCTGGATTTTTCGTCACCCAGGAATTTGGTTCTTTGTAGCCTCCATTCTCATAAGCGTTGCTTTCGTTGTCTCGCTGTTTCTAACCTGGTTTACAACCATCGATGAACAACGCGTCTTTATGGAAATCAACGCATTCTCGACCGGCCTGGATTTCTGGGTTTTTGTTTCGGTGGTAACGGTTATCGGATCAACCTTGTTTTCAGCGAAAGGCCCATCTCGCGTTGGGGCGGTAGTGATTGCTTGGATGGCGACTTGGTGGTTGCTTCTATCCATGGCGTCCCTGACCGCGCGATCCGTCTTTGTTCCGGCGATCGATCTTCTCTTCCAGATTCCAAACCTCATAGTCAAAGATTCAGGATCAGGTTCTGATGTTTTTGAAGCGTTTGCCTTTGACGTAGGTGCAGCCTGGTACGTAGTGTTCGTGAACTCGCTGCTACTAATTGGGGCAAGCTCTTGGCTGATTTCTCAAGCCCACTTTCGAGACAAGCGGTCCAGCTACTAGTTCCTAGGAGAACTTCTCTAGGACTGCCTTTTCGTCTAGACCTTCGAGCGAACCCAGCGAGATTAGCTTGATGCCCTCTCCTTCGTTGATCTGGAACTTCGCCCCCTGGGACGACAGAAGCAGCACTCTAAGCTCAACCCCTTGTTCAGTGAGCTCAGAGGTTAAGTCTTCGTCGTAGAAAAACATCGAATCTGTGACTACGTAGCACACACTTCCACGGCGAAGCTTTGAAATCATCGTGGGCACCAAGGAGTGAAGCGCTGGTGCAGTTGAAGCCTTATCAAGCGCGGTAGCGATTAGAGTCGCATGTTGCTTTTCCAGATCGTCTTCTACAGTAAGGCGACTGTCTACAAGACCGTGATAGGACACCGACAGAGGACGTAAATTGGCAGAGGCCGCAATTGCCACTAGTACAGCAAGGATTTTCTGAACATCTCCTCGTTGTTCTGCAGCTCTTGTGGAGAGCGAGCAATCGACAATTGCAGAAAAGCTATCTCTTGACTGGGCTAGGCCTCTTGCTGTTGCACGGACAACAAGAGCCCTGTAGGCCTCTGGAATCTGATCATCAAGTTCAACTTCTGCTTGCTCTCCGAGGACCTGGTCCCGAGCGGTGAAAGACCAAACTCCATCCTCGCGGGTGATCGTTAAGAGCAGGCAAGGAGCATCAGCAGGCACCTCTACAGATTCGTTTTGCCAAATCTCTCCGGTGTTTAGCCCCTCTAAGGTCCAGGATCGCTCGCCCTCCGTGAGACAGTCAATAGTGAATTCAATCTTTTCAATGCCTTCCCCGACTCGGGTTAGATCAAAAATCAAGCCATTGGATTGCACGTCAGGTTTGGAGAACTGGGCTAGGGGCGAGTCTTTTGGAAAAGGATTAACTTTGTGTCCGTCTCCATTTAGCAAAGCTGTCACAACGTCAGAGCGACTGGCTCCTTGCCAGGTAATGAGCCACTGGTTGTCTGAGACTTCCTGTGGTCGATTGGCGACAATCTTGGTCAATTCATGGCCCCCGAGCCCTTGTAATAGGCCGACACGGGCCTTGGCTGACTCTTCTATACTAGGGCTAGTTCTTTAGCGGTATCAGGGGGATATTCATGGCTACGCTGCCCAAACTACGTGCTGCCAAAATAAAACTTGGACTAGAAGTTCAGAACCAGCACTTGGTTGCACTTTCTAAGAACCCAGACGCTGTGACAGACCGAGATATCGCCAGGGTGTTGAGAGACGCAGGTTTACCAAGAACCGCTTCCGACATCGAGAATCTATATCTAGTTGTGGCAGAAGCTAACAAAGCTGGAGAGCCAGCTCCAACTGATATCTCACCCCCTTCTAGCGTGACCGTTCCTCCAGTGGAAGTTGGCCTAGCTGAAGAAGTGCAAGTTAGTGCTCAAGAGGTGCCGAAGGAAAACGTTCGTAGCTCCTCCCAGGAAGAGTCTGCCTATAAACCATCCCTAAGTCTTGACGTCGCCGATTACCAGGATGTTGACCTGATGGGTGCTGACGAAGATTCGATCTCGACATTGGTGATCGAGAACGGCCCGGCCGGTGGCCACATTGTCTCATGGAAGCTTCCGGCAAAAGCAGGGGTCGTGTTTCTTTTGGCAGAAGGCGATTCCAGCCTTCCAAGAACTCCCAAGACTGCGCAGAAATCAGTAGTCGTCGAAGGAACCAGCACATCCATTGCAGCAGGAAACACCTTTTTCAGCCTCTTTGGTTTTGATGCACCAAATACTAAAGGTCGACTGGTGGCTCAAGGGCGAGTCCTCAACGATGTCGCATCCGTTGAGGTTGAACCATACGAGGACCAAATTCGCCTGAGATGGACAGGCGGGGATGCGGTTGCCGGGGTGGCACTGTATCGCTCCAAGCCCAATAAGCAGATGCCAGAAAACCCACCGGCCGCTCTTCGCCTAAAGCTCTCTGGAACGGCAACATCATTTATTGATACTGACGTAGAGCCGGGTCAAGAATTTGAATACAAGGTTGTCGTTGAGTGGGAGGGGCCTAACGGTCGACTGGTTTCCACTGTAGGAAAAATTGTTTCGGTTGTCGTCCCGGGCAGCATTCCGAGCGTAACTGGTTTTTCAGTAACCAGAACCGATGACGCATCTCAGACAGTTGACATCGAGTTTGATGCCCCAGCACGCGGCACAGTTCGAGTCTTTCAAGTTATCGGACACCCTAAAACCGAGCTTCTAAGTGCAGAAGGCAGCGGTACTGAGTTCCCAGTTGAGCGCGTCCTTGATCCTGAAATCAGAGCATGGCTTGGCTCTGAGGTTATTGACCCTCCAAAAGCAATTGACGGGAAGATCCGGATCCAAAAGGCCCCCATGCTATCCGGGGGACTGGACGCAAGAACATACATAGCAGTTGGAACTCTCGGTAAGAGGGCCCGAATAAGCGGAATCAAGGTCATTCAGCAGGTCGGAAGTATTGATGAGGCCGAGATGATCGATCGACTCGACTACCAGCTTCTTAGAGTCGCTTTGCCTGCCGGTGCGCAGTCACTCGAAATCTGGCTTAAGGGCCAGAGCGTGAGCGGCGATGTGTCCTCATCAGATTTGGGGCAACCAGACCGAACGGTGCAAATTGAATTTGAGTACAGGCGATTCGGTGGAGTTTTGTTCTCCAATGGTGTCCCAGGTCTACCGGGACTCAAGGCTTTGCAGCCTGACCCTCTGACGATCTACATTCGAGGAATCTCAACTTTCGAGGGAGTTGCCCACGCGGGCCCGATCTTCCGGGTTGACTACCCTGGAAGAATCGCAGTTCATTTCCGAGCTTCCAAGAAGGCAGCGGCTCAGACAGAAAAGCCAGCCAAGGGCATTGGAGGAATATTCCGTAAGGATGACGGCGCCAGTCTCGGATCAAAGCCAAGCGTGCTCGAACTAAAGGTCGAGTCGCCCGCTTCCCTGTCGGGATTCCGAATGGACCTTTATCACTACGCGGCTCCAACCTACCCGCTTGATGCATCTGTTCCTGGTTCCGTGAACAAAGATCCAATCGGAGTTATCCCGTCGAAGTTCAGTAGCTGGCAATCTGATGGTTTGAGTCGAAGCGGAGGTCAAATTGAACTAAGCCCCAATCTTCAGTTCAGGCTAGCCAACACGAGCCCCGACCTGGAGGGAACCCCCATTTTTACCGTGGATCACAGAGTAGATGCCACTGACCTACCGCCAATAGCTAGCTCAAAGAAAAATGCCGCCTTGTCGGTAGTTCTAATTGGTGCCAAGCAGAGCGGAAAGACTACATATGTGCAAGCGCTGCTGAATTACTTCGAGCAGCAATTGTCTGCAACCCTTGGTGCAAAACTATTGCCATTAGACGAGTCAGACCAGATAGCTATTCAAAGACTTGATGAAATGCGAAAGTTTGTAACATCGGGGCGACTTCCCGAGGCAACTCGTTCGGCTCGACCATTTATGAACCAGGCACCAGATGCGCCTAAAGACCCACTCGATCCAACTAAGAGCCTGAACTTCAAGTTTTTCAACGGAGGTGATGTCCCTTTGAGTGAGATCAAGTTGATTGACGTGGCTGGGGAGGACATGGATGCCCTCGAAACGATGAAGTTTTACGAGAATGCCATACGCAAAGCAGACTTGATTGTTTTCCTAATGGATCCACTACAGCTAGGTAATGTCCGCGCAATTCTAAGTGGAACCCCCTTGCCGCCGCAGGGTACAGACCCCTTCGCAGTGCTAAACAACCTCATCAAAGTTCTCGAGGAAGCGCCTAGTGATCGAAATCCCAACCAAAAGGTTGCAATAACTCTTTCCAAATTCGACAGCTTCGAATCCATTACTGAGATATCTGGAAACGCCTTGACCGGTCTAATCCAAAAAGGCATGCAGCTGACGCGTGATCCAAACACTAATGCGCAGTACCTCTATAACTCAATGGACGGAAGTGTCCTTGAATCAGAGATTCTGGGGATCTTAGACAGGCTGAACATTGCTCCATTTACTTCACTCGTCCGAAATTCCTTCGAGCCGAATAGCGTTAGATACTTTGTGGTCAGCTCACTGGGACACAGTACCCATGCCGAGCGCATGGACTCTGCTGGGATTACTTCGTACCGAATAAGCGATCCAATTAGGTGGGCTCTTTCGGCCTCTAGGTCTAGCTAAGCCTCAGAGATGTTCGTCTCTTTCACATATACAGAGTGCGTTTCCCCAGGACCATTTAAAAAGGAATCTGGATTCAAATTCAAGTCTGTAGTGCAAAACACCCTCGGGCCTTCATCCGAGGTCGCATCTGAATCTGCGCTCCAGACCTTGCTTGACAAAGCATCGGGTGCTTTTTTGCCATATCGTGCCCCTGAAATTGACCCATTTATGTCAAGGGAGCAGTTTGATGCTCTAGATAAGCAATGGTCTCTTCAAAGACTCGACGAGTCACACACTATGTTTACTCGAATGTTTACCTCAGGGGTTTCAAACGGAAGACCCGGCAATCCGTTTCACCAAGGTTTTGTTTTTTCAAAGTCAGACACGATGGCAATAATTCAATCGACTGCCGATATGGCGGATTTGGAGTATGCAAGACCGGTTGACTTTAGTGATTGGGCTGATTGGCTAAGCCCCAAGGGTGATATCGAATTGGAGGAATCTGCACTCGAGCAGGACAACCCCCCTCTGCCTGCAAGAGACAACCATTCATGGGCTCTTGGTATCGAAAATCTTTTCTTGGCTCAGCCACAACGGACTCTAACTCTCTTGGGGGAGTTTGAGTCTTCTATTCGAGAACTGCGGTCCGCTCGAGTGTCGTCAATGAACACGGAGGACTTCCTGATACAGGTGTCACTTCTTACTCACTTGATCCCATTGCTACCGGCTTGGAGATTGGAGTATTCAACTGGTTCCGTAAAGTCAGTTAGCCACCCCTCACTACAGATGGTCACATCATCGATAACGGATGCTCCAGCCCCTGGGCCTTGGGCGCAGCTTGCCTTCGAAATACTTTCAAATAAGCAGCTCAGCAGTATTGATGGGTCCATAGGCCAGCTAACTTCAGTTTTGTCGTTCGCCGAGGATAAGCCTGCCAGCTGGCTTACGGCCTTGCCTTTGGCTGTGGCATTGACCCCTTCAGGCTCAGTGGAGCCCAGCCTTGGAAGTAGACTCGCCAGCCAGGCGGACAGCCTCTTGACAGGTTTGCCTGTCCCTGTGGCGTGGACCAATTCTGAAGCCTCTGAGATGCTCCTAGATCAGCTGTCTTCACCGAATCAGCTCCTGAGGCAGTTTCCAAGGTCCGAAGTCGTCTACGGGAAGCTCTCAGGGCTGCCGGTAGTCATCTGATAATCTCAGGAAAGCTATAGAAAGGCGGGGGAAATGATCTATTGCGCAAGTTGTGGTGCTGAGTGCAACTCCGATTGGCTGCACTGCCCTTCTTGCGGGGCGTCTATCCAAAAGCAGAAGGCTGCGTTAGCAGAAACCCCAGTAGTTCCTGAGGTAGCGACCAAAACGGTGGTTGAGGCTCCCCCTAAGCCAAAAGAACAGCCAGCGGCGAAAAAGAAGCCTGCTAAAAAAGCGATAGTACGAATTGATGATTTTGACAGCGCTTCAGAGATAGCCGAAAAGATTCTTACGGCTCAAGTTGCGACAAAGGTTGAGGCCAAGCCCCTTCAAGGATCATCAGAGGCAAAGAAAGACTTTGATTTCCGAGAAGAAGAAATGCTTCTGGATCATTTGCGTTATGCATCAAAGACTGAGAAATGCAAGAAATGCAATCTCGAATTTGAAACTGCCTTTTACACAATTTGGATTGAATCGGGATTTAGCGAAGAGGAATTGGTTGCCCTGGCGGTCCTAGGCGAAGGCGAGCAGGCTGTTGTGGGAAATGGGTTCTCAGTTACGGTCCGAGACAACAGTTGTGATCATATAAAAACCGACTTTGCTAGTGACGTTCAATATGTAGTTGGAGGCACAGTAGTTTCTCAGACCAACTGGAATCCACTTTTCGTTAAAGCTAGCGACATTGCAGATGCCATGAAAGACTCAGGGTTTGCAGACGAGATACCATCAGTGCTTAGTAAGCAGTACGACGCCGAAGAGCGACGACTCTTTGCAGAGGATCAGTTCCGAGTTGTTCATCTCACTGGAGATTCGAAATCAAAACGAGGTTTCCAGTTCGTCATGATGTTGAGCACGCATAACGTCCCGATTTCCAAGGGGCTTGAGCATGACATGTCAAACCTCGGTTTTCCAGTAGTTCGGGTAGTGGATGATGGCTGGCATATCGAGATCCACGAAGAATCAGATGATCTCGAGAGTTCTCTAAAGCTCGCTCAGGGCATCGTTGATAGCTTTGGCGGCTCAATTATTAGCTCTAACCCCTAGGACCCTCCGGACCCTTTCCAGCCCAAGCTAAGGCAAGTAAAGCTGGCGCCACGCCGATTTCCTGCATTGAAGCGGATTTAGTATCGCTGGTATTGTTCAGGGAAGAGAAAAACTAACCTAAACCAGGGGGAAAATTGCCAATCGAATCAGTATTTTGCACCGCTTGCGGCGACAGCATGAGCTCAGAAGCACTTGCTTGCCCGAAGTGTGGCCACCCAAACAAGTCCAAGTCTGGAAGCTTTGTGGCAGCCGGTGGACCACCAAAGTCAAGAATTGTCGCTGGAGTTCTAGCACTATTACTTGGTGGAATCGGAGTCCACAAGTTCTATCTAGGAAAAGCGGGATTCGGAATTCTGTACCTATTGTTCTTCTGGACATTTGTTCCAGCGATCATTGCTCTCGTAGAGGGAATCATCTACCTTGTTCAGGACGACAGAACTTTTGGAGCCAAGCAGGGCGTAAACGTAGCGTTATAGAAAAAACAGCAGTATCGAAAAGCAAACAAAGGGGAAGAATGAAGAAAATCACGAAACTATCAATCGCGGGGCTTGTAATTGCAGGACTAGTTGGAGCGGTAGCTCCTCTGCCTGCCGTGGCTTCTCCAGGCTGCGTAGATCAGAGCGAGTTCAAGAAGATCAAGAATGGCATGACCAAAGCTAGGGTTGCCAAGCTGGTTGGAACCAAGGGTGAATTGTTCAGCGCCGCAGGCAGTGGACGATTCAAGTTTGAAGTTCGCAGCTACGATGCCTGTACAGAATTTGGAATTGTTTCTGTTGGCTTTATGGGTGGAAAAGTCGAGTCCAAGACCGGAGTCTTTTAAACAGTAGAGCTCATTACTCAAATTGGAATGAAACTGAATGGCTCGAGTTTTGACCGAATAGATTTCGGAAAAACTCGGGCCATTTCCAATTTTGGATACCTTGCACTAGGGCAGCAGGCTTTACTCCACAACTCGCAAAAAAGTGGTTTGACCTAGGCATCAGCCCGAGGATCAAAGTTTGCCGGATCCTGATTCCAGCGTTTTTGTCCTACTTGGCTAACTCCCCAACAACAATCAAACCATCGCCCTTAGTAGGGGTAAACATTGTTGTCTTGACTGGGTTTAGCTTGACTCCCGATGAAGCAAGC
>ERZ1022724.199-NODE-199-length-13605-cov-11.467823_pt1 | contig 13605 bp, 10 predicted proteins | sample MGYA00521091_ERZ1022724 | MGnify/ENA primary metagenome ERZ1022724 (study PRJEB33162, sample SAMN09537610) | freshwater metagenome | isolation source: freshwater | place: Canada:Alberta | collected 2017-07 | study: EMG produced TPA metagenomics assembly of the... | reverse complement strand
CCGCCTTTCTCGGTGTTGCGGACAAAGCGAAAGTCGCCCCGCCGGATGCGGTCAAGTTTCCCCTCAATCTGTTCCCGGTGTTTCTCATTTTCGATCAGGCTTTCAAATAGGCCGGAATTCGGTTCAAGCATGTCTGCGAACATTCCCTCAATGAATTCCTCGAGGGTCTGGTTTCTGCGGACGGCGCGGAGACTTGCGCGGATCTTTTCGACAAGTGCGGCGTCGAGTTTGATGGTGGTGGTGGCCTTGCTGGCAATGGTTGTGTTCATGGGGTCGGTGTTGGTGGTTTGTTGGAGAGTGTTTAGGCTGGCTGCGTCGCTTGGCGAAAAATGCTGTGCCCTTCGGAAAGTCCGGAATACCACGCATCAGCGGCGGCGGTGCCGTGCGGGTGCGGGCATTCTTCGCAACGCTCGGCCAGTCCGCACTTGAAGCGGAGCAAGGCGAGTGCCCCGGCCTTGTATTCCGGGCTGCGCGGTGTGCGCGGCGTGCTGAATGCGGCGAAAACAAGGGCCTTTGGATCGAGTCCAAGAGCTTGGGGAGTGGTGGAGTTGGCGCTCATTACGGATTCCTTTTATACGCTGGGCGTATAGAAGGCAAGATGAAACTTGCGCTGGGCGTATATTTCCGAAATGCTTCGCTCATGACGTGGAAGGACTTCGTGAGGCGGTGGCGGATGGTGGATATCACCCGCCTTGGGGTGCCTAATTCGACCGTGGCAGAGTGGCGGGCGGGAAAGAAAGAGCCGCAGGGCTGGCAGCGCGAAGCGGCTGCTTTGTTCATCGAAACGAAAGCGGGGCCGCCGGATGAAGCGGGAAAGCCAGCGGGCGGGAAGGAGGCGAAACCCTGAGAGTGCCTGAATTTGTCGGAAAAAGTTGGAGTTCTAGGGCCTTTTTGCTGACGGCATTCCTCGCCGAATGTTGAAAAATGTTAAAAAATGTTAATGTTTGAAAAGTAGGTGGCGGTGAGCTGGGCAGGAGAAAATGCTGAGAAATGCTGAGGTTTGAAACTTCCGGGGGTGTCCCTATTTCGTCCCCATCTGCGCTTGGCTTCACATCCGATCTGCCCCTTGGGGCACGGGACCAAATGGGCCAAGTCCGGCAATCGCGGCGGCGAGGGCTTGAATGGCATTGTCGTTTTCACCATCGCCAGAAAGTTTGTTGTCGAGATCGATCGCTTTCAGTGCATCTAGCTTCTCGATATCCACTGACTCGCCCGCTTCCGTGGCGGTCCGCTTGAACCTTTTCAGTAAGTCGTGGTCTTTGCGGGTAGGGCTGTCGAGGTCGATGGAGGTCAAGGGCGTGGTGACAATGCGGCATAGGAATTCCCGCTTGGCACGCAGGCTGAGAACCATTTCCTCGGCGCGGTGTTGTCGAACTGCCCGCATGTAGGCTTTCACGTCCGGCCTTTTGTTGGCGCGCTTGTGCCCGGTGTGGGCGCTCTGCTTGGTCCGGCACTCGGGAAATGCGCGCTTGTAGGCGTCCCATCCTTCGAGCCCTTCGAGGATGCCGTCCGCGTAGCGTTGAAGGCGAGCGTCGCGGGGTAGTGGGATCGGGGCGGGTTGGCTCATGGTGTGGGAGGCGTGGTGAGGATTTCAAGCGAGCGGAAACGGGATTCTCGGGCGGGGCGCTCCGCAGGTGGCAGTGCGTCGAGGATCTGGCGGGCGGTGGCTTCGCGGAGTTCCTTCGGCAGCGCCTTGAGGTCCCGCTCGTTTTGGGAGAGTTGCACGGTGTCCCGCTTGTTGGAGAGTGTCCGGGCAAGGGCGGGGTTGGTCGTGCGCAACTCGGCAAGGCGCTTGTCCTGGGCGAGCGGATCCAGCCTGGAGAAGTCGCGCCAATCGTCCTTGCGGGTGTCCTTGGCGGCGGCGGCCTGCTTCTTCGCTTCCTCCTTAGCCTGGCCGATGATGTCGGCTTCGTCCTCGTCCTTGTCGCCCATGATCAAATCAAGGCCGTTGCGTGTGATTCCCACGGCATCCCCGGCGGCGCGGAGTGCTACCGGGACAATCGCAAGGCGTGGATCGATGGAACCGGCCAGCAAGGCGAATGCGGAGGAATCCGCCTTGGCCGCTCCAAGCACATCGTCAAACGTGATCGGCTGATCATCGCGGTAAAGCTGGGCGATTTTAAGCAGTCGCCCGCCAAGCAGGTTTGCGGCGGCGTTGTCGATGGGGTTGGCGCTGTTTGTAAATGCCCGCGTGCCGATGCTGGCGCGGATGATGTATTCAAGGCCTGAACCAAACCAGCCAAGCCCGGCGATGGGGCCAGCAATGGCGGCGGCGAGGAAGTCTTCGATATTCCAGTCGTCGTCAGCGTCGTCTCGGAACATCGACATAAACAAAGAACTGCCAGCAGTTCCAAGGATGCCATAGAGCGCCCATGAAACGGTGATCCGGCGGATTGCTTCCGGCGCGGTGATGTCGCCACGCAAGGCGAGTTGCAAGGCCTGTGCGGAAATCGCCAGCTTCTGACGGGGATCACTCTTGAACATGATCAGGGCTCTGGCCATGCCCTTGGCATTGAGTTCGAACAGGCTCTTGTCTTGGGTGGTCGCTGGCTGGGCGTATTGCACAAGAATTCGCTCGGCAGTGCTGAGGGCGAACTCCTCGGCCTGTGCACCCTTCAGGCCGGCGGCTTTGGCGTCAGCAAGTCCAGACTGGTAGGCGATTGCTCCGGTGATGGTGGTCATGGCGGCGTCCACGTAGGCGATGGGCAAGCGTCCATCATTCAAGAGGTCCATGACCATGCTTGGGGACATGCGGCCAGCGTCAAGGATGCGCTTATCCTCGGGGGAGAAACCTTGTTCAAGTCGCTGGCGGATCATTTCTTGATCCCAGATATTTTTCACGTTCGCCGGGTTCCTGAGTGCGCGGACGAATGCCGGGGCAAACTTCTTGAACGGCAGCAAGGCAAGTGCGCCGGTGGCTGCGGAGAATTGCTTGAAGAGCGTTCCAATGTTCAGGGTCAGGCCTATGGCCGATTGTGCGGCCAGCGTGTTGGCGGTGAGCTCTGAGGCGGCAAGCAGGTTGGTGGCTGAAAGGTTTCCGTCCGTCTCCAGTGCGTCCAGCCAAGTGGAAAGCACGGATGCAGCGCGGCTTCCGTAGATGCCTTCAACGGTGCGGCGGACTTCCGGCGCCCGGAAGACTGCCCGCATGTCGCGCATGAGCTCCGCCCATTCCACAAAGTAGGTGGTTGCCTCGGTGTGTGCCCAATAGGCGGCAAGCGCGTTGGTCTGGCGGGGGCGGGCCATGTGGGCTTGTCGGTTCTTGGTGAATCCGGCGGCCATGGCGTTGACACCGGTTGTCTGAGTTCCGCTCGTATCGAGTCCGCCCGCCGTGGCTTTCGCGTCCATGTGTTCAAAGATGCCGGGCGCGTAGTTTTTCACCTGTGGCATGTCCAAGCCGAAAAGCCGTTGATGCACCGGGTTGATGTCTTCATAATCTTCTGCGTATCGCTGACGGAGAAAGCCGCCGATCTGCTCGGCGCGTGGGTCAAGGCTGGCTTCGAGCTGGGCGAGAACGTCGGCGGTGAATCCGTGCTTGTCCAGGCTGGGGAGATATTCGGGCTGGCCTGCAAGTTGGAGGTAATAGAGCGCCTCCAGTTCGGAAAGGATGAGTGATGAGGCCTCACCGCGGGAAGTCACCCGGTCAAAGCGGATGAACTGCCGGCGGTTGCGGTCCTTTTCTGGGAGCATGTTGAAATCACGCAAGGCGTTTGCAAGTGACTGCATTGCCACGCGGTCCTTTTCCCATCCGGTCTTGATCTTGCTGCCGGGTTCGAGAATGGCGCGGGCCTGCTCTGGTGTCAGTTTCTCGGTGGCGGTCTTGATTCCTTCGCGGATCACAAGGCCGGTATCCTTGCGCCGGGAAAGCTCGGCAACGATGCGGTTGATTCGAGCGCGGGGGCGGCTGGAAGTGATGCCAAAAGCGGCGGCCGCCCATGCTTCCCAATCCTTGCGGGCGTTGATCTTGCGGCGGACGGTGGCGCGGTCTGCCCTGCGGGCGCGTTCCATGATTTCCTGAGCGGTGGCGGACTTTGGAAAGAACCACTGCATGACCTGATGAAAGGATGAGTGTTCGAGCCGGTAGCCTTCGAGCAAGTCGAGGATTCGGCGCTTGCTGGCGTCGGTGCGGGTCGAGTGCTTCGCCTGGCCGATTCCTTGCGAGAATCCAAGTGATGTCATGACTTCGCGCTTCATTGCTTGGCGCTCTGCTTGCTGGGCTTCGTCCAAGGTCCGGCGCTGGAAACGTCCGGTGGAGTAGATGGCTTCGAGCTGAGAAAATGCGGATTCCATTTCAAGGGCGCTGCGGTTCGCGAATGCTCCAAACGTCGAAAGGATTGCTGCGTCGGTGGTGGCCTCGGTGAGTGCCTCTCCTTTTTCTCTGGCGTCCTCGGTATCGGGTTCCGCTTGGTCGCTGGCTTCTTGGGCTGCGGAAACTCCGGCGTCAGCCTTGATCGACTCCACGGCGAACTGTGACGGGCTGAGATGAATCACGGCGTCGATTTTGGCAATCATCCGCTGAGTCAACGGGGTGAGCTTGCCCTTGCCTTGCCTGGAAGCGGAGACGTTGGGGCGGGCCATATCCATCAGCCTGTCAAAGGCCTCGGTGTATTCGTTCACCAAGTAATTCTCGAGCACCTCGTCGGCGGAGTTGATCGCCCGCTTGATCAGGTTCACTCGGGCGCGGTCGGTCTCTGCGGCAAGGATGTCGTCGGTGGGAATGTTGAGACGGCCTCGCACCTCGGGAGGGAATGCGGAGAAAATGGCGCGGACTTCTGCGAGCGTCTCGCGAATGCGCCGCTGTTCAATCACGGCGGGATCGTCAGAGGGCTTGCGGGCGAAGGGACCGACTCCATTGCGTGAATCTTCAAAACGCTGCAAGACGCCTGCGAGGCGGTCGCGGAGTGTCGAGTAAAGCGCGGCGCGCTCTTTGGGTCCGGCGTTGATCTTCGCGGCAATCGCTCCCTCAAGTGAACCAAGCCCGGCGGCGGATAGGGCATAAGACGCTTGTCCCGTCTGGCTCCATTCCCCCTCCATGGATTCCATGCGGGTTCCGAACTGCGGTTTGTTGTAGAGGAGGGAAAGCTCAAGCCCTTCGATCATCTCGGCGGGCGTTTCAAACGAAAACCCGATTTCGTTCATGCTCTCGCGGATCTGATCGAGCTTGGCGGAGGTGCCGCGCGGGAGAAAGAAACTGTCAGCGGTCTGGCTGTTGATCACCTGGCTTCCTGCCTTCGTCTTTCGGCGGGTGATCTTCTTCATTGAATCCCATATCCGGCGGAGATTTCCGGCAAGCGGATCGTTCTCAAGCGCTAAGGTGTCCGGGTGTGGCAGCTTCCCGCGCAACTGGTCGGAGATTTCTGGGAATCCGCCCATGGCCTCGGCGGCAAGCTGTTCTTCATAGGCTTTCTCAATGCGGGAAAGGCGGGCGTCCTCGTTTAAGCCAACACTATCGGCAACGATGTCGAGGAATCCTTGATCGACCTTCCCGGCTTTCACTGCATCCATCAGATTATTGGATCGAGTGATGAGGCGGGCGTTTTCTAACGTGTATGCGGCGAGGGCGAGAATCATTTCCAGCCACCGGCGGAGGGTTTCCGGCAAGCTCTCGTTCTGGATGTTGCCTAGCAGGTATTCCTTGGAGACTTTCGAAAGGCCTTCGAGGTAATCGCCTTCCGTGGCGGTCTCGGCGGTGAGACCGGGGCGGAGATACGCCTGCCCGGTCGCGGCCTCCAGGCTGCGGAGGTGGCTGACAAGATCCGCGTCGGAAATCCATCCTTCGCGGCGTGCAAGCCTCCAGGTGTTTTCGGAAACGTCCTCGGCCACATCGAGCGGCGAGGCTCCACGGAAGAGCTGCACGGTGGCGCGGAACACTCCCGCCGTGCTCTCCTCGGCAAAGGCGCGGGCGCGGATGTTGAGGCGGCCGGATTTCGCAAGATCTGCCACTTGCTCCATCGATAGACCTTCCTGAAGTGCGAAGATTTCCAAGCGTGCCCGCATCTGTTCCTTGGTCTCCCCTCCCCGCTTCACGTTCTCATCCGGGGTGAGGTCTGAATTCAGGGACTCAATGCGCTGGTTTTCGGCAAGCTGTCCTTCACCGGTGAGAAACTGCACCGCGTCTTGTGTGGAAGCGGCAAGCAGGGTCTCCATGCTGCTGGTCTGCTGCTCGCTGGCCCATCCCCGCCACGCTTCGAAGGCTTCATCCTGAGTGGCAAAGGTCTGGCTGGCCGTGCCGGGTAGGGCGAGAAGAAACGAGATGCTTCCGTCGAAGTCGTTTTCTGTCTGCGTGAGCATTGGAAAGCCTGCGGCCTCGGTGAGTCTTTGGACTTCGCCCATGGTCGAAAGGAATGCTTCCCGCTGGGCTGCTGCCTTCTTCAAGTCGAGTCCCTCGGTGAACGCTGCTTTCATCTCCACGTCTGCTTGCTCCACGTCCAAGGCGCTGGTGATGGCGTCAATTCTCTCCTCGGAAACTCCCACCATGCGGAGCGCTGCCTTGTTCTTGCGGAGGCGGTCGCCGTAGTGGAAATGTTTGAATGATGCTCCGGCGCCACCGACGAAAGCGAACGGCAAGACGGCGGCAATGGTTTCGAGCTGCTCGGGGCCAAGTTCCCACTTCCATTTTCCATCCGCGTCCTTCTGGCGTCCTGTCCATGCGCCAAGGGTGGCCGCCCAATCGGTCTGCGGATCAATCCCGCTGAGGTTGCTGGCCAAGTCCTGACTGAATCGGTTCATGGCTTCCTGTGCGCCTTCCTCAAAAAACTCGGCAGCGGCGGTGCCCACTGCCCCCTCGGCGAATCCAAGCCCGGCACGGGTCAAGGGGGCGGTGATCTTTGCCCGGTTGAGTATCCCGGCAAAGCTGGGCATGGTTCCCTTGAGGTATTTCAAGCCGATGGTGTTCATCCCGGTTTCGATCAGAGATTCCGCCGCGCCTGAAACCATGGCGGCGTTGAATTGAAGGCGCTTGTCGGCGTCCGGTTGGGTCATGCGGGCTTCCTGATAGCGGTTGCCACCGAATGACGCGGCAAGGATCATGATGCCGCCGGTGCCGGAAAGTGAAAGCGGGATGGTGTAAAGACTTTGGGACGCTGAGACGATACCGCCACCGATAAAAGAATCTCCTGCTCGTCTGAGCGTGTCGCCTTCACCATAGAACAGGGCTTCGAGCTGTCGAATACCCTCGGAGCGCTTCATGTAGGCAAGAGACGGCTTGTCGGGGTCGTTGTTAATTCCGAAGGCGCTGGTAGCATCGGCGGCAGCGGTGGCGGAAAGTGTGGTAAACGCATCGGAAACGCCACGCGCACCGCGAAACGTGCCCCGTGTGATCCCTTCACCGAATACCCGTCCAACGACGCTGCGTTGATCTTGCGGCCATGACTTGAGACGGCGAGCAAGCGAGCCAAGAACGGCGTCCCGTTCTGTTGGATTGTCAGGGAGTGAATCGAAGGCCAGCGCCATTTCCTCGGAAAACAGATTTTCCCCGCCGGGTGTGTTCGCCTTCGATGCGAAAAGCGATTCCAGATGATCGACAGCCGGGCGGATCTTGACGGCGAGGCGGCGGGCCTCGCGGTGCGTGCGGAGAAACTGTTCCTCGGCCTGTGGGCGGAGTGCCTCGGGGATTGTGGGCGCGATGCGCTGCCATTCCGCCTTGGCGTCCACGGTTGGCGCTTGGGGACTGCGGCGCGGTGTGCCTGCATCTCCGCCCATGAACGTTTCAGGATAGACGGAACGGCCAGCGATACCTTCCAACGTGCTCACGAATAGATTCCCGGTGGCCTCGGCCATGGTCTTTTCTGTGGTGATCTCGTCGGTGTGGGTTTTCTGGAGCTGGGCGAAAACCGCCTTGTCTGAGGTGTCACCTGTCATCCCGAGATTTTTCCGGGCGAAGTTGTCGCGTGCGTGGTCGTAGCTGTCGGATGGGATCGGCTGGCCGTAGAGATCTGACAAATAGGATTTCAGCACCTGCCGTGAGCGGTAGCGGTCTGGATCGAGCGAAGTCTTGGCGCGGGTTTCCAGCGTGGCGAAGGATTCCGGGTCGAGCACCTCGGCCAAGGGCTTGGTGAACAGCTTCCGGTGATAGGTCCGGCGGCTGCGGTTTGCCTGTTCCGAATAGGTCGGGAAGCGCGGGCGCTGCGCGGCGTCCACTTCCCGGATGTAGGAACCAAGCGAGGCTTTCGCCTGGCTCCGCAGGGTTGAGCCATCGGCAAGCGGGTGGTCAAGTTTCGCGTCGTTGGTTTTCAATGCCTGATAGGCTCCCCATGCGGCTTGCTCGGGAATGCTGGTGCCGTCGCCAAGCGCGACTTCCAACGGAGTAACGGCAGGTGCCGGGAATGGCGGCGGGACGGGCTCGGCGGTGGGTGTGATGAGTTCCATGATGTAATGAGTGAGATTTGAGAGGTTCAGCGGACTACGTTGTATTGGGACAGGTCCCCGGTGTTGAGATTGGTAACTTCGGTTTCCCCTGGCTTGGCGAGTGGCAGGGCGGCCGGTGCGTTGTCGTCGGGGTTCCGGTCGAGGAGGTCGGTAAGCTGCGCGGAGTTCCACGCGTGGCGGAGGGCGGCGAGGCCGCTGGCGATTTGCTCGGGGGCTCGGGGTTTTTTATCAGAAAACCACGCCGCTGATGCTTCCTCCCATGTCATGCGGGAAAGGTCGGCCTCGGGGCCTGCATTATCAGTAGTCAAAGCAAACGATAGATTTCCGATGCCCTTCACGCCGCTCATCTTTCCTCCGTCGTCGTAGATCACGGATCCGCCAAGCTGCTTCACGGCTCCGGGTGTGAGGTCGAGCGTCGGCTTGCCGTTCTTTTTCCAAACCCATTCCGCGGTGCCAAGGTCTGCAATCGGCATCACTGCCTTGCGTCCGTCTGCGGTGCGGACTGCAACCCTGACGTTCTTCTCGAACCATGCCTTGTCCTTGCCCGGGAAGGTGGCCTTGAGAATGTCGTGAGGAATCGCCACACCTTCCTTACCGCCTGCGCCGGTAGTGCCGCCGAACGCGCTCTTGCCATTGTCGGCAGGATCATTGGGGCCGCCGAAAACGGTCGCCTTCGCGTCCTGGTAGAAGCGGCCGGGTGGCAGGATCGGGATACCGCCGAACGTCGATGACTGCGCGGGAAGTCGGGAGGTGGCGGGGGGATCGCCGGGTGTGCCTAGTAAGCCGTCGATGTCGTTGAATTCCACGGCCGGCGGTGCCGGTGGCACGGCTCCGCCGGTGGGCAGGGCCTCGTCTGAATCGAGAACCACTTTTTCAAAGATGGATTGATAGACCTTCTCCGCCTCGGTGGGGTCGATGCCTTCCGGGCTGTTTTGAAGGTATGCTTCCCACTGATCGAGAAAGCGGCGCTTGGTGGTCAATGCCTTGCTCCAGTCGCTGCCCTGGATGACCTTGGTCTGTTCCTTCCCTGGGATCTGATTCCCGGCGGCATCGCGGGGGAAATCATACTTGAACCAATTCCCGAATTTCCCTTCCTCGAAATGCTGGTCGGTCCGTGCTTGGAAATCCCCTTCGAGTCGGTGGCGTTTCTTCGCCTCTGGCTTTGGCGGTGTGGCGCGGTCGGTGAGGCGCTTGGAAAGTTCCTTCAGAGACTCTGCGGGAAGCGGCAGCGTGGCGAGCTGGCCGCGTAGCTGGGCGAGTGTCGCGCCGGTGGGGTCTTGGTCTGGCGAGTAGCGGGAAATCACGCTGAATGCGTCCTCGTAAATCGTCGCGTCGAACACTGGCTTGCCCGGGCCGTGATAGGTCGAGAGATATTGTGCGCGCTGCTCGGGGGAAATCATGCCATCCTCGGCGAGTCCCTTCAATTGCTCTGCGGTGATGATGTTCCCATCGATCGACGCATTCAGGACGCCATCCCATAGCTCCGCCTTGGATCGATTGGCGAGCGGCTCGGCATAGTTGCGGAGACGTTGAACCGAATCAGGATCAAGGTCCGGGTGCTGTTTGAGAAACTCCGGATCCTCCAAGCTTTCCAAGGCGGTGATGGGCTCCGCGTCGATGTTTTTCACTACGCTGTTGAAAGCCAAGGTGCGTTTGAATTTTTTCTCCAGTCGCTGCCGCTGTTCCGGAAGAATGATTCCCGCCTGCTCGCCGGTGATTACGGCCTTTGTGAAACCTTCAACATTCCCGGTTTCCTCGGCGGCGTCCAGTTCGTTCGCCAAAGCAAGCGTGACACGCTTCAACGCGAGGCTGGCGGCCTGTTGGGCGGCTTGGGTGGTGGCTTTATCCGCAAAGGAATTGAAGTGCTGCCGCAAGCTGTCTCTCACCTGCGGCGAATACTCCGGCGCGTCGGGTGTCCCGCGCTTGGCCATCAGGAAGGCATTGGTCTTTGAAATCCTACTCTCTGGATCGGGGTCTTTCTCCAGGTCGATTTGAAATTGGGAATAGTCGGCGGCGAGTTTCTGCCGAGCCTCGGATTCCATGCGGGCGTTTTCATTCTTCTGGGTCTGATCCGCCACGCTTTGGAAAGCGTCCCCCACCCCTCCTATTGACTGAGCCAAGGAACCAAGGGCGGCGGTAGGGGCGGCAGCGGCAGCAAGGCGCAAGTCTGGCGCGTTTACCGTGGATGCTTGGAGATTTGGGACTTCGGAAATTCTGATCATTTTGATTGTTGGTGGTGAATTATTGGTGAGAGGTGGCCGGGGATTCGGCGGCATACTTGGCGAGACGCTTCGAGACCCGGGCCAGTTTTTCTAAGCCTTCGGGAGTGAGGCGGAGGCCGACAGGTGTCCTGTCCACGCGTTCGAGATAATTCGTGCGGTCGGTGACATGGCGGACGGCGTGATAACTTTGCCCGGTGGCAATCGCTATTCCCGCAAGGGTTGGTGGGTCGCCTTGCAGCTCGCGGCGATGAACTGCCTTCATGATTGCGAAATAACTGAAAATCAGGTTTTCGGCGTTCACGGCGCGTGCGATCACTTCGGCATGTTCCTCGGCGGAGGAATCCATGGGCGGGGTGGATGGTTGAAAATTCATCGGTCTGTGGTGGCGTGGTTGCTTAGTTCGGAAGGAATGCGGGCGGTGAATCATGAGGTCCCGCCGCGGCCATCTTTTCTTGATAGAGTCGCTGCTTCTCTTCCCCCTCGGCAATCGTCGCGGCTGCCGCGGCCTCGATGGCAGCGGTGAACTGCGGGTTGTCGAACTGGTAGGGCGAAGATTCGGCGAGGAGTTTCCTCTTGGTGGCGGCAGTCTGGCGGTTCGTGGTCATGGGCTGGATTGGTTTTGTGGTGAGTAAGGTAGGGCTTCATTCAACTGCGCGGTGTGCCGTGCTTATGGTGTCCGCCAGATCGTCGAGGCTCGGGGCCGGCAGGCTGAATGGGTGGGCGTGCGGTAGTTTTTTTAGATGCCAGAGCGGCCAATCGTCTGAACTCGCCTCACTGAAGAGCCCCGTGCGAATAGATCCCGACATGATCCGGGATAAAGCCGCCCGCTCCTCGGTTCGTGTCGGCCCATAGACGCACTTGGTTTGCTCACCTGGGCGCTGTTGTAGGATCGCGACAAATCGCACCCCTGGTTCGTGAGACGGGCAAACAAGCCCCGTCAGATGGTTCTGGAGGCGGTCGACATGATGCACGATGCAGGCGCGATCCTCCGGGAAAAATGGGGCGGGTGGTGAATTTGGAATGTTCATGCTAAATGGGGAAAGAGGATCATTGGATAGGCAGAGCAATCTGTGGATCAGGGGTGAAATCAAACTGCGTGGTGCGGTCGATCAGTCTCCCGATGAGCGCCGCCGGGTTCACGCTGGTAATGCACGGATAGAATTCCTCGGGCTGCGCGTTGCTGCTGTATGCAATCGGCAGACAGTTGTTTTTCCGGTGATCGAGGATCGTGAAGAGCTGGCTTTCGAAATCCTGGCTCCACTGGTTGTTTCCAAGGTCATCGATGACCAGCCAAGGGGTATTCAGGCACTCCGCCAGATGCTCGCGGGCGGACATTTGAACGTTTCTCTCACGGCTCCGGAGGTTCAACGTCGCCTCAGTGTAGAGTCGCATGGCGCTCGTCCAGACGAGGCGGTTTCCCTGCATGATGATTTTCTCTGCGAGCAGGGCGAGGCACCGCGTCTTGCACCTACCAGCGGGACCGATGAGGCTGATCCAATTGCCCTGCGGTCCAGGCCGCCACTGTTTGACGAGCTTCCACATGGGCAGGTTGAATTGTGGGTGCCCGGTGTCGGTGCCTAGCGGGTTGAGATGCTTTGGCAGAAGCGCCGGGGGCAAAGTTTTTCGGACTGTCTCGCGCCGTTCGATCAACGACCTCTCTCTGGCCGCCTGCGCCTCTCCCGCTGCTTCCGCGTCCTTGCACTCTTCGCAGTGCGTGGCCAGCGCGCGCGCCAAGTCCACCTTACCGATGAAGATCGGTTCGTAGGTGAATACCTTGGAGCATCCTTGGCAAACGTTGGTTGCCGTTTCCTGGGCTTCGGTAGTTTCTGGATTTTCCATGCTGGTGGTGCTTTCGCTGCTGGTAGGTTTTGGAGAGTTCATGAACGCACCCGGATCACCTCGGAGGCGCGCCGGCCTCCCAAGTCGAGTTTCCCCATCTGCGCCCCGTTCTTGGTCGTGGCGTTCCGGCGCCACGTCTGCGGGTCATCCCGCCACCGCTCGTTTTTGAAAAATGTTCCCGCGTTTGGGACATAACTGTTCAGCGCCCCGCTCGGAAGCTGCTGGATTACCGCCGCAATCGCCCGCGTCCCCGCCATCACCGTTTCAGGCTCCGCCCCCTTGCGGATACTCGCCGTTAGAAACTCCAAGGCTTCCTTCACATTTTCACGGCGCGGGTAGAGGGCGACGATCCCCGGGAGGTCTGTCTTGGAGTCAATTTCCTCCAACAATGAAAACGCCTGCGGAACTGGTTTCCTCTCTGAAATTTGTGTCGGGGTGTCGGGGTGTTCCTTGTGCTCAGTGTGAATAGTCGTTACTGGATCGTTGCTTGTTCGATGTTCGTCCGTTCCCGGGTTGTTCCCCGGCTCGTTTCCTAGTCTGTTGTCTGGCCCGTTGCGACTGATAGCGGTAAGGCTGAAAATGCTTTCATTTCTAAGGCTGGCGCGTGTTCCCTTGTTCGTTCCTGTGAACGCTACAAGGTGGCATTTTGTCAGCACTTTCTTGGCGCATCGGTAGGCCATTTCTGAACGCAGTCCGCACTCCTTCCAATCGCCGATAAATGCCTCTCCGGCTTTCAACTTGGAGATAGGGCAATCCTTCCACCGGGCGCGCATGGCGATCTGACAGAGAAGCAGGAATGCGTTGGGATGCCTGGCCAGAAGCGTCTGGGCCTCCTCGCTGCAATGGAGCGCAACAAACCGGGAGGGGTTCATACGGTGTGCGCCTCCTGGTGATGGTGATGGGGTCTCGGGAGAGTATCGAGCAGGGCAAGGGTCCGCTTGATCTCGGAGACTTTCTGTCTCTGCGCGGGATGCTCCACGGCCCCCTCGGCAAAGCTGCGCATTTCTAGGCGACGGCGGCGTTTGGAGCGACTCACAATGAACCGTCCTTTCCTGATTGCCGCAAACTGCGGGGTGTTGGTTTTGTGTTTGGTTTGGGATGCATGGCTTGTTGTTACGTTTGCCATTTCCCCGGTCTGGTGGTGAACTCACCGCGTTTCAAATCTGCCAAGATTTTTCCG
>ERZ1022724.198-NODE-198-length-13678-cov-15.046319_pt1 | contig 13678 bp, 7 predicted proteins | sample MGYA00521091_ERZ1022724 | MGnify/ENA primary metagenome ERZ1022724 (study PRJEB33162, sample SAMN09537610) | freshwater metagenome | isolation source: freshwater | place: Canada:Alberta | collected 2017-07 | study: EMG produced TPA metagenomics assembly of the... | reverse complement strand
TGACTTGTAATTGAATCTCCAGCGCCTCATGCAGCGGATTAAGTTAGGGACGTCGGTTGCCCGACGCCCCCCTTGCAGATCCCGGCGTGCGGAATTACCGCACCGGGCTCCTCAGGAATGCGCGCAGGTGGAACTTCGATCATGATCGGACTCTAATTGGTTGGACATTTCCTAGGGGTTGCGGCTGGTTTTGTCGAGTCTGCGGCCAGGGCTGCTCGAAGATCTGGGGCGACGGGATTTTCCACCGCTGCCAGGCTTCCTCAAACGTGGTCCAATTGTAGCTGCGCCGCTGGCTGCGGCGGTTGAGCAACTTGAGAACCAATCGCTTGGCGTTCCATGCGTAGTCACAGAGCCGTTCGGAGTTGCCGATCACACCGTAGTATCTCCATACGCCTTGCAGCTTGCTCTTGAGCGTGGCGACGATCTCGGGAAGCGGAAGGCTTCGCGATTTCTTGAGCCATTGCTTGAGTGCCGCGAGTCCTCCTCGGAACTTCTTTGCGTTGGTGGTGCGCCTCACCCGCCAGTATTTCGGATTGTGCCGGCTTTTCCCCCAGTAAAAGTCGAAACCAAGGAAAGTGAACTTCCCGCTGCTTTCTCCTTCCCACCGGTTGAATTTCACCAACGCGCTCTTCTCATCGGCGAGTTGCAATCCAAACTTGGCTAATCTTTCGGGCAGAGCCCTCAGATAGGCCTCGGCATCGTCCTTTCTCTCGAAACAAACGATGCTGTCATCCGCGTAACGCCGGAACAGCACGCTTCCCTTGCTTTTCTTGGCGACATCCTTCTTGATCCACAGGTCTTGGACGAAGTGAAGATAGATGTTTCCCAACAGGGGGGAAATAATTCCTCCCTGGGGTGTGCCCTCGTAAGAAGGCGACCATTGTTTCAACTCTTCCATCACTCCGGCTTTGAACCATTTGCGGATAATCCGGATCAGGCTGCGGTCGGCAATGCGTTGCTCCAGCATTTGAATCAGCCAGTCGTGATTGATATGATCAAAGAACCCTCTGATGTCCGCTTCGACGACCCACCGGTGCTTCCCATCATGAAGCGCTTCGCTCAACTCCTGTGTGGATTTGCGCGGACTGCGTCCCGGACGGTATCCGATGCTTTCGTCGGCGAAGTCGTTTTCCCATATGGGTTCGAGGATCATCCTCACGGCTTGCTGCACAATCTTGTCTTCCAATACGGGGATGCCTAACGGTCGCATTTTACTGCTTCCCGCTTTGGCAATCCACCGGCGCTTGACGGGTTGGGCACGGTAGTTCCCTTGCTTCAAGCGCGATTCCAATGCCAGCAGGTTTTCTTCGAGATTTTCCGCATACTCGCAGTGAGTCACACCGTCGATTCCCGGTGCGGCCTTGCGTTTGAGTCTGCGGAACGCCTCGCCGAGCAGCTGCCGGTCGAGTAGGCGGGCCAGGCTCCGAAAGCGATGTTTCGGGTCCTTTTCCGCTTTGGTTCCCAGTGCGGACAGGGTGCGTGACACGCACTTGTTGAGGATATTCGTTCCTCTGGCGTGGGTGCTTTGTCCGCTTTGCATTCCTGCCTGATCCTTCGCCGTGTGATCGGTGTTACCGTCTCTGACTACTATTGGCAGGTCTGATTCCTGATGGCTTTTGGCGACCCCTTCTATGGGTTGGAAGTCGTTGGGCCGCTGAAGGTATATCTCTCCAACGTCCGGGACCATCCGGCGTCCCGAGTTCAAGGTGCCGTCCTCCTCAGAACGGTCATCATTTCGCTTCTCTTCACACATGCCACGGTCTTAGTCGACCCCGGTGGAATCCTGGTCACTTGCCTTGACGCGACTTCGGATGCTGGATTCTCCATAACGTTAGTGAATCTCCTTCCACATGACACTCTTACGGGGCTGTAATAACCTTCAGGCGCTTGCGAGACGCCCTGTGGCCTATGTGATTCCCTGTGTACGCTTCAATCATGCTGTTTCCCCGTCCCTCGGCCTCCAAGGCAACCTCAGGCTTCTTGTTGTTCACGCGGTTTCTTCCGCGACGGTTTATCGGGTTAGCTAACACAACTGCAACACTCGGTAGTTTCTACTGGCTAGGTTTTGAAACAACAGGTCCTTCACCTGATAAGAAGCGCCTTGCTTAGCTCGGCGCACAACGTAAAGTTCATCCGCTGGTTGGAAAATCATTTCGACACCAAGAGCAGCTGGAGCCAAGCGCTCGTCCCGTCTCGCTCGTCTCGCCAAAATCGATGCCTCTCATGATCCCAAAGTTGGACACCGTTGTGTTTCTGATCTTTTGTCGTGCTCTATCATGCGTTCCCGCATGATAGAGCACTTCCTTGATTGATATATGGTGGATTACCACCGCCTCCGCGCGGCACGGCTTCCCTCCGTGGCTGGCGACAGTTAGCGCGGCGGCTCCGTTGCTTAAGGTGACATTTGTAAAAACGTAACACAGCGGGGACTCGATTTCCTGACTCCCATTTCCACCCGTCGACAAGCTCTGTGAATGAAATCAAGGCTCCGTCCGTTCGCTCCTCCCATTTGACTCATCATCGCCCTCGCCTTGCTGGCATTGCTCGCCCGAAGTATGTCGCTGGCTCAGCGCCTGCGCGAGAAAACTCCAGCCCGTGCGCTGAGGCACCCACCGGGTGTCCGCACCCTCACGGCGGGGGGAGCTGCGCTGGCTCAAGGTCCTGTGGCTTCGGGCAATGGCGGAGGATGCTTGCTGAAAAAACGCATCCAATCCGTTTTGGCTGTGAGGAACATCAACAAGGCCAGGGTGGCCACGGCAAGCACCGTGAGGGTGATCCCTGTCAGACCATCGATGAAAAACGAGCCGCTGAAGGCAATGAGATAGATGAGCTGCGCAGGCAGGGCGATGGCAAACAGGCGCTTGCCCGCCACCGCCTGGAGGTAGCCACTGACCAGCAACAACGAGACGACCGCCGCGATGGTAAAACTCTGCCACAGCGGCAGCAAGTCCACCAGATAGGCAAACAACAGATGGAAGGCGAAGAAGCCTGCGGAAATGAAGAACACATGCACCGGATGCAGCGGGATGCCATTCATGCCCCCAATGAGCAAAACCACGGTTACGAAGAACAGCAGTGAAACCGGGGCAAAAAAAGCGATGCGTGCGGCTACAGGACCGGCATTGAGACGCTTGGGCATATCCATCCCGATCGCTTGAGCGGCAAGCACGTCTGGGAAATCCCAAGCGAGCTGATAGCCGATTTCATCCACCGTGCGCTTCTCCGCAGAGCCAGTGCCGACAGGGAAGTTGATTTCATGGAAGTTGGTGCGCATGGCGAGCTGAAATCCCGAGATCCGGCGCTTGTCAGGGAACTCGTATTTCCAAGTGTCGGTTCCACGGGTGCCATAGGCAGCATGGAGGGTGACAGCTCCTTCTGCGGGGAGCTGAACGGCACGAGTGACCACCCCGGTCGGTCCGGGCAGCGCTTGGGTGGATGACGCGTCTTCACCCAGCCGGAAGTCAAAGCCCTGCAAGCCCGCGGTATCCGGCGGCAGGGGAAATGAAAGATAGAACGTCTGCGGGATCTTGGTGGGGTTGGTGAACTGATAGATACCCTCGAAGGCCACATCATAAGTCCGGTACCAGATGAGCCCGCGGCGTTTCGGGTCCGAGGAGAGCCTTACCCTGACTTGTGACGAGGAAGGCTGCACCAGCGCCCTGCCGCCGGGCGCGTTGGGTGTCTCATACCAGGCGTGCGGGTGCAGCTGGGTGATCGCAGGCCCCCAAACGCCAGAGACCTCGCCGCGGAGGGTGGATGAGGAATCATGGGTGCGCTGCGAGAGCGCAGCGCCTAACAGGAACCAGGCGAGAGTGGTGCAGCCGATGATGGCAAGCGAGGCGATGAGATGGACGAGTTTCATAAGGATCGATGGTTGAGGTGTCGGGAGATCAGCGATTGAGATCGGAGCGTTGATAGAAGACATGGATTTCCGGGCGCTCGGCACGGCAGAGGTTTTTCCGGAGCATGATGCGTGATGGAGCGGCACCCGCCTCATGAACCCGCGTGAGATTCCCATGAGTCTCCGCCTGATAGCCCGGCGGCAGGTCGATTTGCCAAGACAGGGCATGAATGAAAAGCGGGGTCTGTGGGAGGGAAAGCTTCATGGTGCCCTCGACAGGATCGAGCGCACTGCCCGTGTGGCTGAACGAGCAAGCCAGCCTGGAACTCCCACCCTGGGGCGGCAGGGTGACCTTGAGTGTGCCGCCGCCAAGATCGACCGGTGAGACGGGTCGCCCGCCGAGTTCGCAAGAGAGGAGCTTCATGTCCTGCGGAGTGTCGAAGACAAATCCAAGCGGGCTTTTGTGTTCGATGGCGAAGACGCCCGTGGCAAGCATGGCCCCGTCCGGTTCGATTTTCACCGTCCACTCGGATTGCTTCACCACTCCTTCGTCCGTGGCAGCGATGGGAATGGGGATGGCGCTCAAATCGGCCGCCGGAGTCTCGATTTCAAGGTGTTGACAATTCCCACCATGGAGCAATTCCGTAAACACTGCGGGAAGCCCCTGAGGGGAAAGTGGAGCGCTCAGCCCTTCTGCCGAGTAGGCGCGCAAGGGTGTGGTGGCGATGATGAAGCGGGTGCGGGTGGCAGCGTCACCTGGGGCTTGGAGTCGCCAGGTGCGGTCCAGAGGGCGCAGCGGCAGACGATAGGAAATTCCGACCTGCCGATCCAGCAACCCGCGGGTTTTCCAATCGAGCGAGAGGACGAGCGAGCGATTTTCCCCGCGGACTTTCGCGTGGGAGACAAGATCCTCGCCAGACACCACGATGTCCTGCGCGTCGGCGGGCAGCGGCAAGATGGCAGCCACGCCGGACCCATCCGCCGCCGAGGCCCGGGCCATGACGTGATAGATGAGATCACTCTCGGCGGGGATCACCAGCACCTGATTTTGCCACGTCCAGGAGGATGGCGTCGGTGGGCGCATGGCTTCGCGGGTTTCCCGGTCATCGAGCAGCCGGATGGCAAGGTTCACTCCGGAGCTTGGCAGGGGGCGTATTTGACCGGCGGCGAGCGTTTCTTCGATGGCTTCCGAACGAAGAACCACCGACTGCCCATCGGGCAAGTCACCCGTTTCGAAGATCACCGATGGGCAAGGCGGAATGGAGATGGTGAAGCCGCCGGGACCGAGAATAGGCAGGAGCCGGAGCTGGAGGGCACGCGTGCCCGTCGTGTCACTTGCCAGGCAAAGCGTGGCATCTTCAGCAAGAATCACCGCATTTTCCGGGCTTTGCGAATCAAGTGAAACAGCTCCACCGATCAAGGGGATGACTGCCACCTCATCGTGGAATCCCACGGTGCGAAACGTGGCCTCCATGACGGGGCGCGGGCCATCCATCGCCAAGCGGAGCCGCAGGGAAAGCAGCGCGGGCTTCTGTTTGGGAGGCGTCACGGTGGGCTCGGCCCTGGCGAGCAGTTGCTTGAGTTCGGCGTAAGGGATGCGGACCTCGGCACGGTCAAGCTCCTGGCCATGGAGGTGGGTGATGAACGAAATCAAACCCGCAGCGATGATCGGATGGATGGTTGCCATGCGCCGATCCATCCCTTGGTTCTGTGAAACGATGATGAAGGCAGCGTGAAAAAACACCCAATGCAGCACTTGGCCAGCCGGAAACGCTCATGAAGTGTCGCTCAGGGCTTGCGGTTTCGCGGATCTACCTCACTGTCCCCGGCGTGTCCCATAAGGACGAGCTCACCCACGGCTGGCTTCGGCGCGCCGTTACCCAGCCTGAATTCGCAACACGTCTGGCCCCTCTGGCCAAAGGCGTCCGCGAGGTCGTGCTCGATCACTCGGCGGAAGCTGCCCACGCCTTTATCGCCGCCGTCGTCGCCCTCGCCGCGAGGGACCGGAAAAAGAACCGTCTGTGGCTTGTGGCTGATCTACCACGCCACCGGGAACGTCTCGCATCCGAGCTTGAGCTCTGGGGGATCCAAGGCCTGGTGCTTCCCGAGGGCCCCGTGGAAACCGGCGACGGAAGCATCGCTGATCCCGAATCCGCCGCCGAGTGGTTCTCGATTTTGGAAATCCTTGCCCGATCGGAATCCTGCGCGATCATTTGCGGGAGCGACGCGTTTTCCGGCAAGGCCCCCTCCCCCAAGGCGCTGCGGGCGAGCCGCACACCTCTCAAGCCCGGCACCGCGCTGGACCCGCTTGAGCTCGCCAAATCCCTAGCAGAACATGGCTACGAACGCGTCCCCACTGTCACGAGCCGGGGCCAGTTTGCCGTCCGCGGTGGCATTCTCGATCTCTTTGCTTGGCAAGCAGCCAAGCCGCTGCGCTTGGAATTTTTCGACAAGGATTTGGAATCCATCCGCGAGTTCGATCTGGATTCCCAGGCATCCACCAGCAAGCTGCTAGAGTCCGATCTGCTGCTGGCGGAGCCCACTTCCGAAGCAAGTGTGGCCGACTACCGCCGCGAGGCGGACCTCGTGATCTCTTTCAACGCCGCCATCGAAAAACCCGACGTCCGGATCATGGATGGGGCCGCCGAGTTCAACCGTGAGGAAGATTTCACCCTCGCTTGTTACGGCAGCCCGCTCGGGACCTTCGAGGCGGGGGATTTCGTGCTGGAAGAAACGCGCCGGGATCAGTTTTTCCGGCAGGTGAATGATTGGAAACGCGACGGCTGGGACATCGCCATGGTCTTCGGGAACAAGGGCGAGGAGGAACGCTTCGCCGAGCTGGCGGGTAAAAACCTCGAGCGCGACCTCGGGCTGATTCCGATTCGCGGCGAGTTGTTAGCAGGATTCACCGTCCCGATTTCAAAGTTGGCGGTGCTTTCCTCCTCCGAGCTTTTCGGGCGCTACCGGACGCCCGGCGGCCCCCGGCGATCTTTGTTGGAGAAGGCCCGCAGCGCCCGTGCCCGCGCCACCATCGACGAGATGGAAGAGGGCGATCTGGTGGTCCACTACGAATACGGCATCGGACGCTTCAAGGGCATCCAGCAAGGGGATGAAGGCGATGAGCTGGTGCTGGAGTATCGAGACGGTGTTTTGTTAGGGGTGCCGCTTGAACAAGCCCACCTCGTCGGGAAATACGTGGGACTCGGTGGCAAGACGCCCGAACTCAATAAACTCGGCGGCACGGCATGGAAAACCGCCCGCAAGGCGGCGGAGAAGTCGATTCTCGATTATGCCGCGCAGCTGCTCCGGGTCCAAGCCGAGCGCCAATCCGAGGAAGGCTTCGCCCACCCCCCGGATAGTCGCTGGATGTGGGAGTTCGAGCGCTCATTCCACTTCACCGAGACCACCGATCAGCGGCGGGCGATCGACGAAACCAAGCTCGATCTGGAATCGACCCGGCCGATGGACCGCCTCATCTGCGGTGATGTCGGATTTGGGAAAACCGAGGTGGCCATCCGCGCGGCCTTCAAGGCCATCACCAGCGGCAAGCAGGTTGCCATCCTCGTGCCGACCACCGTGCTTGCCGAGCAACACTGGCGGACTTTCCGCGAGCGCATGTCGGATTACCCCATCCGCATCGATCTACTCAACCGCTTCCGCACGGCGGGCGAAATCCGCGACACCATCGCCGGCGTGGCCGATGGCTCGGTGGATCTGGTGATCGGCACGCACCGCTTGGTATCGGGTGACGTGACTTTCAAAAACCTCGGCCTTGTGGTGGTGGATGAAGAGCAGCGGTTCGGCGTCGCTCACAAGGAAAAGTTCAAACAACTCTTCCGCCAGGTGGATGTCCTAACACTTTCAGCAACGCCGATTCCGCGGACACTCTACATGGCGCTGATGGGAGCCCGTGACATGTCCACCATCGACACCCCGCCGCCGAACCGGGTCCCGGTCTCCACCACCGTCTGCGCCTATGATGAACGCGTGATCCGTGATGCCATCCGCCGGGAGATGAAACGCGGCGGGCAGACGTTTTTCCTGCACAATCGGGTGAAGAGCATCGATCAAATGGCGTCGAAAATCCGCGAGCTCGTGCCCGAGGCCAAGGTGCTCATCGGACATGGGCAAATGGACAAGGACGACTTGGAAGTGGTCATGCACGCGTTTGTCAAAGGCGAGGCAGATGTTCTGTTAGCCACGACCATCATCGAGACCGGGATTGATATCCCGAATGCGAACACCATCCTGATCGACCGCGCCGACCGCTTCGGGCTTGCCGATCTTTATCAACTCCGAGGCCGTGTCGGCCGGGCTGGGGAGAAGGCCTACGCCATCCTCCTGTTGCCGCGCGACATGATGACCGTGGGGGACGCGCGCAAGCGAATCAATGCGATCAAGGAATACACCGCGCTGGGATCCGGCTTCAAGATCGCCATGAAGGATCTGGAAATCCGTGGCGCTGGAAATTTACTTGGTACCAAGCAATCCGGACACATCTCGCAAATCGGGTTCGAGCTTTACTGCCAGCTCTTGCGGCAATCCGTGGACCGGCTCAAGGGCCGTAAGGATGCGCCGCGCGGAGAGACGACGTTCAAGGCCGACTTTATTTGTTTCAGCGAGACCGCCTTCGCGCGGGCTGACCCGAAGCAGATCTTGCCGGCCTACCTGCCCGCATCCTGGCTGGAGGAGACCAAAACCAGGATCACCGCCTACCGGGAAATTTCCGAAGCCGGGACCGAAAGGGCACTCGTCGCCCTCGAAAAATCCTGGCGCGACCGTTTCGGTAGGATTCCCGATCCAGCGTTACGACTCATTGAAATCACTAGGATTAAGGCACTTGCGGCAGCGGAGGGAATCGCCTCCGTGGAAATCCAGGCCCAGCGCCTGATGCTTCACCGCAACGGCGACTACATCCTGCTGGAAGGTAGGAAGTTTCCCCGCTTGCAATCTGCGAGTCCACAGGGGAAGCTCTGCGAAGCAGTCACTCTCCTGCAAAATTTTTGATTCCACCAATGAGCTCCATGACTTCGCGCTTCGCACTGCCCTTGGCCATCCTAGGCACGGTGACGTTATTTCCCACCACCTCCGCACAGGAGCCCCCGCCGCTGCGCGAACAGCCCGCCCCGCCGCCGCGCCCGAGCGGTCCGGTGGAAGTCAATGGGATCGCCGGAAAGGTGAACGGCCATGTCATTACCAACAACCAGATCTCATTCATGCTGGCCCCTGTCTTTGGTCAGCTTTCCGCCCAATACCCACGGCGTGGTCCCCAGTTTGAGACCAAGCTCAACGAGGCGAAGAACAACATCATCCAGGAATTGGTGGACCGTCAGATCATCCTTGATGAATTCAAGCAGTTGGGAGCCTACATCAAGCCCAACTTGATCGACGACGAGGTGAAACGGCAAATCCGCGAGCTCTACAACGGCGACGAGTCGAAGTTCCGCGAAGAACTCAAGCGCAACCGCCTCACCATGGAAGGCTACCGTGCCATGACCAAGGAAAAGATGGTCGTGCAAAGCATGCGCGCCCAACAGTTCGCCGATGCGCCGCCCCCCCTGCCGAACGAGGTGCAGAAAGAGTACAACGAGATTAAAAACAACCTCCGCGACGTCTCGAAGGATGTGATTTCATTCCAGAAGATTTTCATTCCCTCCTCAGACCCGGAAAACCCTCTTGTCACGCCTGACGTCCAGCTCTCTCTGGCCGAGGAACTGGCCAAGCAGTTGGCCGAGGGAAAAGACTTCACGGAACTTGCCAAGATCCATTCCAAAGACGCTTATGCGGAAACCGGCGGTATGCAGAATGACGTGCCCCGCACCGACCTATCCCCTGAATTTGCAGCCATCCTTTTCGACTCACCCGTCGGAAAGGTGGTCGGCCCGATGATGGATCCCCAGGGATTCACCTTGGTCAAGCCCACCAAAATCGTGCTTGGGCCACCCCCCCCACTTGATGACAGGGTCCGCGAAATGGTCGAGGAGCGCGTCCGGAAGAAAAAAACGTCCCATCAATACGACCGCTGGATCGAGTCCAAGCGCAAGCGGGCGATGATCGACATCAAAAAATAATCACCGGCGATCCGCGCCAAACGTCGGAACTTCAAGGACCTGAGGTGACGAGCTTGGAAATGTTCGATCTTTGGAGCGAATCCGACTTGCCCAAAGTCCACAGGCGAGCCATGGAGGGGCGTGATGCGTGACCTAGAAGCCAACCCGGCATGGCAGGAAGTGGATCTGGGGCTGCCGCTTCCAGATTCTCCTCATGCGTGCTCGGTTTGCTTGCCGACATGGAACTCCATCATCGGCTATGAGGAGGGCCGTCCCAAGATCCTCAAGCGCATGCGCACCGGCTATCCCCGGTTCTTCAAACACCCGGTGGTCGAGCGGCTTTTTGCCAATGCCAAAGCGGAAGTCGCCACGGCGCAGGAGGAGATCATCGTACTACCGACCCGTGCCTCGGTGCAGCGTGCCCACCGCTGGGTGGAACGTCGCGCCAAGACGGCCATACGGATCACCAGCTTCCACGGCTTGCAGGTGTTGGTCGTTCCCACCAAGGCCAAGCAGGAGGCGGATTTCTACTGGCGCTTCAGCGGTGAAATCGTCAGCAGCCGCCAAGCCCAAGATTTTCTGGAAGGAAAACTACGCAGCGGCACCAAATCACACCTGATCTCGCGAGCCCTCTCGAAGATCAGCGGTGCCACGCCGGACAACACCTTCATTTTCAGCAGTGGCATGGCCGCAGTCACCGCCGTCCTACGCGCGCTGCCCGGAATGCTCGAAGGAAAAAAAACCCTTCAGTTAGAGTTTCCCTACGTGGACAGCTTGAAAGTGCAGGAACACTTCGGCCACGGAGTGGTCTATCTGAATGAAGCCACCGGCGAGTCGTTCGATGAGGCGCTCATGCGCATCCGCCAGGGTGAGTTTGCGGGAGTCTTCACGGAGGTCCCAAGCAACCCACTGCTGCGCACCGTCGATCTCCACCGCGTCTCCAAAGCCTGCGAAGACAGCGGGACACCATTCATCATCGACGACTCCGCTGCAGGTCCTCACAACGTCCAGGCACTGCGCTTCGCGGATGTGGTGACGGGAAGCCTTACCAAATGGATATCTGGCGAAGGAGATGTGATGGCAGGCATGGCGTCCATCCGCGCGGATTCGCCCGTAGCCAGCGCCCTGCGCGCCTCGCTCCAGGAGGATGCCAGCGAATGCGCCCCGCTTTACATCGCCGACGCCGAGGTCCTGCTTTCCAACCTCAAGGGATACTCCAAGCGTATGAAAACCGTGAATGCTTCCGGTCAGGCGCTCGCCGCCTGGCTTGCAGCGCACCCGGCGGTCGCAGAAGTCTGGCATCCCTCGCTCACCCATCGGGAAAACTACGAGGCGATCATGCGCAAGGGCGGCGGCTACGGCGGATTGCTTTCATTCGTGCTGAAAAACGTCAAGAAGACCCCCAAGGTCTATGATGCCTTGCGCGTCTCCAAGGGGCCGAGTTTTGGCACATCCTTCACGATGGCCTGCCCCTATACCCAACTCGCACACTACCACGAACTCGAGTGGGCCGAGGGTTGCGGCGTGTCTCCTTTCCTCCTGCGTGTCTCCTGCGGGCTTGAGCCGCTTGAGACCGTGATTGCCGCTTTCGAAGAGGCACTCGCACAGGCCTAGCAAACAGCCACTCCCGGTTTACGAAACGTCCTCCGGCACCACCGCCGCAGCGACACTCGATCCAAACCCACCACGCGCGCATGCACCTGTTTCACGAATCCCGCCTCACCCTGCGTCTGGCACTGCCGCTGATGATCGGGCAGCTCAGCCAAATGTTGTTAGGCGTGGCGGACACGGTCATGGTCGGCCACTTGGGAGTCACGGAACTCGCGGCGCTCACGTTCATCAACTCGCTGTTTCACATCCCCTTGGTCTTCGGGATCGGCCTGCTCACGGGAATCTCGGTGATGACCTCGAACTCACGCGGCGCGGACGACACCCAAGCTGCTAGGGGAAGCTGCCGCCACGGGCTCTATCTGTCAGCGGCACTTGGTTTACTGGTGTTCGGGATTTCGTGGATCGTCTCGCTGAATCTCGACCGCTTCGGCCAACCGCCCGAAGTGGCCGCGCGGGCAACCGTGTTTTTCCGGATCGTGATGCTGTCCCTGATCCCCGCTCTCGCGGCGATGGCCCTGAAAAATCATGCTGATGCGCTCAACCGCCCGTGGCCGCCATTCTGGATTTTCCTCGGTGGAGTCGCGCTGAATGTCTTACTCAACTGGGTGATGATTCATGGCAAACTCGGCTGCCCGGCCTTGGGATTCGAAGGCGCCGCCTGGGCCACCTTGATCTCACGGTGCATCATCCTGGTGGCGATGTTCGTCTGGCTGCTGCGGGCCAAAGGACTCAGGGAATGGATCCCCTACCGCTGGTTCCGCAAACCTGACTTCGGCGACATCAAACGCCTGCTTGCAGTGGGCTTTCCCGCAAGCATCCAGATGGCTCTCGAAGTCATGGCATTTTCACTCGCCGGATTGATGATGGGACGCTTCGGCCCCAATGCCATGGCCGCACATCAGATCGCCATCACGCTGGCGGGCACGGCTTTCATGATCCCACTCGGACTTTCCATGGCCCTCACGGTGAGAATCGGTGAGGCTCACGGTGCGGGGGAATCCACGAGACTTCGCCCCATCGTCATCTCCGGGTGGATTCTCGCGGCATTCTATTCCATGCTGGCTGCCGGGGTGTTTTTGGTTTTCGGGCGCATCCTCGCATCATGGTTCATCCAGGCACCCGAGGTCATCACTCTCACGGCTTCCATGCTGGTCATTGTCGGGATTTTTCAATTGTTCGATAGCTTGCAAGTCGCTTCGTCCAGCCTGCTACGCGGGCTTCAGGACGCGCGAGTCCCTGCGCTGATCGGATTTCTAGCCTATTGGATCATCGGACTTCCCGTCGGCGCGGGACTCGGCCTGAGGCTTGAAATGGGAGCGGTCGGCGTCTGGTGGGGGCTGGCGGCAGGGCTTTTTATCGCAGCGATCACACTAGGCCCCCGCTTGTGGAAACTCACGGGCCGTGCTAGGCTTCTCCCATGATTCGCCACATCCTCTGCGCCCTCGCCGCCAGCATATCGTGCTGCACCGCACAGGCACTTCAGAAGTTTTCCGACTGCACCCTCGTTGAGGCCTCATGGGCAGACGGCGACAGCTTCCCGGTGCGACTCCCCGATGGCCGGGAACAAACGATCCGACTCTACGGGGCCGACTGCATGGAAATTCACATCAATGGCGACGACTCCAACGCCAGGCGCCTCCTCGATCAAAGGCGCTACTTCGGCATCGACGACATTCTGCTCGCAAAAAGCTTCGGCGAAGCTGCCAGAATAGAAACGGCGAAAATGCTCACCAAACCATTCACGATTTATACCACCTTTGCCGATGGTCGGGGTGATGGACGATTCGCGCGCGTCTATGGCTTCGTCGAAACGGCGGATGGGAAGAACCTCTCCTCCTGGTTGGTGTCCCAAGGCCTCGCACGTGCCTTCGGGGTGATCCGCCAGCTGCCGGACGGGACCGCAGGAAGGGAATGGAAAGAGCAGCTCGCAGACCTTGAGCTCACCGCAGCCCGCGCCGGACGTGGCGCGTGGGCCAAGACCGATTGGGAAAAACTCCCCAGAATCCGCAAGGAAGCCCGTGATGAAATCGCCGAGCTCGAAACCGCGAAAGGCTCCCAACAAGCACTAGAAGGGAAACCCATCGACATCAACCACGCCGCCCGCGACGAGCTGATGACCTTGCCCGACATCGGAGAAAAGACCGCCATCGCCATCATCGAAGCGCGTCCCTATCAA
>ERZ1022724.197-NODE-197-length-13794-cov-15.717447_pt1 | contig 13794 bp, 10 predicted proteins | sample MGYA00521091_ERZ1022724 | MGnify/ENA primary metagenome ERZ1022724 (study PRJEB33162, sample SAMN09537610) | freshwater metagenome | isolation source: freshwater | place: Canada:Alberta | collected 2017-07 | study: EMG produced TPA metagenomics assembly of the... | reverse complement strand
ATCCAATCGCCCTTTCAAACGAGCCAAGAACCGCCCGTGTTCAACCCTCCGGTCAGCTCCCCCTTCCAAGCAAGTCCGGAGCCGATCGTCGCGGAGCAGCCGGTTTTCAATCCGCCGGTTCAATCACCCTTCCAGCTCAGTGCGGAACCGCCCGTGTTCAACCCTCCGGTCAACTCTCCCTTCCAAGCAAGCCCGGAGCCGATCGTCGCGGAGCAGCCGGTATTTAATCCGCCTGTCCAGTCGCCGTTTCAGGTCACCGCAAATCCCCACCCATCCGAGTCTCCGTCCGCGGTCTTCACTCCACCCGCTTGGCCACAACCGTCAGCAGGGCAGGTGCCCACCTCCAACCAAGTTTCGCCTCAGACCGTGGCATCGCCGTTCCAAATTGCGGCACCCGAAACACAGCCCGTTTATTCCAGCGCACCGCCCCAAGGGTTCCCAACCACCCCTGAACCTCCGTTTTCACAAACCATGGCTGCCACCGATACGCAAAGCACTGCTTCTGCCGCCGATACGGATCGTGTCGATGACCTGCTACGCCAGTTCCGTGAACGCTACGGCCGTGGAGCCTCGTGAAAAAATTCACAAAGCCCTTGCGAAACCTCCCACTTTGGGCGTTTCTAGCCCAAGAAAATAAGGCATGAGTAACACCATTCAAGAAATCGACGCTCCAGACACCATCGCCCGCGCCGCCCGTGCCGCCGATCACTACCAAGCGGAGACAGACGATCTCGTGGGTGAGCGCATGGTCCTCAACATGGGCCCATCTCATCCGGCCACCCATGGAGTCCTGAGGCTCGTGCTGGAACTCAACGGCGAAGTCATCGACTCGGCGGAGCCGGATGTGGGCTTCCTGCACCGTGGTGATGAAAAAATCGCCGAGAACATGCATTACAACCAATTCGTCCCCTATACGGATCGCTTGGATTATCTTGCCCCTCTCGCCAATAATGTCGCCTACGCCTGCGCTGTCGAAAAGCTCATGGGCTGGACGCTGCCGCCTCGCGGGCAAGCGCTCCGCGTGCTTTGCTGTGAACTTGCGCGAATCTCCTCTCACATGTTGGGCGTAGGAGTCTGCGCCATGGACGTCGGTGCCATGACCGTTTTCCTCTACACGTTCACCGAACGCGAAAAAATCTATAACATGTGCGAACAATTGACCGGCGCACGCTTTACCACCTCCTACACCCGGGTGGGCGGTCAATTGCGTGACATGCCTCCTGGATTTGAGGCAACTGTCCGTCAATTTCTCGATGAATGCCTCGTGACGATTGGCGAAATCGCGAAGCTGCTGGATAAAAACAAGATTTTCGTCGATCGCATGGTCAATGTCGGAGTGATCACCCGCGAGTCCGCGATCGCATGGGGAATGACGGGGCCAAATCTCCGCGCCTCCGGTGTCGCCCGAGACCTTCGCAAAGACAGTCCGTATCTCGGTTACGAAAAGTATCAGTTCGACGTCCCGATCGCCGACGAGGGGGACTGTTACGCCCGATACCAAGTGCGTATGGAGGAGATGCGCCAATCCATCCTCATTTGCCGCCAGGTTCTCGACACCATGCCCGATGGGCCGGTCAACCTGGCCGACAGTAAAAGCATGTTGCCGGATAAGGAGCGGGTGATGATGTCAATGGAGGAGTTGATCCACCATTTCATCGTCTCAACCCAAGGCATCAACGCCCCCGCCGGGGAAGTCTACTTCGCAGCGGAGAATCCGAAAGGCGAGCTCGGCTTTTTCATTCATTCCAAGGGTGGAGGAGTCCCCTACCGCCTGAAAATCCGCAGCCCCTCGTTCTGCAACCTCTCGATCACGTCCAAGCTCCTGCCCGGTCACATGGTTTCCGATATTCCAGCCATCCTCGGTTCTTTGGATTTCGTCATGGGCGAGTGCGACCGCTAAATCACCTTCCAACCGCAACCTATCAGAATGGCAACGGCTGATCCGATCTTCCAAATTTGTGGTAACGTCAGAACGCACCTCTCCGCTCCCTGAAATCCGTGGTGTCATGCTTTCTCATCCAAGAATCGGGAATTCCCTGCGGAGATGACTCCGGGATTTGACTTCGGCCCTTCTTTCTTGCGCTTTCACGCACTTCAAAATCTTCACCTAATCTTCCATGTCCTCATCCCCTCTCGCAGAATCCATCGCCTCTCACGAGACTCCCGGCAGCCAATTCTACCCGCCATTCTGCGTCACTCCTGAACTCGAAGCGGAAGCTGATGCGCGCATTTCCCATTACCCGGAGAGCAAGCGCGCTGCGACCTTGCCCCTTCTGCACATCGTTCAACACAGGTTCGGCTTCATCTCCGCCCCGTCCATCGAATGGGTGGCCACCAAACTCGGAATCGAGCCAATCAAGGTTCTTGAAGTCGTGAGCTTCTATCCCGGTTTCCGTCAATCCGCGCCGGGACAGTTCCACATCCGTGTCTGCCGCACCCTATCCTGCGCCATGGGCGGCAGCTACGAGTTGATGGAGCGTCTTTGCGAACTCACTGGTATCGATCGCTCAGCGAGTGATTCCCATCACCACCCCATCTCGGTTTCTCCCTGTGGGAAATTTTCAGTTGAGTTCGCCGAGTGCCTAGCCTCCTGCGGCACCGCGCCCGTCTGCTTGGTAAACGATGATTTCCACGAGGCGGTCCACCCCGGCAAAGCCGAGGAACTGCTCGCAAAGTATGCCCCCAAGGTGTAACCCACAGCCTGAGGCGCGAAGAGGGAGTGCCGCTCCCCTGTAAGCCGGATTCTGTCCCCCTCTTCCGAGGTTGGACGGCCATTTCTCTCACCCCGCCGGAGCGGAGCGCCCTGCTTGCGCAAGATGCGACTAATACCCGGGGTTTCTAACGGACGAGCCGCCCTTCCCCTGTTCTGTCTTGCACCACGCGGGGTTTGCCATGCCGTCCGGTTACCCGGATTCGCGGTGGGCTCTTACTCCACCATTTCACCCTTACCATTTGCCCTTGCGAGCGGTTGGCGGTATCTTTCTGCTGCACTTTCCGTCCAGGTTCCTCGCGGTTCCCGTCCCCCACTTTCATGAGGCGCGTTGCTCTTTGGTGTCCGGACTTTCCTCACCTCCCGCTTGCGCGGAAACTGCGACCGTCCGGGGAGCGGCACCAGCAGACTGCACCACCCACCCCACCATTCCAAGCAAAAGCTGAAGAATCTTCACTCAATCACAAAGACATCCAACAAAAACCATCCAAGCATCAAGATCCCGACCACCACCTTGAAGACCATCCCCGTCAGCGTCCCCACCACCGAACCCACCCCCGAAATCGCCGCAGGCCGGGCCTGTTTCCTAGCAAACGCCACCTCACACAAAAAGGCCCCCAGCAAGGGCCCCAACAAAAGCCCCAGCGGAAAAAAGAAAAATCCCGCCAAACTCCCGATGACCGCTCCGATCGCTCCCCAGCGCGTGCCACCGAACCACTTGGAACCCGCCGCCCCACTCAACATTTCAAAGGTCTGCGAAATGACCATCAAAACCACCAGCACCACGAATGACCACCACTCCAAGCCCGAAGATACCCCCAACATCAGACGATAGGCGATCACGGCGATGAGCAGAATCAAGTGCCCCGGCAAAACCGGCACCACGCAACCCACCATTCCCGCAGCCAACAAACAGATCGTAATCAACCACGCCCCGCCGATCCCCAAACCTTGCAGAAACCCGCCTGATTGAATCACTTCCCACATGCAAAGGTGAATGACACAGGATTTCAAGAAGCACCACACCAAAGAATCGACGAGCGCTCCAGCCCGTGTATCCTCACGGCGCTGCGGTGCCACCGCTCCGAAATCCTCACGGTCAAATTCCACTCCATTTTTACATCTCCATGAACATTGCAAAACTAATGAAACAAGCCCAGCAAATGCAGGCCGGGCTTGCCGCCAAGCAGGAAGAACTCGCCATGCAGACCGTCGAGGCCTCGGTCGGTGGCGGCAAGGTCCACGTCGTCGCCACCTGCGCGGGCGAGGTGCTTTCCATCAAAATCGACCCCTCCGTGATCGACCCAGCAGATGCGGACTTCCTTGAAGAAATCGTCCTCAAAGGCGTTCAGGAGGCAATCGCCAAGGGCAAGGAAAAGTCCGCCACGGAGATGAAGAAGCTGACCGGCGGCCTCGGTATTCCGGGAATGTGATTTCCCAAGTCCCCCCGCCGCTCACGTCCGTGCTCTCCTCCCTCAATCGCCGCCTTGGATGGGTATTGGTCGGGCTATCCCTGCTCTTACACGTCTTCACCGTTTACTGCTTCTCCAGGCAACCGGACCGTTTCGCCGCATTCACCGTCGTCCCGATCTGGATCTGGGGCGGCGGCGGCTTGCTGCTGGCGGGCGCGGCGTTTTATTTCCTCCGGGCCCCGCTTTCCTTGATCATGACCGCGGTCTGGTCGATCACGCTGTTCGTCGGCGCAGACGAGGCGCGGGTGCTTGGAAACCTGGGGAAACCCACTCCACTGCCCGGCCTTGCCGCAAAGCATCAGGGGAGTCCGGTCATCCGCGTGGTCACGCTGAACTGCGCGTTTTTCAAAAAAGGAAATCCCGCGCCGGACATCGAAAACTGGCAACCGGACATCGTCCTCTTGCAAGATATCGACCCACAACAGGTTCGCCACATCGCCGATGTTCTTTTCAGCGGTCGTGGGGATTACCGCTTCCACCTCAGCAATGGCATTGTAACGCGCTGGAAAATCAATCGGGAAATCCGGAATCCCAGCCAGCGCGACGAGCAAGTCAGCATCGTCCATCCGAGCGGTGCTTCAATCGAGGTGGTGAATGTCCATCTCCGAACGGCTGCCACCGATTTGCGCCTCTGGGAAAAGGAAGCGTGGGTAAAGCATCGCGACAACCGGGTAGTCCGCCAACAGGAACTCGCCACCACCCTGCGGATCCTCGCACAAACAACGCCCCGATTCCCGAACACCCCCACCCTCTTCGGCGGGGATTTCAATGCGCCGGCGACGGACATCATCCACCGCCAGCTTGCGCCGGATTTTGAAAATGCGTTTTCCAGCGCGGGTAAAGGCTGGGGAAACACCTTTCAGCGGCGCTTCCCGATTCTCCGCATCGACCACATCTACGCAACCCGACACTTCACCGCCGTCCGTAGTTGTGCCGTCACCACCCGTAACAGCGACCACCGCATGGTCGTGGCGGACCTGCTACTCAGGTAGAACCGTGAACTTGCAGAATCCCACGGCAACCTCATTTCAACACACCACTCTCATGACCCGCGAAAACCTGGCAGAAATCCTCGAACAAATCGCTCTTCTCCTCGAACTGAAAAACGAGAACCCATTCAAAATCCGAGCTTACCGCCAAGGGGCGGAGACGGTGCGGAACTTCGACGGAGAAATCGTAGAACTTGCCGCGAAAAACGAGCTCACCGGCATCAAAGGCATCGGCGAAGCGCTGCGCGACAAGCTCCATGAACTCGCAAGCACCGGAAAACTCGGGTTCTACGAAAAACTCCGTGCGGAGTTTCCTCCCGGGCTGTTTGACCTTTTCGACCTCCAGGGCCTCGGGCCCAAGAAAGTAAAGGCCCTCTACGAAGCGCTCACCATCACCTCCGTCGCCGACCTCAAGGCCGCCTGCGAAGCAGGTAAGGTCGCCGGACTCCCAGGCTTCGGCACCAAGACCCAAACGAAAATTCTCGAAGCCATCGCCCTGCGGGAAACCTTCGCAGACACATTTCTGCTAGGAAGCATCACCCCGCTCGTCGAGGAAATTGCCAGCCTTCTCCGACTTCATCCCGAGGTCTCGCGTGTCGCCTACGCCGGCTCCTTCCGCCGTGCCAAAGAGACCGTGCATGACTTGGATTTCCTCGTCGCCACCAAGGAACCCAAGCTGGTCTGCGAGGATTTCACCACACTCCCCCAGTGCGAATCCATCATCGTCTGTGGCGATACCAAGGCGTCGATCCGCCTCAGGAACGGCCTCCAATGCGACCTCCGCGCCGTCTCCAACGCCCAGTTCCCCTTCGCGCTGCAATATTTCACCGGGTCCAAGGAGCACAACGTCGCGATTCGTTCACTGGCACTCAAACAGGGACTGTCACTCAACGAATACGGCTTCACCGGTGAATCCGCGGGCAACTTTGAAGTCAACGAGGAGGCGGATATCTATCACGCCCTCGGTCTGGATTTCATCCCGCCGGAACTGCGTGAAAACCGCGGTGAAATCGAAGCCGCCGCGGACCACACGCTCCCCCGCCTGATCGAACTCACCCAACTCCGCGGCACGTTTCACAATCACACGACCGCCTCGGACGGCACCGCCACTCTCGAAGCCATGGCCGATGAGGCCATGGATCTCGGCCTCCAATACCTCGGCATCGCCGACCACTCGAAGGCCTCCTTCCAAGCAAACGGCCTGGATGAAAACAGGCTGTTAGACCAAATCCTCGCGATCGAAAAACTCAACGCCAGCTATGAAGGTTTCCGCCTTTTCAGCGGCACCGAGGTGGATGTTCACAAGGACGGCAGTCTTGATTTCGAGGACGCGCTTCTCGCCCGGCTCGACTACTGCGTTGCCTCCGTGCACGCATCCTTCACTCTCAGCGAGGAGGAGATGACGCGCCGGATCTGTCGGGCGATGGAGAATGAACACGTCACCATGTTAGGCCACGTCACCGGCCGCCTCCTGCTCAAGCGCGAGCCTTATGCGGTGAACCACGCCATGATCATCGACTGCGCGGCGGAGACCCGCACCATCATCGAGCTGAATTGCAGCCCGATGCGTCTCGACATGGACTGGCGCTGGTGGAAGCGCGCCCGCGACAAGGGAGTCCTCTGCTCCATCAACCCCGACGCCCACTCCACCATGGGGCTCCACCACATCGGGCTGGGCGTGCGGCTTGCCAGAAAGGGCTGGCTGAGAAAGGAAGACATCTTCAACTCCCGGTCGGTCACCGAGGTCGAGGCCTTTCTGAAAACTCCCAAGTCCAAACGCTAACCCGGAATCTCCCAACGTGAAGGGGTGGGAAATCGAGCAGCCATCCAAGTGGCCCACTCGGCACCCGCCTCAAGCGGATCCTGCACGTTGAGCCAACGCTTGCCGGGAAAATCGCGGGTTTCGAAGGTCGCGAATTCATCGGCCGGGCGACCGACAGAGCCATGCAGCCCATGGTAGGCCAGCTCCATCTGATATTTGTGCCACACCCCGAAATGATCAAAGACCTGCCGGGCCTTTTCCCGCTCGAAAAGAAAAGGATAGTGCACCGAAAAATCCATAAGACGATCCAGTCCTTGTTCATGATGCAGACGGCTGGCAATGTGACCACGGGCACGTTGCCAGCGGTTTTCTGAAGCAAGCATCTCGGGAAGTTGAGGAATCAGATCTCCATAACATAGGGGAACCTCATGATCCTCGACGCTGCTGTCTTTGAGATAAAACATGTCGTCATTGATCCACAAGACGCGCTCTGCCAGACAAAATGCACGCAGATACGCTTGCGGATACGAGGGCTCCAACTGGAAGACCGCTTCATCCAACCAGGCTGGACGCGCAGTGCCATAGACAAGCACCGGCCAGGAGTGCTGCCAATGCTGGTCGATCGAGCGCAACAAGTAGCGGAGGGACTCGCCTTTCATCGGATCCCCCTCAAGGTGAAACGGAATGGCGATGAGCTCAGCGAGCCGCGCTTTCGCCGGCCAAGGCTTGATCGTCATCGCGGGCCGTGGCTGAGGAAGAAACCCTCCGATTTGCCAGTTGGCGAGAACCCGGCTTTTGTCGGGCCCCGCACAGTGGTAAAACCACGCACGATGTTCCCTTCCAAGCATGCCGGTTGGCGGCAGGCGGTTCCAGATTTCAGGAAGCGCAAAGCTCTTCACGGAGCCATCCCCCACCGCGTCGGAGAGGCAAAGATTAAAGTAGTGCGGATGATTCTTGGCCGGCATCATCGGCCGCTGAAGATAGGGCAGGAATCTTTCCGCTGTCGCCCGATCCAGCAGCCACACCCCATCATTGCAGTAGCCATGGGCCGGGCTTGGTCTGCGCTCGAAGTGTTTTTCCACCCATCCTGACCAATCCTCCCCAATGAGAGAAGCACCCGGCTGGGGCAACACCCACAATCCCGGCCGGAATTCCGTCTCCAAAGGATGAGGTGCCAGCGGGTGGATCATCACATCCGCATCCAGATAAATCATCCAAGCCGCATCACCGGCGAGGAAGTCTTGCAGCATCCCTGCAAGCGCACTGCCGCTCGCAGGATCACTTGATGGACTCTGCCGCCAAACTCTCAGGTCCACGCCATTTCGCCGGGCCCAATTCACCATGGCAGGAGCCATCGCCGGAATCCACGCTGGCCGACCATAATGCCACGTGTAAGCGACAAGTCTGCCGTTGGCGGCATGACGCGGCGTGGAACACGGCAGACGGACCCTGCTCTTGGAGGGTAGAGAAAACCGCAACAATGGGGGCTCGACACTGCCCTGGACCGTCGGATCTGGGTCCCCGCCCGTCAGTGGGAACCAAGCGGGTAACGGAACGGTTTCATTCCTGGAATCGTGCATGAATCAAGGTGACGGCTGATGTTTAAATCTGTCAAACCACATTCGCAAATCGCCTAGAATCAATGATAAACATTTGTAAATTTATTTGATATTTAACGATTTTTCTTGATTTCCAGATCCCCTAGGAACACCCTTCGAAACCATGAAACTACTCACACATGCTACAGCGCTATTATCCGTGACATCTACTGCCTTCGCTGGCAGCTCCCCCGAGGTATCCGCACCGGCCCCGGCTTCGGCTCCAGTCTCGTTAGGCGGCTGGTTCGTCGGTGGAACCTTCGGACAATTTGATTCGGACTCCAACTTTGCGGACCTTATCCCTGGGGGCGAACTGCTTCCGGGCGAGGAACTCAATGTGGCGGACTCCGAGTTCGATATGTACACCCTGCACGTCGGGCGTGACCTCGGCCAGATCATCGGCTGTGACATGGCCGCCTTCTTGGAAGTCGGATTCATGGATGGAGACATGGACATCAACGGCGTGTCTGCGGAATTCAATTCCTTCATCCCCACGTTCAGCGATTTTTCCGAGCGAGTGGATTTGAACATCATTCCTGTGACGTTCAACTTCAAGCTTGAGCGCCAATTGTTTGGTCCTGTGAGCGGTTACCTGACCGCAGGTGCTGGTTATGCGTTCACCGAAGCCAGCTTCGACGGCGAGAGTGACCGCGACGGCGGTTTCTTTGCCCAGGCTTCATTCGGCTTGCTCTACAACATCAACGAGCAGTTCGAAGTCTACGGCGGTGGCCGCTGGCTGTATCTCGACAACCTCGACTTTGGCGGAGATGGGTTCGAACTCGACAACACGCTCGCTTGGGAACTGGGTTGCCGCTATAACTTCTGATCGTTGATTCCAGGATCAAGGATTTGCTGATGGCCACTCGGGGACTTTCCCGGGTGGCTTTTTTCATCCCAGGCGGGTTTCAATGCGCAAGCTTGAGACTTCCCCCCGACTCCATGAAGCCCTTACCTGCCGCATCGCATCACCAAGCCCCATGCCGGATTGAGTTTGCCGGTGAATCTCCGGCGTGCTGACGTCTTGAGATCGTTCAAATCGTGATGATCAGCCTCGCGAAATCCCGGTTGTTTCCAGCCTTGCCACCCTCGTCACAAGCGGCAGGGGAAGTGGTGTTTTTATTCACCGTTCGTTTGTTGTAAAGCCAGGCTGGAGGAATTCCCGGATCTGCCAATCCAAGTTTGACTCGCGAACCGCCTAACACCACCGGAACTCCAGTGGAGATCATCCGCAGCGAGTCCCCAGCAAAACCTGAGGAATTCACTCACTTCACACCCACGCGCCCGAAGCGGGTCGCTGAACCGGGAGTCGAAGGCTGATCAAGCACCCGGCAGCGCTCCCAATCGAGCCCCAACGACTCGATCACCTCAATCCGCTCGGTGGCATCCGACCATGAGGCGGAATCCAAGGCGCTTGAAAACTGCGGGATGTAGGTAAGCCCCGCGTTCTTGCGCCTCAAAAACTCCATCTGCAAGGTCACCGGTCCCTCAGGAGCAATCAACGATGTAATGAGCGGCAGCCCTGCGGTGGAACCGAGACCACCCAGGTAAAGAATCGGGTCCGATCCATGCACATTGAGGTTGAAGGCAAATTCAACCATCGAGGGAACCCCATCTTGGTCGCTGTCGAGGAGCCGGAAGTCGTTATAGACCAGATCACTCGTCAGGAATACATCCTCCTCGCGCTGCTCGCTCACGCCGTCTCCATCAAAGTCTTCGGTGCGCACGTCGATCATTTGCACGTTGATGGTGTTTTCGAAAAAATTCCCGCCGGAGTCTGTTGCCCTGACCCGCACGTTCACGCCTCCGAGTGGATTTTCGAAATCAAAGCCCGCAGCCGGACCGAGGACCAGCTGGTTGCCTGAAACGACCACGTCGTAGGGGTTGAAGGAACCACTGACCAAGACGGCATTGAAGGTATGGAGATCTCCGGCATCGGGGTCGCTGGCGCTTAGCAGGCCGATCACGGTTCCCGGCGCCTGATTCTCCGGCATGGTGTTAGGTGTGAGGGCAATCCCGGTCGGTGGGCTGCCATCCTTGGTATTGAGCCAAAGCAGCTGGGTCAGGCGGCCTTGGTCGGTCACAACCGTGATTCGAACCGTTTGCCGGACGCCGGTTGCAAGCACCGTGCCGGTGATCAAACCGGTATCTGGATGAATGGCCAGGCCGCTAGGAAGCCCGATGGCACTGAAGCCACCTGACTCCGGGATGGCATTGGCAATGCTGACTTGGTGCGACACCGACTGACCAGGCCAGCCGATGATAGAGCCCGCAGCCAGAATCTCAGGAAATCCGCTGGCCCGGCGGAGGGCGATGTTGTGCATATCCCCAGTTGCCAGGATTTCAAGATCACGCGCTTCGAGCGGTATGCTCGACTGCCCCTTGGAATTCGATCCCCAAATGGCGAGAGTGCGGTCGTTTTTCATGCCTGCGGAATGGAGCCAACCTGCGTGAACGGTCGTGGCTGTGGGCAGATGGATTGGCACGTCCGCTTGTCCATCTTCGGTGTCACCCCACGCAAACACGCGGCCATCGAATTTTCGAGCCACACTGTGAAAACCACCCGCCGCGATCGAAACAATTCCTTCGACTCCGGCAGGCACCGCGGTAGCGCCGCTCCAGCCCCATGCCACAACCGAACCATCACTCTTGAGCGCCAGACTGTGGTAACCGCCCGCCGCGATCGCGACGACATTCGAGAGTCCTGCCGGTACCGAGCTTTGACCTTCAACATCCCTACCCCATGCCACGACGCTTCCATCACTCTTTAATGCGAGATTGTGATAACTTCCCGCAGCAATCGCGACGACCCCAGCCAAGTCCACTGGCACGCTGGTTTGCCCTTGAAGATTACCTCCCCAGACGGCGACGGTCCCATCGGCCTTGAGCGCGATGCTGTGGAGGTCTCCAGCGTCGATGGCCACCACCGGACCGAGTGGGTCGGGCAAAGTTGTTTGACCGTCGGCATTCCAGCCCCAGGCCACTACCGTGCCATCGGTTTGCAAAGCAAGGTTATGCCCCCAGCCGGCGGCGAGATCGATGACTTCACCCAAGCTGGAGGGCAAGGCAAGTTGTCCTTTGTCATTGCCGCCCCATGCCACCAGAATCTGCCCCGCCGGTTTGCTCGAGGGATTGTTAGGAAGGGTTCCCCGGGCCTGTTCGAAGCCATCCCCAAAACCGTCACCATCGGAATCATAGACCGTGCGGTTGGTTCCTGCTGCAAGTTCCTGTGCTTCATTGAGACCATCAAGGTCACTGTCTTCCTGATCATCATTGAGCAGTGAAATGCTGATCACCGCTTCATAGGAATTCAGCGCGGAGTCGGTCGCCCGCACCCGAATCGACAAGGGGCCGGGAGCAGCTTCGAAATCCAGATCAACCTTGCTGGCAAGGTTGAGTTGATCTCCAGAAATGACAAAACGGTGATTGTCTTGTGAGCCAGCGCCGGCAACCAAGCTGAAAACATGGGTATCGCCGGGATCAGCATCCGTGGCGGATAAAGACCCGACAAGACCAGGCAGCGCATTCTCCGTCACGGCAGCGGGACTGAGACCGACCGCTGTCGGCGCGACACCTTGGGTGAAATGAATCCAAAGGTTTTGGGTCAGGCGGCCTTGTGGAGTATCAGCCCACAAACGAACCGACCGCCTCATCGGCACGGTTGTCATTGCGGAAGTCACCGTGATTTCACCGGTCGTGGAATTGAGGGAAAGCTCGGGAGGCAGGCCGAGTGCGGAGTAGAGCGTGGGAGTCGCATTCCCGACGGTGATTGAATGGCTGAACAAAGCCCCAGCCGCCGCACTGACCACTCGCGCGCTGGTGATTGCCGGAAACAACGCCGTCTGTTTGACCGCATGATTGCGCACGAAGCCCGCGGAAATCGCACGCACTTCAGTCTGAGCTCCCACGGGGATGGTGGTCTGGCCGCTGGCATCGGCACCCCATGCGACGACCGTGTTGTCAGCCTTGAGAGCGAGGCTATGGAAACCACCCGCCTCGATGGCGATCACACCCGCAAGTTCGTTAGGGGCGGTCGCCTGGCCGTTCGAGTTGTATCCCCAGCCAACGACCGTCCCATCGCTTTTCAGGGCCAAGCAATGCAGTCGCCCGGCGGAAATGGCCACGACATCGGAAACACCGACGGGAACCACGGTGTCCACCCAGGTGACACCATTGAAAAACTTGCCCCACGCGACGACGGTCCCGTCATTTCTCAGAGCCAGGCTTTGGAAACCGCCGGCTGCGATCGCAATCACGTTGGCAAGCCCGGCCGGCACGGTGCTTTGACCGTATTGATTCCCACCCCAAGCGCTTACTTGCCCATTGGTTTTGAGCGCTAGCGAATGACAACGCCCCGCAGCCACACTCACGACATCCGCCAAGCCAACTGGCAAGGTCAGCTGCCCTTGCTCATTGTTGCCCCAGCCGACCACGGAACCATCGGACTTGGCCGCCAAGCTGAATGCCGTATCCGCGAACCAGAAATCCCCTCCCGCGGCGACGTCCACAGCCCCGACCAAACCACTTGGCACGGTGTTCTGTCCGGCACCATTGGGTCCCCCCCACGCCTCGACCGTGCCATCGGTTCTGATGCCGAGATGATGGTAAAAACCCGATTTAACCTCTAAAAACTCAACCATGGGTGCCGGAGTGACTTGCCCCAGCGAATCATCTCCCCACTCCACCGTTTCCGCCTCGGTCTGCCCCAGGGTGCACACCAGAGTTACCATTGCCCAAGCACGTGAGATCACGCGCGAAACCATTTGAAAAGAGAGTAACATCAGGGGGGGAATAAAGGTTGGGCGCCTTGGTTTGCCGAGCCAAGCGGTCAAGGTCGAATCAGCAATTACCTGCGATCTGCGAGCAGAATTTACGCCAGTGCCTCTCCTGACAAGGAAAAACACCTGCTCCGAGTGACATCTCGCGACACCATACACCTCCAACATGCAAGCATGGGCCAGACATCCCTCCGACATGCCGTAAAAAGACCCCAAAAAAAGGCGTGCACTCCCGAGGGGATTGACGGTAGAAATCCTACGCAACAACCCACTCCGAACTTTGCCACGCGTCACCATCACCGTCCCTGAAAAGAATGCCCAGCCCTATCGCTTCCAACTGGACAGCGGCACGGTCACAGTAGGTCGGGGAAGTGATAACGACATCGTCATCGAGTCCGGCTCGGTGTCAGTGCACCACGCCGAAATGCAGCGGATCCCGGGTGGATACCAACTCTGCGACATCGGCTCGACCAATGGCATCAAGCTGG
>ERZ1022724.196-NODE-196-length-13960-cov-16.867098_pt1 | contig 13960 bp, 6 predicted proteins | sample MGYA00521091_ERZ1022724 | MGnify/ENA primary metagenome ERZ1022724 (study PRJEB33162, sample SAMN09537610) | freshwater metagenome | isolation source: freshwater | place: Canada:Alberta | collected 2017-07 | study: EMG produced TPA metagenomics assembly of the... | reverse complement strand
TGCGGAGCATTCAGGTGAAAAGACCTTTCGACTGCCATCTGCTCTTTTACATGAAAAGCGATACCCTTCGTATCGAACGCGTCATGCACGGGGCACGGGATTTTCCTAACCGCTTGATGGTGGGTCCTGAGGGCTAGGCGGCAAAGTAGCTGCCGTGTCTCGCGGCAAGGCCATCGACCACGCGCCACACGGTTTGATTGACGATTGATGAATTCCGATTGTTGATTTTTGATCGGATACCTCGAAGAGATTGTAGATGGTAGAGCGAAGCCCCCCAAGGAGCGGCGAATCGGAGTGTCGCCGCTCCTTGGGGGGGCTTCGTGGGGAGTGACGATGATGGGGCTGTAGTCGCGGTTCAGCGGGAGAAGTTCGATGCGGCCGGTCTGAGTTCGGCGGCAGCTTGGAGGCGGGTTTTCGCGTAGTGGGCGAGGCGGTAGTCCACCAGCTCGGCGGTCATGGATTCGATGTCGTGCCGGAGGTTTTCCGGGCACGGGAAGGCGGCGAGCAAGCGGTCGCCCTCGCGCTTGAACCAATGCCGTCCGGCCCGCTCGTCCATCCAACGGGACAGCGACCAATCGAGCCACCCCTTGGCCCATGCCTCGATCGGGGCCTCGGCGGGAGCGGGGAACTTGCAGGGTGGGCGGCAGGTCGTGGCGGAGAGGGGATAATCTATCCGGAAACGAAAAAAGCCCTGGAAACTAGGGCTTTTCGGCGGTTTTAAAGTGGTCGGGCTGGCGGGATTCGAACCCACGACCCCTTGCCCCCCAGGCAAGTGCGCTACCAGACTGCGCTACAGCCCGTTTCCGTGAACGGGTGGGGAAGAAAACAGGCGAAATGCGGATTGGCAAGCACGTAAAATCATGAGATCTCACGAACATGCATCGAATCAAGACCGCCATCGTCGGAGCCAGTGGCTACACCGGGATGGAATTAGTGCGTTTGCTCCTGACTCATCCGGGTGTGGAGCTCGTCGCGGCCACTTCCCGGCAAGAGGCGGGAAAGTCGCTGGCAAGCGTTTTTCCACGTTTTTCCAGGGCTCCGGGGAGTGATCTGAAGTTCATGGTGCCGGATCCGGATGGATTGGTGGCCACGGGAGCGGAAGTGGCTTTCCTGGCCCTGCCTCACGGTGTGGCCGCGGAAATCGCCCGCGCTTTGCTGGATCGCGGCTTGAAGGTCATCGACCTCAGCGCGGATTTCCGGCTGCGTGATGCGGCGGTCTATGAGGAATTTTACGGACATCCCCATCCGGCTCCGGATTTGTTGGGTGAGGCGGTTTATGGTTTGCCGGAAATCCGCACGCCGGAAATCCAGGCAGCGCGCCTGATTGCCGCGCCGGGATGTTATCCGACGAGTATCCTGCTGCCATTGCTGCCGCTGCTGCGGGAAAATTTGATCGATCCTGCAACGATCGTCGCCAATTCCATGAGCGGGGTGAGCGGTGCGGGACGCAAGGCGGATCTCAGCTTGTTGTTCTGCGAGTGCAACGAAAGCGCCCGTGCTTACGGCGTGCCGAAGCATCGCCATCTGTCGGAAATCGAGCAGGAACTCAGCCTTGCCGCTGGTGAGAAGGTGGTGATCAGCTTCATCCCTCACTTGATCCCGGTGAATTCCGGCATCGTTACCACCACCACCGCCATGCTTGGGAAAGGTGTTGCGCCCGAGGCTGTGGGGGCGGCTTTGGAGCGGGCCTATTCCGGGGCTCCCTTCGTCCGCCTGCTGGGTCGCGGTGCTTGTGCGGATACCAAAAATGTCACCCGCACGAACTTCATCGACATCGGTTGGCAGCAAGATCCGCGCACCGGCCGGGTGATCCTGATGAGTGCGGAGGATAACCTCGGCAAGGGGGCGGGTGGTCAAGCCGTGCAGTGCTTCAATCTGTTGTTTGGTTTGAATCCGACTGATGGGTTGCAAAATTTTTAAGCACGGCACAGACTCCGCCGCTTTTCCCGCTTACTGAAGTCATGGACATCCCATTTTCCCGAATCAAAGGAGGCGTTGGTGCGCCTCTCGGTTTCCTCACCAGCGCCGTGAGTTGTGGCATCAAGAATCCTGATAGCCCGCGCTTGGACCTTGCGCTGATTTATTCGGAAAGACCTTGTTCCTCCGCCGGCACCTTCACCACCAACCGGGTGAAAGCCGCGCCGGTGCGGGTTTCGCAGGCGAACCTCCGCAAGGGCGACCTCCGTGCCATCATCGCCAACTCGGGAAATGCGAATGCCTGCACCGGCGTGCAGGGAATCCACGATGCCCATGCGATGTGTGACGCCGTGGCCAAGCCCCTGGGGCTCAAGCGCACGGAAGTCGGCGTGGCTTCCACGGGGGTCATCGGCCTGCCGATGCCGATGCTGCGTTTCGAGCCGAAGTATGATGATTTGTTAGAAAGGCTTGGTCCTAAAAACGGTTCGGACGTGGCGGCCGCCATCATCACCAGTGACACCCATGCCAAGGAGGTCTCCATTTCCTTCGACCTGGGCGAGCACCGCGTCCGTCTGGGGGGCTGCGTCAAGGGAGCGGGAATGATTTCTCCCAGCATGGCCACGATGCTCTGTTTCATCACCACGGACGCCACGATTTCCAGCGATAATCTGCGCAAGGCGGTGCTGGAATGTGTGGAGGAAAGTTTCAATCGCATCACCATCGACGGCGACATGTCCACCAACGACACGGTCATGGTTCTGGCCAACGGTGCGTCCAAGATGCCCGCGATCCGGCGGAACAGTGCCAACTGCAAAGTCTTCCGCCAGGCGCTGGGCTGGCTCATGTTGGAGCTTGCCAAGGCCGTGGTCCGTGATGGTGAGCGGGTGACCAAGTTCGTCACGGTGAAGGTGGAAGGCGCACGCACTTATCTGGATGCGAAAAAGGTTGCCGAGGCGGTTTGTAAGTCAGCCCTCGTCAAGGCCTCATGGAATGGGGGTGACCCGAACTGGGGCCGCATCATCCATGCGGTGGGTTACTCGCGCGCCCGCATCCGCGAGGAATTGGTTGATATCCACATCGGAGGAAAAGCCGCCTGCCTCGGTGGCCTGCAAGCGGCCACACCGATGGATGAACTCCGCGAGGTGGTCTCTTTTCCCGAGTTTGAAATCGTCATCCATCTCAATCAGGGAGATGCGGGCTACACCATGTACTCCAGTGATCTCTCGCCGGAATACATCGACTTCAATCGCTCGGAATACGCTTACTGGAAACAGGCGCGGAAGGACGGGCTGGTGTGAAGTGGCGGGTCTAGCAGGTCTGCCGCTTGCGTTTTCTTGAGAACGCGAAAATCACCCCCGCGCCGAGACTCAGCAGGAAGCTGGAAGGCTCGGGGATCACGCGGGTTTCGAAGGAGGTCGTGCCCATGATGATGATCTTCACGTCGGCTTCGCCATCGTTGTCGATCCGGAAGCCCCTGATCGCTACAGGTGTCACGCCTGTGCCTTCAAAGAACTTGAAGGCGGATGTTGCGGTGAAAGCTTGTGCCTGGGTTGGAAAATTTCCAGCAGCTGCATAGCCGGAGTTCCATTGATAGCGGGAGTAGCCCTCGCCGTTGGGTGGGTCCGTTTGCAGTCCGCCGAAAAGCAGTACATTGGTGTTGGCGATCGGTGAGCCATCCATGCCCAGCGGCGTGACCCTGAAAAACGTGTTGCCATTTCGCTCGGTGATCACGATGTAGTCCGTGGGCAACATCGGCTGGGTGTAAAGCACATCGTAGTCCGGAATTCCCGGGGTCGGGGGTGACGGTGATAGAAAATCGTAGTAAGAGAAGTTCCTGAGATTGGAGTTGCTGAAGGTGGATGCCAGCGCGGTGGAAAATGCCGACAGTCCGCCGGGCCCATTGCTTGCGACAGTCGCGCCGTTATGATTGAAGACTCCGATTCCTGAAATCGAGGCTAGCTGGGGATTCATGTTAACCACGGTGGCTCCCACCGAGTTGACAAAGTTCAGGTCCACCAACAATCCGCCATGGTTGAGACTTACGGATTTGAGAGTCACCGGATCGTTGGTAAGAGGACCCGTCACGCCATGATTGTTGAATCCGCCGCCGAAATGGGTTACAGGGACCGATGCTGTCTGGACCACATCAGGCGATCCCGGGATCCCGTAGATCACGCGTGTGATGGGAATGTTGTTGCTTCCCGGGAGGACGCTAAGGACTGCGGCGTGACAAAGACCGGCAGCGCTCCATAAGAGGGCGAGGCTCGGTAGCCCGGAAAGGGAGAAAATCTTCATGAAAGTCTAAACGGATTCGTTGGCGGTATGTTAGCACGATCAGGGGGAGATTGGACGGGGAAGGGGATTGCTCAGTATTGATTGATTGTAAAGAAAAACTTACCATTAGAGGATCCGTGTCTTTGCCGGCTCAGCAGGCCGCCCCGTTCCGTTTTCTCGAAAGCACGAACACCAGCCCGATCATCAGGCTCAAGAGGAATGAGGAAGGTTCCGGGATCACCCGGTTTTCAAATGAAGTATCGCTCACGATGGCCAGCTTGACGTCAGCATCGCCATGATTGTCGATCCGGAATCCGAAGATCGGAGCCTCGGTCTCGGTGGTGCCTTCGAAGAATTTTTTGGCGGAAACCACTGAGAATGCCTGCGCCTGGGTGACGTAGTAGCCAGCGGATGAGATCCCTGAGTTCCAGTCATAAACCGCGTAGGGTTCTCCGCCCGCACCACCGAAGCGGAGCTTGTTTGCCTCGGCGAAAGGGGTTCCATCTTCCCGGAGCGCGGTGATCTCGAAGGAGCTATTGCCATTTCGTTCTGATAGAAAAACATAGTCGGTGGGCAGCATCGGCCGCGCGTAAAGCACGTCATAGTCGGGGAGACCGTTGGTGGGTGAGATGAAATCCGTCGGAGCCCTGAAGTCGGCGGTGTCCGAGTAAGCGAAGTTCCGCAGATTCAGATTGCTGAAGGTGGATGCGAGCGCGGAGGAAAAGGCCGGAATTCCGGAAGTCTGGTCCGGTGTGAGTCGGGTGGGGATCAGTTCGCCATGAGCGAAAACCCCGATCCCGTTGATCGAGGCCAGTTGCGGGTTGATATGGGTGACGACGGCACCCACCGAGTTGACGAAGTTGAGATCGACCAGTTGGCCGGCGTGGTTGACGATGATCGATTTCACGACCACGGGGTCATTGGAAAGCACGCCGGGAGTCACGCCATGACCATTTCCCGCGCTTGGGGGCACCGGCGCGGTCTGCACGACATCCACGCCCGAGACTTCATAGGTGACTTGAGTGATCGGGGTGTTGTTGATACCGGGGAGCACGTTGAGCGTTGCGGCGCTGCTGAGTGTGATTCCGGCAAGCAGGGTGACGGCGCAGCAAGGCACCAGGAGGAATGAATACTTCATGATATCCCGGGGGGAGGACGCTCACGATTGACCGTTAAATCCCGCTGAATTTCAAATCAATTGCGATACGCTTTCACGTGGGATAGGACCCCGCAACCTCCTCGATACTCACCCCGCACTTGACGCCGGGTGAGTATCGAGGAATCTCTCAGCACCTTGTCCGAAAGCGCCCACATGACATCATTTTTCAGCGAATCCCGCTGGAAGGACCGCTTCGATGACGAGATCCTCGCGGCGGCGGTTTCGCTCGTCAGCAAGGTCAAGGACTTGAGAAGCGAGGAGACCACACCCGGCGCGGTGTGCCTGTTAGGTGCGGTTGGCAAAGAGGACACGGAGGTGAACCTCTGGCTTGCGGGAGGCGCTTGGGATTTCGAGACCTTTTGCTCCTGTGAAATCGGGAGCTTCTGTCACCACGCCGCCGCGATGCTTACCCGGGCTGCCAAAGAACGTGACCCGTCGCGGCTGCAGGGCCGGGGAATCGGCGGGGCCGTGGCGGCCGCCCTGCCAAGCGTGCGCGAGCTGATGATTGACCCCCCACCGGATTTACCGCGAATCAGAATCGACTCACGCTTCGAACTCAAGGTTACCCGCGAACCCGTCGATAAGGCAACCCGCCTTCTTCTTCAATCCCTCGGCCAACCGAATGTGGATTTTTGGATCTCCGCCGAGGCCTCCGTCATTTACGGCCCGCATCGCAGCCCGCTGCGAGCCACCGCTCCCGACTGGGTCAGCTCGATCACCCATGAAGGCCAGGCGGCCATTCTCCAGCATGATGCGGGCTCGGAAACCGCAGCCACCCAACAACTCCGCGATACCGGGCTGTCCTCACTCCAATCAAACTCTGCTTGGAAATTTCTCCTCAACCTGAAATCCCGGGATGCCTCCCACCCCAAGTCCCCGGACCGCTGGTTCCCTGATCCCAGCCGGGTCCCGACCGATGCTTTCTGGCACCAATTCCGCGGTGAAATGGTCACCCGCTTGGAATCCCTCGGCTGGCAGGTCACCGTCTCCGATACCGTCGGACATCGCGTCCACGAGGCGGATCCCGCCAAATGGGAAAGCTCGCTCGACCCAAGTGATGGCGGTTGGTTCAGCCTCTCGGTCGGCTTTGATGTCGGTGGCCAACGATACGACCTGCTCCCCATCCTCGCAGGACTGCTCGAAAATGATTTCCTCGAAGAAACATTGGATCGGCCGGATGGCGGCCACATCTACGCGCCCTTGCCCGATGGCGATGCATTGAAGCTGCCCATCGGCCGCGTTCGTAAAATTCTCAATCATCTTTCAGCCCTGATTGATCCGAAATTCCCGGACAAGGCCCGGCTCCATGCCTTGGATGCCGCTTCACTCGCCAACCTTGGCGGGCTCGGAATCGAAACCCCGCCACACCTCGCGGAGTTGGCGGCCAAACTGCAAAACTTTTCCGGCATCGACCGCGTTCCGACGGCCAGCGGCCTGCAAGCGACCCTCCGGGACTATCAGCTTGCCGGATTCCATTGGATGCAGTTCCTCGCCCGGCACGGGCTTCATGGGATCCTCGCCGATGACATGGGCCTCGGCAAAACCCTCCAGACGCTCGCCCACATCCTCACCGAGAAACAATCCGGCCACTCACGCGGATTACCCACGCTCGTCATCGCCCCCACCTCCGTCGTTCCTAACTGGCGTGCGGAAGCCATCAAGTTCACCCCTGCGCTCCGCGTGCTCGTCCTCAACGGGCCCGACCGGAAAAAATACTACCGCTCGATCCCGCATGCCGACGTCGTGCTCACCTCCTTCGCCCTGCTCCAGCGCGACATCGACAAGCTCGCGAACGTAGCGTTCCACCTCGTGGTGCTCGATGAGGCGCAGTATATCAAAAACCCCCGCTCCAAGATGGCGCAGGCAGCCTGCAAGCTGGATGCACGCAACCGCCTCTGCCTCTCCGGAACCCCGATCGAAAATCATCTGGGCGAACTCTGGAGCCTCATGAACTTCCTCGTCCCCGGCTTCCTCGGCACGGAAGACGCCTTTAACAAACGCTTCCGAACCCCCATCGAGAAAGACGGCGACATGGACCGCAATGCCATCCTCAAACAACGCGTCGCACCGCTGATCCTCCGCCGCACCAAAGACCAGGTCGCCAAGGAGCTGCCACCCAAGACCGAACTCGTCCACCTCATCGAGCTCAACACCGGCCAGAAGGATCTCTACGAAACCGTCCGCGCCACCATGAACAAGCGCGTCCGCGAGGCCATCGCCGCCCGCGGGATCGAGCAGTCGCAAATCGTCTTCCTGGATGCCCTGCTCAAGCTCCGCCAAATCTGCTGCCACCCGCGCCTGCTGCCGGAGGATTACTCCAACGACGTCGTCGAATCCGCAAAGCTGGATTTCCTAACGGATCTGCTGACCCTGCTCATCGAGGAAGGTCGCCGCATTCTTTTGTTTTCCCAGTTCACCTCCATGCTTGCCCTCATCGAAGCGCATCTCGTGAAGGAAAAAATCCCGTATCTGATCCTCACCGGAGCCTCCAAAGACCGCGGCAAGCTGGTGGAGGATTTCCAAAACGGCAAAGCCCCGGTCTTCCTGATCTCCCTGAAAGCGGGTGGCACCGGCTTGAATCTAACCGCAGCGGACACCGTCATCCACTACGACCCCTGGTGGAACCCCGCCGCCGAGGCCCAGGCGACCGACCGCGCCTACCGCATCGGCCAGAACAACCCCGTCTTCGTCCACAAGCTTCTCTGTCAGGACACCGTCGAGGAACGCATCCACAAGCTCCAGCAGGAAAAAGGAAAACTCGCTGCCGGAATCCTTGCCGATGCGGATATATCAAACCGCCTCGACGCCGCCACCGTTCGCGCCCTCCTCGACCCATAGGCCCGGAATAGTGGATCCGTGAAAGTTTTCATGTTTTGGATATCATTCTGGAAATCTTCCTATAGGAATTTATCCGTCTCCAATTCATAATCGTATGAAAACAACCCCATGCGCCACTTTGGCGTTTTTGGCCATCGCCATGGCCTCCTCCGCGGTTCCGCGGCTCGTCGTTTCCACTCCCTCGCTGGTTCCTGAGTCACAGATCGACCTCGTGCTCGACTCCCCGGTCACCGAAGTGGCCGTCATTGGAAAAACGGTGGACAATACCTGGCTGGAGATCAGCCCTGAACTCCCGGGCAAGCTGCTCTGGAAGGCTCAGAACATCGCCCGGTTCATCCCGGACCAAGCGCCCGCCATCGGCACCACTTATATCTTCTCGATCCCGCAAAACCGCACCCACCTCGACCAATCCATCGTCCCTCCCGGGAAGTTCGCCACCGTGACCAGCGAGGCATTCAGGATCACCGCCGCCAACCCGCCGGACCGCTGGAGCGCGGATTACTCACCTTCCACTGCCGAGTGGTTGCTCGTGTTCAACGATGCGGTGGACGCGGCGACGGCGGCCAATTTCGTGTCCTTCCGTTCCAAGTCCGGCCAACGGGTCGCCGCCAAGCTCGAACCGGCCAGCGTCGCCCGCGCCGGCTACGATGGGAACAACTACCAACCCTGGGCCAGCCGTTTTGGCAATGCTCCCGCCGGGGATGCCAGCCCGGATCGCCTCACTCCCCATGTTTTGGTCGTGACGCCCGTTTCCCCGCTTCCGGTCGGAGATGGCTGGGTGCTGTCCCTTCTCAAAGGTCTTCCTAACAAGGGGGGCCAAGCGAGGACCCTCGAGGATAGCAGTTATGAAATCGGCAAAATCGAACCCTTCCGCGTCGCCAGCATCGAGCCCTACCTCGTCGCGGATCAGCCGCGACGAATCAACATCGAGTTCAACCAAGCGCTGCCCGAATCCCTGCCGGTCGATTTCCTGGAAAAATGCATCGTGATTGAACCCCGCCCGGAGAACCTCAGCGCCACCGTCGAGGGCAGGGAAATCACCCTGAGCGGCACCCTCGATGATGCCAAATACTCCATCACCTTCAGGCCTCCGTTCATTTCCAGGGCAGGCCTCGATCTCGAAGCACCGCTCACCAAGGAGATCGCCTTCGAGCATCTCGATTCCGAACTGATCCTGCCATCTGAGAATCAAGCGCAACTCGCCAACGGAAGCCGCAACTATCGCGTCAGGACCGTCAATCTCGCAAGTCTTCACGTCCGTGCGAAAAGGCTCGCTGGTGTCGATCTCATCCGCGCCTTCCAAGGATACCGCAACTACCTCGGCCGGGGACACGACGGCAAAACCATCGAACCCACCGCCCCGCTGCCCTATCCCATGGTCGTGGGCGAGACGGTCTTTGAAAAAGAGATTCCACTTGGAAATCCAGTCGATACCTCCAAGGAAATCACGCTCAACTGGAACGAGCTTCTCCCCCAGGAGCTTCGCAACGCCGCACTCTTTCTCGATATCACGGGCAGCCCCAATCCCGCAAGCGGCTATGAAGGCAGCCGCAGCACGCAGGCACTTCTCCAGCTCACTGACATCGGCCTCGCGTGGAAGCTCACCACCACCGAAGCGATGATCTACGCGTTTTCATGTGATACTGGGACGCCTCTCCCCGGCGTCAAGCTCGAGCTCTTCGGCGAGGACGCAAAGCAGCTCCAGTCCGTGATCACGGACGCCGCCGGACTCGCGTCCCTTCCCCGCTCGGATGCCGCCCGCCACCTCCACGCCACCCTTGGTGCGGATGCCTATCTCACCGCCTTCGACTCCACCCTGGACACGGTCGGCCTCTGGCACTTCCCCATCCGTTATTCCTACACCAAGTCCGCCGCCGCCAAACGCAAGGCCTATCTCTTCACCGACCGCTCGCTCTATCGGCCGGGTGAGATCGTCCGCCTCAAGGGCATCATCCGCAACCAGCTTGGAAATGCCATCCAAGCCTCCAAACCCAGCCCGGCACGCATCGTCATCATCGATCCCACCGATACGGAAATCCACACCAGCCCCATCACCATCTCGGGGTCCGGATCCTTCGACTATACCTATACTCTCACAACCGGAAAAACCGGCACCCATACCATCCGCCTCGAATACCCCGAGGAGCTTGCCCAGGCGGAAGCGATCGAAGACGATTGGGAAAAACAACAAGCCCTCAACGAGAGTGGCCGCTTCGAGCTGTTCCTCCGGGTCGAAGAATTCCGCCGCAACGCGTTCGAGGTCACCCAAACGCTCGCCCAAGCCGATCCCGGTGCCGTGTCCGTCGCTGCGGACCTCACTGCGAACTACTATCAAGGCCAGCCGGTAGCCGCCGGCAAGGTCAAGCACTTCAGCACCGTCACCGCCCGGAACCTCTACCCGGAGCGCTTCAGGGATTTCCTCTTTGGTAACCATCGCGCGGACGATTGGAACTATTGGTATCATTACTTTGGCTATCGCAATGACGATGACGAGGAATCCGGTTCCCAGGTCACCCAGCTGCAAGGCGAGGCCCAGCTCTCAGCCGAGGGCAAGGCCACGGTAAACATCGCCATCCCACAAACCGAGTTCCCCACCACCCGCGAGGTGGTGGTTTCCTCCGAAGTCACCGATGCCAACCATCAGACACTCACCGCCAGGGCCTCCACCATCGTGCATCCGGCCTCGGTCTATCTCGGCGTTTCGAGAAATGATCGTCTCGTTCTGGCAGGTCAGGAGCTGCCGCTGCGCATCGTCGCCGCCACCCCCGCTGGCGAGCCCTTCCCGGGAGCTGTCAAGGTGAGCGCCACCCTCACCCGCCAGGTGAACTCTGCGGTCAAATCCCGCAACGTGGCCGGAGAAACCACGACCCGCAACGACGTCACGGAAGAAACGGTCATCACGTCCGAACTCACACTCGACCCCGCCGCTTCCGCCGCCCAAGGCACGCCTTTTTCCCTCACCCCCAAATCAAACGGCCGCCACTTCCTCACCCTGCGTGGGGTCGATCCCGAGGGCCGCCCTTTCGCCACCGTCACCCACTTCGACGTCTATGGCACAAACGAATTCCCCTGGCTTTACGAAGATGGCCTGCGCGTCAAACTCGTCGCTGAAAAGAAATCCTACCAGCCGGGCGAGACGGCGCGGGTCCTCGTTCTATCTCCCATCGAAGGCACCGCCCTTGTCACCGTGGAACGGGAAAAAGTGCTGCGCACCTTCTCCGTCACTCTCCGGGCGGACAAACCGGTGATCGAGGTCCCGATCACCGCCGAAGACGCGCCGAACGCCTACGTGTCCATCCTCATCGTCAAGGGGGCCACGGAATCCGCCCGTGATCACAAGGAACCCCAGCTCCGGCTCGGGTATTGCGAATTAACCGTTGAAAATCTAACCGACAAGCTCGCGGTCACGCTTGAAGGTCCCGCCACTTGCCGTCCGGCCGATGATGTGACGCTCACCGGCGTGGTCACCCTCGCGAACGGTCAACCCGCCGCCGCTGCGGAAGTCACCCTCTATGCCGAGGACGAGGGGACTCTCGCCGTGATGGGATACCAAACGCCAAGGCCCATGGATTACTTTTACCAAGCGCGCGACCTCGACGTGGAAACGGGCACCTCCTTCGAGTCCTTCATCCCAGAGGATCCTGAGCAGCAGGTTTTTTCCAACAAGGGCTTCTTCATCGGCGGGGGGGGTGACTTGAGCAAACTCGCGGATCTCCTGCGGAAAAACTTCGACCCCTGCGCCACCTGGGCTCCTGCGCTGGTGACGGATGCGAATGGCAGATTCTCACACAGCTTCAAGTTTCCCGACACGCTCACCCGCTACCGTCTGATCGCCGTCGCCCATCACGGAGCCACCCGCTTCGGCCAGGCGGAGTCTTCCATCATCGTCAGGAAGGATCTCATGTTAGATCCCAAGGCGCCGCGCTTTGCCAATCAATCGGATATCTTCCATGCGCAGGTGCTGGTTCAGAATGCCTCCACCCACACCGGCACCTGGGAAGTGAATTACAGCACCGCAGGTGGCGCGGAGACCCCCTGTGCCGCCGCCCTCGGCTCCACTCGGGAAACAGTCACGCTCGCGCCCGGCGCATCCGCCACCCTGAGCTTTCCCACTCGTGCGGAAAACACCGGCGAGGCGGTGCTCACCTGGCGGGCTACCCCGGTGTCCCTCAGCAGCGGCGCACTCACCCCGGCGCTCAGACACACACTATCAGACGCGGTCGAAGCCCGCTTTCCCGTGCAATATCCCATGCCACTGCTGCGCCAGACCAAGCTGATCACCCTCCATGGTGGCGGCGAGGCGCTGAATCTCAGGGATCAGTTAGACGAGCGCTTGTTCGACGGCACGGGCGAGATCGAGCTTGATTTATCCACCTCCCCGCTCGTCGAAGCAGCGGGCTCTGTCGATTTCCTGCTGCAATACCCCTACGGCTGTGTCGAGCAGACCACTTCCTCCCTCATCCCGTGGCTCACCGTTTCCGACCTCGGCCCCTTGATCCCGCATTTTGCAAACATGGATGAGAAAAAAGTCAGGAATGCCATCCAGGCCGGTGCGGACCGGCTGCTTTCGATGCAACTTCCTAACGGATCATTCGCCTACTGGCCCGGCAGCGTGGAGTCCGTGCCATGGGCCACCTCCTACGCCGCGCTCGGACTGCTCGGTGCCAAGGCGAATGGCGCGAACGTCCCCGACTCGGCGGTCGAGTCGCTCACCACCCACCTCATCGAAAGCCTCCGCGGGGTGGCTGCCGAAAAATCCGCCTATGCCCTGGAGTGTCATGCACGCAGCTTGTTCGTGCTCGCCATCAGCGGTTCCCCCCAGCCGGCCTATGCGAACTTGTTGGTGGACCGGCTCACCGAGCTCACCCCCGGCGCCCGCGGCCTGCTCGCCGCTGCCATCGCCCTTGAAGATGAGGGTAAACCTGAAAACAAGGCGATCGCCAAATCCATCCTGACTTCCAAACAACCGTTCAAAAACACCAACGATGACTGGATGCCATGGTCGGCGGCAGATGCCTATCAACTCATCGCATGGCTCGCGGTGGAACCAGACGGCCCGGAACCCGCCAAGGCGCTGGATCGGATGCTCCGCGAGCGGAATCCCTACGGCCAATGGCAGACCACCTGGGTGAACGGCTGGAGTCTCATGGGCATGGCGGAGTATGCCAAGCACTCGCCCCTGCGCGACGAGCCCACCGTCATCACCCTCCAGACCGCTTCGGGTTCGGAAAAAATCACGCTTCATCAGGACCAGGCTTCCTCGAAGCGCTCGATGAAGTTGTCCCCTGGCATGGATCTAACCGTAAGCTCGGATCTGCCCGCTTGCGTGCGGATCAAGCTCGCCGCCAAGCCACAAATCGCCCCGATCCAGCCGGTGGCGACCAATGGCCTCACCATCGACCGATTCTACGAGCGCATCAACGGCGATGGCTCCGCAACGCTTCTCACCCAGCCCGACATCGGCGACCTCATCCGCGTGTCCCTGCGGGTGACCTTGCCCGCCGACCGGACGAAATACCTCGTCATCGAGGACCCGCTTCCCAGCGGATTCGAGACTGTCAACACCGACTTCAAATCACAAAGCAGCGCCCAGGCCATCCGCACCAGTGAGAATGATTGGAGGGTAAGCCACTCCGAACTGCGCAGTGACCGCGCCGTCTTTTTCCTGGACGAAGTCTGGCGCAAAGGCACCTACACCCTCACCTACCTCACCCGCTGCACCCTCGCTGGCCAGGCAACGGCCCCGCCCGCAAAGGTCGAGTCGATGTATGA
>ERZ1022724.194-NODE-194-length-14169-cov-19.251736_pt1 | contig 14169 bp, 17 predicted proteins | sample MGYA00521091_ERZ1022724 | MGnify/ENA primary metagenome ERZ1022724 (study PRJEB33162, sample SAMN09537610) | freshwater metagenome | isolation source: freshwater | place: Canada:Alberta | collected 2017-07 | study: EMG produced TPA metagenomics assembly of the... | reverse complement strand
ATCCTCTCAAATCGCCGAAGTTTAAATGGCGAATTCTCCCTTACGTAAAAGCCCTACTGCCGGGGATCACTCCGAGGCCGGCACGGAAATGGGTGGGGTCACGGCCTCGATGGGCGCGGTGGTGGCGGTGGCGGGAGGCCGGGCGATCATGCCGCCGGGGAGCTGCTGGACATTCCCTGCGCTTGGGTCCGGTGCAGCCGGGGCTGCGGGCTTGGCGAGCAGGGCGTCCCGCTCCTTGAGCACCGGATCGAGTAGGGACTTGGCCACCTCGAAGGTGATGTTGGCGAGGGCCTTTTCCTTGTTGAGCTTTTCGGTGAGGGACTTGAGACGGTCGGCGAAGGCGCTGTCTTTGGTTTTGGCGTCCTCGGGTTTTTCACCCTCTTCCTTCTTGCGCTCCTTGGGCAATTCCGCGGCGACGGCGACGCTGAGCAGGAAGTTGTCGGTGGCGGCTGGGGCGGCTTCCGGACTGGCGGGAGCGGCGGGGGCTGCCGACTTGGTAGGAGTCAGGGTCAAGGTGTATGTGAAACCCTCGAAGGTGGTGAGGGTCGCCGTGCGCTTGCCCTCCGCTGCGGCGCGCTCGGCAACCTTGGCTGCTGGCACAACGTCTTCGAAGCGGGCGTAGGAAAAGAGGGTCTTGAGCGGGCCGGTGACGGCAGTGTCGAGCGTCTCGGTGCCGGTGGCGCCTTGCAGCTTGAACTCAGCCTCCTCGGTCTCCCGGGTGAGCGTCCAGGCAGCATCCGTTTTCCCGACCTGACTCAGGGTGATCGACTGGATTTTCTCGGGATTGATGAAGGTGCTGTTGAGCCAGGCCTTGGCGTCGGCGGTGACGGCAGGGAACATCTCGCTGATGGCGTAGAAGCCGGATTCATCCGCGTGGTTGCGGATGTAGCGGCCGACGGCATTGCCTCCGCCCATGGGAGACGGCGCGGCGCCGCTCTCGATGTTTTTCCCAAGGGAGACCTTCGCAAGCTCCTTGCCGGAGGCATCCTTGAAGGTGGCGGTGAGGCCGCGGTCTTCCTCCTTGGTGGCGGATTCATCCATGCCGAAGCGCGGGGCGAAGGACGGGCCGGCCTCCATCGCGACGGTCACCTTGAGCTCGCCGAGGGTGCGGATGAGATCGTTCACATAAGCGTTGTTGGCAGGGTAGCCATCGCGCTCGCTGACCGTCCAAGTGGCGTCCTTTTTCACCAGCGTGACGCTGCCGGTGGCGGATTGCACCGTGACCGAGGCCGCCTCGGTGGCAGGGAAGGACTCGAAGAGCGTCTGCCCTTGGGTGCGCTTGGTGGCACTTTGGGTGGCCTTGTTCTGGCTGAGCTTGACGATGGTCACGGCGGCACCGAGGGCGAGGGCGATGACCCAGAGGATGATAACCTGGCGTTTGTTCATGGTGGGAAAATTGAGGATTGGAAGGTTGGTTAGTGGATCAACGGGCGCGGGTGGCGGACCGGCGTTTGAAGAACAGGCCGAGGCCGACGAGCACGACGAGCACGGGCATGGCGGCTACGTTGAGGAGGGTGATGTTGCCGGCGAGTTTGTCCTTTTGGCGGCGGAGGGTTTTTTCCTGTTCGCGAACCAGCTTGGCATACTCGACCTGCTCCTGGCGGAGCTTTTTGATCTCAGCCTCCTGTGCTGGCGACAAGAAGAGTTCCGAACCACCCGACTTCTGGGCCTGGAGCTCGCTGAGCTTCTGTTGGGCGGCTTTCTGCTTTTCCTGGAACTCCTCGATCTTAGCTCCGACGGATTTGTTGAAATCCGCTTCCATCTTCTGAACCACCGTGAACGGGCGGCTGATGGCGGAGCGCGAACGGGAGCCGATGAGGTGCTTGGACCCGGTGGCCTGGTCGAGCACGTTGAACAAGAACGAGGCGTTGCCATTCGATGGCGAGGCCATCTGAGTGCCGCCGAAGTTCTGGATGTTGTAGGCGAAGCGGTCGTAGAAGGCATCCACATCGGCGATGAGGAATACGTTTCCAGGGGCCGTGCTTTCTTTGAGGGAGTCGGGTTTGGCAGCATCCTTGGGGGCGTCCTTGGCCTCCGGAGTGGCAGGAGGAGTCTCGCCAGCGGGCTTCGGCTTGCCGTCCGGGAAGGCGGTCTTGAAGTTGCCGGAAAGGTGGGTCACAAGGTCATAGGCCGTGCCGTTCGATTTAAGGGTGCGGGCAAGCGAGGGGTCGAGCTGGGAGGCCTTGGTCGAATCCACAAACCCGGCCTGGGTCGTGGATTTCACGAGCGAGCTGACGGTTGCACTGCCACTACCCGTGTTGGTGAAGGCTCCCGGGAGGAACAAGGTCATCGAACCGAGGTTCTTGGTGATGACGTCGTCTTTCACAGGCATATTGTCTTTTGCCAAAGTAAGCACCGCAAGGCCCACGCGGTTTCCGCCGAGTTTGGTGGCCAGGGTGGGATCGGCGAGCACCATGCCGGACTCGAAAGTCACACCCCATGACCCGAGCAGCGTCGGCAAGGTGGAAGTGGTGGCCGGTGGCGGTTGTTGACCCATCATCGGGTTCGGTGGCGGGGCTGACATCTGCGCGGCGACGGAAAACGCATCGAGGCAGGCGACGACCGTGCCACCACCGAGCACGTATTGATCCACGGCGAACTCGGCTTCCTTGGTGATGCCTGCGGGGTGGAAGAGAAGCAGCGTCTTGATTTCCTTGGGGTCGATGGTGGTGGACTCCATGGGCACATCCACGAGGTCGAAGGATTGCTTGAGTTGCTGATAGATCACCCAGCCCGGAGTGGGTGGCTGACCGGGCATCATCGCGGGGGCGCCCTTGAGATCGAGCGCGCTCATGATGCCGATGCGGGGCTTCACCGGAGTACTGACCTCGCCGATGGCCTTGGAAATGTGGTATTCCAGCATCGTTTCATCACGCGGGTCGAGGAAGGGAATGACGCTGGTCTTGTCGAGACAGTTGATGGCGAGACCGAAGAAGAGGTTCTGGTCGTCCATGCGTTGGCCGTTGATCCCGTCGAGATTGGCGGAGTCTTCGGCATCCGTATCAGGCTCGGGGTCGAGGTTCTCGATGCGGAGCTTCCCCTTGGAGAGCGAGGCGTATTCCTTGAGCAGGTCATCCACGCGGCGCATGTGGAGCTTGAGCTGCTCGGGCATGTAATCCGTGCTACGGGAGGCATAGTAGCGGATGACTACGGGGGTGTCCAACTCGGTGAGGATCGAGCGGGTGCCCGCCGATAGCGTGTGGACTTTGTTTTCGGTGAAGTCCGCACCGCGGTTGCCGAACGGGGTGAGGGAGATGAGCCAATTGGCAAGCAGGGCGATGGTGACGAGCGCGGCAACGCCTAGGGCGGCGCGGGTGACCGGGTGGGTGGTTCTGGCAGACATGGTCTTGAGAAAAAAGTTGGAGATGAATGTTAGAGGGTTGTTTAGAATCGATCAGGCACGCTTCGCGGAGAGGATGGCGCTGGTGCCGAGAAGGCAAACAAAGATCGCGGAGCCGAACCAAATGAAGTCCTTCATCCGGAAGAGGCCGCTGTTCAAGGAATTGAAGTGATCCCAGACGCCGAAGGAGACGATGCCCTCGAGGATCCCCGGGGAGACGATTTTGGCGAGTTCGCGGGTGACCGGATCATAGCCGCAGAGCATGAGCAGCACGCAGATGGAGACCGAGACGATGAGGCAGACGACCTGGTCACGGGTGCAGGCGGAGACAAGCATGGTGATGGCAAGGAAGGTGCAACAGACCAGGAAGCTGCCAAGGTAGCCGGAGAAGATTGCGCCATTGTCGGGATTTCCAAGGTAATTGACCGTGATGACGATGGGGAAGGTCAGCAAGAGGGCGATCAGCCAGACGGTGGCGGCGGCGAGGAACTTGCCGATGATCGCGCTCCACGTGGAGACCGGGAAGGTCCCCAGCAGCTCGATGGTGCCGGTGCGCTGCTCATCCGCCCAGAGCTTCATGCCCACCGCAGGAGCTAACAGCATGTAAATCCAGGGGTGCCAGAAAAGGAAGGTCCACTGGAGGGAGGAGTCGCCAACTTCCATGAACTGGCCGAAGGTGAAGGTGAATCCCAGGGAAAACAGCAGGAAAATCACAATGATGGCGTAGGCCGTGGGTTGCGAAAAGTAGCTGCTGAGCTCGCGTTTGTAGATGGTGCAGGAAGACATGGTTGGGTAGATGCTGAAATGCTGAGACGCTGAAATGCTGAAAATGACGGGAAACGGGTTAGGCGGCGGCTTCGGTGTCGCTGGAGGTGACTTTGCGGAACAAGTCGGTGAGGGAGCCGGTTTCCGATTGGGCAAGCAGCTCGGCGGGGGTCCCGTCGGCGACGATTTTCCCCCGGTCCACGATAACGGCGCGGGTGCATGAGGCCTCGACCTCTTCAAGAATGTGCGTGGAAAACAGAATGGCCTTGGTCTTGCCGAGGCGCTTGATCAACTGCCGGACTTCGTATTTCTGGTTCGGATCCAGACCGTCGGTCGGCTCGTCCAGAATGAGGACCTCGGGATCGTGCAGGAGGGCTTGGGCAAGGCAGGTGCGGTGGCGGTACCCCTTGGAAAGGGTGTCGATGGATTGGCTGGCGACGGTGCTGAGGAAACAGGTGTCGATGGCGCGCTCCACGGCGTCATTCTTCGCCGTGCCCTTGAGGCCGCGGATGGCGGCGCAGAATTTGAGGAAACCGACGACGGTCATGTCATTGTAGAGCGGGGCCGACTCGGGAAGGTAGCCGATTTTGGTCTTGGCCTCGCTCGGGTTGTCGATGATGGAGATGCCGCAGACCTTGGCCTCGCCGGAGGTGGGTGGGATGAACCCCGTGATCATGCGCATGGTGGTGGACTTGCCGGCACCGTTCGGCCCGAGGAAACCGAGGACCTCACCTTTGTTTACGGTGAATGAAAGGGCGTTCACGGCCAATTTGGTGCCGAATTGTTTGGTCAGGGAGTCAACTTCGATCATGGGATTAAAAAATGTTCGGAAAACCGTGGTTTGCGCGGATAGCGAAGCAGCGCTTGGTTTTTGTTTGGAAAAATAAATTCGGAAAATTTTCAAGCGAAATCCGCCTTGTCACGGCATCGGACGAACGCCCCCCGTGGGGGAATTGCAACGCAGACTTGCTTTCGCGTCCGGCAGTTTCAAGCATCATTCCAGATGTTGATTTCCCCGTCCGATGAAGTTTTTGGCCCCGAGCGGTGGCAGGCGGAGCGCTTGCTGCTCCAAGATCAGTTGGGCGAGCAGATCACCCTGGACGCATTAACCGGTCCGGTGGGCTTAATCGGGCGCGAGCCTTGCAAGGATGATGCAGGGGAGCAGGCGGGCTGGCTGATCGCCCAGCGCAGGCGGGGTCACCGGCACTCGATCGACGACGTTCTAACCGCCTGGTATGCCCTACAGGTCTCACCGCAGGTGGGTGAGCATCTGGACTTGGGCACAGGGATCGGCACGGTAGGCTTGCTGACCTTATGGGGCATGGGACCAGCGGCATGCCTGACATGTGTGGAGGCGCAGGAAATCAGCTACCAGCTGCTTCAGGCCAATATTGCCGCCAACGGGCTGGGCCAGCGGGTGAACCATTCTTTGGGGGATCTCCGGGAATTGGCACTGGACCGCAGATTTCCCCTCATCACGGGGAGCCCGCCGTATTTTCCGGCAGGGACGGGAGTTCTTCCTCAGGATTCACAAAAGGCGCACGCGCGCTTCGAGTTGCGCGGTGATGTAGGGGACTACGCACGGGCGGCGGCTTTGCATCTCAGTGCGGCGGGTTGGTTGATTCTGTGTTTCCCCTCGCCACAAAAGCAGCGGGCCATCGACGCGATTGCAGCGGCGGGCCTCCGGGTGGTGAAGTTGCGGGACGTGATCCCTCGCGAGACCCTAGCCCCCTTGTTCACGCTTTACGCCTGCCAGCTCGACGTGGGTGACCATGGTGAGATGACCGAGGAACCCACGCTCACGGTGAGGCACGCGGATGGGCGCTTGACCGCTGAAATGGCGGCGGTGCGGCGGGTCTTCGGCTTCCAAGATGGAGTGGCTCATGGAAATCACACCTAATCGTCCAGTACCGCTGCAACTGCTCTACCAGGACGAATTCCTGGTGGCGATCGATAAGCCGGCAGGCATGTTGGTGCATCCCGTGAACGCGGCCGCAGCGGACTCCGGCATCAGCGCGATGAAGCGGCTCAGAGATCAACTCGGGCAGCATGTTTTTCCAATCCACCGGCTCGACCGTCCAACATCGGGAGTCTTGCTATTCGCACTCGACAAGCAGAGTGCCGCGCTGGGTCAGCAGGCGTTCGAGCAAAGGTTGGTTAGAAAAACCTATCAGGCGGTCGTTTGCGGTGCCGCGCCGCCGTGCTGGGACTGTGAGGTTCCACTGCGCGCGGTGCCGGGAGGGGCCTTGCTTGCGGCGCGGACGTCGTTCCGCTGCCTGCGGATTTCCGAGAACTTCGCGCAGGTCTTATCCCTGGTGGAGGCCGCCCCACAAACCGGGCGTTTCCATCAGATCCGCCGGCATCTGCTGCATGAAGGCCTGCCGATTGTGGGGGATTTCCGTTATGCGGGAAGCGAGCGCAGCTTTGCGCTGGGTGAACTGCTGGGGACGGGGACACGGATGCTTTTGCAGGCGAAAAGGCTGGAATTCACCCACCCGAGATCCGGCGTGGCAGTAGCGATCACCGCTCCACCCGCCCCCGAAATTTGTAAATGTTTCCCAGAAGAACCGGGGCCTTAGTGGAGATTCGCGGAGCCTTTCAGACGGTCGGCTGATACATTGATTTCCAGAGAGTGTGAACTTACTCGCAGCTCCGTAACCGAACTCGGCACTCGAAAGTGGTTTGGGTGAAGCGGCGGATACCGATACCCGAATGCGTGGTTGAAGCGGTCGAACCATTCCTCCAGGCTCTCGCGCAAGGCTGGTTGCGTGCCGTGTTCAAACAGGTAGATCCGCTCCTATTTCACGCCCCTCCAGAGCCGCTCGATGAAGACCTTGTCCATCCAGCGCCCTTTGCCGTCCATGCTGATTTTCACTCCCAGATCCGTCAGGCGGCCCGTCCATTCCGCCGAGGTGAACTGGCAGCCCTGGTCGGCGTTGAAGATCTCGGAGACCTTGCCGGTGGAGTTCAGCGCCTTCTCCAAGGCTTCCAGCCAAAGGTCGCTTCCCATGGTGTTGGAAAGCGCCCCGCCAAGCGCCTTGCGCGAATGCCAGTCCATCACGGCGCACAGGTTTGTCAGCCAGTCCAATTCGACAGCCTGCTGGCCGATTTTGGCATGGAGCTGGACGCGTTCGCGCTCGAAGTCCTCGGCTTCGGCCTTGCTGGCACAGGAGCCGCAGACGCTAGCGGCTCCCACACACCACAATCATCGCTTAGCCACTGGCCTGATTTTCTGGGGCCGCCTCAGTCGGCGCCGACGCGCGGATTCAGGAACCCAAAACTCTTCTTCATTCCGTGTATTCCGTGCACTCTGTGGTTAGAAGATTTTTTAACCACGGAATGCACAGAGTTCACAGAGTGGGAGCTGCCGCGCTTTCCAGCTACATCCATTTTCTTCTTCATTCCGTGTATTCCGTGCGCTCTGTGGTTAGAAGAGTTTTTAACCACCGAATGCACAGATTACACAGAGTGGGAGCTTGCGAGATTTCTAACAAATTCTATTCTCCTCTTCGCTCCGTGTATTCCGTGCACTCTGTGGTTACCCCCCTTTTCCCGCCTCCGGTCCGGCCACCCGCTCTTTCAACGGCCTCCACCCCAAAAGCCATTCCCTAACAATCAATGGCTTCTTGTCGCTGGGATCGATCATGGCCTTTCGCTGGGATCGATTCCCTGCTGATCGCACTTTTTCCCGAGGAACTCTTTCGCGATGAGGAGTTGGCGGATCTTGCGCTCGAAGATCGCTGGCATGTGGTCCTCAAGGCCCTTCTTCCAAGTGCTGACTTGGGAAGGGGCGATGTCGTTCTCTTGGGCGATCTGTTGGATCGTCTTCTCTCCCTAGAGCGCCTCGGCGGCGACATGGGCTTTGAACTCGGCGGTTAGGTGTGTCTTCTCTTTCGTTTCAACGGTAAGGATTGCGAGGTCATCCGCCCCTATCAGACCCGCTAAAGTTTCAACAGAATGCTGGCTCCGTTTTCCGGGACCACTTCAGTAGCCGCATGGATGCCAACTTGCAGGTGGGGCCGTTTGGTTCAGGGATGCAGCTTCATCGTTGAAATGAGCTTGGCTCATACCGGTTGAGCGCTCAGGGATGCGCCGTGGAACAGATCTTCCCGGTAGATTCGGGAGAGGGATCCGGTCGTTACATCGGGGAGGGCGCCGATGCCGCGCAATCCGGCGAGGACCCAAGAGGCCTTGTCGATGGAGGGGCGGTTGACGGTGTCGCCATGGAAGATGTGGAATGAGGGTTGTTCGATGATATCATAGCCGTTGTTGAACTTTCCGCTGAGGCTATTTTTCAGGACATCTTCGGATGCGCCGGTGTATTCCTTGAGGGCGAGGATGGAGATGAGTTGGTTTCGGAATTCCGGGTCCTGGCAGAGTTTGCAGGCGTCGATGAGTGCGGCCACGAGGGCGAGGGCTTGCCCTTTGCGTTCATGGAGGAAATTTCCAGAGAGGATGAGAATTTTTTCGGGATGGCCGTGGGAGAGGTCTGAGGAGGTGGCGGGGCACCAGCCGAATCCGCCAAGGATGGACTCCGAGTTCCATGGATCTCCGACACAATAGCCGTCGATGTGGCCGGCTTTGAGATGGCGAGGCATGAGTTGAGGTGGGAGGAAGATGATATCGACATCGGCCGGGGAGTTCAGGCCGAAGCGTTTCAACCACTGGGCAAGGAGAATGTGATGGGACGAGAAGCGATGGGTAGCGGCGAGGGTGAGAGGGCGGTCTTTTTTCCAGTGTTTTTTGAGGTGGTTTTTAAGGCCCTCACCTGTCCCGATTTCTGCGGGGCCGAGCTCGGTGGTGAGTGTGATGGCATTTCCGTGCAGATTGAGAATGAGGGGCACGGCCACTTCGCAACGGAGATCGCTGAAGCCGAGTCCTAACGCAAATGCCACGCCTGCGATGGACTCGGCGGCGTCGAGACTGTCATAGAACAACTTGTCGCGCACACTGGCCCAGCCGAGTTCGCGGGAGAGTGCGACTTGGACTCCGTGCTGTTGGAAGATTCCCATTTCCATGGCGACTGCCACGGGGGCGCAGTCGATGAGGGGGACGAAACCCAGTCGGATCGGGGAGTTAGGATTGGTTTGGCGACCTGGCATAGGGCGGCCTAAAGCGCGATGAGTGCCAATATTTTCAAATTGGCACAAGCCATGCTCATTTGAGTCAAGCTTTCCATGAGAGCGTTTCATTATGGATTGGGTCCCTGACTTAAGGCAGCTGAGGGCATTTGTGGCCGTGGTAGAGGAAGGGAGCTTCACGTTAGCGGCCCGCAGGATTTTTGTGACGCAGTCGGCGGTGAGTCATTCCTTGCGGACACTGGAGGAGCAGCTTGCCTGCCGCCTGCTGGACCGGGCTGGCAAACGGGTGGTGGTGACGGCGGAGGGGGAGCTGCTTTTGAAGCGTTGCAAGCGGGTGCTGTTCGAGCTTGAGCATGCCTGCCGTGATTTGGATGGCTTGCGAAGGTGGGGCCAAACGCGGATCCGGATTGGAGCGCCACACAGTTTGTGTCATTTTTTGATACCGTCGGTATTGCGTGAGTTTCGGGATTGCTTTTCCCGTTGTGAGCCGGTGATTGAGGCGGGCGATACGACCCTGCTGCTCGATCGCTTGAGCAATTCTGATTTGGATCTGGTGGTGGGCTTGAAGCCGAGGGGCCGCGGGGACGATGGCTACCGACCGATGTTCAAGGACCGCTTGGCTTTCGTGGTTTCACCGTTTCACGCGTGGGCGGTGGATCCGGCGTCGAAAATCAGGACGATGAATGACCAGCAGTTCATCATCTATGCAAAAGCGACGGAAACGCACCGATTGATCGAAGATTGGCTGGATCAAAAGGGCGCGACGGAGAAAAAATCGTTGGTGTTGGGTGACATGCAGGCGATCAAGGAGATGGCCAAGCTGGGGATCGGTGTGGGGATTGTCGCGCCGTGGGTTGCCGCCCGTGAGATCGAGGATGGCAGCCTGAAGGTTGTGGAGATCGATGAGCCGAAAATCGAGCGTGAGTGGGGGGTATTTCATTCGCCCAAGCGAGTGCCGAGCCTAGTGGAAGAGGCCTTCATCGGCCTGTGTGAAATGGCGTTCTCGGCGATGCCCGCCACGTTGACCGAGTAGGTGTGGCCTCACATTTCGAAGCTGCCGAAGAGTTCGCGTGAATCGACCCCGGCGCCTGTTTCGACGATTTTCCATTGGCGATCCATGTTGAGGCGCACCGTGGCGAGGTGTTTCTGGCTCCATTGGTCGGGGGAGATCATGGAGAGGAGTTTACGTCCGCGAACATCGTAGAGGTGGTAGATTCCGCCGATGATGGGCTCGAACTGGATTTCCGCCTCGTAGACGAGTTTGTTCCAGTTGAAGTGGTCGATGGTGGCGAGGTAGGTTTCGCGGATTTCCTTGAGTTTCTGTTGGAGGTCGCGCTCGACTTGGGAAATGCCTCTGGACTTGAAAGAAGTCAGATCATTGGGGATGATCGGAGGGCTAAGCGTCGATACGGGGTAAGGCAAAAATGCCCGTGATGGCTTGTTTTCTGGCTCGGACATGTCTGGTGAACCCTTCGTCCATCCTTGGCGGTCAGGCAACCAAAAATTGAGCCGCTGGGTGGCCTAGCGTCGGAGGCGGAAGAAATTCGGCCCTGTGGCAAGCGGCCGGGCGATCGAAAAAAAGCGGCCATTGGTGGGTTCGGCAAGGCCGCTACTGCCCCATGATCCGACGAGGAGCGTGCTGCTAGCCTCGACTTGGAGGCTGACAAGGTCCCAAGGGAGGATCCAGGAGGCGACCAGGTTTCCGTCAAAGGTGCCGGTATGGATGGGGATGAAGCCCGTGCGCTTCAGGTACATCTGCGCCGCCAACTGGCCGATGAGGCGGTGGGTGACTGCGGTCGGGTGACGGTCGTCCCAGAAGATGAATCTCTCAGGATTGGAAACGAGGGCTCCAGTGTCGCGGTCATAGGCGGACTCGGTGGCGGTCGAGAATCCGTAGGCTTGGGGGCGGGCCGTGATTTCTTCAAACATGGAGAACACATCGATGAGCACGGCGGACTTGCCTGATTGGTTGTTGATTCCTGCGACGAGGGTGGCGAGGCGGGTGTTGTAGTCGATGCTGCGTGCGCGAGTCAGGGCGGCACTGGGAGTGCCGATTTCAGGAGGGATTTTTGAAAGGTCGGGCAGGTTGACGAGCAGGAATCTGCGGGCATTGCGCAGGCTGAGGGCGTTGAGGAAATTCTCCACGCGGGTGATCATTTCCGCAGGCACGGCGGAAGTGCCATTGAGGATGTCATTGCCGCCGATCCAAAGGATGCAGAGGTCGTCGCTGCCGAGCGTGTTGAAGCCGAGGTCGAGCTGGAAGCTGGTGAGCTGAGAGCTGAGAGTGCCGGTGGTTTCCGAGCCGCCGACGGCATAGTTGCGGCCACCGTCGAGGCGGGCCAGTGAGTCGGCGGGCCTGCCGAGTTCTGCGGCGAGATGCTCGACCCAGACTTTGCCATTGCTGAAACGGCCTTCAAAATAGGGTGAGGGTGGGTAGATGCCTCCTGAAATGGAAAAGACGTTGCCCGTGTCGCTCAAGCTGTCGCCAAACGTGAAAACCTTGCCCGCTGCTGCGGAAAGCACGAGCAGGAGACTGATCAAAGCGATGAGGCGGGGAGGCATCCTAGAGTTTTCTGTGGTCGACCAGGGTGGCCCGCACATCGCCGATGAAGGCGGCCGCCCGCAGCTCGATGGGGATGCGGTCGGCATCGTCACTGAGCCAGAGCGTGGCGTCCTGCTTGAGTTTTTTGTAGGGGAGGAGTTCGAGCGTCTTGGAGTCGATTTTTCTCATTCCCACGGAGAGTCGGATGGCATTGCGGCCGTTGTGGACTTCCTTGCTGATGACTTTGACACGGAGGAGGTAGGGGCTTTCAAACGGGCAAATGACGAGCGTGACCGGGTCTCCGACCTCGAGTTTCTGGCTACGGACGTGCAGCATCGCCGAGAAAATGTCAAAAATGGGAGTGTGGATGAAGGTGCGGTTCTTCTCTGAGACTTTGCCGGTGTCGCTGCGTTGGGTGACTTCGCAACAGATCGCGCGGTCCGGGGAGTGGCGGACGGTGGTGGTGACGGTTTCCCGTTTGTCGGTTTCTACGGAATGAAAATAACGGGGGCGGAGCGAGACGGGATCGAGCTCGGACCAGAACCAGCTTTGGTAGGGGAAGAGGGATGCCGCTGCACCGACACTGCGGGCGGAGGATCTCACGACGTAAAAGTCGGTCTTCCTGGCGGTGGGCGGAGCGAAGTCGATGTTGACAATTCCCGAGTTGATCAACCCTTTCCAGCTGACCTGGAGGGTGATGGAGGTGGGTTGAAGCTTGGGAAACGGGCCTTGCTTGGGTGAGCTGAGTTCCTGCTGCCAAGTGGGAGCCGCGCAGGTGAACTGGGCGGCGGCGGTGCAGAAGAACGCTATTTTGAGGATCTGAATCATCGGGGAAGTGGTGGGGAGCATTTCTGACGATTTCCGGGCGGATTTGTTCATCCGGCCTGAAGAATGATGGATCATCCGGGTGGATTTGCGAGGACGGATTGGTGGCCGTGGTGGAATGATCGTCGAATTGCTTGATTTTTACCTTTTCAAATCCGGACTTGTGGATAAGTCTGCCGCCCCGCCTGAAATGGTGGTCGTAGCTCAGTTGGTAGAGCCCCGGATTGTGATTCCGGTTGTCGCGGGTTCGAGTCCCGTCGATCACCCCATCTTTCTCATCGGAGCCGCGATCAAGGCTTGGATAAGAGGGAAGGAAACTTCGTAGAACAACAGATGCAGCCGCTGGAAAGCCGGATCCACTACAAATTTCGCAATTCGCTGCTGTTGGCGGAGGCGCTGACTCATCCCAGTTTGGCTTATGAGTCGCACAAGCCGCATTTTGACAACCAGCGGATGGAGTTTCTCGGGGATGCGGTCTTGCAATTGATCGTGACGGAAGAGCTTTTCAAGATGTTCCCGGATTTCACGGAAGGGCGCTTGACGAAGTTGCGATCACGGGTGGTTTCCCGGCGGGCCCTGGCGCGTTTCGCGATGGCGATCCATCTAGGCGACTATGTTTTACTGGGAAAAGGCGAGGAGGCCACGGGTGGGAGACGACGCTTATCAACGCTGGCGGATGCTTTCGAATCGCTCATCGGAGCGGTCTATCTCGACTCGGGACCCGGCCCTGCGCGGGAACTGGTGCTGAGACTCTTCGAGTCGGAAATCGGCAACATGGTCACCAGCCCGGAGGAGCGGAATCCCAAAGGCGAGCTTCAGGAATTTCTCCAGGCCATCCACCCGCAAGCGCCCATCTATCGGGTCATCGGCGAGAGTGGCCCCGACCATCGGCGGGTATTCCAATCGGAAGTCTCCTGGCAAAACCGCGTGCTCGCGACAGGTAAGGGAAAAAGCAAAAAAGAAGCGGAAGCCCGCGCCGCAGCGGAAGCACTACGGGCACGAGTTTGGGAGACCTGAGTGATTGCGGCAATGGGCGGATCGAAGAAATCGGTTTTGTCGGTTGCCTCAGCTTCACCCTCATGCGCCGTCACCGCATCACGGCCGCCTTCGCATTCGAACGGCATTTGGAGAGAGCGCGGGGTCAAGTTGTTAGAGTGAGAGAATCGCTTCGAGCCTCAATTCCTCCTCACCTGAAAATGCCGCTTGGTTTGGCTCTCAATCCTGTCGAATCTTTGGTTCCAAGGGAAATTCGTGATGGCGAGGGCACATCCATTCGACCATGCGTTCTTCCGCCATGAAGCTTGAAGAAATGGCCGAAGAAGCCGCCAAACTCTCCGAAGAAGAACGGGCCTCGCTGGCTTCCCGCCTACTCCACGGTCTTGAAACGCCGGTTTACGCCGTGCCTGACGAGGAAGTGTCCAAGCGAACCTGAATGAGATGGCCGCGTCCTTCTCATCTCTGCGTTTCGCTTCATCCAAGAAACCCTCTGTAACCTCGCGCGAAATGCCTCTTCAAGAGGTCGAAAGCCGAAAGAACAAGCCACTCCTCCGTGCCAGGCGCCTCTTCTGCCCCCCGACCTTCGACTTTCGACTTTCGACTTTCGACTTTCGACTTTC
>ERZ1022724.193-NODE-193-length-14190-cov-12.983304_pt1 | contig 14190 bp, 15 predicted proteins | sample MGYA00521091_ERZ1022724 | MGnify/ENA primary metagenome ERZ1022724 (study PRJEB33162, sample SAMN09537610) | freshwater metagenome | isolation source: freshwater | place: Canada:Alberta | collected 2017-07 | study: EMG produced TPA metagenomics assembly of the... | reverse complement strand
GCGGGTGGCCGCCTTTTGAAAGCGCTGACCAACCGGCCTTCACCGGGGGTCAATTGCCCGGGTTCAGCGATGGTAGCGCGGCACCCGGCCCGCCCTCCGTGATTGTTACGATTTCTGCAAGGCTGGCTTGAAATGCGATGGATAAAGATTCTCCATTCCATGCTGCGGGAGGTGTGGGACCGTAGATGGCGCGTTGCATCCCGACCACCGCAGCCTGCAGGGCGGGTGACGGCTGGAAACCGGGTTGGTACGCCGCACGCCACTGGTTCCAGGCGGAATTGGCGGTTTTGGCATCGTGGTTGCGACAGGCGCGGTAAAGCTTGCGGGCGGCGACGAGATGGGGAGGGTTGAGTGTTTGTTTGCAATCGGCGAGCCATCGCAAGAGGGCCTGACGGCGGGCGAGCCCAGCGGCGATTGCGAGAGCCATCACAACGAGCGCCGCCCCATAACGGCGGACCGTTCGTTTTTCCTCGGATGGAGCGGGTGGCAGAGGGACTACCAAGGTGAGGGACGGTAAGGACTGCGACTGGATCTGTCTGGTCTTGGGGTTCCACCAGACGTAGCGGATCTCCGGCAGGGTGATGGAGCCTGGACCGGTGATCTGATAGGTGAGGGTCTCGCGGCGCTCGCCGAGGAAATCGCCGCGTTCGGTTTTGTCGAAAATTTCCACTTTGGGTGGGTAGGTGCGGATACCTTCCGGCACCCGGGTGGGCGCTGGGATGAGAGCCATGCCGGTCATTTGCCCGGCGCGCTGGATGATCGTGCGCTTGAAGACATCGCCGACTTTGGCCGTGGTCGGAGGAGAGGGATTCCAGGTCTCGCTGACTTCCCATGAATCTGTGGTGATGAGAAATCCAAGGTCATCGGATTCGGGAGGGCGTTTGATTTCAACGGGTGTGGCAGGCACGATGGTTTCGACTTCTCGCGCCGGGCTCGTGAAAGTGTCCCGCGCGCCGAAGCGGACTTTGATGGGCGGGATTTGCAGAGCGCCGGTGGTTTGGGAAAACAGGGCGAACTCATGGGTCTGCACCGCGTGCGAGGCGCCATCGAGCCGCTCGGAAGACACGATCGTCCCGCCGATTTTGAGGATCACTGTGCCGGGGATTTCCGGGATTTCGAAGCTGGCTGCGCCTTGGAAGGATCCACCCGCACGAAGATCGATGAAGATCGGTAGCCGTTGTCCAGTCCATGCCGAAGGCTGAGGAATGCGGATGACGGCGGGGGCGACTTCGGCTTGGAGCGAGACGGTGGAAAGTAAGAGGAGAATTTTTACAGAAGGGAACGAAGTTAACGAAGGGAAGAGTGGCAGAATTGTTGTTCTGATGTCCTTTGTGATCTTTGTTAGCTTCTGTAGAAAAATCCTCTTCATGGTTTTGCTCCTTCCGCGTGCTGATAGGCGAACTTTGCTTTCAGAAAATCCGCCGGACGGGTTTGGACGCGGCGCAGCCAGAGGGATTGGATTTGCTCGCTGGATGCGGCCCGGCTTCCATTGACCTCGGTGTCCTGGCCTTCGTTCTTTTGGTTTTTATCGAAGACGATCTTGTCGGCACCGAGTTTCTGATCGCCTTGGTCGCCGCCGGTGGTATCGGTCATGTTCTTGCGGGCGGTGGCGAGGTTACGATTTTCACGGGCTTCTTTCCAGTCGGGACGTTGGGAAAGCGCACGATCATAACTGGCGATGGCGGCTTCATATTTGCCATTCATCAGCCAGGCGTTGCCTTGGTTAAAGGCTGCTTCGGGCGAGTTGCCGAGGGCGAACGCCTTGGCCGCTTTTTCAAATTCGCCGGCCCGATAGAAAGCGGCAGCCCGCCACTGCGAGTCATGGAATTTCTCCGCAGCGATGATGAAATCTCCGCGTGAAAACGCGCGCTTCCCTTGTTGATCCGGCGTCCACCATAGGCCTGCCCAAGTGAGGGATACGAGAAGGAGTGAGGTCGTTTTCATGCGTTCGCCTCCTGGGCTGGTGTTTCTCGACGGAAGGAAATGGCCAGCATGATCGCAAGGAATGGCACGAGATACCAACCCGCTTCCTGCCATCGGTCTGCCAGCTCTCCTTGGCGGGCGAGCGGAGTGGAAGCCGCGCGGCGGATGGCCTTGGAAATGTCCGTATCGTCGGCGGTGAGGACCTGGACGGAAGCGCCGGATGCCTTCGCCGTGCTCTGGAGGAGTTCATGTTCCGCAGAGTTGGCGGAGTTGATGGAAAGGACTTGAACGCTGAGGCCGGTCTCGCGGATGGCGGCGGCGAGTGCTTCGCTGTCGGAGCCAAGGGACTCGGCGAGGACAAGCAATGAGCCGCCGTTTGCGCCGAGAATATCCGCGGCTTTGCGAACCGCGAGGTCGGGACGGTCGCCGGGCATGGGCATGACAGCGGAGCGAAGTTCGGCGGCCATCGCCGCGACAGCCTCGGTGTCGCCCGTGGGTGGCAGGACGAGATGGGCGGATCCCGCGTAAGCGATGAGTCCGAGCGGCTGGCCTTTGCGAGCTTTTGCGATGTCGGAAATTTTCAGATGAGCCCTCTCGATGCACGAGGGTGCGGGCTCCGTGCGATCCATGCCCGCGTCCGCCTTGAGCAAAATCATGAGCGGCGAGGCATCCTCCGCAAACGGGCTGGGCTCGGGTTTCCAAGTAGGGCCCCCAACCGCGAGGATGGCGAGCAGCCAGGCAACGAGCAGCCATGTGGATGTGCCGCGATGGTTCGCGCGATGATCGACAGCGAGAGCTTCCAGCAGTTCCGCGTCCATCTGATCTCGCCAACCGCGCAGTGGATCGGAGCACCGCCGCCAGATCCACCATAATCCGATGGCCACCGGTGCCAAGAGCAACGCCGCAGGGCGAATGAAATGGAAGTTGAGAAAAATGTCCTTCATGACATCACCTCCAGTTTTCCGGTGCGGGGATGGACTCGCACTCTGCCAGTGGTCTGGCGCGCCGCCTGTGTGCGGAATGCTCCCAAGGTCTGCACCGCTTTTTCGATGAATGAAATGAGCAAGGCGGCGATCACCAGCCAATGGAACAAATCGCGGCGCGGACGGTGACTGATGGTTTGCACCTGCTTCGTCTCGATCTTGTCCAACTCCGCATAAATGCCTGTGAGGTTTTGGCGATCTGCGGCGAAAAAATAACGTCCGCCACCGGTGCTGGCGACACCACGCAGCGCGGCTTCATCGAGTCTTTCCTCACCTGTCGTCGTGGGATCGCCGATGGCCACGGTGTGGATCCTGATGTCGCGGTCACGTGCGATGCGGGCGGCCTCGACAGGTGGCACCTGGCTTTTGGTGTCGTTGCCATCGGTGAGCGCGATGATGGTTTTCGCGGGCGCATCGCTTTCCTCAAAGAGGCTGATACCTAGACCGATGGCATCTCCGAACGCGGTTCGCGGCCCGGCCATGCCGATGGCGGTTTCGTCCAACAGTTTTCGCGAAAGGCTGAGGTCGGTTGAGAAGGGGGATTGGAGAAACGGAGCATCGCCGAAGACTACGAGACCTACCCTGTCGCCCTCGCGGCGTTCGAGGAAGTCGCCGAGCACCTCCTTCACGGCAGTGAGGCGGTCGATTTTGTTTCCCGCCGCGTTGGTGAAATCCTCCTGCCGCATCGAGCCGGAAAGATCCACGAGCAGGAGAAGATCCCGTGTTGGGAAATTTTTACTAACAGCCGGTTCCAGCCATTGCGGGCGGGCGAGCGCGGTGACGATCATGATCCAGGCGAGCGCTGGGATGATCGAGCGCCGGTCACTGCGGACCGCTTGCGTGGTTGATTCCTTGCCGATCGCCGCACGCAAACGATCACCGAAAGGCACCCGGACGGCCGCCACGCTCTTTCGCCTCGCGGGCAGGATGGCCCGCAGCAGCCAGGGCAGCGGCAGCAGGATGAACATCCAGAGATGGGCGAAAGTTAACATGTTAGATTCGGTGGGTGCGTATCCATTGCGCGGCGAAATCGCGCAATGATTTGAGGTCTGCTGGGGTGGATGCCTTGGCATAAACACCGGTGGTGAGTTGCGAGCGGATGGAATCCGATAAGGCAGCGGGCGAGCGGGTGGCGAGCCAATCGAGCCATGCATGGCCGGACAAGGGCGCTACGACGTCACGTGGCGCGATGGCGAGAGCCGTCCGCCGCAGCAACTCCGCCACGGCGGCGGCATCTGCCGCGGAGGGAAGCGCGGCCAAGGCCGCGCGGCGATAGGCGTTCGAGCGCCAGTTTTTCCACGACCGATCAAGCGCCCAAGCTAACAACAAAGCCGCGAGGGCTAACAGCACGATCCATCCCGGCGCGAGCGGCCACCAGGATATCTCAGGCGGAAGGGCCAGATCGTGCAAACGGTCGAGGTTGGTGGCTGAATTATTCATGGATTCAAAGTTCATTCATTTTGAACAGAAGGAAGCAAAGGGCACAAAGGATCGGTGAGGAGGATTTGCTTTCTCTCCCTTTGCGTTCTTTGCGATCTTCTGTTTGAAAATCATTTGAGGTGTTGTCCGAAGAGATCGCGCAATTGGGCGGCGGGCGGGGTGGCGGTGGAAATGGGCAGAACCGGGACCCGGAGCTTGCGGAAAATCTGCTGCCATTCATCGAGCCGCTCGGCAAAGGCCTGTTGAAATGCGGTAGCAAAAGCACCGGATGGATGGAGTGCGAGGTGCCCTTGCGGGGTGGCTGCGATCATTCCGGGTCGGGCTTGCAGCGATGCGCCGAGTGGGTCGTAGATGGCGATGACGATCACGTCATTGTGGGCGGCCAGCCGGGTGGCGAGGCTCTCCGTTTGCGGCCCCGCCCCGTCGAGGTCACTGATGATGACGACGAGGTGATCATGTTTTGCGCGGCGCAGGGCGGCTTCGAGCGCATCATCGATCGTGACCTTGCCAGCCGGCGGCGGACTCGCTGCGAGTTCGTGATTCATGCGCGAGACTTCGTGCAGCAATCGCAGAACATTGCTCTGACTGCGATGGGGCGGGAGATCGATGATTTCCCGCTCGTTGAAAACCATGCCACCCACGCGATCCCCCGCCCGGAGCGCGGCCCAGGCGGCCAGTGCCGTGGTTTCCGCCGCGGCTACGGATTTCATGGCACGGCGGCTCCCGAAAAACATCGGTGTGCGTTGATCCGTGACCAACAGAACCGGACGCTCGCGTTCCTCGCTGAAAACCCGCACATGCGGAGAGCGCAGCCGAGCCGTCGCGCGCCAATCCATGGTGCGGATGTCATCACCCTGCTGGTAGTGGCGGAGTTCCTCAAAAGCGAGGCCACGCCCACGCAGGCGCGAGGTGTAGCGTCCTGATAGAAGCGAAGCGACAGGCTGGCGAGGCAGGAGCGAAAAGCCCCGGGCATCGGCCTTCAGCAGGACGAGGTCATCGAGATCGATCGTGACGAGAGCAGGCATGGATCGAATGGAATTTTACAGAAGGAAAGGAAGGGAACGAAGGTGTTAAAAAACTAGGGTCACGGATTCTGATTGGGTCCGGGGAGGATCATTCGATGGACGCCATCGACGAGGCGAAGCGAGTGAAAGTTGATGATAAGACCGATAGGGGTATCGAGCAGTTTCATATAGCTCAGTAATTGGGCCTTGTGGATGGGGAATACATTCTCAACCAACTTCAACTCGAGGATCAGGTGCTCCTCCAGCAGGACGTCCAGCCGCAGCGGCTCTTCAAACACCAACCCCTTATACTCGATTGGAACTTTGATCTGTTGAGCTGCTTGAATCGACTGGAGGGCTAACTCGCGCATCATGCACTTTTCATCGATAGAATCAATGAGGCCCGGCCCCTTCAGCCGGTGGACTTCGATCGCGGCACCGATCGCAAGGCGACTCGATTCATCGGCTCGTTGATACTTAGGATGCATGGGATTTGGATAGTTTTACAGAAGGAAACGAAGCGGTTGGAATGAAAGTTCTCCAGACTTCTGAAGCTACTCCATCCTTCGTTACCTTAGTTTCCTTCTGTGAAAAACAGCGGTGCATCGTGCTTCGGATTGGATTCCCATGAGGAATTCACACTGCTGCCACTTGACCAAGCAGCGCATCAATCACTTCCGCGCGGGTTTTCCCAGCCGCCTCCGCCTCGTAGGTGAGGTGAATGCGGTGCGCGAGACAGGCTGAGGCTACGGCGCGAATGTTATCCGGGGCGACGAAGTCCTGGCCTTGCAACCACGCGTGCGCGCGGGCGGCGGCATCGAGCGCGAGCGTGCCACGCGGACTGGCTCCGAGGCGGATCCACTTTGCCAGATCGCCGCCGAGGCGCTGCGGCTCGCGGGTGGCGATGACGAGATCCACGATGTATTGTTCGGCGGCCTCAGCCACATGGATCACGCCGACCTCCTTGCGGGCGGCGAAAATCACTTCCTGCGGGATTTTTTCCGGCGGCGAGGCGGCTTGGCTGGATTTCTCACCACGCACGAGGCGCAGGATCGCCCGTTCATTTTCCGGAGGCGGATAGGGGACATTCACGTAGAGAAGGAAACGGTCCATCTGTGCTTCCGGCAGTGGGTAGGTGCCCTCCTGTTCGATGGGATTCTGGGTCGCTAGGACGAGAAAAAGGTCGGGAAGCTTGTGGGTGGTGCCAGCCACGGTGACTTGGCGCTCCTCCATGGCTTCAAGGAGGGCCGCCTGCACTTTGGCAGGGGCGCGGTTGATTTCATCCGCGAGAATGAGGTTTCCGAAAATAGGGCCGGGCTGGAAATCAAAGGCTCCCGTCTGCTCCCGATAGATTTCGGAGCCGGTGACATCGCTGGGTAAAAGGTCCGGTGTGAATTGCACCCGGCTGAACTGGCTCTTGACGAGTTGGCCGAGCGTTTTGATCGAGCGTGTCTTGGCCACCCCCGGCAGACCTTCCATAAGCACGTGGCCGTCTGCAAGGAACGCGATGAGGAGGCGCTCGACGACGGTTTCCTGACCGATGATCGATGCATTCATCGCGGCGGCGATTTGTTTGAAGGCCTCTCTGGGAGTCATGTGGTTCATCGAAAATAAATGAGGCCGCACCTTCGCGGAAAGGAGCGGCCTTATATGTTAGATTCAGGATTGCCGCAGCAAGGGTATCATTTGTTCCCAGCGTTGCTCATGACCGCTTCCATGACGCGGTCGAGATTGAAGCTGCCCGGCTTTTGGCGTGGTGGATATTCCTTGAAGCTTTGGAGCCACTTACCGACGTAGGCACCCGCAGGGGCGATCGCGAACATGTGTTCCATATACCATCTCTGATATCCCATCGCGTTTTCCTCCTCGGCGCGCTCGAAAGGATCCATGCGGAGGTTACAGACTTTTGGCGCACGCAGCGCGGTGAACGGCTCTTGCCAGACTTTGAGGCCCAGCGCCTGCTGCTCAAGGAAGGTGATTTTCCAGTTGTCGTAGCGAAGCGCGGCGACGCTGCCGTCGTCCGTCCAGTAAATGAATTCTTGGCGTGGCCATTTACCCTCGCCTTTGAGAGCTGGGGCAAGATTGTAGCCATCGAGGTGGACTTTGTAGGTCATCTCACCGATTTTGCGTCCCTTGAGCAGGTCCTCCTTGACGGTCTTGTCGCCAGCGGCGGACACCAGAGTCGTGAGCATGTCTTCATGGGCGCCGATGTCGTTGACGACGGTTCCGGGTTTGATCGTGCCGGGCCAACGCATGAGGCAAGGAACGCGGTAGCCGCCTTCCCACTGGGTGTTTTTCTCACCGCGGAACATGGTTGTACCGCCGTCAGGCCAGGTGAATGTCTCCGCGCCATTGTCGCTGGAATACATGATGATCGTGTTTTCATCGAGCCCCAGCTCCTTGAGCTTGGCCAGCACAAGGCCGACGTGGCCATCATGCTCCACCATGCCGTCCGCGTAAACGCCGAGACCCGTCTTGCCAGCCGACCCTGCTTTCAAATGGGTGAAGATGTGCATGCGGGTGGAGTTCCACCAAAGGAAGAACGGCTTGTCGGCTTTTTTGGCCCGCTCCATGAAGTCGAGGGCCTTGACATTGACTTCCTCGTCAATGGTTTCCATCCGCTTTTTGGTCAAGGGGCCGGTGTCTTCGATTTTGCCATCGGCGAAGCTGTGGATGACGCCGCGAGGGCCGAACTTTTTCTTGAACTCGGGATCTTGCGGATAGTCGGCATTTTCCGGCTCCTCCTCCGCATTGAGGTGATAGAGATTGCCGAAGAACTCGTCAAAGCCATGGGCTGTGGGGAGCATTTCGTCACGGTCTCCAAGGTGGTTTTTACCGAACTGGCCGGTCATGTAGCCTTGAGCCTTGAGCAGGGTGGCGAGGGTGGGGTCCGCTTTCGTCATTCCTTCCGGAGCTCCTGGAAGGCCCACTTTGGTAAGCCCGGTCCGGATCGGGGATTGGCCGGTAATGAACGCGGCTCGTCCGGCGGTGCAGCTTTGTTGGCCGTACCAGTCCGTGAAGAGCGCGCCTTCCTTGGCAATGCTGTCGATGTTCGGAGTTCTGTAACCCATCATTCCGTTGTTGTAGGCACTGACATTGAACTGGCCGATGTCATCCCCCCAGATGATGAGGATGTTCGGTTTTTTCTTTTCCTGACCATGGGTGATCGACGCGAGAGCGATCACTGCGCAGAGGGTCTTCTGTAGGATTCGTGTTGGTTTCATAGATTCGGGATGTTTGCTGAAGGTTGGCTCGTGCGTGGGGGGGGGATTCAAAGGGAATTGACCGACGCTGACAACCTTTCTTCCAAAACTAGAGAGATTGATCGTAGCGTGTCGAGGCTATCGTTCGCAAAAGTTCGTGAGTGAGGTGGAAAATTCATCGTTGCGGATCAAGAAAGCCGGAACGGAAAGGCGGAATCGATCTTTGGGGCGGATTTTTCGCCGGATGGCGAGGTGTTCAACTGCTGAATACAAGGGAATTCGGGTGGCGTTCTTGCATGACCTGCCAGTGAAGGGATCTTTGATGGGGCGTCCGGCCTGCCCCTACGTCTCTGGTGGGTATTTCCGGAGTTTCCGTTGCAGGGTCCGGCGTTCGATGCCGAGCTTCCGTGCCGTGGCGCTGACATTGCCATCGCAGTCCCGCAGCACTCGCTGCAGGTGCTCCCACTCCACGCGATCGAGCGACGGGACACTTGTCTCGCTCGCTGGTGCCGGCATTCCTGCGATTTCCGAAAACAAGGCGGCTTCAATTTGATCCGTATCCGCCGGCTTGGAAAGGTAATCCACCGCACCTAGCCGCATCGCATCCACGGCCGTGGCGATGCTGCCATAGCCGGTGAGGATCAATACACGGATTTCCGGCAGACGATCTCTCAGGAGTCTCACCACGTCCAGGCCGCTCTCGCCATCGAGCCGTAAATCCACCACCGCATATTCGGGGGAAAACTCTTCGAGCGCTTTACGGACCTCATGGATTTCCGAGGCGGTGGCCACCTCATGGCGCCGGCGGCGCAGCGAGGTGGCGAGGCGGTTGAGGAACACCGCGTCATCCTCGACTAACAGAATTTTGCTCGGCGGATGATGATTCACGGCAAATCCTCTACGAGCGGCAGACGCATGACCATGAGCGTGCCGCCTTGGGTTGCTTTTTCAACCGATAATTCACCGCCATATTCCACGACGAAGGCCTTCACCAGATAGAGTCCAAGCCCCAGCCCGCCGGACTTGGAGGTGACCATCGGCTCACCGATGCGGGTTTCATATCCCGGTGGAAAGCCTGGCCCATGATCGCTGACACGGAAAATGCATTCCGTGGCCTCGATTTCCGCCTCCAATGTGACATCCATCCCAGGCGGAGATGCCTCCACGGCATTCTTGATGAGAATTGCAAGACATTGCAACAAGCGGCTTTGGGATATCACCGGACGCTTGGTGGACTGGCGCAGGCGGACCTTGAGCCGCTGACGGATCGGCTCGGGAAGGTAGCCGTCCAACAAATCATCAAGCTGCTCCCACTCCACGGCAGCGAGGGCTCCTCCGGAATCACGCTTGGCCATGCCCAGCTTTTCGATGATCCGGCGGCATCGCTCGACTTCCTGCCGGATCAAGCGCGCGTCGGCCGCACAATCCCCCCCCTCGCCGCAATGCCCTGCGAGTTTTTCCAAATCCTGACTGACAATGGCGATGGTGCCCAGCGGTGTGGCGAGCTCATGGGCGATGCCTGCGGCCAAGGTGGCCACTTCCATCGTCCTCCGAGCATGCTCCCCATCCGCTTGGGCAAGTGCCACCATCCGGCGGCTTGCGTGCAGGCCGGAGGCCAGGCGGCTCACGAAGTAGGCGATTCCGCAACCGGTCAGAACCATGCCCACCACCAGCCCCTCCAGATGGGTCTTCACGTTGTCACAACAGGTGGTCCCCTTGCTGCTGACCAGGTCATGATCCGACTGGAACAAGGTCCAGAACCCGAGCGTGCAAAGAGCAACCGCCCCCCAAGCTCCCCATGCGGGGAGCAGGATGACGGCCATGGTCATGTGAAGCAGATAGAACAGGGTGAACGGATTGTTCGCCCCCCCGGCGAAATAGAGCATCACGGTCAGGATGATGATGTCAGCTGCGAGAATGAGCGGAATCAACCATTTTTCACCGCCCCGGGGCTGCCTGCGGTGCCATCCCAGCCAGACGTTGCTCAGTGCGGTCGCGATGATGCAGGCCGTCAATACGGGAACCGGCAGGGAGATTCCGAGGACCATTCCGGCAACCAAACAGATGACCACGAATCCACAGAAGGCGATCCAGCGCAGCCGGATCAGCCAATGCAGGCCTAACAGCTGCTCGGTGCTCAGGTCTTTGCTCGTACTCATCGGTGGGCGCATCAACGCATGGCCGGGCGGTCTTTCCGAGTGAATTTATCCTGAAGGCCGTTCCATGCGACAATTTGACGCAGGCGCTGGATGCCTTGCAAAAAAAACGAAGCTCCGGCTGTCAGCATGGCTGGTGCAGGCATCAAAACTTCAGTGGAGCGGGTTTTCTCGCATCCCGGTTGAGCTTGTCGCAGACCAATGAGCAAAGATCGAAGACCATGGGTTCTGCGATCCCGTAGAGCACTTGTGTCGCCTGCTTGCGTCGCGTCACCAGTCCTGCGTCGTAGAGCATTCTGAGCTGCTTGGACACATTCGCCTGGCTCGTGGTCAATTGGTCGACAATTTCTGAGACGCTCATCTCGCCGCCTTTTAATTCCTGGATGATCGCCAGCCTAGTCGGCTCCGCAAAGGCGCGGAAAAGACCGGCCACACGCTCAAGTTGATCTGCATTCAATTTCACGGAAAAGATGTAGCACAGAAAAATTTGTTTGCAAACATAACCATGTGGCTATTTAGTGATTTTATTGTTCCGCCGGAAATGCGATTTCCTGGCGGTTTCGGCAACCAAACAACTTCAACCTAGTTTCAATCCCATGTTTCTCCGTCAAATTACTGATCCCTCGCTCGCGCAGAACGCCTATTTGATCGGTTGTCAGCGCACCGGGGAGGCGATTCTCATCGATCCCGAGCGCGACCTGGATCGCTATTTCCAGGTCGCGCGGGAAAACGGGCTGCGGATCACCGCCGTCGCGGATACCCACATCCATGCCGACTATCTGAGCGGGGCCCGCGAGATGATGGAGCGCCATGGTGCAACCGCCTATCTCTCTGCGGAGGGTGGTCCTGATTGGCAGTTTGAGTGGGCACTGGGGCATTCCAAGGCCTGCTTTCTTCACCACGGGGATGTGATCAAGGTCGGCAACATCGAGATCAAGGCACTGCTTACACCGGGCCATACTCCGGAACACATGAGCTTTCTGGTCACTGACAAGGGTGGCGGCGCGGATGAGCCGATCGCGCTGCTCACCGGAGATTTTATCTTCGTCGGCGACGTCGGCCGTCCGGATTTGCTGGAGAGCGCCGCAGGCCAATCCGGGGCGATGGAGCCCAGCGCGCAAGTGCTATATGCAAGCCTGCGAGCGACCTCGGACCTGCCGGATCACTTGCAGATTCTGCCGGGTCATGGAGCCGGTAGCGCATGCGGCAAGGCGCTCGGTGCCATTTCCAGCAGTGTGCTCGGCTACGAGCGGAAGTTCAATCCCGCCTTGCGTGAGGCGCTGACCGCAGGTGAGCGGCAGTTTGTCAGCAATATCCTCCACGGTCAGCCGGAACCGCCACGTTATTTCGCACGGATGAAGCGTGACAACCGGCTGGGTCCCGCGCTCCTAACAGACGGGAGGCTTCCGGTGCCATCCCGCATCGACGCTTCGCGGCTCGATCTCTGGATCGGACGGCATGATCGCGTCATTCTGGATCTTCGCACGGACCGCGCTGCCTTTGCTTCAAGGCATTTGCAAGGTTCGCTCTTCGCCCCGCTTGCCGGAGGAAAGCTAACCGTCGCGGCGGGGTCCTATGTGAGTGAGGATGCCAGTATCCTGCTTGTCGTCGATGACGAGGCGCGGCTGGATGATGCGGTGCGGCAGCTGGTCCGGATCGGGCTGGACCGGGTTGAGGCATGGATCCCGGCCGCCGAGGCGCTGGAGGGTAAACCGTTCACCACCTGTTACCCGCGTATTTCCAGTGCGGATCTCCCCGCAGGCACGGCGGTTCTCGATGTCCGTGGGGCGGATGAATTCGGTGCCGGCCACGTCACCGGAGCAAGCAACATCGCCTACACCCGCCTCGCTGCTAGAATCGATGATGTCCCGCGCGGTAGACCGTTGTATGTCCACTGTGAGAGTGGTCTGCGTGCTGGGATCGCCGCAGCTTTTCTCGCAAGTCAGGGACTTGAGGTTGTCCATGTAGACGGTTCCTTTGCGGCGATCCCACCAAGTTGCCGGGTATGAACTCGCGCTTTCCATCCATTGCGGTTTTCGCCACTGGCGCATGTCAGAGGCAGGATTTTGTCGCCCGTTTGAGGCATGCGCTCGCCTTTGCCCGCAGTGCCGCGCAGGATGGATTTCAGCAGCTCTCGACGGAACTGGCGAGGACCATCGCAAGCCAAGCGCTCTGTCTGCAATGCCACGGCACCCGTGAAGACATCCGGCCGGAAGCCCGCGCGGCGATCCAGGCAGCCTATCCGGATGACAAGGCCACCCTATTCCTGGCTTCCTGACCATGAACTTACTGGCTCTACTTGGCGCGGTGTCGATCGGCCTGGCTCTTGGTCTAACAGGAGCGGGCGGCAGCATTCTCACGTTGCCCGTGCTGGTGTATCTGGCGGATCTTCCACCACGGCAGGCGGTGGGGCTTAGTTTGTTGATTGTGGGCAGCGCCGCCCTCGTGGGTGCGTGGCAAAGGGCGAGGGTGGGGGAGGTGCATCTCAAAGCCGCTGGAATGTTCGCGGTCTCTGGGATGGCGGGTGCCATTCTCGGGTCCAAGCTCACCCATCTGCTCTCCGCCTCGACATTGATGATGAGCTTTGCGGGAATCATGATCCTCGTGGGGTTGAGGATGCTACTTCCGTCCAAATCCGAGTTGCAACCCGCGCCCGAGTGCCGTCCGCTGCGCTGCCTAACAGCAGGACTTGCTGTGGGATTCCTTACCGGCTTCCTCGGTGTGGGTGGTGGTTTTTTATTGATGCCGGCCCTGGTTAGGTTTGCCCGGTTACCGGTGAAGGCTGCCACGGGGACTTCATTGGCAGTGATCGCTTTCAATTCAGCTTGCGGCTTCATCAGTCATCTTGGCGAGGCTCCCACCCCTTGGTTGATGGCGGCGGTCTTTTCCGTAATCGCGGCCGCAGGGGTGGTGGTGGGTGGAAAACTGGCAACCAAAATTCCCGAAAAGAAGCTGAAACAGGTCTTTGCCTTTTTAGTCCTGATTACAGCCGCATTTGTCATCTGGAAATCGGCCCAAGGGTAGTCGGAACGAAGCACCGGCAGAACCTGGGATTGGAGCGCGCTCTGTGAGGGATGGAGACTCACGAAGGACGTGAAACGGAAGCTGGCACGCATTTCCATGAAGTGCGTATCCATCCCGCGGGAGCAGGCCACACCCGCCTTGGGCTTATGGGTTCTCGGCTTTGACTTGAATGAACAGCTTGGCAGCGCTGGGGACAGGAATGAGCGAGATGGTAACAATCTCCACGTCGCCAGTGACAGAGGTGGACCCTGTGAAGTCGGTATCCTTCACCAGGTTCGTCCACTCATTGGCGGCGAGCGTGGTCGAGCTGCGGACGCTGTTGGCCATGCCGGTCTTCGACTGGAGGCGGCGGGTGTCGGTGAACTGGCCGGTGGTCTTGTTGAGCTGGCTGGCGATGGGATTGACAGACGAACTTTCTGTTAGGTCGAGGGCGCAGGCATACCCCTCGCAGTTGCTG
>ERZ1022724.192-NODE-192-length-14226-cov-5.656764_pt1 | contig 14226 bp, 8 predicted proteins | sample MGYA00521091_ERZ1022724 | MGnify/ENA primary metagenome ERZ1022724 (study PRJEB33162, sample SAMN09537610) | freshwater metagenome | isolation source: freshwater | place: Canada:Alberta | collected 2017-07 | study: EMG produced TPA metagenomics assembly of the... | reverse complement strand
GCCATCATGACGTTCCAGCAGACCAATAGCGAGCGGTGGCCTGCTTTTGAAGCTTTGATTGCGGACTCTAATAAAAGGTATGTCTTACCTGTTCCGGCAGCACCATCAAAATAAAGATGCTCGTTGGTTTCAACCAAGTCCAGAAGAGTCTTCTGTTCCTCGAGTAGGTCTCTAGCGATGGCCGCTCTTTCGACATATCTAGTTTCAGGCGTTCGAAGTGACTTGAAATCGTTTACTAGCGCTTTAGCTACTGCATTAGCGGATTCCTCGCTAAAGGCATCTGGATTTATTGTTAGCTGCTCACGGTCCTTGTGAGTGGCTATGTAGTTATCGAGCACCTTCTCGATTGTTTCGGCGGGCTTGGCCAAGTCTTCCTTGAGTGCAATTTCCCAAGGGTAGAACTGCATGTCTCCCGGAGACTTGTTATCCAACTGGTGCTGACTAATGGAGGTAAACCAGAGCAACCTGGCAATTGGGAAGTCTTGATAGATGTCTAGATTCTCTAAGAAACGATAAATACTTGTTGTTGCCTTATTGAGCTGATCAATCGGCGACTTGTTGGGCTTTGGGGTCCTGTCTAGGTACCATTCCCCGTCTTTGTATTCGACGTACTTCGGGGCCTTTGTCTCAATAACGACTATTCCCTTGCCTGGGACGAGAACTACAAAGTCAGACTCCCCTGCGATTGTGTAAAGGTTATCCGTCAGGGACAGAGAGTGAATGACAGCCCAGCTTGGGCGATTGGCAATTCCTTCCAGAGCCATGAAAGTGGCTTTCTCGGAAACATTGGCGTCCTGGCGGGGGCGAGCTGGGATCATTCGAGTCATGATTCCCCCTCCTCACTCCCTATACACAAGCGTACTTTGCTTACTTGTTTAGCTTGGATGACCCCTTCAAGTCCTATAGCCCTAAACGGTGCTCAATCCATGCGCTAACTTTATAGTGTCAAAAAGAGATGCCCATGAGGGGCACCACCGACAGTTAGGGAAGTTATGGCTTATTACGCTATGAAGGACTTTAGGCTTCATGATGTTATTTCTGCTGTCAATAGCGGTCGGCTTCAGCTTCCTGAATTTCAAAGAAACTACGTTTGGAAACCAAATGAGCAGAAGTCCCTCCTAGACAGCATCCAGAAGGGATACCCCGTTGGAGCCCTGCTTCTACTTGAAGTTGAGTCTGTTGCGGGAGAAACTGCAAGTCCATTCGGCAATAGGCGCTTCCAAGACGCCCCCGACCCTACAGAGTCTATAAAGGAACTAGTGCTAGATGGGCAACAGCGACTCACTACTTGCTACAAAACTTTCTCTGGAAGAGCGTCCCATTGGTTCTTCATTGACCTGAAAAAACTGTTTGAGTTCACCCAGGGTGAGGCAGGGCGTCAGATCGACTTGACTGATTTCCTGGTCAGAAAACCTAGGCCTAAACACCCGGAGCTATCTCTTTTTGAGAGTAACTTGCTGCCTTTGCCTTTTATTACTGAAGATCGAAACGAGCTAAGACAGAACCTAAACGGTTTTGCCAACAACTTAGCCGACATAAAAAGCGAGCAAGACTTCTCAGAATTTGTCAAGGTGACTCTGCACGGTTACTTAGACGCATTTTACGACTACAAGTTCCCTGCAATAGTGCTGCCTGCAAGGCTGGATTTAGAAGCAGTTTCGAATGTGTTCACAAAGCTGAACACAACCGGAATGAAACTCTCTGCTTTTGACCTTTGCGTATCCAAACTCTTTCCAGAAAAGGTTAATTTGAGACAAATGTGGAGTGAGGTAAGGACTGATACTTCCATTGGCCTTCTGGACTCAGACGGCACAGCTATTCTGCAAACAGTCACGCTACTGGATGGTAAACCGCCGAAGAAGGCTGCGCTTGTGAAAAACATCTCCAAGCACTCTGTAACCGAATACTGGTCTCCAAGCGTGATTGGGCTTCGACAGGCGGCGCAACACTTTAACCAGGCGGGTAGCAGGAATGCTCAGACCCTTCCTTACGACACTCTTGCGCCTTCACTCGCGGCTGCGCTTGTCAAATCAAAACCAGCCACATCCGTTCCTGAACAAGCATCTCGTCAGCACAAAATTGCACGATGGATAATCCAGACCGCTTTCACACAGAGATACACCGAGGGAACAGATGCTAAGAAGGCCGAGGATCTTGAAGGGGCCATCAGATGGTTCGATGCTAACGCTCTTCCAAGTTTCTTACTAGAGCAAGTTGTCTGGCAGCCTTCAAGCAATCTTGCAAAAGCCAGCGGAGCGAGGTACGCAGCTATGCTTGCAATTCTCAACACTCGCGGCCCTCTGGACTTTATCCTGGGCAAGAAGCTTGGACTCGATAATCCCGGCGCAGACCAGGCTCAGATTCACCACATTTTTCCAAGGGCATACTTGGTAAGCAAAGGAAAAGCCCGTGATGAGATAAACATTCTTCTCAACATGACTTTTCTGAGCCCCGAGAGCAACATTTTTATCTCAGACAAAGCGCCTTCAATCTATTTGGGTGAATTGCTAGCTGGATTCACCAAGGAGGGGCTGTCGCCGGAACTTGCAAAACAAAAGCTGGTAGACAGACTTAGCGGACACTTAATCTCCGAAGACGCGATTGAAGCGATGCTAGACAACAACTATGAGGCTTTCTTGGAGGCTCGAGCAGTCGCGTTGCTAGGGCACATAGAGGCTATGGGAGTTCCAGTCTCGAAGGTGTCGGAGGATTCATTATCCGAAGATGAGCCGACTGAGGATGAGGATGACTTGGTCTGAGAACTCTCACTCAGACTTAGTCGTCGTCCTCAGGATAAAAGCTCCTCGCTGACTAATAATCAGGGGCCATGTGACGAGGCCACTTCATTGTCGATGTTGGGTGCCCATTCTTCCTCGACCTTGACGGTAGACTGGCGCAATCGCCGATTCAGGGGGCTAAGAGTGTCAAAAGTTGGAAATCAAAGCTATGTCAATAAGTGCCTGGTCGTGGCAACTTGTATAGAGGCCAGGGTCCCGGTAATCCTTTGGGGCGCTCCGGGGCAAGGAAAGACCTCTGTTCTTAGATCCTTCGCAGATCAAGCCGGGCGTAAGCTCGAAATCATCCTGGCTAGCATCCGAGAACCTCAGGACTTTGCGGGACTTCCAGCTATTTCAAATGGATCAATGAGCCTCATTCCACCAAACTGGGCTCAAAGCTTGGCAGCAGATGGCAATGGAATTTTGTTCGCTGATGAAATTAACACAGCGCCGCCAAGTGTTCAGGCGGCACTTCTGCGAGTTTGCCTTGAGAAGGTAGCAGGAGATCTTCATCTAGGAGACAGAACAAGCATTGTCGCGGCAGCTAACCCGCCTGAAATCGCGGCAGACGGATGGGACCTTGCAGCTCCGCTAGCGAACCGTTTCTGCCACGTTGATTGGGAACTACCCGCAGATGTAGTTGCGGATGGCTTTCTTGGAAACTGGCCAACAATCACTCTCCCCAAGGTTGAGCAGGAGAAAGTTGAGCTTGAAACCGAGAAAGAAGCCTGGAAGCTTTCGGCTTTCCTAGTCTCCAGACCAAAACTGGTCACCGACATGCCTGAGTCAACCGGACAACAAGGCAGAGCCTTCCCGACTCCGAGATCTTGGGAGATGGTTCTGAAACTTGTCGGTTTGGCCAACGCGTTGGAGCTGGAACCCGAAATCAGGCGTCTGTTAGTTGTCGGTTGCGTTGGTCAAGGTGCTGGCAGTGAGTACCTGACTTTCCGCGAGCAACAAGACCTTCCGGATCCGGAGGCAATCATTGCCGATCCAGAAAATTTCGTGCTTCCTAAAAGGCCAGATAAGTTGTACGCGATCTGTGGCGCACTAATGTCAGCTCTATCTAATGACATTTCAGGTGATCGCTGGCATAACGTTGGAAAGTTTGTCTTACGTCTGAGTCAGCTTGGCCATCATGACATGGCGGTTAGTCTTATGCTCCAATGGAAAAAGGTAGCGCCGCCCGGAGCAATGAATAGCCCAGCGATCAATCAAGCCCTGAAGCCTCTGCTCGTGAAGGCCGGAATCATTTAGAAATGTCAGATGCAGCGCAGAGCATCATGGCAGCAAGAGTGTTAGCTCAGATCCGGTGGCCATACATCTCGCACCTGTTGTTTAGTTTGCGACTGGTGGCAGTTGAAAACGGATCACTCAAAACTATGGCAGTCGATGCCGCCTGGCGTCTTTATTACAACCCTGATTTCGTACTAAGTCAGAATGTAGATAGCCTCGCCACGGTTCTTCAGCATGAGGCTATGCATTGCATGCTCACGCATTCCAGCAGGTTCGAGCAACTTCGAGATCCGGAACCTGACCGCAAAATATTCAATGTTGCAGCCGATTGCGGTATCAACTTCGTAATTGAGAACGCGGGTTTCTCTTTTCAGGAGACATTCCGTCCTGTCCGCTTTACCGACTTCGACTCTGTTGACGAGACCATGTCGACTGAACAGGTGTACTACATCCTTAAGGAGGTGGCCGCCGAATCAAGTAGCTCTCCTAACCCGGACGGCAGTAGCGCGCCGGCAGGAGCTAACGAAGTTGATCCAAACAATTCCCGTCAAGAAGATGTAGGTCAGCAAGACAATGGCCATGACTGTGGATCGGTGGCAGGTGGTTCTTCACGCGGATACGAAATTCCATTAGATGATGTGGATGCGCCAGGAGCGACGCAGGAGACGCAAGTTGTTGTGATTTCTCAAGTTGCGGCGGACATAGCCCAGTATGCCAAAAACAGCGGCAGCCTCCCGGCGGGATTATCGAGGTGGGCCGATGATTGGCTGAACCCCAAGGTCAATTGGCGCAGGCAGCTCGCAGTTAGGGTTCGTGCGTCCTTGGCGACCAAGAGTGGGCGGCGAGATTACAGCATGATGCGACCCTCTCGTAGAGAGCAGGGGTTAAGCCAAGGAGATGTTCAGCTTCGACTTCCTTCTATGAGGCAGCCTGCTAATCCAAAAACAAAAGTTGTTGTTGATACCAGCGGAAGCATCACGACAGATGCGCTAAAGGTTGCTCTTTCAGAAGTCATGGGAATTCTGAAAGCTGTAGGTAACTCAGATGGGCTTTACATTATCCCGTGTGACTGGGATGCATATCCAGCACAGTTAGTCAGAACCCCCCGAGATTTGAAGCAGCTTAAACTTCCAGGGGGTGGAGGTACAGACATGGGGGCAGGATTATCGGCAGCGGTCGATACCAAGCCAAAGCCTGACGTAGTGGTTGTCATTACTGATGGTCTGACTCCCTGGCCGATTGAAAAACCACGAGGTTGTGAGAACTTCATCTTGGTTGTGACCGATCAGGATGGACTTAAGTACGTACCAGATTGGGCAAAAACCATATTTGCGGAAGACCTAAACTGAGATTTCTTCAATCTTGTCCGGCAAAACGTGCCAGAGAAGCTTCTCTTTTACCTTAAGGCCAGTAGCTGACTCAAGAATTTTCGAGTACACCTGCAGTTGAGCTCTGTAATCGCTCACCTTTGACTCGTTGAGCTCAAGGTTAGTTTTATAGTCGATGACCGTTAGGTCGTTTCCCTCTCGAATCACCAAATCTGCAAAGCCCTCGACGACTACCCCGTCTTCATTAATCTCTGACATCGGAAGCTCTGGCTCCACGTTGTCAGCCTTAAATACTCGTTCTAGCAGGCTACTAGCTAGTGTTTTTTGGACCATTTTTACTAGCCGTTCGGAGTACTGAGTTGCCGAATACCGCTCTAGCTCGAAAGCCAAAACCCTTTCAAGTTGCTCGGTAAGTTCTCTGGAGCGGGTAAGGATGATGTGCTGCATAACTGCATGGAAGGCATTCCCAAGGTCTTTCACATCTGCACCTTCGATCTCATCGTCCATGTAATCTTTTGGGATCTCAGCTGAGTCATCAAGAAGGACTGAGTATTCCTGAATTTTAGGCGTAGCTTGTACTCCCTTGAAGCTGCTCGCTGAAAGAACATTTCTGGCTTCAGATTTCTCTCTAACCTTCTCTATCTGACCTAGCCACTGAGCAGATTCTGCGACAAACTCCGGCTCAATAGTTTGCGGGAGGTCAGCCACAGGCGCTACATACTGATCAAATCGAGTGGCTAGACCAGAGTCCACAGTCTCTGCCACGGCTTCTCGAATTAGGCCAGACCAGCTACTCGTCGTGCCGTCAACATTTACCTTGGCGGCGCTCGAGAACACCAAGTGATCGCGAGCTCGAGTACTGGCTACATAGAGGATTCGTGCATGCTCTGCGTCTCTCTCGGCTGTCTCGAGAGCTTCAGAAACCTGCCTGTATCCAACAGTCTTGTTTTCTCCAAACTTGAACTCGACTCTGTTCTCTTTGAGGGAGATCATTGGGAGTAGTACTCTTCGACCATTTCCCATTCCGGCAATAATCACAATCGGAAACTCAAGACCCTTTACGCCGTGGACCGTAGAAATACGAACCGAATCATCAGACAGGTCATGTGACTCCGGTAGAGCTTCTCTAATGTCACTTTCAAGTTGGTCAGAAACCCACTCCAAGTAGTCAAAAATGCTCATGCCTCCAGATTCACTCCAGCGCCGTGCGTGCCTAACTACCATTTGGATGCACTCCAGCTCAAAGCGACCCCGAGGAGTCCGATCATAGGTACTGCTTATGTCAGTCTCTTCGACGATTTTTAGCATCAACTCAGCAGGTTTCAAGGAAGTCTTTTTTCTGCTGATGTCTGCCAATACGCTCAAGCACTTGTGCACCCGAGTCGCACTAAGTCCTTCATCCACCTCTCCGAAAGGGAGGGACCACCTACCCCCAAGTCTTTTGTAAGTCAAAAGTTCAGAATCATCGCAGCCAAACAGAGGGCTCTTTAGCGCAAACCAAATGTCCATAGCTTCAGCAGTTCCACTTACCGCTTTCAATGCATCCAATACGCCCCTTACGACAGGACGGTCGTATACGATCGCGGAGTCTGAGGACCGAAAGGGCACTCCTCTCACTGTCAATTCTTCGAGAAGGTTTTCTAGAGAAGTCCTCGCTGGGATAAGAATCGCAACATCTGAGAACTTTGCAGGACGGAAATCCTTTGGGGAATCATCTCTTCCCTTGACGCCAACTGGCCACGACTGCTCTACAGCCGTAAGGACTGCCGAGGCTACAAAGGCTGCCTCGTCCTCCGGAGGCACGTCCGCTCCCGGTCCTCCAATGACTGCCAAACCCGGGACATGACCACTCTGAACCAAGTTTCGATCCGCGACTAGCAACTTCGAGAATGAAGTGCCGAGCTCGACTGTAGGGTGGTCAAATACCGAATTGACCCAATCAATAATCTTTTGATTTGATCGAAAATTCACCGACAGAGATCTTGGATCAAAATCTATCAATCCAGACTCTATTGAATCTTTCACGGCTAAGTAAGTCCCGACTTCGGCGCCTCTGAAAGAGTAAATGGACTGTTGGGCGTCTCCAACAAGCACCAAGGACCCAGGTTCCGGACCGGTTTGATCGAGAGGAGTTGCTATCAACGTAGCAAGCTTCCATTGGAGCTGATCGGTATCCTGAAACTCGTCAATCACAAGAAGTTTGATTTGGTTATACAAGATTCTGCGAACGTCTTCGTGCTTTTCTAGGAGCTGGACAACCAAAACCATGAGGTCATCAAAGGTCAGCTTGCCGCTCAAGTATCGACGATCCGCTTCACTCATAATGGTCCGCCATATGCCTGGTAGCTCTCTTCTCCAGATGTTCTCGATTGGTATGAAGGCAACCCCATCTAGTCCCCCAGCGAAACGAGACTTCATCTCGTCCCTGAATGGTTTCGCTGCTGCTCCTCCGCTGTTGCCGGGGGTCATTAGTGTCTTGAGTGCGGCGACAAGGGGAGCCGTCTCTGCACTGGAGAAACCAGTCAATGACTTGTGAACAGAGTTGAGGTGCGCTAATCCGTCATTTAGCCGAGAGGATAGAGAGGTTGTGAAATCCGCAATCTGAGCTTCCCTGGCACCGAACCACTCATTCAGAGAAGACATGAAAGTATCGATCTCAATTTTCGGATCTAGCTGTCGCCCGCTTAGAACATCAGCCTCATTCACTAGAAGCCTTTTTTTGTAAAGCTCTACGAAAAACTCGCGAATAACACTTGGGCCAATTCTGACGGCATACAGTGCGTCGCTATCTTCTTCAGACAGGGAACCAAACCAACTCTCCGTAAATGCCGATGCCACTTCCCGAATTCTTTGCTTTGAAGCTGTCTCGTCCTCGATGGTAAATGCGACTGGTAAGCCTGCTTCGATAGGGAATCGGGAGAGTATCCGCTGCGCAAAAGAGTGAATGGTCCCGATCGTTGCCTCTTCAAGTCCGGCAAGGGCCACTTGGGCTTTCTCATTTCCGGACTCGCTGATCTTCTGAAGCTCAGCACGCACACGACTTTTGAGCTCGGCCGCCGCCCGTTCGGTAAATGTTATTGCGGCCACATTCCTCATTTTGAGCTGGCTACCTTCATGGCAAAGGGCGTGGGTGATTCTCTTAACGATTGTGGATGTTTTTCCAGTTCCCGCTCCAGCAGCGATAAACGTAGAGGAATTCAAGCCCTCTACTGCTAAATCTCTTTCGGATTGGTCCTGAGGAACAAAACTCATCAGATCTCATCCTCCGTCTCAATTTCAGTTTTTTGAACTTTACCGTTCACTAATCTCGACAACTGAGCGATTCTTTTCTTTCCGAGCCTTGCGCACGTCGCACAGAAATCAAAACTATTTACAGACTCCGTGGTGTTGTGAGTTGGAAAGTGCCCAACAAACGCTGCCTCAACAATTCGGGACAAAATCTTGTTTAGTTCCTCCTCCGAATTGAGGCGATTCTGAGTCATTACGTCATGCAATTCCTGGCCGGTCAGCCCTCCGTCTGACTCTGGGAGGAAGACGCGCCTATCTCTGTTACTTCGTATTTCGAGAACTCCAGACTCTTTCTCTGTCTTAGCAAGAAATAGGTACTTAGTGGATACTCTTCTCACCCCCACGAACTGTGTACTATGCCTTACTGCACGCTCGTAGAGCAGGTCCTGCACGGCAGTCTCTGGGTCAAACCTGCTTCTCTTTCCTGTCTTGAAGTCGACAACACTTACATGCTCGCCGTCCTCCGATACATCGACACGATCCATCACTCCTCTAAAGCGCAGCACTTGAGGTGGGGCCTTTTCTGGGGTCACTGTTAGGTCTTGCGAACCCTCTCCCTGCTCATTGAATGGGAATTCAGCGAACTGGGGTCTCAGTTGATTACTGTCGCTCATCTGGGGAGCGGGTTTCTTGCCAGGCGATGAGCCAGTTGTCGACCTAGCGAGGTACTCGTACTCAAAGTACACATCGACCAAATCAATAAATCTTCTCTTTCTTACGTTGAAAAGCGGTAGCCACCCGGCTTGGCCGCGATCAATCAGTAGGTCGCACTCCTCAGAGAAGATCTCAACGAATTTCTCCCGCGCCGCGGAGCTATATGGCTCGCCAAAGGAAGGACTTAAGCCTGTCCAATCCTTCAGGAGTCTCTCCAGTGCCTTATGGACCGACTTTCCGAAATCAATCGCCCTAACATCCTCGATATTGTCCACATCTTCCATATCAGAAATGCCGAGTAGCCTGACGGTGAAAAAGTTGTGTTGACACTTCAAGAACTTCTCAACATACGAGGCTGACAAAACTACCGAGCTAAAGTCAATTAACTGGGTGTCGGCAAGATCTGACAAATCCCCAACAAATTTGGAAGGGTGCGGGTCTGCGAACCAGACAGCAGACTTCAAACCTTGGCTGAAAGACTCAGAAAGGGACTGTGAGGCCGCCGACAATTTGCTCCTTAAGTCCCCGCGGGTTATGGCGTGGGGTTCTCCAAGCCTGAACTCCTTGGCGGCCTTCACTACCTCAACAACACTTGTAGTCAACCTCTTGAGCCAGGGGCTCGCCTCTCCTTCGCTTCGGGAGAGAGTGCCTGCCCTGGCATAAGATACCGAAAGATTAGTGGCACCACTTGCCACCGCGAAGAAATTGTTCTCGATTTCCAATAGCCTCTCTCCAACAAGGAGAAAAACTTCTCCTGTCACTTCACGGACATTTTGCTTAATGTGATCCGGAAATATAGGGTCCTCATTGACAGCTGGCGGAAGATAACCATCCCCTGCTCCCAGAATCCAAAGATCAGTAAAGAATAAAGCGCCATTTTGGGTGATGGGGCCGACATAGATTCCCCGACTTTGTTCTCCGTGCTGCATTCGGAGCCTACTCAGCGTTAGTGTGACACTCTGGTGTACAGATATCAGTCTCGAGATCGACTCCGGACCGGGGGTAATCTCCGTCTTTGCTTGACTGAGAAATGACTCCTCCAGCTTTGTAAAGCAAAGTTTCTCCATTGGCATCTTTGCGTCCGCAAGGGAAGGACAGAGATCATTTAGCTCCGTCCAGAAAGACGATCCAAGGTCAAAATCACTCTCTGCGTCTTGCAGCCGATCGCTTATTGCGCTCAGTTGTCCGATTAGAGTGAGTAAAACACCAGCCTCCTCACTGTCTCTGATCCTAAACTCTGCTCTGGAAATCAGTTCTTGATCCATCTGCTGCGAGACTAGATATTCAAGTTCTTTTCTTAATGTAGCCAATTCCTCAAAGGTGTTCGTGAGTTGCGGCAACCAGTTTTGGACCGAATTAAAGAAACTATTCCGCTTGACAAACTTTTCAAGGCTTGAAGGATTGATCTCGACGCCTTGGATTCTAAGCTTTCCGGCTTTGAATAATGCGAATAGGTCCGCTCGTGAGAAACTGCCGCTCATCCAAAGAGACACGATGATTTCAAAAAAGCTCTTGGAGGCTGCAGCCACACGTGTTGTCAAAGGCGATTCAGTCGCTATCCCGTGCCAGTTTATTTCCGCTGAGTCCAATTCATGAGCAATTAAGTCTGCGTACTGGGCCGAATCCGAGTAAAGAATTGCCATCTGATCTACTGACGCGCCCTCTGTCAATCTCTTTGCAATTCCCCGAACGGCAATCTTCGCCTCTGTTTCTGGGTCAGGGCTACTCAGTACCCGCGCACCCGTCGCCTGTGAATCAACCGCCTGCAGATTCAAGCGCACATGACTCTGGTCGTCCACAAAATGTGACACCACACATTCGAGAGTTTTCGGGTGCGAGGAAGTGAGTGAAACGACTAGGCCGAGTATTGATGCAATTTTCGCCATTACGGATGCGTCGTCAATTGCCTCCACTTGCCTACAGATATCCGCTGGTGACTTTTGTCCGAGTTCGCGAATTGCATCTTGCGTCTCGAAAGCTATCTTAAGAAGGTCTTGTGAGACTTGGGTGAATAGCCCGTTGTCCTCAGAGTTCACTGCCTCCACGTACTCTTCCGTGAACACCAGCCAGTCAAAGTGCCTGGTGTACTGCATTATTTTCTCGAGAGATTCGGGGTGCTTGGCAAGTTTCGCCATGTAGTCACCTTTAGAGAGTAGGACCTTTTCTAGACAGCTTTGCCTTGACTTTTCGTAGCCCTCACTATCCCAATCAATGCCGCAGGCACTCGCAATGTTACTGAGAAGCTCAAATTTGGTCACGGTAGAAAAAGCAATTAGCGCGTTTGGTGCGCCAATTCTGTCTAAAGACCTAACCAGCTGACGCCGAAACTGTAGTCCTTGATGGTTGCTTTCTACAACCAAAGTGATGTGACGAAATGGATCCCCAGCTTTTACTCTGGTCACAAGCTCCGCAAGCTTGTTTTGAGCGTCTAGCCCGCTACTAGCTACTAGATCTATCACGATGCTCCCCCTTGAGAAAAACTGATTACTTGATTGTATCTGTGCTCACAAAGACATCTAATTCCCATGTTCATCCCGCTCATCAAGGGACCAATCTCTTCTAGGAGCTCCAGTTAGTTCGTCCGGAAGCGTCCAAATCGGAAGGAATGAAACTCCATCGGCTGCGGGGTCCTCCCTGTTGTAAAGGGATGCCTCGGTTTTCTGAATGTCCTCTGGCCAACAGAACCCATATTCACCAGAGTAGGGACCGTCCCCTTCGAGAGAACTTTCGAGAATGTAGTCGTAAACGTAGGCAAGAGCGGGCCCTGTCAGCCGATCCACCTGTTCGAAAGCTTGCTGTCCAGTTGATCTGAAAGATGAAGGTATTTGCATCTCTGCCACGTGAATCGCCCACTTGTGGTTCTGTCCATGAAGACGAACTGGTTCGGCTAGAGATAGACCAGTGAATGAGGAAAGAGACTTTCTACTCGGGCCACAAACAGTGACCACTCCCTCGTAGCAGCTCTCTCGAACTAGTTCAATAAATGACTCATCGACATGAAACAACATTTAGATTTCCTGCCTCTCGAGAGCCTTTTCAACAGACACCGACGGATACTGTGAATTCAAAGTCGAGTACTTGTGATGGAGATTGTTCTGAAAGCCATTGAGCTCTTCCCAGCCCCCGCTCTCCGGGTGGTCACAGGTTTCTGCATCGCAGGTATCTTGCGTCTTTAGAATCATGGCTGTAACAGCGAGCACGAGTTTGTTGCCGGCGATTAAATCTTGAATTTGGGTTTCGATGGCAGAAAACTCAGGGGCATCAAAATCGTAGAGGTCTCGCGGTTGACTCAGGTTTTTCTTACTTGCGGCAACATGTGTCACTAGCTCACCGGTTCCGTTGAAGTAGAACCTGAGTTCGAGATTTGGGCACACCTCCACCGCCAAGAAATCACCTTTCCTTTCATGAGCGTTGAATGGATCAGGCAGCGTGAGTCCTAGAGTTTGCTCAGCCGTGAGATGCTCGAACGAGTAGCCAAACCCTGGTCTATTCAAGGCCTCATATCCTCCGCACTCGATGGTTGCTACTTGCGAGCGCTCAATCGAGTCAGGTAGGTAGTGAAGATCTGCAATTTGGTTTATTCGGGAGGCAAAGACTCTGAGTGCGTTTGTTAGTTGGGCCGGAGCCTCTTCTATGCACAAACCCGACCCAGGAGTGTGGGAGGGAATGATCTTCGAGTCACAGAAGTCGCATCTCCAACTCTCGGTTGGTTCAGTAATGATGCAGCCACGGAATTCTGTGAAATCATCGGCATTCTCGTAGTCGTCCTGCGAGGTCATCCCCCAGACCACCTTGTTCATGCGGGTCCTGCAGTACTTGCACTTCTTGATTGGCATTTGTTTCCTCCTTGACCCAAAACCGTAGTGCCACCCACTGAGATTTCTGAGTTGAAGGGTCAGTAGGTGGCCAACAGGCCTCAAATCAAGGGCCGGGGAGGAGTGAATGCTTAGATCTGTATCCAGATGCTCGATCGTAACCCAACAAAGGAGGGACATGCTCAATGAATCAAGACGATAACGACAAAAAGAATCAGATACTCTAGGTATTTCGAAGAGAAAGAGGGTTCTCCTTGTTGGAAGTGCATTCAGACACAGCCGAATTTCTGGCAGACCTCAAAGTCAGTTTGTTTTGTAGTGAAGAAGAAACCCTAATGGATGTAAAGAGTCAGCTCAGTTTTGTGCTTAATTCCGATCCGACATCGTCAATATTCCTACCTGAAACAATGACTGTTGACTGGGATGATTTGGCAGAGGAGGACCTTTTTGTTTTTATGCCCGAAGTAAATAAGTTCTTTGCTCCAGGAGCACCCTCGTATGAAGCCGCCGAGGCGAAAGCCTCTGAATGGTCTGCTCTCGGATTTACAAACATCTACCTACGAGTCAAAGCGTTGATTGAGATCGAGAGAAGATACGAATGGGACTTTGATGACGAAGAAGGAATGGAACACTTCGAAGAGAAGGTAAATGGACCCTTCTACGACGGATTAGGGGTCAACTTTGGCGAACTGAGAGCAAACTGGTATGACTTGCGTTGTTACTCGAATCCCTAAGAATCCCGAAGAATAGAGTTCGGTAATTGGAAGGGTTTAGTCTTGGACCCGACACTCTAGAGACAAACCACTTTGCAGCGTCTGCAGTCTCATACGGCGCCTCCTTTATGGGCAACCCAAGAACACTTTGCGAATTCAACAACTCTGATCCTATTGGTTGGCTTTCGGGTTGAAAGCATGAAAAGCCAAAGGAAAAGGAAAGCACCCGAGACCTAACTTAGGGCTCACCCACCTGAATCAACCTAAACAAAGTCCCATCTGGGTTCCCTGGATGAATCTTTACCCGCTCGAGATTCTTGAGTTTTGCGATCTTGAAGTTCACTGTCCAAACCGGGAAGTCACAATAGTCTGTCTCCCTAAAGCCATAGACGGTTATCAGTGTTTCGAGAACAAA
>ERZ1022724.191-NODE-191-length-14232-cov-16.792904_pt1 | contig 14232 bp, 8 predicted proteins | sample MGYA00521091_ERZ1022724 | MGnify/ENA primary metagenome ERZ1022724 (study PRJEB33162, sample SAMN09537610) | freshwater metagenome | isolation source: freshwater | place: Canada:Alberta | collected 2017-07 | study: EMG produced TPA metagenomics assembly of the... | reverse complement strand
AGAGGGAACCACCTATTCAGTTACATCGGCGGTCATAGACACGCCGCTACAGTGCTCTCTCTCTTGATCCGCTTGTTGAAGCCAATCCGAAAAACCCAAAACCTAGCGTTTTCGCAGACATGGGTGGTGGATTTTTCTTCACCCGCCCGTTCCCCGCGTAATAGCCTCACACATCCATCACGATGAAAGCCCAACTCTGTTTTCTCACACTGCTCACGGGATTACTTCCTGCCCAGACCCATGATTGGGAAAATCCAGCGGTTTTCCGTATCAACAAGGAGGCCGCGCGTGCGACGGCAATGCCATTTCCCAGCAAGGATGAGGCTTCCAATCCCCGCTTGGAGTCGCCGTGGTGCAAGGTTCTGAATGGAAATTGGAAGTTTCATCATGTCGGAAACCCCAACGCGAAGCCAACTGGCTTTGAGGAGCCCGGTTTCGACGATGCCGCATGGAAAGAAATCCCCGTTCCTTCGAACTGGCAGATGCACGGATACGGTATACCAGCCTATACCAATATCACCTATCCCTTCGCGAAGAAACCGCCCCATGTCATGGGTACTCCACCCGGGTTCTTTTGGAACTTTCCGGAAGAAGTCCGCAACCAGGTTGGGTCTTATCGGCACCGATTCACCATCCCGACAGAATGGAAAGGCCGGCATACCTTTTTGGTTTTCGGGGGGGTGGACTCGGCTTTCTACCTTTGGATCAATGGCAAGAAAGTCGGATACTCCCAGGACTCGCGCACCCCGGCTGAGTTTGATATCTCGGCATATCTAACCGATGGTGAGAATGTGCTCGCAGCGGAGGTCTATCAAAATTCTGATGGGTCCTACCTTGAGGATCAGGACATGTTCCGCATGTCCGGGATTTTCCGGGATGTCTATCTTTGGTCAGCGGCGGCGGTCGATCTCCGTGACCATGAGGTCAAGGCCGGTCTCGCGGATGATTACAAAAGCGGTTTGTTTTCATTCAAGGGAACGATCATCAATCGTGGCTCTGTCGAGGTGAGCACCAAGCTCAAGGTGGAGCTCACCGATGCTGCTGGCAAGAGCACGGAGCTTGCGACTTTGTCGAGCCGCATTCCTGCGCGGGGGGAAGCGCTTGCTGTTTTTGATCTATCAGGTTCGCAGCTGCCCAAGATCCAGCCGTGGTCTGCCGAGGTTCCAAACCTTTATACCTATCACATCACGCTGTCGGATTCAACGGGTCGCGAAATCGCCCACTATCAGGGAAAGACCGGTTTCCGGCGTAATGAAATCAAGAACGGCCAGTTTCTCCACAACGGCAAACCCATCCTCATCAAGGGGGTGAATCGTCACGACCACCACCCGTTGACCGGGCATTATGTAAGCTCCGAGGATATCCGCGCCGACCTCCTCCAGATGAAACGTGCGAACATCAATGCTGTCAGGACGGCCCACTACCCCAACGATGTCGCGCTGGTCCAGCTATGCGACGAGCTTGGAATGTATGTGGTGGCCGAAGCTAACATCGAATCCCACGGCATGGGGTATGGTGCGGAGACGCTCGCCGGGGATCCTGCATGGCTCGATGCGCATTTGGATCGTGTGAAAAATCTGGTCGAGCGCGACAAGAACCACCCATGCATCATCATGTGGTCCTTGGGCAACGAGGCGGGTGACGGTCCGAATTTCGTGAAGTGTTCCGAGTGGGTCAAGCAACGTGACGCGTCCCGCCCGATCCACTATGAGCGCGCGGGCAAGGCGGCTCATGTTGATGTTTTTTCCCCCATGTATGCGAGCATTGACGAATCCGTCGCTTACTGCCGGAGCGAGGAGAAAAAGCCGCTCGATCAACAGCGTCCCATCATCCAGTGCGAGTATAACCACGCCATGGGAAACTCATCGGGCAATCTGGCCGACTATTGGAAGCTGATCCGGAAGGAGCGACTGTTCCAAGGGGGATTCATCTGGGACTGGAAGGATCAGGCGATCATGCACCAAAAACATGATATCACGGCCGTGGAGGATCGCTCCTCCCAGCGGATACCGGTTCGGTTGTTAGGTTCGCTCGACGCCGGCGAGGGTCTTTTTGGAGGGAGTGCGGTGATCGGAAAATCCGAAAAGCTGGATCTAACGGGATCCATCACCTTGAGCGTCGAGGCCCGGCTGAACAAGATGTCCGAAAGCGCGGGTGGGCAACCTTTGATCGCCAAGGGGGACACGGCCTATTCACTCAAAGTCGCCGAAAGTGGTAAAGAGATCGAGTTCTTCATCTACTCGGGCGGGAAGTGGCACGCCGTCACGGCCAAGCTTCCTGCCGATGCCGAGTCGCGGTTCCATCACTACGCCGGGGTCTATGATGGGAGTTCCCTCGTCATCTTTATCGATGGCCAAGCGGCTGCGTCCATGCCGTTTACGGGTGCCATTGCGAAGAATCGTTTCGAGGTGGGGGTGGGAATCGATACCGAGGAGACCGCCCGCCGCTTGCGTGGTTCGATTCGGAAAGCCTCGATTCATGCGCGTGCGCTCCCTGCGGATCAACTGCTGACGGATGCTGCGGATGCGGTGGTGTCGCTTGATTTCCGGAAAGATGCGGAGAAGCCGAGGACTCAAGCCATCCTTGCTTACGGGGGCGACTTCAATGAACGCCCGACGGACTATTCGTTTTGTTGCAATGGTTTGGTCATGGCGGACCTCAGTCCGTCTCCGCAGTTCGAGGAGGTCAAGAAGGCCTATCAAAACATCCATACCAAAGCCGTCGATGCGAGTTCGCCCAACCTGAAGCTCTCGATCGAGCATGAGAATTTTTTTGCCGCCATGGATGGGGTGTCGGCCTCGTGGAAGCTTTTGAAAGACGGCCTGGCGGTGAAGGAAGGAAAGCTCGAGCTGCAACCTATCGCGCCGGGTCAAGCGGCGGAGGTTTCGATCAACACCGGAGAAACACCGGTGGCTGAGGCTGAGTATATGATCCGTGTCCGTTATGATTTGAAGGAGAAGACGGAGTGGCATCCTGCGGGGATGCCGATTGCTTGGGATGAGATCGCGCTGCCGTGGGGAAGCCGCAAGCCACCCGTGCCCAAGGTGTCTGCCGCTGCTGCGAACATCGAGGAGACGGAGGAATCCGTGACGGTCCGTGCCGGAGATCTGAGCGCAGTGATTGACAAAGCCACAGGCGTTCTGAGTTCGCTGCACCACCAGGATCAAGAGTGGCTGGTCTCGCCGCTGCGGCTCAATTTCTGGCGTCCCACCACCAACAACGACGAGGGGGCCAAGCTCGATCAACAGTTGAGGATTTGGCAATATGCTGGCGAAAAAGCCACGGCTTCCAAGGTGGCGGTGAGCCGTGCGGGGAACGATGTGCTTGTCGTTGCGGATTTGAACATCCCCGCTAATGACAGCAGCGCCCAAGTCCGATACCGCATCACGGGGGGCGGTCAAATGGTGATCGATACGTCATTCAAGCCGGGAAAAAACCTGCCGAGTATTCCTAGGATCGGGTTTCAATGTTTGATTTCCAATCGTACGCCCGTCTGTCGCTGGCATGGTCGTGGGCCTCATGAAAACTATATCGACCGTAATGCCGGTTCCTGGACCACGGTGCACGAACAAACCGGACCGAAGATGTTTCATCGTTATACGGATCCCCAGGAATCGGGAAATCGGACGGAGGTTCGCTGGGTGAGTCTTTCGAGCCCGGAGGGTGGGGCTGCGCTGCGGGTGGATGCCACCGGTGGCAAGCTGATGGAGATGTCACTTTATCCCTGCCTGCCTTCGGACATCACCCTGGCGATGCACCCGTCGGAGCTGCCGGAGCGTGAGTTCCAGACCTTCAATCTCGATCATCGGCAGGCCGGTCTCGGTGGCACGGATTCGTGGGGTGCGCTGGCGCTTCCCCGCTACCGGATCGCTCCCGACCGTGATTACGAATGGTCGTTTCTCCTGAGCTTCGATGAGAAGTGAGATTTGAAAAACGACCTATTGCCAGTTCCCGGGAATCCTGATAACGGTTTCTCCAATGGGTCGCAACGCGCCGCAACTTGAATTCCGATGGACCTCATGGTTCCGCGTTCTGAAGACCCCGGAAGTCCCGAAGGCGAGTCTGCCCGGCGAGGATGCGGGTCTAACATCCTGGTGCGTGGAAGCCTCCAAAGCACTCGCGCTGCATGAGCTTGGCCGCAAGGTGCGGGTGTCCTGGAACCCAAGGATGCAAACCACGGCTGGCCGTGCGTGGTGGCCGAACCGTGCCATCGAACTCAATCCGAAGCTCAAGGAGTGCCCGCCTGAGGAGCTCTGGCGGACGCTGAAGCACGAGCTTGCCCACCTCGTCGCCTACGAGCGTAGCGGTCGCCGGCGGATCGATCCCCACGGGCCGGAGTGGAAGGTGGCTTGCAGTGACTTGGGCATTCCCGGCGAGCTGCCTTTTCACAATCTCCCATTCAAGCGCCGCCGGATGAAGCGCAACCATGCCTATATTTGCTCGAATTGCTTCGCAGTCATCCATCGGGTGAAGCCGATCAAAAAGGCGGTCGCGTGTTACGACTGTTGCCGAAAATTCAATAACGGCGTTTATCTCGACCGTTTCCGGCTCATCAAGCACCAACCGTGATCAGTCGCGATCCGCGACGAACAGGGTGTGGGTGAAGCGCTTCGCCTTGGGATAGGCCTTCGCGCTGATGCACTCGACGTGTTTGAAAAATCCTTTGAGGGATTGGGCGAACGACTTGTCCGGGTGTGCTGACCAGAAAATCACGCGGCCTTCCGGCTCTAGGGCGTTCTTGATCCGGGTGATGCCCGGTGGCGCATAGAGCCGCTCATTGCCGCGTTGCACGAAAGGATCCGGGCCGTTATCGACATCTAACAGGATTGCGTGGTAGCGATTCGCCCCACAGCGGTCGATCAGGTCATAGACATCGCCCATATGGATTCTCACCCGGGGATCATCGAGCAGGCCGCCATTGACTTGGTGAAGGAACTCTCGGTTCCAGGCGACCACTTCTGGCAGGAGTTCCGCGACATCGACCACGGCGTCCGGTCCGGTGAGGGCGAGCACGCGCTTGAGGGTGAAGCCGAAACCCAGCCCGCCGATGAGGATGCGTGGCTTGTTCGGCAGATGGAGGCATGAGAGCTCCGCCATTTGCTCTTCTGAAGCGGAGGCCGTCGTGCTCATCAACTGGAGTCCGCTGACTTTGAGGAAGTGCTGTCCGTCGTGTTCGTGAAGCGTGAGCTGTGCTCCATCGGGTGTCTTACAAGTGGCAAGGGTGCGGGTGATTTTCATGGGGCGATCCGAAAAACGAGGGCTAAGGTACGCGGTGGGGATGCTGCCTTACCAGCCGCCGCCGAGCGCCTTGTAAAGCTCTACGGAATTGATGGCGCGGGCAAGCCGGAGTTGGATCAACCGCTGGCGGGCGTTGAAGAGATCGAGGGTGGCGTTGAGCACCTCGAAGTAGCTGTCCACGCCTTTTTCGTAGCGTGTGGTGGCGAGGTCGGTGCGTTTCTGTTGGGCGGCCACCAGCGCCTCGGTGGCGCTGATCCGCTCGGCGAGGCCGCTGCGGGTGGCAAGTCCGTCCGCTACTTCACGGAAGCCGGTCTGGATGGATTTTTCGTAGTTTGCGATGCTGGATTTCTCACGGAGCTTGGCCACCTCCAGATTGGCGCGGTTGCGGCCTCCTTCAAAGATCGGGATGTTCACCGCAGGGGCGAAATTCCAGGTTCCGCTGCTAGGTCCGAAGAGTTGTGTTAGGTTTCGGCTGGCGGTGCCGGTTGAGGTGGTGAGCATGACACTCGGAAAAAACGCGGCGCGCGCGGCGCCGATGTTTGCGTTGGCCGCGCGCAATTGGTATTCCGCCTCGCGGATGTCCGGGCGTCGGTAAAGGAGATCCGACGAGACACCGGCTTTGACGTCCGCCAGCACCACTTGGTCGAGTGAGCGGCCGGCTGGCAGGTTTGACGGCAGGGAGCCGCCCGCGAGGAAGACGAGCGAGTTGTTGATTTCCTGCTTGCGCTGGTGGAATGCAGCGAGATCCGCCTTGGCGGTTTGGCGCTGGATTTCCATGGAGCTGAGTTCGAGCTCCGAGACTGTGCCGACGTCGAAGCGTTTTTTCATGATGTCGTAGGCATCGTTCATTCCATCCGCCGTTTTCTGCGCCAGGTTGATTTGTTCCAGCAGCGCGCGCTCGGCGAGGTATTGGTTGGCGACCTGTGCGACCAGAGCGATCTGGGCGCCGACGCGGGCTGCGTCTGTGGCGAAATATGTTTCCAAGGCGGCGTTGTTCAGGCTTCGGACGCGCCCGAAGAGGTCCAGCTCGTAGGAAACCAAACCTACCGACACGTCGTAGGTTCCAAAGGTAACGGCCGAAGCGGTGATGCCTGGCGGGCCGACATTGCGTCTGCGTTCACCGAGGCCGGAAGCGCTGACGGATGGGAAGAGGTCGCTGCGGGCGATGGCGTATTGAGCGCGGGCCTGCTCGACATTGAGGGTGGCGATCCGCAGGTCGCGATTGTTTGCGAGGGCGGTTGATACGAGTTGTCTCAACCGGGGGTCGGCGAAGAATTTTTGCCAGGCGATGTCAGGTGCTAAGGTGCCACCGGTCTTGCCGGGAAAGGTGGCGGACGTCTGCGAATCCACCTGGCCGAGCGGCGGCGTCAGCGAGCAGGAACCTGATAGAGCTGCCGTGATGAGAATGATGGCGGATGACTTACGCATGGTGGACTTCTGCTTTGCTCCCGGAAAAGCGGGCGACGAATTTACGGACGACGACAAAGAATACGGGCACGAGAAAAATGGCAAGAAATGTCCCAGTGATCATTCCACCCGCCACTCCGGTGCCGATCGCATTCTGGCTGGCGGAGCCTGCGCCGGTGCTGATGACCAGCGGCAGCACGCCAAGGACAAAGGCCATCGATGTCATGAGGATAGGTCGCAGCCGGAGCTTGACCGCTTGGAGGGTGGCTTCGATGAGGCCTTTTCCTTCCTTTTGCAGGTCGATCGCGAACTCGATGATCAGGATGGCGTTCTTCGTCGAGAGGCCCACGGTGGTGAGCAGTCCGACTTTGAAATAGACGTCATTGGGGAGATCGCGTAGCGAAACAGCGGCAAGCGCGCCGAGAATCCCCAAGGGGACCACGAGGATGACCGCGACGGGGATCGACCAGCTTTCGTAAAGCGCGGCAAGGCAAAGGAAGACGATCAAGAGCGAGATACCATAGAGCAGCGGTGCCTGGTTTCCCGAGATGCGTTCTTCGAGCGATTGGCCGCTCCATGAGAAGCCGATGCCGCGGGGGAGTTGGGCGGCCATTTTTTCCATTTCCAACATCGCGTCCCCGGAGCTGAGCCCGGGTGCCGCAGCGCCTACGATGTTGACCGCGGGGACGCCGTTGTAGCGCTGAAGTTGGGGCGAGCCGAAGCTCCAGTGGATCCGCGTGAACGATGATAGCGGAACCATGCCGCCGGTCTGATTGCGGACATAGAGCTTGCCGAGGTCCTCGGGATTCATCCGGAAGGGGGCGTCGAGCTGGACAATCACCCGCTGGACGCGCGGGCCGTTGACGAAGTTGTTCACGTAGCTGGAACCGAAGGCGGTCTGCATGGTCGTGTTCACATCCGCAAGCGAAACGCCGAGCGCGCTCGCCTTGTCCTGGTCGAGCTCGATTTTCATCTGCGCGGCATCGGCCAGTCCTTGCGGCCGGACTTGCATCAGGGCGGGATTCTGCGCGGCCATGCCTAACAATTGGCCGCTGGCGGCCATCAAGGTCTCGTGGCCGACACCGCCCACATCTTGGAGCCAGAAGTCAAAGCCCGATGAGGTGCCGAGTTCCGGGATGGCCGGTGGATTGACAGAGAAGACCATGGCGTCCTTGATGCCGCTCAGCCCCATCAGCGCGCGCTGGATGACGGCTTGGACTTTGTGTTCCTTACCGGCACGTTCCTCCCATGGCTTGAGGCGGATGAACGCAAGCGCGGAGTTCTGCGCCCGCCCTGCAAAGCTGAAGCCTGCGACGGTGAAGTAGTGTTCGATTTCCGGTTGCTTTGCGAAGTATTCCTCCACCTTTAGCAGCGCCTCGCCGGTCCGCTCGTCCGTCGCTCCGACGGGAAGTGAAATCAGGGTGAGGAAATAGCCCTGGTCTTCTTCCGGCAGGAAGGCGGACGGCATTCTTTTGTAGAGCAGTCCTACGACCAACAAGATGCACAATAAACTCGCGATCCCGATGGATTCTCTTTTCACTAACACGCCCACTCCGCTTTGGTAGCGATTTGTCAAGGCGTCGAAGGCGCGGTTGAACCAGCCGAAAAACCCGCCTTTGGCATGGTGGTGGCCGGCGTCCACCTGTTTGAGAAGTGATCCGCACAGGGCCGGGGTGAGTGACAGCGCCAGGAAAATCGAAAACAACATGCAGGACACCATCGACATGGTGAACTGCCGGTAGATCGTGCCCACCGAGCCTCCGAAGAACGCCATGGGGATGAATACGGCGGTGAGCACCACGGTGATGCCGATGAGTGCGCTGGTGATCTGGCGCATGGCCTTGCGCGTGGCTTCCTTGGCAGGCAGGCCTTCCTCGCTCATGATGCGCTCGACGTTTTCCACCACCACGATCGCGTCGTCCACCAGGATGCCGATGGCGAGAACCATGCCGAACATGGTCAGCACGTTGATGGAAAATCCGAAGGCGGCGAGGATGCCGCAGGTTCCTAACAGCGCCACCGGCACCACGAGGGTGGGGATCAAGGTGGCGCGGAAGTTTTGTAGGAATAGATACATCACCAGGAACACCAGAATGATGGCTTCGATGAGAGTCTTGAGTACCTCGGTGACGGAGATTTTCACGAATACAGAGGTATCCAGCGGGAAGTCCACCTCGACGCCGGGAGGGAAGAATTCTTTCAGGCGCGCGACCTCGGCACGCACCGCCGCAGCCGTGTCCAGGGCGTTGGCGGTGGGGGAGAGTTTAATGGCGGCGGCGCTGGCGGGCTTGCCATCGATGCGCGCCTTGATCGAGTAGTCTTGTCCGCCGAGTTCCACGCGGGCGACGTCCCGGAGATAGACCCGCGAGCCGTCGGGATTCACCCGCAGCACGATGTTTTCGAACTCGCTGACATCCCGTAGTGTGGCGCGGCCTTGCAGGATCACGTTGAGCTGCTGGCCACTCACGGCGGGAAGCTGGCCGAGTTGTCCGACGGGGATCTGGGTGTTCTGCACTTGCACGGCGGTGGAAACATCCATGGGGGTGAGATTGAAGCTCACCAGCTTGTCCGGATTCAACCAGACGCGCATGGCATTCTGGGTGCCGAACTGGATGACCTCGCCCACGCCGGTCACCCGGCGTAGCGGGTCGAGCACGCTGGCGGCGAGGTAGTTTCCCAAGCCGATCGCGTCCATGCTGCCGTCCGCGGAGGAGAGCGAGATGAACATCATGAAATTCCGCGTCGCCTTGGCGACGACCACGCCCTGTTGTTGCACCGTCTGTGGGAGGCTGGGAGTGGCGAGTTGCACTTTGTTCTGCACCTGGACTTGGGCCACGTCAGGGTCGGTTCCCGGATTGAAATAGAGGGTGATGATCGCCGTGCCATTCGCATCACTTGCAGACGACATGTAGAGCAGGTTGTCGATGCCATTGAGCTGTTGTTCGATGACTGAGGTGACGGTGTCGGTGAGCGTCTCCGCAGATGCCCCTGCATAGTTCGCGGTGATGGAAATCGATGGCGGCGCGACACTCGGGTATTGGGCGACGGGAAGCCCGGTGATGGCGATGCCGCCCAACACGCAGATGAGGATGGAGAGCACCCAGGCGAAGACCGGCCGGTCGATGAAGAAATGGGCCATGGACGGTAGACTCGGTGATTAGTGAGGGGTGGAAGTGCCGGGAGTTTCCGCGCCTGTTGCGAAGGGCTGGGGAACGACGGGGGCGCCGGGTCTTGCGTGAAGCAGTCCCTCGATGATGACTTGCTCGCCCGCTTGCAGGCCTGAGCGGACGACCCACTTGTCGCCCGTCATCTCAGCCGTCTGGACCAAGCGGACTTGGGCGTGGTTGGTGGCGTCTACGACCATCACCGTGCCGGTGCCGCCTGCGCCGCGGGTCAGGGCGCGCTGGGGGATGGTGACGGTGTTCTCCAATACCGCTTGCACCACCCGCGCGCGCGCGAACATGCCGGGAAGCAAGTCGCGGTTGGGATTGGGGAATTCCGCTCGCAGGGTGACCATGCCGGTTGTCTTGTCCACAGATGCCTCGGAGAAAAGAATCCGCCCTGGTGAGGGATACTCTCTGCCGTCGCCTAACAGCAGTTTGACCGGGGCTTGGCTTGTGCCGGTATTTTTCAGGGCGAGGTGGTCGCTGGTGGACTGGGTGAAGTCGAAATAGATGGGGTCGAGCTGCTGGATGAGGGCGAGGCGGGTGGTGTCGCCCTGGCCGACGAGTGCGCCCTCGGTGACCTCCGCCCTGCCGATGCGGCCGGAAATGGAAGCCGTGACCGTGGCGTAACCGAGGTTCAGCTCGGCGGTGGCCAAGGCAGCCTTGGCGGCGAGGATCTCCGCTTCGGCGATGGCGACGGCAGACTCCGAGTTGTCCGCATCTTGCCTGCTGACCGCATTCACCGCGATGAGATCACGGGTGCGCTTGACTAGGTTCTGCGCCTGTTTGGCATTTGCCTCGGCGCGGGCGAGGTTGGCGGCAGCGCTGTCGCGAGCGGCTTGCAAGGGTGCGGGATCGATTTGAAAGAGCACATCACCGGCGCTTACATCCGCCCCTTCCCGAAAAGATTTTTTCAAGAGGATCCCAGCCACGCGCGCCCGCACCTCCGCGATCCGCACGGCGTCGATGCGGCCTGGTAAGTCGCGGGTGATCGTCACGGTCTCCGTGGCAGCGGGCACCACGGTGACCGCTGCTGGCGGCATCTGTGGTGCTGCCGCAGCCGGCTTTTTTCCGCAACCAGGAAGCAGCAGCCAGGTGATGGATAGGGGAAGGAAAAAAAGCGGACGCATGGTAGATGGGAGATGGTGACAGGCTGGCGGTGAACTTGTCGAGAATCCATCCGGGTTCGGAAAACCGGAATGACTTTGATGTTTCCATGCTGGTAACTTTAGGTTACCAGTTCCTGCGGATGGAGCTGAGACATTTGCGATACTTTGTGGCGGTGGCCGAGGAACTGAGTTTCCGCAAGGCGGCGCAGCGCTTGAATATCAGTCGTCCTGCGCTGAGCAAGCAGGTCAAGGATCTTGAAGACGAGATTGAGGTTCGCTTGCTGGATCGGGATACCGTGAGCGTGGCCTTGACGAAAGCGGGCGAGCTATTTCTGGAAGATTCCCAGAAGCTCCTGTCGATGGCGGAGCAGGCAATCGAGCGGGCGAGCCAAGCGCAGTCCGGGCATCGAGGGAGATTGCGGATCGGCAGCGTGGGGATCATCGCGACGGATTTTCTGCCCAGGACCTTAAAAATCTTCAAACAAAAGTATCCCGGGGTGGAAGTGGTGTTCGTGGAGATGTTACCTGCCGAGCAGTTGGATGCCTTGGCGCAGGGCCGGATCGACATCGGCTTCGCCTATGGCAAGGAGGTGGATAACCTGACCAGTCTGCGGAGCTTGCGTGTGGTGCATTCGTATTTCGGGGTGGCGGTATCAAGCCAGCATCCATTTGCTGTTAGGGAAGGGGTGGACCTCCGGGAAATCCGTGCGGAAACGATGCTGTGTCTGGGTACCGAAGGGCGCTCGACCCATCGCGAGACGATCCGCGAGTTTTTCACCCGCGAGGGACTCCGCCCCGGCAAGTTGCGGCAGGTGGAGGGGTTTGATTCGATGGTTACGTTGGTGGCTGCGGATCAAGGAGTCACCCTGCTGCCGATCGCGCTGGATCTCGCCAATCAAGGTGTGGTGATCACGCCGATTGTGGGGACCAGGGAGGAGCTTGATTTTCACATGTGGGCGGTTTGGCAAGGTCATTTGCCATCCCGGCACATCAAGCACTTCGTCAGGATGTTAGAAGAGCGGGTGGGCGGGTAGGAGGCTCCCAGATTTTCGCGCTTGTCGGAGTGCTCGAATTTTCACACGCAGGACTTGTGTATCAGGATCAAAATGCCCCGCTGGATCTCCGAGTCGCCGATTTACTCGGGAAGATGACGCTCGAAGAAAAGATCCAGCAGCTCAATCAACAGGCCTTCGGGCTTAATTTGAATGCGAACAATCAGGGGCAAACCCTGCATGACGTGGCGCCTGATATCGGGTCGCTCATTTTCCTCAACGATGACCCCGTGGAGCGCAATTCGATCCAACGGCGGGCGATGGAAGAGTCGCGGTTGGGGATACCGATCCTGTTCGGCTTTGATACGATCCACGGAATGAGAACCGTCTATCCGATTCCGCTGGCGCAGGCGTGCAGTTGGAATCCGGCCTTGGTGACCCAGGCCGCGGCGATGGCAGCCAGAGAAACGAAGCTCACGGGCATCGACTGGACATTTTCACCGATGATCGATGTCGCCCGCGACCCCCGGTGGGGGCGGATTGCGGAAAGCTACGGGGAGGATCCCTACACGGTCTCGGTTTTCGGGGTGGCGACGGTTCAAGGTTATCAAGGCGTGGAGCTGACGGAATCGTCTGGCGTTGCCGCGTGTCTCAAGCATTTCGCGGGCTACGGCGCGTCCGAGGGTGGCAGGGACTATCGAGCCACCGACATTTCCGCGCAGGCGCTTTGGGAGACTTATCTGCCACCGTTTGAGTCCGGGGTGAAGGCGGGTGCAGCTACCTTGATGAGTGGTTTCAACGACATCAGCGGAGTGCCGGCGTCGGCCAATCGCTATTTGCTCACGGAGGTGTTGAAGAAGTGTTGGGCGCACGCTGGATTTGTGGTTTCGGATTGGAACTCCATCGAGCAATTGGTCGCGCAGGGAGTGGCCAAGGATCGCAAGGAAGCGGGCTTGAAGGCGTTTGAGGCTGGTGTGGAGATGGACATGGTGGACCGGATTTATGCCGACCACCTTCAGGAGCTTTTGGATGAGGGCAAGCTAAGCATGGACTCCATCAATGACGCGGTCGCGCGGGTTCTGCGGGTGAAGTTCCGTCTAGGTCTCTTTGAGCGACCTTACACGCCCATCGTGCCCGTGTCCGAGCGCTACCTGCGGCCGGATGACCGCCGAATCGCCGCGCAGCTGGCGGAGGAATCGATGGTCTTGCTGAAAAATGATGGAGGCGTCCTGCCGATCTCGCCCGCCGTGAAGTCGCTGGCGGTGATCGGGCCGATGGTCAAGGACCAGGAAAACCTGCTAGGCTGCTGGTCAGGTAATGCCAAGGCGGAAGATGTCGAGACTCTCTTCGACGGGCTCACCCGCGAGTTTGGGGGGGGAGCCGATCTCATCTACGCGCGGGGTTGTGACTTCGACGGCGACGACGATTCCGGCTTCGCTGAGGCAGTCGCGGCGGCGGCTCATGCCGATGTGGTGGTGCTCTGTCTTGGTGAAAAGAAATCCTGGAGTGGCGAGAATGCCTCGCGCTCGACCATCGCCCTGCCGGGCATTCAAGAAAAGCTCGCTGGGTGCCTGAGGCAGGTGGGCAAGCCGCTGGTTTTGGTTTTGTCGAACGGGCGTCCGTTGGAATTGCGCCGGCTGGCGCCGCTGGCCGATGCCATTCTCGAAATCTGGCAACCCGGCATCGCAGGTGGCACGCCAATGGCAGGCATCCTTTCCGGTCGGGTGAATCCATCGGGCAGATTGGCCATCAGCTTTCCAGTGGTGACAGGGCAGATTCCGATTTACGTCGGGATGCGCTCCAGCGCCCGGCCTAACGATGGAAACTATCAGGATATTCCGGGCGAGCCGCTTTATCCTTTCGGGCATGGCTTGAGTTATGCTTTTTTCCATTATGGAAGGGCGATTTTATCACAGGATAAAGTAGGCATGGACGAGAAGGTCACCGTGCAAGTTCCCGTGACCAATACGGGTTCCGTGGAGGGGCAGGAAACGGTGTTCTGGTACATCTCGGATCCGGTCTGCTCGATTTCGCGTCCGATGAAAGAGTTGAAGTATTTCGAGAAGAAATCCATCAAGCCCGGCGAAACCGTGGTGTTCACTTTCGAAATCGCCCCACTACGGGATTTGAGTTATTGCGATTCCACGGGTAAAAGGCTCTTGGAAGCGGGGGATTTCCATGTGCGGGTCAAAGACCAGCAGGTGAGCTTCGAGCTATCCGGGTGTTGAGTTAAACGTTGGCTGATAGATTCAGAGCTGATCGACTTCCATGAAGGTGCTGCTCAGATTCCATTTCATGGTCCATGCGCGCGCCCGGGGGAGG
>ERZ1022724.189-NODE-189-length-14476-cov-16.571458_pt1 | contig 14476 bp, 13 predicted proteins | sample MGYA00521091_ERZ1022724 | MGnify/ENA primary metagenome ERZ1022724 (study PRJEB33162, sample SAMN09537610) | freshwater metagenome | isolation source: freshwater | place: Canada:Alberta | collected 2017-07 | study: EMG produced TPA metagenomics assembly of the... | reverse complement strand
TCACTTGGTCAGTCATAGACTCGCCCCTACAACGCCTCGCATGAGCGAGCGGAAACCACCTCTTCAGTCACTTGGGCGGTCATAGACACGCCCCCTACCATGCCATGCATCTGCCGCCGGCAGTGGTAAGCCCCCCTGACGTCAGTCCGGGCATGCCTTGCCCGGTTTTCTGATCCAGCTGGCACAGGGCAGCTTCCTCATCTCCAGAGTTCTCTTCTCGGCTGGGCAGCTTGAAGTTTCCGCTTTTCAAGGATCTGTTTCTCCAGACAAGACTTCCGGTATGCCCGCTCTCAAATCCCGCCTGGTCGAAACGGCCGTCCGACCGTTTTCCGATGATGCGGAACTAAGATGCTCCGCAGCCGGCTTCTTGGAAGCCCGGGTCTCGCCTACAGCCGATGCCGAGTCGATGATCACCCGCTGGGATGAGGCGGATGCCCGAAAACGAAAACCCTTCTGGCACGTCGTTCTCTGGGCAGTGGTCGGGATGGTCTCCCTCGGGATCGGCATCTCCGTTTTCGATGAGGTTTCCCGTCTGACACCGTGGGTAAAATGGCATGCGAGCGGCTCGTTCATGACGCCGACACCGGTGAATGCAGGGCGGCGCGCGATCAGCAAGCTCAGTGACTCCGACAAGCTCCTGCTGGTGGGCGACCTTTCGAAGGAAACGAAAAGCGAACGCAAGGAGGCGCTCTGGCGGAGCGATCCCGACAGGCCCGAATACTTCGCAGACTACGCCGCAGCCTTCATCGCCGACCATGAGGAACTACCACCGGACTTCCTGAAAACCGCGCGCCGCATTGATCCTAACAATGCGTGGTTCACCTATCAGGCAGCCGCTGTCGAAGCGAAAGACGCCGTGAAGAAACAGCCCCGCAAGGGCAAGCGAGTGGCTGGGGCGTGGGTCTATGATACTCCGACCGCTTGGGACATCCTGGATCAAGCGGCGCTTGACCGCGCTCTGGACCTGCTCCGGGAAGCACGGAGCCAGCCGATGTATTCGGACTATGAAACGGATTTGCTGCGAAAACGCCTTCCGCTGCTTCCCCAAGGGAACTTCATCGATCAACTCGACTCCAGCGCCTGTCTCGGAGATGTCTCGGTGTTCCCCAGTCTCCGGCTGCGTCTCCTCGCAGACGTCCTGGCCGCGCAAGCGTGGAGTCTGGGTGAAGCCGGAGACATTCCGGGTTATCGGGAGATTTCCGGCGATGGTGATTTGTTACTGCGCAAGATGTATCACGGTGGACCGAGCACGCTTGTGAATGAACTTGTGGCCCAAGTGCTCGTTCTCACGCTCGCGGAAAATCTCGCTTTAGCCGCGGAGAAGCTCGGCCTTGAAAACGAAGCGTCCCGTTGGACCGCGGTCGCGAAATCGATGCGGGACGTCAAGGACGAGAGGGATTCCCGGAAATTTCTCATGGACGGCAAACCTGCCGACCCGACTGCGGTGACGGGCGGAATCCTGGGCGGCTCGATCGCAATGATCGCCAAACAACCGAAACACCAACCCCGCCTCACAAATGCGGATCTTGAACCGCTGCGCTTGTTTGACCATGAACTTCTTTCACGCTTATCAAGCTACCTTGTCTGGGTGGCGCTGGGTATGAGCGCCTGCCTCGTCGCCGCATACCGCTTCCGGGTTTCGGTCATGTCACGCCGTTTGGCGCAGAGGATGGAGGATTTGCTGCGCCCTTCCGACTGGGGATGGATCATTGCGGTCGGGGTTCTTCTGCCATTTGTTTTGGTGATGGTAGTCAACCGGCTGACCCCTCTGGGTGGCCGGGCGTTCGGGGTATCTGGGCTGGAAGTGCTGCTGCCCGCAGGCCATTTTCTCGGGCTTTTCCTAGTCTGGCTGACATTACCGGTGCAAGTGGTGCGCTGGAGGCTCATGAAACGGGCGGGTGGCTTCGGTTTCGCCAAACCCGCGCGCAGCGGCTGGCTGGCCGTGACTTGCGCGGCGGCGGTCGTCCCGCTGCTCGGGTGGGCGGTAATCTCAAGGGTTGGAGATGCCTGGTTGGAGGATTTCTCACGCTGGCCATGGCAGTTCCATGCCGCCGTTGGGTGCGCCGGCGTGGCGACACTTTGGATCTTGGGATCCATTTCACTCGCCATGCTGGGGCGGGCGGACCGCCATCTCAATCGGGCGACTTCGGGCTTGGTCCTGGTCAAGGCCTATGCGGTGGCCATGCTGATCACCGCGCTGGCATCCAGCGGCTTCAAAGCCTCTGAGAATTACTGGTTCGCCCGGGACTGGATGTCGAAGTTCGATGTCGCCGGCCCCGGCTGGAGCGCCATCGAATCGAAAATCTCCGCCCAAATGCGCAAGGAACTGCGGGAGACGCTGGGATATGATTGAAATGGAAACCTGAGGCTACCGCTGGCTACCCCATCCACCAATCCGTTAGACCGTGGGCTCATCAAGCAGCATCGAGAGCCGTTTGATGGCCACGCAGCGACCCGTTTCCGCATCCACCTCCACGATCACGCCGCACAATCTCACCGGTCCCTTGGCGACGGGGAAACGGGTGGGGAGGCCGGACTTGAAGCGCCAGACCACGGACTCGATGCTGCGCCCGAGCACAGACTCCTCAGGACCACACATCCCGGCATCGGTGAGATAGCCGGTGCCGCCGGGAAAAATCGTCTCATCGGCCGTTTGCACGTGGGTGTGGGTCCCCACCACGAGCGATACCGAGCCATCTAACATGCGGCCCATCGCGATTTTTTCGCTGGTCGTCTCCGCGTGCATGTCCACGACGAGGGTGGTGACGCCGTCGGCCCGGAGCCGGGCGACTTCCTTTTCGACTGCCAGATAGGGATTCTCCAGCGGTGGCTGGATGAAAGACCGGCCCTGGACCTGGATCACGCCGATCCTGCCCTTGGCGGTTTCCAGAACCACACTGCCTGCTCCGGGTGTGCCTTCCGGGTAGTTCAAGGGGCGTAGGAGCCGGGGTTCGGTAGGGAAGTAATCGACGATTTCCTGCTGGTCCCAGACGTGGTCGCCGGTCGTGATCACGGCGGCTCCCGCGCGCAGGAGATCGATGGCGATCCGCGGGGTGATTCCCCTCCCTCCTGCGGAGTTCTCACCGTTGACAATGCAGAAATCAAGGCCCTCGGCTTGTTTTAAAAGCGGCAGTTGTTCGATGACGGCCTTGCGCCCGGGTTCGCCGACCACGTCGCCAAGAAATAAGATACGGATGATAGGCATGAAATTAAGCTCCTCGGGGCGAGGTTCCACCTTCGGCCGCTTTTCGACAACCCAATTCCACAGGAACCACTTGCCAGCAGGCGCAAGGCCTACGATTCTCAGTCATGACGGATTGGGAAACACGCTATCAAGCGGGAGATACTCCTTGGGAAAAAGGCCACGCCTCACCCGCCTTGCATGAATTGCTGGAATCCGGCCCCGACTGGGGTGCGGGGCCGATTTTGGTTCCTGGCTGTGGGTTCGGCCACGATGTGCGTGCCTTGAGCGGCTTGGGGATTCCGGTTCTTGGCTTGGATTTGGCCGTTTCCGCGGTGAATCGTGCGCGTGAGTTGGCCAGTTCGGAAATGGAGGCCTATGAGCTGGGGGATTTCCTCGACCCGGAGTGGCGGGTGGGGCGGGAGTTTTCCGCCGTCTGGGAGCATACTTGTTTCTGCGCGATCCAGCCTGCGGATCGCCCTCGCTATGCGGAGGCGGTTGCAGGCTGCCTGCAAGATGGCGGGCTGCTCGCGGGGGTGTTTTTCATCACCCCCTTCGACCCCGGTGAAGAACAGGAGGGGCCGCCATTCCCGACGTCGGTGGAGGAACTGGATGCTTGGTTCTCCCCGTGGTTCGAGCGGATCCGCGGCTGGGTCCCCAGCAAGGCCTATCCAGGGCGGGAGAATCGCGAGTGGATCGGATTATTTCGCAAGATCGCGCAGGCATGAGTTGCGGGAAGACAGGAATTCATTAGGATGTCGCTGAATTTCATGATGAATCTTGTCTGGATCTCCGCGATGATCGTGTTCTTGCCTTGGTGCGCGTTCGCCCTTGAGGACCGCCCGTATGTGAACGACTTGAAGGCTCCGGAAAACCGCAAGGACTTGGAAGCGCTTCAAAATGCCGTCTCTTCCGCCCTACCCAAGGCCCGTGCGGCCACGGTCTGCATCGAAATCAAGGATGGTTCAGGCAGCGGGGTGATCATTTCCGCCGATGGTCTGATCCTGACGGCCGCACACGTCGCGACCGGCGTGAAGCAAAAAGTCACGGTGATTCTTGAAGATGGCACCCGCCTCAAGGCGGAGACCCTCGGCTTAGTGGCGGACTCGGACGCCGCCATGATTCAGATCACGGAAAAGGGCACCTATCCATTCGTGGAAATCGACCGGACGGACAGCACCCGCCTGGGTGACTGGGTCTTCGCGCTCGGACACTCCGGCGGCTATGACAAAGATCGCGGAGCGGTCCTGAGGCTCGGGCGCCTGGTGCGCATCGCCGGGACGACCTTTCAGTCCGACTGCATGCTCATCGGCGGGGATTCGGGTGGCCCCTTGTTTGACCTGACGGGAAAGTTGGTGGGGATCCACTCACGGGTGGGCCAGCAGATGCAGGTGAACATGCACGTCCCGATGGCGGAGTTTGTAAGCCACTGGGACGGGATGCGGAATGCGGAATTCATCGGCGAGGGGCCCTATGCGGAGAAGCCGAAAAAAGGCAATGGCTTCCTCGGCCTGGCCACCGAACCCGGCGCCGCAGGCGGACTCAAGGTGACCAAGGTCGGCCGCAAGAGCCCCGCCGAAGCCGCTGGCATCAAGGAGGGCGACGTGCTTTTCAAGATGAATGGAGTGGCTTTGAAAGACCGCGGACAGATGCAGGACCTCCTCGAAGAAATGTCCGCTGGAAACGAGGTGACCTTGGAGACGGAGCGCGGCGGCAAACCCAAAACATTTTCCCTAGCACTCGGTGAACGCTAACATCCTCGCCTCCTTGATCAGCCTGGTCTCGCTGCTTCCAACCCTGGCGCAGCAGAGTCTGGACTCCGCTTACCGGACCACCGGCACCGCCGTGGTCGCCGCCTTTGATCCTCAACGCCAGGTTTTGCAGCGCTCCAGCGCCGTGATCCTCAATGGCCGCCAGGAACTCTGCTATGGCATCGTCATTTCCGCCGATGGCCACATCCTTACCAAGGCCAGCGAGATCCTGGGCTCCTCCACGTGGGATGTCACGGTGGATGCCACGAAATACCCGGATGCCAAGCTCCTGATGACCGACCCCACCTGGGATGTGGCCTTGCTCAAGATCGAGGCAAAGGACCTGCAACCGGTCGTCTATGCTCCGACAAGCGACGTCCCGCCCGGCACCTGGGTCGTCGCCAATGGAGCGACCACCCGCACGACACGGCGGCTGTTAGCCGGAATCGTGAGCGCGAAGATCCGTGAGATCCCGCCCGCGGGCGGTGCTGCGCTCGGGGTGATTCTCAAGACCAAGTCGAAATCTCTCGAAATCGAGGATCTGAGCGAAAAAAGCGGTGCCAAGGAAGCTGGACTCCAGAAGGGTGACATCCTGCTCACCATCGAGGGCAGGAAGGTCAAAAAGCTCGAAGACATCGCCACGATCCTCAAGGACCGCAAGGCCGGAAGTACTGTGAAAATCGTCTATCGCCGCGGGGAGAAGGAACTCTCTGCCGATGTCCGACTCGCCTCGCGAAGCGAAATGTTCACCGACCAAATGAACCGGAATGATCAAATGAGCGGCGAGTTCTCCAACCACCGCAGTGGATTCCCCAGGGTGATGCAGCATGACATCCTGGGAGCGGCTTCCGTCGTTGGCGGCCCGTTGTTAGACCTCGACGGGCGCTGCCTCGGCATGAACATCGCAAGGGCGAACCGCGCGGAAAGTTTCGCCATCCCCGTGGAAGACCTCAAGACGCTTGCGGAGCGCATGATGGCGGAAAGCACCCGGTAGAACATTTACCAAAGGATCTGGATCACCGGCTCCCCTCGCGGTGTTGTTTAAAGATCGCCAGGGTCCGGTCCCGCTCGGTTTTGTGGTCCACGCAGGGCATCGGGTAGTCCGCCGCGATCGGGCGGCCGTCTTTCGGGGGCTCCAGGAAGCGGGCGGCAACGGTCTTGGCCAGCTCGGGAACCCACTTGCGGATGTAGTCGCCGGCAGCATCGAATTTCACCGTTTGTGACCAAGGGTTCTGGATCCGGAAGTAGGGTGCGGCATCCGCGCCCGTACCCGCCGACCATTGCCAGCCTCCGTTGTTCGATGCGATTTCCCCATCGACAAGATTTTGCATGAACCAGGATTCCCCTTGTTTCCAATCGATATGGAGATCCTTGGTGAGGAACATGGCCGTGATCATGCGCACCCGATTATGCATGAAGCCCGTGGCTTTGAGTTCACGCATTCCCGCATCGACAATCGGGAATCCGGTCCGGCCCTCTTTCCATGCGCCGAAGAGCCCGTTGGGTTCATCCCATGGCAGTCCACGCCAGTCGGCATTGAACTCCTCATCAAGCACGTTCGGGAAATGGTGGAGAATCGCAAAGTAGAACTCACGCCAGGCGAGCTCCTTGATAAACACATCGATCCCGATACGCTCCGCAAGACTTGCCGCCGCCCGCGCCTTCATCACCTCCGCATACACCGTGCGGATCGATATCAGGCCATAACGCAGATCCTGGGAAATCCGGGAAGTTCCATCTTGTGCAGGAAAATCCCGCTTGGCCGAGTAAGACTGGATTTTTCCCGCGATCGCCCGTTTCAAGCGGTCGCGCGCCGCCCGCTCGCCGGGTTCCGGAACTACGGCGCCTGCCGGGCTGAGCCCCCAGGTCGCAAGCGTCGGCAGCGGCAGGGACTCCACGTCTTCGGGAGTTTGCATCGTCCGCAGCACAGGCAGCGGCGAAGGCTTCGGCAGCTGCAGCCAGTTCCGGCTGTAGGGGGTGTAAACCCGGTATGGCTGCGCGCTTTGCGTGAGAACCTCATCGGGCCGGTGCAGCGCGACATCTGCATGGATGTGACACTCCACACCCAGTTCCTTGCAAAGCCGTACCAGCGATTTTTCGGTCGCTTGCCCGAAGGGATCGGGATCCGCGTTGACGTGCACCGCCACGGCATTGCTCTCGACAATCAGTTTTTTCAACTCTGCCAAGGCCGCCCCCTGGCGGATCACCAATCGCCCGCCGATGGCTTCCAGATTTTTTGCCAATGAGGCGATTGCGCCGCAGAGGAACTGCTGCCGACCGGGGCCAGTCCACGAGTGGGACACCTTCCAGTCACTTAAAATATAAACCGGGAGAACGCGAAGTCCGGGTTTCGCCGCGCAGTGTAGAGCGGTGTTATCCGCAATGCGCAGATCGCGGCGAAACCAATGAATCACAGAAACTTTCTTGTCCGGCATGGCTGAACATGTCGCGCGAATCAAAGACTGCGCAACTTAAGAAACCTCTGTAATTCCGGATCTTTCGAATCAAGCCGCGTCTTGGAGGATCTTTTCGCCCTTTTTGATGGTCGCTGGACTCAGCTTACCGTCAACGCGTTTGGCTCCTTCAATCAGCGTTTTCAAGTCCGCGAGCGCCTTCTCAGCCACAGCGAGGGACTTTTTGCCGCTACCGAACTTCTTGTCAGGGAAGTATTTGGTGAACGTCGTGCCGGCCCTGCTGATGCAGAGACGCCATCCTTCAAATGCTGCGGTTTCGTAAGTGAATCGCGTTAAGTTACGTTTTGATTTCATGGTTTAATTGTGGATTGCGCCAGAACCATGAAACCGACTGATAGAAAATCCAGTTGTTTTTTTACGATCCGATCCAAAAACGACCTGAATTGTCAGCAAATTTCTTACATTTCCGGAAAAAAGGCTTTGCAAGCCGCCGATGGCGGCATTTATTCCGTCCCCCGCGAGCATTCCAATCAACAGCCCTCGGTCCTCTAACGGGTCTCCTCATCGAGACTCACCGCTCGCTAGAGGGTAACCCGGCTACCAGAAAACATATGTCAGCAGTCAAACTCGCTCGTTTCGAGCTTCCCAACCGCCTCGTTCGTAACGAGGAAACCGCCACCGATACCTACGCCCAATTCGTCGCCGAACCCTTCGAGCGCGGCTATGGCCACACGATCGGCAACTCGCTCCGCCGCGTCCTCCTTTCCTCGCTGGAAGGTGCCTCCATCACCTCGGTCCGCATCGCGGGCGTCCAGCATGAGTTTTCCAGCCTTCCCGGCGTGGTGGAAGACGTCACCGACATCGTTCTCAATCTCAAAAAGGTCAAGTTCAGCCACAACGAAAAGGACCCGCGCATCCTCACCATCAAGGTGGAGAAAGAAGGCGTAGTCACCGCCGGCGACATCCTCGCCGATCACATCTATGACGTGGTCAACAAGGACCAGGTCATCTGCACTCTCGACAAGAAGGTGAAGTTCGATTGCGAATTCGAAGTCCGCGTCGGTCGCGGTTTTTCGACTGGCGACGAAAACAAACGCAAGGACCAGCCGATCGGCGTGATCGCCATCGACTCGATCTTTTCCCCGGTGACCCGTGTCAAATACTCCGTGGAGTCCACCCGCGTCGGCCAAATGACCGAGTTCGACAAGCTCATCCTCGACATCTGGACGGACGGTCGCATCACCCCACAAGACGCCCTGCTCCAAGCATCGGCCATTCTCCGTCACCACCTCGACGTCTTCGTCAACTACGATGAAAATGCCGTGGACTTCGAAGAAGCACCCGCCGAGTCCAGCGAAGAGAACGCCGCTCTCAAGAAGCTTCTCAACATGTCGGTCAACGAAATCGAACTCTCCGTTCGTGCCGCAAACTGCCTCAACAACGCGAACATCACCTCCGTCGGACAACTCGCCATGAAGTCCGAGGCAGAGATGCTCAAATACCGCAACTTCGGCAAAAAATCCCTCAATGAAATCAAGGACAAACTCGTCGAACTGGGCCTCGGCCTCGGCATGTCCTTCGAATCCTCACTCCTCTCCGGACCTGCCGCCGCATCCCGTGGCCCACGCCTCGGTGCGGAAGACGAAGCTCCGGTCGGCCTTGCCGATCTGATCGCTCAAAACCTTGACGACTAACCTTTAATACTAGAAACGGAAGCACCCGATGAGACATCGCAGCAAAACAGTTAAACTTAAACGCAACGCCTCGCACCGTAAGGCCCTGCTTGCCAACATGGCAATCAGCCTGATCGAGCACGGCCGCATCAAGACCACCCTCGGCAAGGCCAAAGCACTTCGCCCGGTCGCAGAGAAGTTGATCACCCTCGCCAAGCGCGACGATCTTCACTCACGCCGCTTGGCGATCGCCTTCCTCCGCCAGAAGGAAACCGTCCAGAAGCTCTTCACCGAGACAGCACCTGCTGCCAAGGACCGCCAAGGTGGTTACTGCCGCATCACCAAGCTCGGCGCTCGCATGAGTGACTCCGCACCGATGGCCATCATCGAGTGGGTCGATCAACCTGCCAGCGACGAAGAGGCACCTGCCGTCGAAGTCGCCGCCCAGGAAGAGGCTTCAACCCCTGCTCCTAAGAAGAAAGCTGCAAAAAAGAAGGCTTCTGAAGAAGTCGTCGATGTCGCCGCTGAGTAAGCGCAAACGCCAACCCTATCCTCAAAGCCGCCCTCGCGAAAGCGTCGGCGGCTTTTTTGGTCATGCATTCCTTCCGATAATTCCTAGCCTCGCCCCATCATCCGCGCTAGACCTCACCGCATGAGCGATTCCATTTCCGAACTCACCGCCAGAATCCAATCCTTCGTGGACGCCCGCGACTGGCGGCAGTATCACAACGCCAAAGACCTCGCAGTCGCCATCGCCGCCGAGGCGGGCGAACTCATGCAGCACTTCGTCTGGCAACAAGACTCGCAAATCGAAACCCGCCTCGAAACCAAGCGCGAGGAAATCGCCTCCGAAATCGCGGATGTCGCCATCCTCCTCTTTGAATTCGCCGACAACCTCGGCATGAAACTCGGTGAAGTCATGGAAGCGAAAATCGCCCACAACGACATCCGCTACCCGGTCGAGAAGTCCCGCGGCAACAACTTGAAATACACCGAACTGTGAGTGACGAACTCCCACGCCCTCCCCGCCGCAAGCGCTACGCCGGGAAAAATCCCCGCAAATTCGAGGATAAATACAAAGAGCACGATCCCGCCCGCTACCGCGACACCGTCGCCAAGGTGCTCGCTTCCGGCAAGACGCCGGCTGGGGCACACATCCCCATCCTCGTCGCGGAGAGCCTCGCTGCGCTGGCGCTGAAACCTGGCATGACCGGTGTGGATGCCACCCTGGGTTACGGGGGGCACTCGCTCCAGATCCTCCAGAATATCTCACCCGGAGGAAGACTCATCGGCCTGGATGTCGATCCGCTGGAACTCCCGAAAACCGAAGCTCGCATCCGCGCTTCCGGCTACGACGACTCGCGGTTCCAAGCCCACCGCTCGAACTACGCGGGCATCGCCAGAGCCATGACCGATCACCAGCTCAATGCGGTCGATTTCGTGTTTGCCGATCTCGGGTGCTCATCGATGCAGATTGATGATCCCGCACGGGGCTTCAGCTTCAAGGTCAAGGGCCCGCTCGACATGCGCATGAATCCGGACCGCGGTCTTTCCGCCGCCGATTGGCTAGCCAAGGTGAGCATGGAAAAACTCGCCGCCGCCCTCTTGCAAAACTCGGACGAACCCCGTGCCGAGACCATCGCCTCCGCCATCGCTGGCGGCCGATTCCCAAGCACCCTCGAACTTGCGCAAGCCATCCGGGAGTCAGTCCGCATCAGCGACGAGGATGAGCGTGAACGCACCGTGCGACGGGTGTTTCAAGCGGTTCGAATCGCCGTCAACGAGGAGTTCACCGCCTTGGATGCCTTTCTCCGGGCCGTTCCCACCTGCCTCAATCCGGGTGGCCGCATCGCCATCCTCACCTTCCACTCGGGCGAGGATCGCCGGGTGAAGCAAGCCTTCAAGGCTGGAGTCCTGGAGGGGATTTACGCCGCAGCGAGCGACAGCCCCATCACCGCCGCCCCTGAAGAACGCCGAATGAACCCACGCAGCACTTCCGCCAAATTACGCTGGGCCATCCGCGCCTGAACGACCCCAACGCCATGCCGTTCCGCCTCGTCAGCGACTATCAGCCCGAAGGAGATCAAGGGCAGGCCATCGCCAAACTCTCCAAATCCCTCGATGCGGGAAACATGCATCAAACTCTGTTAGGTGTCACAGGATCTGGAAAAACCTTCACGATGGCCAACCTGATCCAACACCATCAGAAGCCCACCCTGATCATGAGTCACAACAAGACTCTGGCGGCCCAGCTGTATTCCGAGTTCAAGAACTTCTTCCCCCACAACGCGGTCGAATACTTCGTCTCCTACTTCGACTACTATCAGCCGGAAGCCTACATCCCCCGCAGCGACACCTACATCGAAAAGGACTCCTCCATCAACGACGAGATCGAGCGCCTCCGCCTCAGCACCATGGGCTCGCTGCTCACCCGGGAAGACACCATCGTCGTCGCCTCCGTCTCCTGCATCTACGGCCTCGGCTCGCCTGAAGACTATGCGAACATGATGGTCCCCGTCTGGGTCGGCCAGAAGCTCACCCGCGAGGACTTCCTCAACTCACTCGTCGGAATGCTCTTCGAACGCAACGACATCGCCTTCGGCCGCGGTAAGTTCCGCGTCCGTGGCGACGTGGTCGAAGTCCACCCCGCCTACCTCGACGAGACGGCCATCCGCGTGGAATTCTTCGACGATGAAGTCGAGCGCATCACCAGTATCCACACCCTGACAGGCCACACCATCGACCGCTTGGAAAACCACACCTTTTTCCCCGCCAAGCAGTTCGTCACCCCGGGCGACAAAATGAAGCGCGCCACCCTGGAAATCCGCAAGGAGGCGGACGCGCAAGTCGCCAAGTTTGAAAAGGAAGGCAAGCTCATCGAGGCCCAACGCCTGCGGATGCGCACCGACTACGACTTGGAGATGATGGCCGAGATGGGCTTCTGCCAGGGTATTGAAAACTACTCACGCCACCTCACCGGCCGCGAACCGGGCGCGAGACCCCACACCTTGCTGGATTTCTTTCCGCGAGATTTCCTGCTATTGGTCGATGAAAGCCACGCCACCATCCCGCAAGTCGGAGGCATGTATGAGGGAGATAAAAGCCGCAAGACCGTGCTGGTTGAGCACGGTTTCCGCCTCCCCAGCGCGCTGGACAACCGCCCACTGCGCTTCGAGGAATTCATGGAAATGACAGGCCAGAGGGTTTACGTCTCCGCCACACCCGGCCCTTTTGAAATCGTCAACTCCCGCCCTGAAAACAAAACCTTCATCCCGGTGAAGTCGGAAGTAAACGGCCTCAAGGTGGCCATGTTCGATTTCAAGAAGCTCAAGGTCAAACCGAGCGGCAACGACGAGCCGTTAGAAAAGTTCGATCCCACCCGACGCGGCACGCCCTTGGTTGTCGAGCAGATCATCCGCCCCACCGGCCTGCTTGATCCCGTATTGATCCTCCGTCCGCTCAAGGGCCAGATCGACGAGACCATCGAACTCTGCCGCCAACGCGTCGAGCGCAAGGAACGCGTGCTCGTCACCACCCTCACCAAGCGCACTGCCGAAGACCTCAGCGAATACTTGCAAGGCACCGGCCTCAAAGTGAGATACCTCCACTCCGACATCGACGCCGTCGAGCGCGTGGAAATCCTCCGCCAACTCCGCGCCGCCACCTTTGACATCCTCATCGGCATCAACCTGCTCCGGGAAGGGCTCGATCTCCCGGAAGTCTCGCTCGTCTGCATTCTCGATGCGGACAAGGAAGGCTTCCTCCGCAATGAGACCTCCATGATCCAGACTGCGGGACGCGCCGCCCGCCACATCGGCGGCGAGTGCGTGCTTTTCTGCGACAAGATCACGGACTCCATCCAGGCCCTCATCGACATCACCGAATACCGCCGCACGCGCCAGCAAGCGCATAACGAAAAATACGGCATCACTCCGCAAAGCGTCAAACGCGCCCTTCAGCAAAGCCTCCAAACCCACGAAAAGGAACGCGAACAAGCGGAAAAGTTGAACAGCTCGATGGTGGCCGAGGATGTGCAAACCTACGACAAGGTCCGCGTCATCGCGGAGCTGGAGGAAGAAATGCGCGAGGCCTCGTCGCGCCTGGAATTCGAACGCGCCGCCCATCTGCGCGACCAGATCGCCGCGCTCAAGACCACCGCTCCGCCTCAGGTCACCAAGCCGGTCAAATATCCCGCCGGAAAAAAAGGTCGCGCACGCAAATGATGGGTTGAAGCCTTGACTTATTGAGCTGTTCAATATAACACACCACCCATGAACATCAACCATCCCGACAAACCCTACTTCGAAGCTTGGTTGCGCCGCACTGGGAAGCAACTTGCCATCAGCGGCCGCCTCACCCAGGCAGCCACCATCCTTGCCGCCGAGGATGGCGGTTCGGTGAAATCATGGAGCACGCGGCTCAGGGAAGTATTAAATGCCAGGGAAACCCCGTCACTCGACTTGCTAACCCGCATCGACGCCCTGCTGGCCAACCCCACCAAATGCAAGGTCCAAGAGGACCGCCAAGGGCTCTTGTTCTAAACACGGTGACCAGGCCTTGATCGTGGATTACCTTGTCATTGGCGCTGAGCAGTGGCGCTGACGATCCGTCGCGGCTTGAAAAAATGGAACTCCTGAACTTTTAGTGGGTGGGTGCAAACCGGATTTCTAGGGTGAGGCCGCCCGCAATCCAATAGGCCAGCGTAATTGGAAATTACGGAATGTCCGGCAACCGTGGTTCTGCGGCGTGCGAGTTGCAACCGGCAGTTGACCGATTCTATAGCGGCGGATGTCGTGGAGTTGTTGAAGTATCCCGGAATGACTTCCATGTGCCTCTTGAGGGTCTTGCCGGGTTTCACGGATGGCTGCATTCTTGAACGGCTGCACCGGGAGATGACCGGCTCAAGGTGTTGCTCGGCGTCCTCGCGCGACTGATCGTTCCACAGGGCGGCCAGGAACTCGCGGATCGAGAGGGCGCGGGCGATCTTGCCATGCTTGCGGCAGATTTGCTCCCGAAGTTATCGCTGCCCCTCCTTGAGATTCTCCGGGTTGCCGCGCAGCGCCCCCATCGCCCCGCATGGCAGGCCGCATCAACGGGTGTGGAACACCGCGACTCTCAGAACTTCGATCAGCGGCCAGCCAGCTTGCGTTGGGCTACTGCGAACGCTGCAAGACCCTTGCTGAAACTCTGCGGATCAACTTCGTAACGGGTCAACTCACGAGAAGCAGCCTTGCCCGGGACGGCGCGTGTCCGGAGACGGCGTGCCTCTGAATCACTTTCAGCCGGAGCCGTCACACCCACGGCGAGCGACCGGGGCGGAGCAGGCAAATCGTGTTCCGCGACTGGCACGGACTTGATGTTTTTCACGGCTTGCCGTTCTTGATTCCCGGCTGCACAAGGAGACAGCAGACCGAGAAGGAGAAACGCAACCGTGCGGGGGGACGCACATGTTTTCAT